>ERZ869936.524-NODE-524-length-35626-cov-22.983919_pt1 | contig 35626 bp, 32 predicted proteins | sample MGYA00520876_ERZ869936 | MGnify/ENA primary metagenome ERZ869936 (study PRJEB32218, sample SAMN09650985) | biofilter metagenome | isolation source: enrty point of leading RO module | place: Saudi Arabia: Thuwal, RO plant located on Red Sea | collected 2016-02-17 ... | reverse complement strand
GGAGGGCAGGGGACTCGAACCCCCAACCCCTTGCGGGGCACCTGATTTCGAGTCAAAAGGTTCATGCCAGTTGTGCTTCAGTTGCCTTGCAGTTAGCTGTTTCTACCGAGGTTTGCGCGACGCACCTTGCTCGGTGAAACACGAACGATGCGCGCAAGAAGTAACAGTTTAGGTAACACTTCTTCGCCTAAATTCTTGACGAGATAAGCCCGGAAACATTTTGGATTCTGTTTCCCTGGCTGGCGCTCATCGTGTGCCTTCAAATGGCCTGCGAACGCGGGATGGTTCATCCCGTGATTGACCGGTCACAAGGAGAGGCACGATGTTGAGGAACGTTCCGTTGGAACCGAAGAACTCGGATGGGGTTCTGAGAGTAATTCTTATCGGAAGAGTCTCAAAGCCCAAAGAATCAGATGAACAAACGCAACTGACGATTGAGTCATCGTTCGAAGCCATAAAGGACTTTCTTGCCGACGTATACAAAGGTCCTATGGATATTCGGCGTTTCGGTGAGCAAATCAGCGGAATGGTCGTTGATCGGGAAACGATACTGGAAGTGTGGGAGCTTATCGAATCGGGCGAATGGGATCTGGTAATCGCGGAGGATCTTTCGAGGGTTTACAGAAATCCACGACATCAAATGGCATTCGTACAGGATTGTGTCGACGCAGAAATGAGGTGCATATGTATCGCCGATTCACTCGACACCTGTAACGAAGACTGGGAGATCATGCTTGGCGTGGCGACCTTGCGCCATGGGATGCATGTTCCCGATACAAAGCGCAGAGTGTCGCGAACAGCAACCTACGCATTTCACAACGGCGGAATGGTGCTGCAAGTAAAGGCTGGTTATCGCAAGCTCACAAAAGGAGAGGCGGAGTCCGGCGAGTTCGGTCCCGTCGGTCTGCGCGAAGCAAAGGTACCCGAGTTTACCCCGATCTTTCACGAAATTCGCACGCGTTTGATTGAAACACGATGCGCCTCCGACGTCATCGATTGGCTGAATGAGAGTGGGGTTCCGACTGGGCCGTACGTAAGAGGCGACTGGAAACCCGGTATCTTCAAAAGCTGTGTATGCGATCCCAAACTTCATGGATGGAGGTTGTTTCGCAGAACAATCTACAAGCAGATATTCAAGACCGGAAGATACAAGCGAAAACTGAACCTAGAGCCCGAACGTGAGTTCGTTCCCGAACTCGCACATATGACGCTGGAGCAACAAGAATCGATGCTCGCCGCCGTTGGGTGGAGGATTGACTGGAATAACTCGATTCCTTCCAAGAAAAGCGGACGAATTGGTGTGAGTCGAAAACAGTCTATTTGGCCGGGCCAAGCAGCGACTTGTGCTGCTTGCGGCGGACCCATGTTGATCTATGGAGATTTTCTAAAGTGCAAGAACTCGCAAAAGAAGAATGGAAGAACCTGCTGGAATCTAGTTCAGGTGGATCTGCAATGGACGCGGGATATGACACGCCAATGGCTCATTACTCAACTGGATGTCCTCCCACGCGTCCGCAAAACAATGGTTGATCTGGCTTGGGCGGAAATCCAAGAGCGGCAGGCCGATACGACGAAGTTACTTGGATTAACTGAGAGTGAACTACAAGATCTTGAAGATCGTCAGAAGAATGTTTCCGTAGCCCTTGCCAAGGGCGGACAACTTGAAGGACTCCTAAACGAGTTGAAAGCGATCGAATCGCAGCTCTGTCGATGCCGTAAGAGGCGAACTGACTTGATGTCTGAAGAAAGCCATGCCTTTTACAAGTGTCGGGAAGAGATTGATAACAGTTTGCCCGAGGTTCTTGAATTATTAATCAATACTTCTTTTGAGTTTGCAGATGTGATGCGGACATTCTTTCCGAGATTCGTCGTTCAGCCAATCCAGACGCTGGATTCGGGCCAGGTTTATCCCTGCGGTAAACTTCATTTTCACGCCGATGAGAATGGAGACGACATTGGTGAATTGACTGAGGTTGTGCTCGATCTCTTCAAGGTTCCGGATCCAATTCGGTTGATGAAGAAGATCGTCGCGGAACGGGCACGTGTACCCAAGCGGACGCTTCGCCAAATCGCCGATGATTTGCAGACCAATTATATGACAGTGAAACGCGGTCTTGCTTATCGAGCGTTGATGGATGACCTTAAGGTCGAGGAGCCGTTTCGAGAACTTCATCAAGCGCCAGAGTACGCGCCACGTTGGGGTCGACGGAACAAGATGTGATAGTTACGGCGATGTGAAGCGAGCCCGATGCCTGGCATCGCGAAGCGCCGAACCGGCCTCTGCAATGCAATAATGACGCAGTCTGCAGGTTGCTTGCTCTACCAATACCTGCGTTCAATTCACTGCGCCTTCGTTAATCACATTTCTTCAGCAGGTCTATTCCGGTCAGCCGATCCATCGCCCAATTCTCGTGGTAAACGCGGCGGTGTGGCAGAGCAGAAGTGACCGGTCGTGTCGCGCATCGTCGGGCTTTTTTCACGTGATGTGATCGTCGCCCACCCACTTCGAAGCTCTCTTGGCGCGCCATGCAGCTTGTCACCGTTCTCTTGTAGTGCGTTCGCGGCACGGGTCGGCGCAGGCGAATCATCCATTTTGCAACTCGCTCGGGAGTGTAATCGATATGCTAAATCTTTCAGTGCCCCTTACGCCAAAGAACTCCGGTGGTCCGCTCTTAGTTCTAATCATCGGCCGTATCTCCACCGAATACCAGAACATCGAAAACATCGACGCCTCGTATCGCTACGTAGAGAAGTTCCTGCAAGAGAGCTATGACGGACCACTGGAGGTGAAGCTGCTGGGCGAACAGGCCAGTGGAATGCTTACCACGCGCGCCAGCATTCAGGAAGCCGAGAGTCTGGTCGCCGAAGGCAAGGTCGATCTCGTCATTTCGGAAGACCTTGGTCGCATCTATCGCAATCCCCGACATCAGTACGACTTCGTACAGAACGCGGTTGATATGGGCACGCGGGTCATTTGCTTGGGCGACAATCTCGATACGAGCGATCCAAACTGGGAAGTCGTGATGGGCGCCGCGACACTGCGGCACGGCCTGTTCATACCCGACACGAGACGTCGCGTTCGTAGGACAGCCACTCATTCATTTCACAACGGCGGGCTGGTTCAGAAAATCCGTTATGGCTATCGAAAACTCACTAAGGAAGAGGCTGCCGGCGGACATTTCGGTCCGAAGGGGCTGCGCATCGCCAAGCGACCTGAATGCACGCCGATCATACTCGCGATGCGGGAACAAGTCATTCGCGGAAGGCCATTCACCGCCATCGCCGAATGGCTTGAGTCCGAGGGCGTTGAAACGGGGCCATACGTCACGTGTGGTTGTTGGACCTGCCGATTGGTAAAGGATCTACTCCGCGATCCGATCTTGAGTGGGACGCGGACGTTTCGGGACACGATCTTTGAGCCGATCTTTCGTACGGGCCATCACCGGCGCCGCAAGAATGCGGAACCGGAAAGCTCGTATTGTCCAGAACTGGCTCACATGTCCCGTGACGAACAACAATCGCTTTGGCAAGCCATGGACAAAAAAGCCTTGCGATCTAGCGAGGCGTCAAAGCGGCAGCACAAACGCCGCAATATTTCCCGCAGTCGTTCGATCTGGCCAGGCCAGTCAGCAACATGTGGCGTGTGTGGCGGACTCCTGTATTACATGGGCAAAAGCCTGCGCTGCAAGAACTCCTTGGCGAACGCGCACAAACCTTGCTGGAACCATGTCCAAGTTCCGGCGGAACTCACCCGTCAACGGATGGTCGGGTGGCTCATGGAATACGTTAACCAGTCGCCAAACGACCGGCAATTAGTGGCTGAAACCACGTGGAACATCTGGAAGAGGGCATATGGACGCAGCGACTCACTTCAGGCAGCAGCCCAACAGAAGGTGCAGGCATTGGAAAGAAAGGCCGACAACCTCGCTAGGGCGATTGCCGAGGGAGGCGAGCTTGATGCATTGCTTCGCGAGTTGGCGGCCGTCCAGGCAGCCCGAGACGACACGGTCGCACACCAGGCCGAACAGCGTAATAAGTTGGAGGTTGTTCAGGGTCCGCATTCGATGGAGCAACTTGAGCAGCAGCTAGGGGATGTTGTGAGATCGCTGATCTCCACATCGTATGAATTCGCTGACGTAATGCGACAAGTATTTCCAGAGTTCGTTGTTTGGCCAGTGCAGGCGCTCGATACGACTCAGATACGGCCGCGCGCGCGGTTCACGCTTCGACTCGATACGTTTGATTCCAGCAGCGCCAACGGGCATGGTGTCCCATCGGAAGTGCATGGCGTGCTGGACTTGTTTGATCCACCCCAACACATTGTCCACATCGATGCCTGCACCGACGCTAAGCAAGCTACGCCACGGGCTTCCCTGCGGGAAATCGCGCGAAGGTTGGACATTAGCTACATGAGCGTGAAACGAGCCCTCGACTATGGTCGCCGGATGAAGCAACTCGGGCTAGTGGAACCTTATCGAGAGCTGCGATCCGAGCCCAAGACGGCTTCACGTTGGAGAAAGAGGCCAACACGACGACAAACGTCAGAATAGAAAGGAAAGCCTATTGCCACTTACAAAATGGTTTCGCGGCAGACGAGTATGCCGCACAAAGCGACGTGGCGGTCGCATTCTAGTGAAGCTCGGCGGTGATTCCCGCGGCGATCCGCCAAACTGGATCGCCGTCTCCCTGAAAGAGTATTCCGCCTGCGTGCAATATCGGTACGTTGAGCCAGATCGGGCACTGCCCGATAGTCGACCCCTCTCATTGGACGGTCACTGACACCCTCAAAACTGACTGACATCATCGCCGTCACGCGCGCGTCTCTTTGCGTGCTACAGACTCTCTGTAACACGCAGCTTGTAGTCTTATCTTCTTGCCCCGGGCGCATAGCAGTCGCTGCTGTGCGTCCGGGGTTTTTCGTTTCCCGATCCCGGCAGGAGGAGTATTCCATGAAACAGGCCGACCTTAACCGCGCTGTCGCCCATGCCACGGGCGAGACGGTTTCCACGATCAAGCGACTTGGATTCCTGTTGGCCGATCCGGCCGACAGTCTCGATCCAGACTCGGAGGAGTATGGCCCGCACGTCATCGATTGGGACGAGCTGCAGGCCCAGCGAATCGACGGCGATACGTGGGAGCCACAGCATGAACCGGCCGTCGCATGAATCGAGCGAAACGCCGCTGTCTGACGTGAAGCTGGCGGTCAATCTCGATTGTACAGATCCGCGCCGGCGACAGCAGCTGCGCAGTGGCCAACAGCGCGGACGACGTGAATTCGGAATGGGTCCGCGCCCCGTCAAGCGAAGACGCCGAAATCGGCGTGGCCACACAGCTTGATGCGCCTCGCCTCTTATCCACCTCTCAACGTTACTCACGAAAGGATCACGATGAAGGTCTTACTGATTAACCACGACGGCGGCGGCTTCGCCGACTACGTAGAAATTGTCGATGGCACGACGGTTGCGCAGCTCTTCGAGCAGCAGGTCGGTTCAGGCCGTGCAAGCGACTATCTGATCCGCGTCAATCGACAACCCTGTCCGGCGGATCAAGTGCTGCAAGAGGGCGACCGAGTCTCCTTCACGCCGACGAAAATTGAGGGCGCGCTTCGATAACGTAACTTCGCCCACAGGTCGTCGAGCATCCGCGCTCGGCGGCCTGGCGGGCCAACTCTCAAATAAGAAGGACCGTGCAATGAATCGAACGGATAAGCGGCTAACGAGAGTGGCGGTAGATTTGCATGAACAACTCGGGTCAGATCGATCTCCGCCGGCCCGAATCGAGTTGCCCAACGCGGCGTGGCAACAGGCGGAGACCTTCCTGCAGCGGATCCACCGAGCGCGCAAAAGGGGTTGGTTTCTGGCTAGCCAGCGTCTCGTCGATGAATTGCGGTGCGCGCTGCAACGACTGCGCAATGAACTGACTACGCTCTGTGATGCAATCCAAATCCCACTGGCCGAAGCAGGCGTAGCCTCCGTTGCTGACATTTGTGCCGACCTGACCGCCCTGCACGAAGAGTTTGGAGACGTCGACGTTGATCTACGTTGCAATACGATTTCGGTGACCACCGAGCCGATTGACCTTGAGGGCATTTGCCTTGGGCCCTTTGAAATCTGCCTCGATGGGTGCGATCTGGTCGGCGGCCATCCACGCAACTATCGAGTGATCGCGCTCGATCCCAATCCCGCCGCATCTAACGAAACCGTCACGCATCCCCACGTGCAGGACGATGCGGTCTGCGAGGGCGAAGGCCATCAGTTGATTCGCAACGCACTCGAACAGGGTCGCCTGCTTGATTTCTTTCTGATCGTCTCCAACCTATTGCGAAGCTACAACAGCAACAGTCCCTATGTCTCTCTGTCCGATTGGCACGGCGTGGATTGTACCGACTGTGGAACGACTGTTTGCGAGAACGAACGGTGGGCTTGTGAGAAGTGCGAAGCATGGGTGTGTGGCGAATGCTACTTCAGTTGTTCTGACTGCGACGGAGTGTATTGCGCTACATGCGTAGTCCAGTGCGCTAGGTGCGAGGAATACTCGTGCTCTTCATGTTCTTGCCGGTGTGCAAGATGCCAGCAGGAAGTGTGTCCGGACTGTCTCAATCAAAACGAAAGGTGTTCAGACTGTCATGACCAAGAAACAGAAGAATCGAACGACCCACCCATTAACTGTGAACAATCCAGCCGGGCCGGCACAGCCGGTGCTTCGGTTTAGTCCCACCGCGTGGGCCAAGCTGCTGTTCCTGCGTGATTACGGAAAAACCGAGGTGGGCGGCTTCGGCATCGCGCCGCGTGACGACCTTCTCTATTTAGAAGACGTACAGCTCGTCAGACAAACCTGTTCCTGGGCGCACGTAGCGTTCGACGATGAGTCGGTCGCTGACTTCTTCGATCAGCAGGTCGATGCTGCGAGACACCCTGAGCAGTTTGCCCGCGTCTGGGTTCACACGCATCCAGGTGACTGTCCACGCCCGAGCCAAGTGGACGAAGATACGTTTAGTCGCGTCTTTGGCCGCTCGGCGTGGGCCGTCATGTTCATTTTGGCATATGAAGGCCAAACGTATGCCCGATTGCGATTCAACGATGGACCGGGCGCCGACCTGAAGGTTGCAGTCGGTCTCGATTACTCACGGCCATTTGGCGGCTGTGATCACGAGGCCTGGAAGCAGGAATATCTGTCCAATGTCCAGGCGCAACAACCGATCCGCATCACGTCCACGGCAACGGAACCGGTTGTTGAATCACCGTTCGATGAGGAACCGACTGACGAATGGCTCGACAACTGGTTCGACTACGCCGAAGACGACGACAACGTGAAAGGGTTGCATTAATGACATTAACGAGGACAACAGAAAAAGATCGTTTCAGTCGTCAACGTGAACTGGTTCCTGCCGACCGGCTGGCGACGATCACGGCGACCGTGATTGGAGTTGGCGCCATCGGTCGGCAGGTGGCATTGCACCTGGCCGCCATCGGTGTGTCTCGCATCCAGTTGGTTGACTTCGATACTGTCGATCTAACGAACGTCACGACACAGGGCTATTTCACCGAAGACGTCGGCGAGCCGAAAGTGCTCGCCACGGCTTGTGCGATTGGTCGGCTGGATAGTGACATCCAGGTCAGGGCGGTAGAAGATCGCTATCGCGCCAGGCTGGACATCGGTGAGGCCGTGTTTTGTTGCGTCGATTCGATCTCAGCGCGAGCTGCCATTTGGCGGTCAGCCAGGAGCCGATGTCAGTTTTGGGTGGACGGGCGCATGCGGGGCGAGGTGATTCGCGTACTCACGGCCTCCTCCACAGAGGACTACGCACGCTACGCCGAGACGCTGTTTCCGCAGCGTGAGGCCCAGCAAGGCAGCTGCACGTCACGCAGCACAATCTATGCCGCCAGTATCGCGGCGGGACTCATGGTCCATCAATTCACTCGCTGGTTGCGTCATCTGCCTACGGACAGGGATACCATCATCAACCTGTTGGCCGATGAATGGTCAACGAACCCCACGCACTAGAAAGGAGGGGATATGAGGACACTAATCGGGATTGGAATAGCCGTCATCGTGGCCAGTATGTTGGCTGGCGACTCCAGGAAACCCAAACAGAATACTGGCGGTCGGAATCGTCAACGAAAGAGCCGTCGGAATCGGAACTGCACTTGCCATACGGGCCGGTGTTGGTGCCGGTGAAGAGCAGTCCGGCGAACGCAACTATTCAAACTAGAGAAGGGAGCACTATGGGGGAAATCATAATCTTGGCCGTTCTCGTATTGGCCGGCTGGTGGCTTTACAAGGAGGGCAAGCACATCGGCAGCCGCAAAGGATTTAACGTCGGCCGCCGCAACCGCAGGAGGCGACGATAAGTGCGGCGTGGCCAGCCGCGAAAGGCAACTTTCGAAGACGGGTATTTGGATGCCCAGACGCTAGCCGTTAGAATTGGGGGTGTGACCGATACTTTGGTCAATTTGATATCCGAGTCATTGGAGAAAAGACATGTAAAGCATTGTGGCGCGGCGTCGCGCCATGACCACATCATAAATCGATGACGCGTGAGCGTCAAGTTTCTGCTTCGTCCGAAACCGCGAACCTGAGTCGCCAGACTCTTGAACATCAGAGGCAGTACTTGGACCGCGCTCCCAATAAAGGGAGCGTCGGCCTTGTGCTGTTCTGATGTGCCTCTTCGCGGAGGCCGGACGGGCGGCCTCGGTTCGGCGCTCCTTTATTCATGCGCCGAGGAAGCCGTTTGACAGTGGCAATCACCTTACAGCACGGGGGCGACTCGATGAACCCTTATGAGATTTTAGGTCTAACGGAAGATGCGACGCGTGAGCAGATTGAATCGGCATACAAGGCGAAACGGAAGCATTACGAGCCCTACGCGGGCCGTGACGTTGCAGCCGTGAAGAAGATCGACGCCGCGTTTGAGAAACTAATCAGTACGATCGAGAACGATTCTGCGAATTGCAATAACGAACCGCAGGTCGAAAAGGCGACGAAACCAGCGGACGCCGGAAGCTGCACCGAGCGCTCTCCGAAGCAGGAAGTGAATTCGTCTGCCGCAAATTTTCATCCCGCAGAGGGTGGTTTGGTGTTCGCTGCTGGAAAGTGGTGGCTAGGCGGAGGTTGGGGATATCTGTGGGCTTTCGTGGTCTATGCATTAATCGCAGGTGGCGTTGAGGCGATTTCCTACTTCCGAGGCTCCAAGGCAAGAACAGCAACAGATAAGGTCTGGAATCGCGCGGGATGCATGATACTTCTGGTACTTCTCACGACGTGGGCTCGTAGAGAGCCCACTTCCTATCCTTGCCCTGAATTGGATACACATGCGTCAATTAAGGAGATCAGCGAGGCATATGCCCCATACTTTTATTTCGTGGGTGCTGACTTCACACGTTACTCGTCGGGCGTGTTGGGGCAAGCGCGACAATCCGACGGCGCTGCTGGATCGGGAATTCTCTTGGTGCACGACGACGAAGCCGGACTGATTCTGACCAATCGACATGTTATCGATCCAGCCTATGCAGCTCGCCTTAGCGGCGTCAGAGGAAATCGATTCTCGGACTTGCGGATCACGGCCAAGAAACGTGGTGACGAACTTGCCGAGTCGGCGCAGGTCGTTGCGATTCACAAGGAGCACGATCTTGCGCTGCTGTTGGTCGAGGAGGATTTCGACGGGAGGGGCGCCGTCAAGTTGGCGCCACCGTATATTGTGGATATCGGTTCTGCGGTCGTCTCGCTCGGAAACCCACAGAATCTGGGGTATCGTGCGCGCGACGGCAAGATATCGAACGAGCCGGAAGACTTTATCGAGCACACCTGCCAGATCGATCCCGGATTCAGTGGCGGACCGCTTTTGCTCAAAGATCGCGGCCTGCTTGCGGGAATCAATACGCTCGCCGTGGGGCGTGGTGGAAACTACGCCATTTCAGTCGAGCCAGCGCTTCGCGGCATCATGAGGGAGTCCGAGGAAAGTTCGAGAAAACCGACGCGATCAGACTGGACCTGGAGAACCGTGCTTCTCAAGCCGGAGCATCGGCCTCGGGCATTGGGCCTGCTATCGAAAATTCCCGTGGCCGGTGACGAGTGATTCCGGGTGGGCACTCATCCGCTATACGTAAACCCCGCATGCCGAAGTCAGCCCCGAGTGTCCATCAAGCAGATTCGGCGCTGAGTTCTCGCGTGAGTCCTTTTTGATTCGTCCTTTGAGTGGCGCCCTTTCCCTATGCCAGATGCGGCTTATTGCGTGGGGTATTCGCGCAGGTCCGATGCTGCGATGGGCCGCACTTGACTGACCACGCCAGATACGCAATAAATATTGCGTGCATGATTTATTGCGTTTAATGGAGATTCAAGGATGGTCGAATCAGAGGGAAAAACTGAACACCAGGAGAACCCCGACAACGTTGAGTTCGTGGGTTTGGTCGAGCGGCTGGCGGGACTGGGGGTCACGCAGCAGGACGTTGCGTCGATGCTCGGAATAACCCCCAGTCACCTGAGTCGAGTAAAGAGGGGGGAGCGGCGCGCGTCACCAAGACACTTTGGCCGCTTGCGCGGCAAGGTTAGAGATCTGACCAAAAGGCGAAGTGCGCAACCTGTGTCTGCGCCGCGGCTGATTGGCTCGAGCCCGTTCTCGGTGAACCACGCAGTGCTGAGGTCGCTGTCGCCAAACGACGCGGTGTTCGCATTTCGAGATCTTCTCTGGGCACAGGCAATGGCTAAGGGAGTATCTACTACACGCGTAAGAATTTCGGCGAGGGTCAATGCTCCGGATGGTGGAATCGATGCATCAATACAAAGTGACCACGACAACCCTTTCCAGGACGACAAGCTTCTAACCGCCGGGACCCAGTATCAAATTAAGACAGGCGAGTTCAAGCCTTGGCAACCATCAACAGTCCGAAAGGAACTTTTTGCGGGTAAGGAAGAAAAATTCGAGAATTTGGATTCAGAGATTCAGGCGACATTACGAGATGGTAAACGGTATGTCGTTGTTTGCTTTGGCACCGACCCGTTGCCTTACGAGAATCGAAAAGCCGTAGACGGTTTTCGAGCAGCGTTTGGGAATTGTGGTTTTCCAGACGTACCTGTGGAAGTCTGGGGCCAAACTGAGCTAATAGGCCTCTACAACGCGTATCCCGGTCTTTGCCTTCGCCTTCGTGGCCAGGACGAGCAGATCTTTCGTTTGCACGACTCGTGGTCTGCAGATGAAGATATGGGGTATCCGCTGCACTACGGTCCGGAACAGCATCGCCTGATTGAGGAGATTCGCAACGATCTGCATTCCGGAGCATATCCCCATGTCCGACTGATCGGGGAGCCAGGCATCGGGAAGACTCGCCTCGCCCTTGAGGTGACACGGACCAAAGAGCTTGTGCCCCTCACGATGTACGTTCGGGATGGTCGGTCCTTGCTGCAGAGCAAGCTGCTCAATGAATTGCTACAGAAGGACGATCATCGCGTTGTGCTCTTGGTCATTGACGAGTGCTCCCGAAAGGATCTCGCGGATATCTGGAACGTCCTAAAGCCGCGGTCGCACCGCATTCGCATAATCACGATTGATCACGATCCCCACGACGGAGTCGATGAAAAAACGCGTGTCGTTAAAGTCGAACCATCTGGAAGTGATCAGATCGAATCGATTCTCGCCGATCATGGCATTGGCGAGGACGATGCACGACGATGGGCTATGTATTGCGACGGGTGTCCTCGAGTTGCCCATATTCTGGGCGTAAACCTTCTCCAGAATCCGTCGGATCCCCTTGCGCCACCCACGATTAGTGATGTGTGGGATCGATTCATCGTTGGCCGCGACCCGTCCGATTCGGAGGACGTGCGTCTGCGACGAATCGTACTTCGGTACGTTTCCCTATTTGATCGTTTTGGCTTTGAACAGCCGGTGCAGAACGAGGCGGGGTTTATACAAGGGCTGGCTGAGAAGTGTGACTCGCGGATCACGGCTCCGAAATTCCGAGAAATAATCAAGGGGCTAAAAGGCAGACGGATCGTGCAAGGCCAAACGACGCTTTACGTGACGCCTCGCGCGTTGCACGTTCACCTCTATCGAGAATTCTGGGAACTCTACGGAGGCGATTTTGATATCGCGCAGAGACTTCGAGATACTCCGCAGTCGCTCTGGCGATGGTTCGTGGACATGTTGAAGTATGCCCACGACTGTAGCGCCGCGGAGAGAGCGATCGAGAAGCTACTTGGGCCGGAGGGCATTCTTCAAGATGGTGAATTTCCGGACGTAGAGGAGTACGGAAAACTCATGTCGGCGTTGGCGGAGGCTTGTCCGGCGTCGACACTACATTGTCTGCAGCGGACGATCGGTTGCATGAGCGTGGACGATCGTCGGCGAATCGCAACGTCTCGTCAGTGGCTTGTCTGGGCACTCGAGAAGATCGCGATCTGGCAAGAGCATTTCTTTGGAGCGGCAGAACTCCTGCTGGGTCTTGCTGAAGCCGAGAACGCTACGAATTCCAATAATGCTACCGGTACATTTGTCGGTTTATTCAGCCTGATACCTGGTTGGGGGCCCACTCAGGCTGGGCCAGACACTCGGATTCGTGCATTGGAAGAAGCATTGGAATCGCCTTCGTTGTCGCGGGCACGGCTTGGGCTGAAAGCCTGCGTGAATGCGCTTTCAACAACCTCCTCTTCGAGAATCGTCGGCCTCGAGCATCAGGGCATCCGCCCGACGATTCCCTTTTGGACGCCCGACAACTACGGCGAGTTGTGGGACGCGTATCGAGGCGTATGGCAGTTGCTTGTTGACAGGCTGGACGTATGGACGGGCGGCGGACGCGAGGAGTTGATCTCGGCAATCATTGAAGCTTCATGGTCCGCTCTGCATGTCAAAGATCTTGAACAGACGGTTGTTGAGACATTGGATGCTGTCGCTCTTGTCGAAGAGACGAATGTTAAGGAGGTTGTGGAGTTAATTCATAGGCAACTGCGTAACGCGAAGAGCGGGTTATCGGATGAGACAAGGGAATCACTTAGAGTCATCGTTGGCAAGCTCGAAGGGAATGATTTCCCCACAAAGCTCAGGCGATACATAAAGTATGTTACGTGGGAAGACTACCACGACGACAATTACGACGAAACCAGACTTGTTGACCGCAAGCTTGACGAATTAGCAGACGCTGTTCATGAGAATCCGGACTTGCTAACGCCGGAGGTTAGGTGGCTCGTCTGCGAGGACTCGAGCCCGGCATTTTCGTTTGCTTATCGCTTGGGAAGGAAAGATGTCGGACGTTCACTGCTGTCATTGATACTAGAGCAATACGCCACACTAAGGGATATGTCCGCAACATCATTCCTGAGTGGATATCTCGCCGCTGTGTTCGATCGAGACGTCGGGGAATGGGAATCACTGATGCTGGATTTGGCGGACGATCCCGCAGTTGCGGAGCGATTTTCGGACTTGGTGGTAGCTTCGGGGATGTCTGACGCGATCGCGCGAAAGGTGATCGACCATTGCAGGGCCGGTGCACAAGGCATTCATCGCTTAGAACGCTGGTGGCTGGCAAGACAACTCCAGTTATTGAGCGAAGAGATCATCAAGGAATTGATCGAAATACAGCTCGGCGAAGGGACGGGCGTTCTGTGGAATAATGCGGTGCAGATGTTTCACACATACTATCGACAGGATGACGACAGGAAGCCACTCCCAGATACTCTCACGTTCAGACTGCTTACCGCGAAGGCTATGGCGGAGGGCAGGGCTGCACACAATGCGGGATACTATTGGTCTCGGATTGCGGCGTCATTTGTCGATCAACATCCCGACCGGAAATGGGATTTGCTTCGAGAGATCTTAGTTGTGGCGGCCGATGGATCGTTTCTGCTTGCTGATCTCGATACCAATCAGGAGCAGGTTCTAACGGCGCTCTTCCGCGAGGATCCCGTTGCCGCCTGGAAATGCGTAGATTCGGCATATCGCGAGCTTGGAGGTAGCAGAAACTTCGCCATGCACAGTTGGCTAAGCAGAGGAGGGCATCGGGCTATTGGAGATGACACTCCTGGTCCTATCCAATATGTGTCGTCAAAAACTCTATTTGATTGGGTCGATGAAGACCTTGAGGAGCGCGGCTACTGGTTGACTCGCGTGTTGCCGAAAACGCTTGATCAAAATGGGCCTGGAAAGCTTACCAGAGATTTCATTGCTCGATACGGCAGAGACGAAAGAATTCGTAACGGCGTCAACTCCAATTTCTATTCTCGTGGATGGTGCGGCGACGCGAGCACCCACTATCGGAAGCTTCGTGACGACGCCCGTTCGTGGTTGCATGATGAAAAGAACTCGACTGTAATTCGGTGGGTGGACGCATATATCGATTCACTTAGCCATGACATCGAACGCGCTGAGGTAGACGAAGAACGAGATTTCTAGACCATCTGAGGTCGGTCGTGCTCCGTTCGGACGGCTTCGAAAGCACCAAAATCGTTGGCAGAACCGGCTGCGCTGCCGCCGTTTGAAAATCGTAACAGCGACTCCGATTCATGTGTTCATCAGTGCAAAGGCAAATGACGCAGGAGGAGATTCTCGCCCTGTGTACACACAACCTCATGGTCACACCGTTTGTTCGGCGTTACGGTCGCCTCTACAAGCCCCAGCCGCTACCGCGTCCATTCCGCGCTGGTAGGATTAGGGCCTGTTTCGCTAACTCTTATCGAATGGCCGTGCGTCATCGTCTGACATATGTCGAAGGATATGCAGCAACGGTCAATAGGCACGGCCATCTACATGCTTGGTGTGTCGATGAGGACGGTAATGTATTCGATCGGACCTGGCGGATCGGTATCGGATATTTTGGCATCCCGTTCAAAATCTCATACGTCAGCAAGGTGATACGCGAGCGTAAACGGCAAGGTGATGAATACTATGGACTGCTTGACGATTGGCAGCAAAAGCATCCATTGATTACCACCGTCGGCGACCAGCCTGAGTTGTGGTTGGAAGCAATGACCCTTGACTAGGAATCTTGCCAACTCACACACGTCGGAGCAACTCAAGGCACGCCAGATTCCCCCATAAATTGCGGTCGTCGCCGTTGTCGAGATTTGCCAAAGATTTGACAAAAGCAATGATGATATCGGTGCCCGCAGCAAGGCTTGCTCCCATATCGTCGAAGAATCTGACGGTGAACTCGGAGTTCACGGCGAAGCGAGTGCACAGGCAAAACCTGGCGCCCCGGCGGACAATAAATGGAGCGCCACCGACGGGGTAGTCTCCCCACGCCATTCGATAAGCGCCAGAATAACAGGCGGAAAGTATCACGTACGGAGACAAAACCGACTCAGGAACGACCTCTTCCGCCGGAATTCGTACCGTATCGCCAGCCCGATCGGACAGTAAGAACATCAATGGTGACATGCCGCCCTCCTCGCTCTCATCTACGACGCCGTGGACGGACAAGAAGACAAGACTGTCACTTGCAAGCGAATCCCGCAGCATCTTGGCAGTGCATTCCGATTGAACCGTGGCCGACGCGCCAAAGTGCTGCGCAAATACCCGAGCTTCGTCTGTGAAGTCACGCCCGCTCCGACTCGCGCCATAGCCCAGGCCAACGACGCCAGATTCATGGACTGAAAGAGCGGCTTCTTGATTTCGCAAGAGCAGACTAAAACCCACCGCGAAGGGCATTCGACTCCAATCCATCCCATTAGCTCTAAGAAGCGCGCGCCATGGCACCATGTGGAAAAACGAATACGGATATAATCCGCAGATTGTAAATTCGCTCGCGCGTTCAGCAATCCGTCTCCCCAACTCATGAATGATGGCTGGAATCGCATCAGCGCCCTCCTGGGTTTCAAGCCTCTGAGGAATTTGCTTGATTTCCTGAGTAAGTTCATCGATCGCCTCGTTGCCTTCTGGAAGCGGAACAGCGAAATGTGTGACTTCGTCTTGGCCCACGATGAAAACGACGAGTTCGGGAGGTAGCGCGCAAATGACAATCACGACTTCTCCCTCGACAATCGTGGCTTGGGCATCGCGAACGAGCGAAATGTCGACCGACGGCGAATCGGCGTCAAAAGGATTGCGCTTGAGCACTCGTTGAATGAATTCCGAGTCGACTTCCACTCCATAGCCTAGAGCGCGACCAGTCTCGAATGCCAGCAGAGCCTCTTCGATTCGCCTCTGGTTGAGGAGGTGGCGCGCTAGTCGGCGAAAATGGTTATGCAGTGAGGAGCTGACCGTATTGAAGTCTTCGGGTGGGAGCGGTTGAGCGATTCGATCGAACCACATCGCGGCGCCAGCCACCAGCACCCTGATAATCTCATCCGCGCTCTCGGCAGATTGCTCCATCAGTCCCGCTTCGACGTTCAGCAAGCGCGGACCGCCATAATCATCCCACTCGAGAGACGGAATCAGCGAGCGGGCATTTCCAAGCATTCGAAACCCTTCCTCCACCGCTCCATCCTTTTCCGCAATCTCCGCTCCAATGCAGAAGCGAAGAAATGCCAGCGGAGTGTCGCCCGTCTCAGCCGCTGCTTCGGCGGCGCGACGAATAGTCGGGAGACGTTGGTCTGGAGTTATTTGCGTTGATCCGAGCTGGATCAACGCAATATCGATTCGCGATCTTTGGCCTACATCGCCGATCGAATCTATGATTCCGCGCGCCTCCATCAACGCTGCCTCGGCAAGGTACGGCTCACCCAAAACATTCCATACCAGACCAAGGTTCGTAAGCGCATATGCTAGTGGCCAAGTCGAATCAGCGCCGTGTCGTCGATAAATCTCACGAGCGTCTTCGAAACACTCGACCGCCGGCTGCCAAGCTCGGAAATTAAGTAGGACATTTCCAAGCGAGTTGAGCGTATCCGCTCGCTGAATCTCCAAATCATCATCAAAATCGCAATTGTCCTCAGCCAGTGAGACCGATAATGCCAATGCGCGATGCAAGATGTCTACCGCCTCGCTCCATCGGCCTTGTTGACAAACGGCCTCTCCGAAATTTCGCAAGAATTGGACATGAGATGGCGGATGCGGGCATCCGTTACGTTCAATATGTTCCAGAGCTTGCCTCGCCCTTTCTTGTGCTTCCGGTGCGTTTCCGACTCGAAGATATGCCAAAGAGCAATTGCCAAGAGCCAAGCCATAGCAGGATGACTGCGCCGGCTCGGCTTCGAGGATTGATATACAATCGACGAAGCGCCCTTCTCCTAAGGCGATCATACCTTGAGCGTAATTGTCTGTTGGTTCGAAATCGCCCATATACTGCCGGACAGGTAAGGACATGTTCGATTCTCCGCGCCGTAATCGTTAGACAATGAGGCAAGTTGCGATCGCCGAACACCCGCCGGATGGCGAGCAGCCAATACAGTTACCGGGGATGAGCAGAAGACTCGATTCCATAACGACATTCTATCTTTGCACTTGGGCGAAACTTGCCAATCCTGTACTACTGCGCAGTCCGTTTATATCGGGCTGGAGATCGATGCTAACCGCTTTGGAAGCTCTCCTGCGACGGTGACTGATCCACCACCACCTCGACGAACAAAGCGTGGTAGAGTTGACGGACGACGTCCAGGATCTGATTATCCATGAGCCACTCGGCGCTGCAGGGATCCGATGGATTCTGTGCAGTGATTCACCTTCCAAAGTTGGTCGTCCTCTGATTAGATGGCTTCGAGACCGCCGAAATCGTTGGCAGAATCGGCTGCGGTGCCGCCGCCCCATCTCGTAACCCTAACGATACCTTGAAGTTGCTTCTTGTCACCGTGAAGGGGGATTATTTCACCGTGCCGGTCGGGACGATGCACGAATCCTCTTTCGCTGTGACGGATCGATTTCAGGAGACAGGACTAATCGTTCGCGGCTGGATATCCCATGCAAGTCGTATGGATCAAGTCGGAACCTCGTCGGTGTGTTGGATCAGGAGATAGTAGCTAATAGCTAAGGGGTTCAATTCCGCGAGATTGACATCAGAAGTTGAGTCCTTAAGCCACTACTCAAAGGGACTTCTCGATAAAGCCAAGATTCGTCTAGGTCGTATTTCTGCAATGGTTGCTCGTTTGAGTAATCCGATAACACTGACGCAACGTAATCGTAAGTGGGCTGCTGTTCCAGTCCGGATGGTCATGAGCGTGCGGAATTTAGCAATCTCAACCCGTTAAGAATCACGAGTAGCGACGCACCCATATCGGCCGCTATCGCGGCCCACAGGGAGGCATAGCCGGCGAACGTGAGGACGACGAAGGTGGCTTTGACGGCCAGGGCGAACGTAATGTTCTGACGAATGACGGCCAAGGTGCGACGGGAGTGGCCGATCAGCCAGGGAAGTTTCGAGAGATCATCGGACATCAAGGCAATGTCCGCCGTTTCGATCGCCGCATCACTGCCCACGGCTCCCATCGCGATGCCCAGGCTCGCACGGCCTAGTGCTGGTGCGTCGTTGACACCGTCGCCGATCATTGCGACCTGGCCATACTTGGCCACCAGCGATTCAACGGCACGGACTTTGTCTTCGGGCAGCAGTTCCGCCTCAACTTCGTCAATGCCCGCTTGGTTGGCGATCACATGCGCGGTGCCTTCGTTGTCGCCGGTGAGCATGACAAGGTGGTCGATGCCGGCTTCATGGAGCCGCTTGATCGTTTCAGCCGCCGTCGGTCGCAGAGAGTCGGCCAACGTAAGAAACCCACAGACGTGCGTGTCGTTGCCCACGACCACGACCGTGCGACCAGCCTGCTGCATTTCTTCGAGACGCTCATGCACGTCCGCCGTTTCTTGACCACGTTCTTCCAGGAAGCGGTGCGAGCCGAGCCAATATGGTTTGCCGTTGATGCGACCCATAGCGCCCTTGCCTTGAATGATTTCAAATTCCTGAGCATCAAGGATTGGTACGCCGCGGTCGTGCGCGGCAGCCACGATCGCTTGTGCTAGTGGGTGGTTGCTATGCGACTCCAGAGCGGCCACTCGTTGAAGGAGTTCCACATCGTCGTGGCCACTCATGGGCACGATGTCTACTACTGAGGGCTTGCCCTCAGTAAGGGTCCCAGTCTTATCCATGGCGATGGCATTCAGACGAGCCGGTGCTTCGACATAGACGCCGCCTTTGACCAACACACCGTTTCGAGCGGCCGCCGCCAGTGCCGCCACGATGCTGACCGGCGTTGAGATGACCAAGGCGCACGGACACGCGATCACGAGTAGGACCAAGGATCGGTACAACCAATCGAGCCACGGACCGCCGAAGACCAACGGCGGAATCAGGAGAACGGCCGCTGCGAGGGCCATTACTGTGGGCGTATAGACTCGCGCGAACTTCTCGACCCATTGCTCTGACGGCGCACGACGCGATTGTGCTTCGCTAACCATGCGAATGATGTGGGCCAGTGTCGTGTCGCTAGCGGGCTTCGTGCATTCGATCACCAGCGTACCATTGCCGTTGATCGTGCCGGCAAAGATTTCCGAATCGGGGCTCTTGGCGACCGGCACGCTCTCGCCGGTGATCGGTGCCTGGTTTACGTCACTCGCTCCACGAACGACGGTGCCGTCAAGCGGGATCTTCTCACCGGGTCGCACAACGAAGATGTTGCCAACAGCAACGTCATCCGGTGCGACTATCTGCTCATTGCCTTCGTCGTCACGCACGCGAGCGGTTGGCGGTGTCAGGTCCATGAGCGCCGCGATGGCTCGCCGAGCACGGCCGACGCTCCACGATTCCAGGAGCAGCGAGACGGAAAAGAGGAACGCCACCGTAACTGCTTCAAACCACTCGCCGATTGCCGCAGCGCCGATCACGGCGATGGTCATCAACAAGTTCATATCTGGCCGGAAGCCGACGGCCGCTCGCCATGCCTTGGGTACGACAAACCACACACCGGATACAATTCCGATTGCATAGAGCAAGATCGAGATGAGCGGCACACCATGGGCCACGCCCATCCCTTCTGAACCCAGCGCAGTCATGATGCCGCCAGCCAGCCAGGCATGCACCACCAAACCGCTCAAGCCAAACAGACCGCTGGCTCCAGTCAGTACAGTCCGGGCGTGCCGCTGCCAGAATCCTGCATCACCCACCGCGGAGGCCGTGGCCCGCCAAACCTCAGCCCGCATTCCCGTGCGCGCCACCGCCTGGATGATTGCTTCGGTCGAGACCGACTCCGGCCCCGACTCGACAACCAACTTGCCGTTAAGGATATCGAAGGCCAGCCGGTCCTCGTCGCCGACCATCGGTCCCAGTGCCCGTTTGAGCACGGCTATCTCCTCGGCACAGTGCATGCCATGGATTTTGAAAGCGAGTTCTGGAGGTGTCGTGCTCATGCTAATGAGATCGGAGAGCCGATGTCGTGAAGTGCAGGACCGGACCGAAGCAGAGGCGATTCCATATCCAAAACTTGTCGGAATTAGGTAGTGACCGTAGTATTCTGGTAGTGCTGATTGGGTGCCACTCGTTGACTAGGACTTCTAGCCATGACGCCTCACGCCTATTTGCGGCTGTTCTTCCTCGTAACGGCTAGCTCGTGCTTCACGTTGCTGCCTGCACGCCGATCTCACGCTGACGATGCACAGTCGCAGCCGAATCAGCAGCCCATCGCCGCTTGGCAAGTCCAATCAAGCCATGAGCCAGTCGTCCGCTATGTTTCTGGCCGGATTAGTCACCGTGCGAAGCATTACGGCCAACGCTACGGCCGCACCGTGCATCACTACTACAGCTCTCCCTTCTACCAGTACTATGCAGGACGTACTAGTCACCGTCGGGTACATCATGGTCAACGCTACGGGCGCACTGTCCATCATTTCTACACTACCTCTCCCAACTACCGAAGATATTCCTGCGATCGACGTCCTTCATATCGGCCTTCCCCGGCGATGTCTGACCAGCAACCCATACCGAAAAAAGTCGATCGCGCTGAACGGACCACCGACTCTGGTCAATAACGTCCAGGTATGCCGCTGTCAGAATTGTGAATCATGTTCCGAGTCGGTTGTGCCCTGCCAAACCTCAGCTCGCATTCCTGTGGGCGCCACAGCTTCGATGATCGCTTCGGTCGCGACCGACTCCGGCCCCGACTCGACGATTAATTCGGCGTTGAGGATATCAAAGGTCAGCCGGTTCTCACCGCCCACGAGCAGTCCCAACGCCCGTTTGAGGAGGGCCACTTCCTCAGCACAGTCCATGCCGCATATTCGTAGAATCAGTTCTGCTTACCTTGTGCTCATGACTTGTGAGGCTTTGTACTTAGGTGAGCTCAATCACGCGTACATGGAGTTTATCCGTTTCGAGGATCACAATCGTGGGACGACCGAAGCTCCAGCCGCCAGTCTCGCCCGGATTGATGAATAGCCGACCGCATTCATCACGCCGAATCCGCGGTTTATGCGTGTGTCCATACACGCCGACATCAAACGCATTATCTGCGCCACAAAATTGCCGCTCCATGTGCGCGATAACAAACCTCGTGCCGTCCGCTGCCTCAAATCGCACGGGTGGCTCCTCGTAAAGAGTAGCCACAATCCTCAAGCCCGCACGCAATCCAGTCTTGTTTCCTTCGTTATCGCCGAAGCACCCAATCAGCGGGCAACACAAAGCGCGCAATGGCGGCACAGCAATCGTCGAGACGAGATCACCTGCAAAGATGACGCGTTCGCACTCAGCTCGATTAAATTGGTCCACCGCTAAGCGGATATTATCCAGGTGGTCGTGTGAGTCCGCAAAGATGCCAATTCGCATACAGCGATACTCCTCGCTATTGACGGCGTCAATCGCAAGACAACGATCGTTGAACCGTCATGCATCAGCTAAACGGATGACTGCTGGCCGTGGCGGAATGTCCCTGTCCGGGATTACCGTCGTCATTGATACTCTCAAGCGTTCGCTGAGAACAGACAGCTCAGGAATCGCAATGACAGCCGTCTCTGCATAATCTTATTCTTCAGGTTCGGGCGGTGCCTGGCCAAATTTCGCCTTGTAGAGCTTTGCAAACTTTTCCGCACGTGACGGATCACATTTGAAGCACTGCGACTCGGCTCGGTTGTGTTCCTCACACCAATCGCCCCTAGCCTTGAACCCCGCCGCAGCCTTTGAACTGCAAAGACTGCATTCTTCCTCGGGGATGCCGTGCTCAACACACCACCAACCGCCGTGACCGTGGCCCTCTTCGTGAGCTTCCTTGTCGTGGTCGTGGGACGTCTTGGAGACTGGCGTTGAGCTATCGTCACTCATCTGTTGGCTGCAACCGATTGTGATTACTGCAAGAGATAACAACAGGCCAAAAATCGCACTTCGCCCAATTAACGTTCTGCTCATAATTCACTCCTTCTCGAAACGTGGTTGGGGGAACAGTAGCTAGCAGGGTCAACAGAGATCCTGTTTTCCTCTATTCAAGTCAATCCGGTCTTACTCAGTTACGAGAGGTTGCGAAGTCTGTTCTACGATCATTCGCTGCTCACTTCTGCCAGTTCGATCTCCGCTTCCACCGCAGGCGACTCGTGGCGCTCAACCTTTCTTCTGACTGGCCCGGCAAACACCATGTACAGCACTCGTAGTACGAGTAACGACATGACCATCCCGCTGATGACGCCACCGATCACGACGGTTGCGAGAGGTCGTTGCACTTCGGCTCCCATGCCGGTATTGAGTGCCATTGGTACAAATCCCAAGGCCGCGACCAACGTCGTCATCAACACTGGGCGCAGCCTCGTCATCGCCGCCGTCTCGACCGCGTCTTCCAACCCCATGCCTCTCCGGCGCAAGCGGCGAATCGTGGAGACGAGAAGCATGTCATCCAGCACTGCAACGCCAGACAACACCACAAAGCCCACAGCCGCCGAAATGGAAAACGGCATGTCGCGAACCCACAGTGCAATAATTCCACCCGTCCAGGCGAACGGTACCGCAGTGAATACGCGAATCGCGTCAATCACGTTGTTGTAGGTCATATACAGCAGGCCGAAGATCAACACCAGCGCGAGGGGAACCACGACCATCAGCCGACGACGAGCGCTGATCAGATTTTCAAATTGGCCACCCCATTCGAGATGATACCGACCCGGCGGAAGCTGGACCTCTGCTTCGATGCGGCGCTGAGCCTCTGCCACGAAGCTACCCATGTCTCGACCGCGAATGTTTGAGGAGATCGTGATTCGACGGTACCCCCATTCTCGCGTGATAGTCGACGGGCCTTCCATGAGCTCAATGTCAGCCAATCTCGCGAGTGGAATCCACTGACCGGAAGGAGTTCGCAATTGGACTGCACCTATCGTTGCCGGGCTGGCACGAACGTCTTCAGGCAGCCGGACGACCAACGGGAAACGAAGCTGGCCCTCAAACACCTCTCCCAACTCATAGCTCCCCAGCGATTCGACAAGATCCAAGACTTGCCTGGCCGAGACACCGTAGCGGGCAATCTCATCTTGTTTGATCTTGATTTGCAGAACCGGCTGCCCTGTGATTTGTTCAACCGCCACATCGGCATTGCCGTCGATCGACCGCAACACGCGCTCGATTTCCTCGGCCTTGTCAACCAAGACGTCGAAATCGTCGCCAAACAGTTTTACCGCAACGTCAGATCGCACGCCCGAGATCATCTCATTCAGCCGCATCTCGATCGGCTGAGTCATGGCGATACGTTGTCCAGGAAGTTCTCGAAGGCTCTGTTGAATCAGCGTGGTCAATTCAGCTTGTGTCTCGGCTCGCGTCCATTGACTGCGAGGCGTCAGCGTGATGAACAGGTCCGACAGTTCGACCCCCATCGGATCGGTCGCAACTTCGGCGCTGCCGATACGTGTCCACACGTGTACGACTTCATCGGGAAACTCTTTAAGGATCGCTCGCTCCATTTGCGTGTTGTAACGGATGGATTCGTCCAGATTGGTGCCTGCCAGCCGTACGACATTGATGGCAATCGCGCCCTCGGACAGCTTTGGCACAAATTCCGATCCAAGGTTGGGAGCAATCAACCCGAAGGCGATCACGAGTAGACATAGCGCGAAACCGATCACGGCCAGTTTGTGGTGCATCGTGAAATGCAGGACTGGTTGATAGAGCCTTTTGATCCAGCGGATTAGAAAGGGCTCGCGCTCCTCCATTCGCCGGGGCAGGACATAACTTGCGAGCACGGGCATCAGCGTCAGGGACAAGACCATCGAACCAGCCAGTGCGAAGATGACGGTCAACGCCATCGGCCGAAACAGCTTGCCTTCGACACCTTCGAGCGTAAGGATCGGCAAATATACAATCATGATGATCAGTTCGCCAAACATCGTGGGCTTCCGTACTTCGACGGCAGCATCACGTATGACATCAATCTTGGCCATTCCTCGCGGTATGCCATGCGACAGCTTTCGTACGCAGTTTTCGATCATCACAACGGAGCTGTCGACGACGAGACCGAAGTCGATCGCACCCAAGCTGAGAAGACTAGCCGCGATGCCAAAGCGCAACATGCCCGAGAAGGCGAAAAGCATAGAAAGCGGAATCGCCAACGCGACGATTAGGCCGGCCCGCAAGTTGCCGAGGAACATGAACAACACTGCGATGACAAGTAGCCCACCTTCAAAAAGGTTGCTTTCAACTGTCTCGATGACGTGGTCCACCAATTCGGTGCGATCATACACGGCTTCGATTTCGACACCTGGCGGTAACGTGGCAGTGATTTCCTTCAGCTTCACTTTGAGCTCGTTGGTTACCTCATGACTGTTTTCGCCCATGAGCATGAAGCCCAGGCCATAGACAACCTCACCCCTGCCATCGGCCGTCACTGCACCACGGCGGATTTCGTGACCGATCTGAACGTCCGCCACATCACGCGCATGAATTGGCACACCGTCTTTGGCTTTGATGACGATGTTTTCGATCTGCTCGATGTTGACCGTCCGGCCAATACCGTGGACGAGCAGCATCTCGGTGTTTTGTGTGATATTACCCCCGCCCACGTTCCGATTATTGGCGCTCACCGCCTCCACGACCTCATCGAAAGTCAGACCGTGCTTAATCAAGCGGTCTGGATCGATTCGCAACTGATACTGTTTCTCGAATCCACCCCAACTGTTCACCTCCGCAGTGCCGCTCACGGTGCGGAGCTGTGGCTTGATGATCCAGTCGTGGATCGTACGTAGCTCTGTTAGCTTTTCCTCTTGACGCTCTTTCGGCAATGTCGAGATATCGACTCCGTCAAGCCGCACGATGTAATGAAAGACTTCACCGAGGCCCGTTGAAACGGGTCCCATCTTGGGCCGCTCGATGCCGACCGGCAGTTCAACGGTCGTGAGTCGTTCGTTAATCAGCTGCCGTGCGAAGTAAATGTCGACGCCATCCTCGAAAACGACAACGACCTGAGACAGGCCGAATTTCGAGATCGATCGCAGCTTTTCCAAGCCAGGCAGACCGCTGATTACCTGCTCGATGGGGAACGTGATTTGGCGTTCGACTTCCTCGGGCGAGAGCGACGGCGCCGTAGTATTTATCTGCACCATCACCGGCGTTGTGTCGGGGAAGGCGTCGATGTCGATGTATTGGAGCGACCAGCCGCCGGCGATGATTACGGCTGCAACCGCGGCCAGCACGACAGCTCGATTTCGCAGCGAAAAATCGATGATCCAGTTCAGCATGCGTGTGTTTCCTTACCGGCCCTGCGCTCGGATTTGTTCCTTCTCGGATGGTATTAGCCCGACCGGGCTGATTACTGTTCGCACAGTCACCCAGCACCGAGGTCGCCTTTGAGCAGCTCAGCTCTCAGTATTCCGCTACCCTCGGTTACGATGACCTCGCCTGGCCAAAGACCGGCGATTACCTCCGTGTTGTCTGCGGTCGTTACTCCCGGCCGAACCGACCGCGTGTGAAACACTTTGTAGGAACCCTTCTTCATGAAGTCCTTGTCACGAACGAAAACGACGTGACAGCAGCCCTCCCAATGGACGGCAGAACTGGGAACAATGATCGTGTCTTCCTCCTCTCGCAGAACGATCTCGCCGGCCCCGAAGGTCTCGTTGCGAAGGTGACCATCCTCATTTGGCAACTCTGCGCGTACCAAAACTGTGCGGGTTTCTGCGTCCACTTCCGTGCTCATCCAAGTAAGTTGACCCGTATCAGCGTGATTGCCACCATCTGGATGGAATACGACCTTTTGGCCGACAGCAATGTGCTCTGTCTCTTCGAGTGGCACGTTCAACATCAGCCACATCTGACTTGTGTCCGCAATCGTGAAGAGTGTCTTCGTGGTTTCGATGACTTCACCGGCCACCACATCACGTTGCACGATGAGACCATCACGCGGCGCGAGGACGGGGATCAAATTCGATGTAGTATGCACCGGGTCGATCTGCTCGATGATGCTAGAGGGCAAGCCAAGAAACTGGATCTGCTGTTTCAGCTGACCCAATGGCATTTGGCGCACTTCGTCGTACGTTAATGGCATGCCAAAATTTGCGAGCGTTTGAATGGCCTGCTGAACGGCCACTTCCGCTTCGGCTCTTGCCGTCTCGGCCTCCAAAACGCGTCGTCCGGCCACGACGCCGCTACTGAGTTGAGCTAACCGCTCATAGGTCTTGGTTTGCAGATCGAGTTGAGCCACGGCCTGAAGAAGGCCTGCCTTCGCTTGACCGACATCGACCGCGTCGATCAGTGTAAGAACATCGCCTCGACGGACGTGGTCCCCGATTTTCTTTTCCACGCGCCAAGCTGTGCCTGGAGCGCGCGAAGACAGGCGCGCAACCCGTGTGGGGTCGTACACGACCTCGCCCGTTGCCGAGACCGTTTCGACCACTGGACCGCGGTCCACCAGGTTGATGTCGATGCCAGCCTTATCCACAGCGGCTTTTGATGGAAACTGAATCCGTCTCAGGTGCATCTTGCAAGCTGGATCATTCTTGGTTCGCGGCCGTAACGCGATCGCCCGAGCTGCACGATCCATATCCGCCTGCGTGACCGAAGGAATCTCTTCGAGTTGGGCCAATTCAGGATGGTGAAACACGCACTCATGCACTCCATGCTCCTTGCACCAGCCGAACAGCTTTCCCTTTGGCATCAAGGAGGCATTACAAGAGATGCACTCCGCTTCGGGTACACCGTGCTCTTCGCACCACTCAACCTCATCCACTGGGGCGCCACTGGTTAATTCCGAGAACTTTGGAATGCTCCAGCCATGGTGGTGACCCCAGTATCCGATGCCCAAGAGCACCGCGAATACCAAGACCGTAGGCAGTGACCGCCCGAGACGACGAACACCTCCAGAAACGACAGGGGTGCTCGTCTCGTTTGTCTTATCGGTCTCGGCAGCTCGGAGGGATGCGTCCTTGGTGGGCGATTCTGTTGCCGGCGACGCAACTTGCGCGAGGGGCGCACCGCCGGCGCCAGCTCCGGCGTCAACATTTGGTGGCACGCGGCCAGTCTCATTTGTTTCGGTACTCATTGCACTTGCCTTTACCAGGCGAAATCATGTGTAGACGGTTGAAGTTCCAGTCCTGTTACGCGGCGAGATTCCATCTAGCCGAAGGGCGCATAATGAGCCGCAAAAATGCCGATCGTCTGTCACGCCCACGAGAAGCAGCGTGGCACTCAGCGGATGGTGCGACTCATGAGCGGTCGCTAGCCGAGGCAATTAGAACAACAGGGCGCAGGTCAGCGCGCACACGTCCCGCCCAGAGGAAAGCGGCGGAAATTGATGAGGCTGTTCAAACGATATGGCCCCTAATGCTAATGAGGTCCCGATCGGGGACAGTAGCGAGTCGCCGTCTAGCCACGTAACGGCAACCGCCGGCGAATAGTCGAGATCTACAGAGCGCAGGCCATCTACGATCGCTCCATAGCACAGGCAATCTCCGCTTTCGTCGGCGGGCGACTGCGGCGCCTCACGACCGGAACGATCACCGTTGTGGGGGCACCTGCAATGATCCGCTTTGCAGGATGCGACGGGTGCGCCGCTTGCTTCACCTAAACAAAGATAGGGGCAAGCCAACACCGCAACGATCAGCAGATAGGAAACGGTCGTTCGCAAACTTTTCCCCAGTTCGGGCGACGACATACAACACGTAACACGACACTTCACGTATTGGATTCTAGGCCTACCGGAGCGAGGCGTCAAGTTAAGTTCACGTACCGTGTTACGATCACCGCCCTTTGTCCGGAGGTCGGTTCGTAATCCGACATTCGTGCATTTTTTCTTTCCGGCTCGGATGATCCGATCAAGTGTTGGGATCCGCACAACCGATATGTACACGGCAGTGGAATTGTTGTAGCTGTATGCGCAGGAACTAGTTTGATGCTCACGTCCCACATGTGGTCGAAATGGCTCGTCTGTTTTGCCGCTCTGCTATCGCCGATTCAGGCGTTGCAGGGGACGCCGGTTCTCTGCAATCTGCTTGACCAGTGTCAGGCATCGCCAGCCGCCGGGGACCACCATCATGGGTGCTGTCAGCATGAATCGACTGGCTCCAAATGCGGTCAGGACGCATGCGACGCGAGCAAGACCAGCGCTACCGATATCGCTCTTACGGTACCTCTTCCGCCGAACAGGTGCCCACAAAGCTGCTGGTGTCACCGATCGGCACAACCGCAGCCTAATCTGAATGGACCGACACGACTCAATGTAGTCGTTGATTTGGTCAACCTTGTCCTCGATCAGTCGGTCATAACTCGGCGCCCACTGGTCAACCGACAATTCTCAATCGAGCGTCCCGATACGCTCGCCTCTGCGCAGGAAATCTGCGCTTCTCTCTGCCGCTTTCTGGCATAAAGCACGTGCTCTTCGTCGTTGTGTCACATAGCGCTCGTATCCATGCGCTGTTGTCTGTAACGCGTTCGTGCTCCGCGCGTTTGCGTGTGATTCGTTGACTCGTTACTGCACCGACCATCCTAGTCACTGGGTTGTCGTAGCCGACGTGAGAGATGTCGTTGATTCATCTTCAAGTTTCTGATGGGAGAGAACCATGAAATCCAAGACCTATATCGCCCTCGTTATGACCCTGTTGCTGGGAGCTTCCAGCAGTGCTCTGGCTGCCGACACCGTCTGGACCAGCATCACGGTCAAGGAAATGCACTGCGCCGGCTGCGCGAAAAAGATGGCGGCCCGGCTCTACACGGTCGCCGGTGTAAAAGAAGTAAGGGCCGACATCGAGAAAAAGACGTTGATCGTAGCGCCCACACCTGGCGCGACGCTGTCACCTCGTGCCATGTGGGAGGCAGTCGAGAAGTCCGAAAACGAACCGATTCGCCTCGCTGGTCCGGCTGGTACGTTCACCCAGAAACCGAGGTTCTGACAATTCAGCCAAACAGACCGATCGCAAAATCGGCCCTGGAGGCATTCGCCGAACGTCGGCGACATACGACAACTCACTTTTTTTGTCTAGGAGAACATCATGTTGCGAGGGACAAGCGTTATCAGTTTTGTGGCTCTACTGCTGACTGCCGTCAGCGGTTGCAGCGAATCGAGTCACGCAACGTCGACCCAAGCGGCGGCATCCATTGACAAGTCGCAGTTCCTGCTCGCCGAGGAACCGTCCGACGCGATTGGCGTGATGATTGCGCGCGAGGACGCGAAGGACAAAGACGAAATCGTTCTGCTCGCCCGCATCGGTGGCCGTCGTGATCCGTTTATTGCAGGACGATCTGCGTTCATGGTGATCGACGCCTCGATGACGATTGTCGACGACGGGCAGGAGTCAGGGAAAGGGCAAGTCTGCTTGGACGATTGCTGCGCTACCCTGCGCAAAGAATCAACGATGCTCGTTAAGGTCGTAGGCGCGGATGGAAAGATTGTTCCGCTGGATGCTCGCCAACTTCTCGACGTCAATGAAAACGATCTCGTCGTCGTCAAGGGAAAAGTCGAGCGCGGCAAAGATAGTTTCTCAGTGGCTGCGACTGGAGTATACGTGCGCCGATGAGCATCTCGATTCGAGCAAGCCATCGCAGAAGTTCCTACAAGTGTCACGATTTTCTGTCCACAATTTCCTTTTTGCAACTTGCCATCCAATGAAGACTTTACCTTGGGAGTACGGTGTACGAAATCTGTTCAGACGGCCGACGCGGACCGCGCTGACCTTGGTCGGGCTGACGACGGTGATCTTGTTGATCTTCGTCGTGGTGGCCTTCATTCGTGGCCTGGAGGCGTCGCTGGCGGCAAGTGGAGATGACGACGTGGTGTTGGTATACGCGCTCAGCTCGGGTGCGGATATCGAAAACTCTTCGATCCCCGCCCGAACGCCGGCCTTGTTGGCTGCCAGCCTGGACGGCATCCAGCGACGATTCGATGTCCAGCACATATCGCCAGAGGTGTACCTAGGCACGCGGATCACGGTTGCGGGTACGGACAAAAAAGGGTTAGGCCTGGTCCGTGGTGTTACGACCGCGGCTCCGCTGGTGCGAAGCAAGATGCAAATCGTTGAAGGCGAGTGGCCGGGGCCGGGAGAGGTGTTGGCCGGCAAACTTGCGCACTCCAAACTCGGCTGTCGCGAGGAAGCGCTGTCCGTTGGCAGTACGGTTACGTTCGATGGCCGCGAGTGGCGCATCAGCGGTCGATTTACCGCCGCTGGCTCGGCATTTGAATCAGAGTTGTGGTGTCCACTGCAAGACATGCAAACGGCTTTGAAGCGCCAGGACTTGAGCCTTGTAGCCATGAAGATGGCACCAGGTGGCTCGCTCGCAGAGGTTGAAATGTTCTGCAGTGAACGTCTGGATTTGGAACTCAAAGCGGTTCCGGAAGCGCAATACTATGCCTCATTACAACAGCATTACAAACCAGTGCGACTCTTGGGTTGGGTGGTTGTCTGGCTGATCGCGGGCGCGGGAGTCTTCGCCGGCTTGAACACCATGTATGGTGCGGTTGTGGGTCGGGTACGTGAATTATCGACGCTTCAAGCGATGGGATTCCGCCGACGCGCGATCACCATGAGCCTGATACAGGAGGCGGTGCTGCTATCGGTTGGCGGCTCACTGATTGCGGCACTCATCGCATTCCTGCTCGTCAACGGAACGGCCGTCCGGTTCACGATGGGCGCGTTCGCCCTTCGAGTCGATAGTCTGGCCGTTGTGATCGGATGCGGGACCGGATTGGTACTCGGTCTGCTGGGGGCAGTCCCTCCGGCGATGAAGGCGATGCGTGTGACGGTGGTTGAGGGAATTAAGGCAGTCTAAGTGGCCGAGGCACGTGCGGCTTGGGCATGGACGCCCATGCCGTCTCGGCCACGCGGATTTGATAAACCTCGGAACGAATTATGAGTAACGTCGACCTAAGCCAACTCTCTGTGGATCGCGGTCAGGAAACAATGGCCCCGACAGCGAACGTCAAGCGGCGCTGGATCTCCCGCTATGTATTACCGCTGATGATCCTGCTGACGTTTTCGGGACTTCTTGGTTGGGCTGCTAAAGACAGCATACTACCGTCGAAGCCCGTGACGGTCGTGCCGGTGATCATCGCCAAAGCTCAGGTACAGCAAGCCGGCACGACGTTGTTTCAGGCTGCTGGTTGGGTCGAACCTCGTCCTATGTCCGTTGTCGTTTCGTCGCTCGCTGAAGGTGTCGTCGAAGAGCTAAACGTCGTCGCGGGACAAAGCGTTAAGAAGGGAGATATCATTGCCCGGCTCATCGACACGGACGCCCGTATCGCGCTTGCCGAGGCTCGTGCGGACCTAAGTATTCGCGAGGCAGATGTAACCGCCGCCCGTGCGGAACTGGAAAACGCCAAGACGTCGCTTGACAACCCAGTTCAATTGCAGGCCGACTTGGCCGAAGCGGAGTCGGCAGTCGCTCGGTTGGAGGGCGAGTTAAACGGCCTACCTGCCGTGATCGAAGCGGCGGAAACGAAACACGAGCTGGCGGAGGTGAATGTCGAGAAGAAGCTGCGTGCGGGTGACGCCGTCGCGGGCCGAGTGTTGCGGGATGCGAAAGCGGAGCTGGCGGGCGTGGCGGCCACGCTTCAGACGCTACAAGCGCGGCAGCCGGTGCTGAAGCGCCAGCACGAAGCCCTGGTGCGCCGGCGGGATGCGCTCGCCGAAAAGCTCGAATTGAAACTCGAAGAAAAGCGGCGTATCGCCGACGCCCAGGCCGGTCTGCAGGCTGCCGCGGCCCGATACCAGCGAGCGAAACTGGCCGTCGAAACAGCGGAGCTACGGATGCAGCGGATGACCATCACTGCACCAATCGACGGCCGCGTGCTTTCAGTTCAGACTGCGCCCGGTAGGCGGGTGAACGGTTTGGCACCGCACTCGGAACAAGGGGCGAGTGCGGTCGTCACGCTGTACGATCCCAGGATGCTTCAAGTCCGCGTGGATGTCCGATTGGAGGACGTACCTCAGGTGCAGCTCGGCCAAGAGGCACGCATCGAAACGGCGTCGGTGCAGGACACACTGGTGGGCGAGGTCGTCTCGCTGACGTCGCTTGCGGACATTCAAAAAAACACGTTGCAAATCAAGGTTGCCGTTGTTGATCCGCCCGGCGTCATCCGTCCAGAGATGCTGGCGCAGGTCGAGTTTCTCGCTCCCGAGCAGCAAGGCGAACAGGAGGAGTCGGAAGACCGCATGCGGCTACTGATCCCCCGCCAGCTGGTCGCTGCTAGTGGCGGCGCATCTCAGGTATGGGTTGCAGACCAGGAAACACGAACGGCAAGAGTTCGCACGATTACCCTGGGTCGGGCGGGCACGGACGAATTGGTGGAAGTGACCAAAGGACTAACGCCCACTGACAAGTTAATCAGTGGTGGCCGTGAGGGGCTGACCGACAACCAACGGATTCGCATCGCCAGCGAAGACGGCATGTTGGGTCAGCACCGATAGCAATTTGCACGAAAGGAATCGACAGATGACGCTCGTACAGGTCAAGAATGTCACGAAACAGTATGCAAACGGCGAAGAGACAATCACGCCGCTAAACGAGGTGAACCTCGAGGTCCATCAAGGCGATTTCCTTTCGCTAATGGGAGCCAGCGGGTCGGGCAAGAGTACCTTGCTGAACATGATCGCCGGCATCGACGAGGTGACTTCGGGCGAAATCCTCGTCGAAGGGACGGACATCACCAAACTATCCCGCGGAAAGTTGGCCGACTGGCGTGCGTCCCACGTCGGCTACATCTTCCAAACACACAATCTGATTCCGGTGTTGACCGCCTATGAGAACGTCGAAATGCCGCTGCTGCTTCTGAAGATGTCCGCAGCCGAGCGACGTAAGCGAGTGGAGATTGCCCTGGAAGCAGTCAACCTGACGGACCGCGCAACACATTACCCACGGCAGATGTCGGGTGGCCAGGAGCAGCGCGTCGGCATCGCCCGGGCGATTGTCGCCAGCCCGACGCTGGTCGTGGCCGACGAGCCAACTGGCAATCTCGACGATGAAACGACCGAACAGATTTTGGAGTTACTGCAACGCGTCAATAACGAACTTGGCATGACACTGTTGATGGTCACTCACGACATCGAAGCGTCTGAGATCGCCAAGCGTCAAATTCGATTGGAGCGAGGCAAGCTAACGGAACGGCAATCGGAATCCACGAATCGAGAGATCACTGCGGCCTAGGCCGAGAATAAAGTGTAAAAGGAGCAACCCTCTCATGTTTCAATTCCTGCCCTATCTGTTGAAAGGGTTTTGGGGCCATCGTGCCCGAGCGATGCTGACCGTGAGCGGAACGGCGGTTGCGCTGTTCGTGTTCTGCTTCGTCAGCGCCGTACAGGACGGCCTGTTGCGACTAACGCAGGACAAGCAGGCCCAGCGAACGCTCGTTGTCTTTCAGGAGAATCGGTTTTGCCCGACGAGCAGCCGACTGCCGCAAGATTACACAAAGCACATCGCGGAACTGCCCAGCGTGACGGGTGTCATTCCCATCAAGGTAGTCACGAACAACTGTCGTGCAAGTCTGGACGCGATCGTATTTCAGGGCATGCCGGCAGAGAAGCTCAGATCGTCGCGAGAACTCAACCTCACAGCGGGAAGCTGGTCCGCGTTTGAAGGCGCGGACGACGGCGCCCTGGTCGGGCAAGCCGTCGCCAATCGGCGGAATTTGAGTGTCGGCAAGAAGTTCACAATCAACGAAGTCACCGTATTGGTTACTGGTGTCTTTCAGTCACCGACAACCGCAGAGGAGAACCTGATCTATACACATCTCGATTTTCTCCAGCGGGCTCGTGGACAAAATAGCGTGGGCACGGTCACGCAGATGGAAGTGCATCTGTCGGACGACGCGGACGTTGACCATGTCGCGGCGACGATTGATGCACACTATCGGGGCGGACCCGTGGCCACGACAACACGTACCAAGGGAATGTTCCAGGCGGACACGTTGGCCGACCTGGCCGAGCTGATCGGTTTTATTCACTATTTGGGCTATGCCTGTGTTGGTCTCGTGTTGGCATTGGTCGCCACGACGACGGTCATGTCGGTACAGGACCGCATCAAAGAACACGGAGTTCTGCAGACCATTGGTCTGCGGCCCAATCGCATCTTTCGGCTGATTGTCAGCGAAAGCACCCTACTCAGCACGGCCGGCGGTCTGCTGGGGATCGGGGCCGGCCTCGTGTTTCTGAGCTTCACCGGTCTTGCCGTCGCAGCCGAGGGAGTGACGATCTCATTTCGGCCATCAATGGATTTGGCCATCACGGGGGCCATCGTTTCCGTCGTTGTGGGCGTGCTGGCAGGCATCATCCCCGGAATTCAGGCGGCGCGCACGAAGATCGTCACGGCCCTGCGTCAAGCCGGATAACCTCGGTCAGGAGAGTCATCGAAGTCATTCGTGAACAGAGAAATGAGGAGTCAAGATCATGAATAAGTCCGTAATCAGTCTGGCAATGTGCTCACTCGTACTCGTAGCTACCGGCTGCCGCACCGCCGAAGAGACTCCGATTTCTTCGATGACAAGTAATGGCTACGCGCCGTCGGGTTTTGTGGCACCTACTGTGCCTTATCCCACACCAGCCTTGCCTTCGAGCTACGCTAACTCGCCGTACGCGGCATCGACAGGACAGCCGTACGGTAACCCTGCGTATCCGCCGTCGGCATCGATTGGCTACGCCACGTCGCCGCCAGGCTACCCATCGCCAACATATCCGGCCGCTGCGGGGCAACCGTACGGCGCAAATCCGTACGCCTCGTCCGCCGGGCCTGCCGGCTACAGCCAAGTCTCTCAACCGGAATATGAGCGGTCGACATCGGTAAGCGACACGCTGGCCATCCCTCGTGATGTGTCGTCCAGCTCGTCGAGTTGTCCGTCCGGCTGTAACAACCATTAGTTTGAACAATGCGTTCGGGTCCGCCCGTAAAAAGGCACGCTCGCCAAACTGTTTCATGGAAGATGGACGTCATGCGATTCTTATACTCTTGCGTACTTGTGATTGGCATTATCACCAGTTACTGCCCGTCCGCGAATGGTCAAGGCCCAGTCGTCGGACCGCCAATCGTGGTCGATCCGAATGCAATGGGCGAATGGGGTCCCCCTGGGCACCCACAACAAACGATGTCCGGGCCGACGCCCGCAAGCCTCAACACCATGGCAACAAGGGTCATGGCGCAATCAGGCCACGAAAATGCCATTGCCGTGCGTCCGGTAGCATTTCGTCACGGCGCGGTGCAGCCGGCAGAGCCGATTCCAACATCCCCAGAGCAAGCATTGCCTGTCTCTGAATTTCAGCTGGCGGACCTAGAGGCAATGGCCATCCAAAGAAATCCGGCGTTGGCGGCCGCTGCCGCACGTGTTGACGCGGCTCGCGGTC
>ERZ869936.523-NODE-523-length-35659-cov-9.951213_pt1 | contig 35659 bp, 44 predicted proteins | sample MGYA00520876_ERZ869936 | MGnify/ENA primary metagenome ERZ869936 (study PRJEB32218, sample SAMN09650985) | biofilter metagenome | isolation source: enrty point of leading RO module | place: Saudi Arabia: Thuwal, RO plant located on Red Sea | collected 2016-02-17 ... | reverse complement strand
GCTTGTAAAAAAGCGGGCATAAGAAAAATAAATCCGCACCTGTTACGGCACACTTTTATCACCCGCGCGATCGAGAGCGGAAAAGTGGACCCGATCGCAGTAAAGGAAGTCGTCGGACACGCCGATATTAAAACCCTCCTGCGCTATGTCCATTTAAGGGACTCGAAAGTAACCGCTGTTAATTCCGTTATGAGAGATAAAAAGAAGGATAAATCCGTAGCCTGAGCCAAATTCTGGACGTATTGTGGACGTAAATTAATATTTCAGACCTTTCGCAATTTCCGAAAAGTTACCGTATCTGTTTCTTATTATTGGAAAAAACTGGCGGAGCCGACGGGATTTGAACCCGCGACCTCTGGCTTGACAGAGCGGATACTCCGCTTTTCTAACTAACCGCTATCATTGGATTTTAAATAATTGCGGGTACTTGCGAAAGTTGTAAAAGATGTGTGAGGCGAGAATATATGCAAATGGTTCATATTGTGGATGTAAAATGGATGTAGTTTTATAGCCTCTAATAGTAATCATATAGTTCTACAAACTTTATGAAAATATTTTCTCCGCCATCGTCAATATACTGCACACCCAAGTTTCTCATAAAGAAATCAATGCGCTCTATTCCGTCAGTCAGATCGAAATCATAATTATTGTACTTATCATCGAAATACTTAATCAAGTCCATAGTACATGAATTAATGAAAGGTGGCAGATTGAATATAGCTCTTTCCGCCAAATTGTCATACTCGTGAACTAAAGCATAGTAATGGGCAATAGCATACGGAATAACTCCGAAAACAACATTCCATTCTTTTATAAATGTATCTCTATCTATTTGTTTTTCGTTAAATAACTTGGTTTGTGTACTGATGATATTTTCGTAACTCTTATCATTAAATATCCTGTTATAATTCTCGAAGTTTTCCTCAATTCTTTGTATATACAAATCTGATAAATCGCCAAATACATTATTGATAATTTCGTAAGCGAACCTATCACAATAATATTCGTGATACAGTTCGTAAAGGATATCCATGTAGTCACGTTTCGACCGGGACATATCTGAATAATCGGCCTTCATAATATCGCAATTTAGATGAGCCTGCTCGTGCAGATATATCAAGTATCTTAAATGCATATCCCATCCTTCCGTATATATATATGGGGACAAGACTAAGATCTTCTCATCATCTACATTAATTATCTTTGCCGTTACGTGTATACTTGATTCCGAGCTGCCCCGTTGAATATTAAAGCTCGGATCTGAAGTTAGACGCTGTATAGTTGTTTGAAAGTCTGCGGGAATTATAATTCTGTTAATTCTAGGAATAAATTCTGATTTTTTGTAAATTGATGAGAATATCGACAGCTCGGCTTTTATTTGTTCATTTTGTTCCTCTGTTCCAATCTCGATATCAATTTCTAACATTAATTCTTCTAAGCTCTAAATAATATCTTTATCCGGCTGCTTTTGTTCTTTTGTTTCCATGCTTTTTAGGCCTTATGCGTTTATTTACTCCTGACAGTGCGGTTTTAAAAGGCTTGTTTGCAATTTTCTGAGCCTCGATTACCTGGTCCGCTACATTCTGCGGCAGCGCCTCCAGCGAGTCTCGGGCCACGGCTATGGCCTCAAATGCCTGCGTATCCCTCGGAAAATCTCCGAGCTCTGCCAGTATGGGATCCATCAGGTTCGGATATTTCTCGGGGTTCTCGATGCTGTCGAGACTCAGCTCAATGCCAAGCTCGTACTGTACGATTTCCCTTCCATGTCTGGCGTAGAATCCGGTCAATTCCGATGCTGTAAGGTGTCTGAGCCACGGAAATTCTTTATACGGCATCTTATAAGGCTTGCCCTCTATTTCGAGCGTGACGCCGTTCGCGCCGACTCCGAGGACTTTAACTCTTTTTCCTTTTTCTCCAAAAGGCTTTAATCTCATTTTCGTTCTCCCTGCATAGTTTTAAGATTACATTTATTTCATGAGCTTTGAAAGGAGCCTTTTTCGCTACCTCTATTTCCGGCTCCATCCATACCTTGACTTCCCTTCCGTCATTGTGCTCAACGTGAACGTGCATCCTGTCTTCTTCCCTTGAGTAAAAATGAATTCTGTATTGCTTATTTCTGGTAACTTCGGGACTCATCTTTTTTCCTTCCTTGTCTCTCTCATCTTAGTAATAATTATAGCATCATGATGTCATGTTGTCAAGTAAATAATACACATTTTTTTCAAATAGGAAAAAATACACTGAGTTATTTTTTGGGGTAGGATTCCATGAATTCCGTAATCAAATCTTCCAAGATAACATTCATGGATTTACCTTCTTTAAGAGCTATTTGCCTTAGCTTTTTAAGTTTTTTCTCGGGAAGCCGTAACGAGGTTGTAGTTATTTTTTCCTTCGGGTCTCTCTTGCTTTGTTTGACTCCCATATACTAAAAATATCACCATAGTATCATGATGTCAATTTTGATTTTTCAGTCCAATGTTGACATCATACCTTCATGATGTTATATATATTTTATGAAAAACGATAAGGATGTTAACGATATTTCCGACGAACTTATCAAGCGTTTGGAAAGCCTATATTCCTCTTGGGCATCATTGTCTGAATTGTCGGGCTCCCTTCCCCGTAATCTAAAAGACGTGTGTAACGAGCAATACCCTTTTCAGAAAAATTTCAATGACTTGTCGGTAGATATTTTCAAGTGGGTTGAAAACGTTAAAAAGACGCTAGCGTAGCGTGGATCTCGTTGATGCATATTACTATTCTAATCAATTTCTCCTCCCGTTCCTTACCCCCATCTCTCTAAGCATCCTTTCCTGATTCTGGAGTATCAGGGCTATGTTTATTTCTATTGATTGCAGTCTTTTCTCAAGCTCTTTTATGGACATCTTGTTTTCCGCCGCCTGATCCTTATTAAGAGCGATGTTCCTTTCTAGGAGCGGCTGATGCTTCGCAAACGGGGCTTCGGCAATTATCATATCAACGAAATATGCCCTGCCGACAGCAAAGAAAACCAGACCGCTAAAGATGATAGTAATGGCGATCTGAACTATATATTTCGAGTATGATTGTCCGTTGTCCAGAGGCAGAAAAGCCGATTTGTTATCCTTCTTATTCCGGTTTTTAGGAGCGCAAAATTCATCTCTACTCATTTGTCGTCCTCCTGTTTAGCTTCTATTTGTAACCTTTATGTCGTATGTCTCGCTCATGTTTAATTACACGTTATACAAATATCACTATTTGGACCCCATCCGGTGACCGATTTGTAATTCATCCAGTCGCTACGCTGTACGTCCTGCCAATACCAGATATTCGTGGTTACCTTCCAGAGATTATTATTAAACGCATTACTGTTATCGCCGACTGTATCGGTTTTCAATGGCCACACGTTCGGGTTTCTCGAATAGAACACATTGCCCGTAAAAGCGTTTGACGGGCTGTTGTTTACTCTAACCATGTAAAACTTGTCATTATCGGTTTCCACGGGCCACGAATGAATTCTGAATGTATTATCTTTAACCGTGTTGCTCTCGGCGTTATGCCAGAACGCGATGCCCCATGCGTTCCCTTCTATCCGGTTCCCTTCGAGCACGAGACTTTGTATCTTTCCGGTAGTTCCGCAAGAGTTACCGTTCAGCTGTATTCCGGCTCCGCCGTGGTTCCTAATCTCATTATTTTTTACCGAGCCGTTATTGATTCCGTGAGTACAAAATTTGTGAGTAGAGAAATAAACCCCGTGACACATCTTAGGGCTTTCCACGCTGTTATATAGACACTTGCCCGTTCCTATGCCGTTATGCTCAATCACGTTGTTTTCTATTACCGTATTCACTATATCGGCTGTCGTGGCCCCTGAGACAGACTGAACCTCGATACCGGAATAGGCGTTGTCGTGAATGTAATTATTTCGAATCGTATTATTACCTTTTCGGATATCAATGCCGTTAGAACCTTTTGAGCCTGTAATTTCAAACCCCTCAATAATCCACCACTCAGCTTCTAGCTTTATTCTCGCTGTGCTTCCGGCGTTGGTAGAAAAATCAATAACCGGATTGTGTCCGGGGTACGGCATTAAGGTTATGGGCTGCACCGGCGTTCCGCTCGTGCTTATGCTGAGGTTAGTGTTATATGTTCCGTTCTTAACAAGAATCATCCACCCCGGCTGTGAAGCGTCCGTCGCCTGTCTGATCGTCGTATAGTCTCCGCTGCCCAAAGGGTCTACTATTTTGATTTCGGGTAAACGTTCGGGCGGACAGACCGGGCAAGCCGGACAGATGCTGCACTGCACCTGAACCGAGTCGCCCGGATTGATTAGTGTCTGCCCGTAAGCGGGTCCCGTAGCAAAGGCTATTAATAGAAAAAGAACCAACGGTATTTTCATGTTTACCTCGCTATCTGCAGCCGTGATTGTCTCATGTAGTCAATCTTTGCGCTTTTATTCGCTGCGGCCAGATTCTGTATATTCACATGGCAAGACTGAAAATCAGCTGGAAGATCTGTCGTATGTGTAGCAACAAGCGCATAATCGCCTGTTCCAGCCTTCATATAAAACCGCACGTCCGAAGCGTCTCGCCTTACGAGCATCCTTATCCATCCCGTTGTTACCGTTACCCCTGTGTCTGTTTCTGTCTGTCCCGCCTCTCCGGTTCCGTCCCTCGTGATAGCCTGCCAGTTTGTATCTGTAGCCGAATCGTACTCTATGAAGGCCACATTATTGCCATTCGGCGTATCGGCCTCCGACTGCATACCAGCCGTCAACAACGTGTCCGTAGTCTGGTCAAGTTTAAATATGACTTCGCACGTCCAGGGAGCGGTAGCCGTAAACGTGCCTCGGCTCGAGGAACCTGAGTGCATAAATACATAAGAGTTTGAGTTTATCGTCGTGCCTGTAGCAATTTCCAATATACCGGGATGGTCAGCTTCACCGTCTCTACCTGTTAGATTTCCGCCCCTGTTCAGAGTACCGCCAAAAGCGTCAATCTCGGACATATCAAGCGCAAGCCAGAAATCAGCCGTGTTTCCGGGGTGCATCGGAGTCCATTCATAGTACCCCTGATTGTTATTACAGAAGTACATACTGCCCGCGGTATTAGTGGCCTTTACGTATTTAGTGTCTCCAGTGTTAGCTGATGTACAGGTTCCGAGTGTTGTAATCGGAGTATAAGTTACTTCGTCCGTGAATATATCCGCAACCGCAAGGGAGGCCGTTCCAATGTCATATGTACTATCCGACATTGGCGTTAAGTCTCCAGCCGGAACAAGCTCCCATCTTTCGGTAAGAGTGGTTCCATCTCTCGTCAACATCGTGAACGACATAGATACGTTTGACGCATCAGGCGTCCCTCGTATATGCCCGCGCCAGCCGGAACCCATAGCAGGGCCGGAACCATTGTAATACCAGCTGCCGTATTCAGTACATAACGAGTTTGCCGGAGCTATTGATCTTGAAGCTTCCGTACCCCCGCCACACGCACCAAAGAATATAGCTCCGTCCGTCAGAGTGTTACTGAAAGAGACATTCCCAAAATAAGTTGCGCCGGTACTTATAGCTTCAATTGATTCGACACCGGCCAATCTAGAAGATGCCCCAAGAAGAAAATAACCTGACGGCATATTAAGACTGTTAAGGATTGTCGGAGAATCCAGAGTCTTATTTTCTAAAGTTTCCGCAGCGTCGCGAGTGGTTACCGTTCCGCTCGTCGGAAAAGTCACCGAAGGAAAACACGCTCCGGACGTGCATTGTCCTACCTGCTCTATGTCTCCGCTTCCTCCTCCGCCTCCATAGTTAAAAAGAGGGCTGAACGGGTCCGCGGTGTATTCCTGAGCATAAGAGCTCACCGCGAATAATATCAGGCATATTAAGCCGATCAGGTTTTTCATCTTATTCTCGCCCCCGTAGCAATACATTCAAAAGTGGTGCTGTTGCCGGCAGTCGCGTTTTTAAGGTAGATCTCGAGTATCTCAACCTTATCGTTTGTGTTTATTACAGCAGTGTTATTCGGCTGCACTACTATGTCGAGCTGCTCTGTACCGGCTGAGTCCTTTAGCACGTAAGGGATCACGTCCTGCTCGCTCGTAGGATAAGCGAGTATTTTGAAGTGGAGATTGTTGGCGCCGCCCGTGTTATAGATAAACAGTGTTTTCTCGCCGGTTTTAAAAGCCTGGCCCCATCTGCAATTAGCCGAGCCGGTCGCTGGGTAAGCGTCGTTCGTCGGCCCTCCCGAAATTACCTGTGATCCCCAGAAACCGTCCGTATCCTTAAATCTCTGGAACTCGGCAGCACCCGCAAATGAACAAAGAGTGAAGGTTAGAATTAAACATAAAATTATCTTTCTCACTTGTTGCCTCCATAAAAAAAGCCCCCGGACCAGATTATTAAAACCTGATGCGGGGGCTCGATTTGTTCGATACCCTTTTTAAATTTCTATTACACTTATATTACTTTATGAACGCTTTTTATTCAACGCTCTTACGGACGATTTAACCCTGATTCCGTTTTTCTTTCTCTTTTAATCTGTCTTTCCTTATAACTCGTATGGGTTTATTGTCAGCACCCATCCTGTCCTTTATTTTTGACTTTGCCTTGCTAAGATCAATTGAATTCGCCTGGGCGTCACCGACTATTTCATCATTATCAAAATCGATCTCGTCAGGGCTGTCTACGTATAGTTCCTGCCCTTGCCTCCTGATTACTATTCCGCACTGCTGCATTTCGTCGTTCTCCTCCGATGTCAGCTCTATAGAGACAAGGCCTTCGGACGGCACGAGCGATTCCGCATCTACATCGTTACCAAAATAATAAAGCCCGGAGTTTCCCTCCGCGACGAGCTTGCCTGTTACTTCATCCACGACCGCTATCCATTTAACCAACGCGCATCTCCTTTACAACCATACTCCGGTTCGAGAGTCCGGGATTATTGCCCACTGTTAATTCGTATGTCCTGCTCCCCGTTCCGGGCGATGTGTCTCGGTATGTGAACCCGTGCGGGCCGGGTTCCGCGATGTCCGGAAAACCATAGGAAAAGCTGTAAATCGTAGTCGAGTTTCTTGTTAAAGTCACAATCAACCCCGCCGAGTCTCTCTGCACCCATGAACAGATTATTTCAACCGGCTTGTTCCGGGTCGTTATCGTCACCGCCATGGCCGGATTGCTGGCCGATTCGCCCGGCTGATAGTAATTGCCGAGCAGGTACATTTCACTCGTTACAACGTCCCCCTGTACGATATCCTGAGTATTCTCCGTGCTCGAATATGGCGACCAATTCACGGAAAGGTTACCTGCGTTATCCTTCGCCTTTACTCTAAACTTTCTGTCTACATCGCTGTCATAAGTGAGGCTCAGCACGTTGCCAACTTCATGAGTTTTTATGAGCGCGCCGGCGTTCGTTCTTTCTTCCCAGACATAGCTTGTCACCCTTTCAGAATCCGCAGCCTTTGTAACCTCAACTTCTATCGTCTGTGCAAATCTTCTGATCGTCGGCTGAGGCAAATCAGACGGAGGGCTAGTATCACCGGGAGCCAGTTCGGAAATTATGACAGCCTGGCCGGCCTTGTTGAATTTGTTATAGCTCACGGCTGAAAACTGATAAGTTACCCCCGGAGTAAGTCCGGGGACCTCGACCTGCACGTCTTCTGTTCTGCCTCCGACGTTGTTGAACACCGTAGCGGGGCTTACTCCGTAGGCAATCTGCACATCCTTGTAGTTCACCGTGGGCTTCGTCCATGTGAGTCTTGCCTTTACGCTTACGTTCGGAATCAGATCAACCCAGGTCACCTGAAAATTCGTGACTTGCGTAGCCGGCGTGTCAGTAAAGTCCGCGATATCGTCCCCGATCGGGTCGTCGAACGTCTGGCCGGTCACGTTGCTCGAGCGTCCGGAATCGAATATTACGGCCCTTGCCTCTATCTCGCTTCCCACCTTACGGCGCGCTACGACCTCGTATATTCCCTTCTGGCTGTATTCGTCCAGGTCTATGTTAATCAGATCTCCGAGTTTTACTCCCCTTCCTTCAGCCGTAAGCAGAAACGGTATGCTCTCGTCATAGTTCGCCTTTACCCGCGCGATATAGTCGCACGTAAGTCCCGCGGCCACCTTATCAAACAGAAAATCGTTTGACAGCGTCTGTTTTCTTCTACCCTGCGAGCTGACCGGGCGGGCATCGGTCTTCAATGTATAGCTGTTAACGTCAAACTGTTTCCTGAAATCAAGCGTTAAATCCTTCCAGAGCGAGTCTATAGGCTGCTCACGAGGAGTTCCGACACTGCTTATGGTAGAACCCCTGAATGTACCCGTTATCTCCTCCTGAGCCCCGTCTACGTGCGGTGTTATGTTTCCCGCGGCATTTCTCGAAAGCCTGCACCTGCCGATAGGCGCTATCTCGTTCAGTATATCCACCATCGTTCTCTGGTTTACGACGCCTCCGTCGCATCTGAGCGGCAGTCCTGATATAAAGCTCGCGGCGGCCGTAAACCCCGCCGTGTCTATGTTTGAAGTGAATTTGAGCAGCAGTTCTTTAATTACGTCTATAGGATTGGTACTGATATCGAGCCTCGTAACGTCCGCCGATATATTGTTTCTGGTGAGCTTGCTACCCGAGCCGTCGAGCACCGCGATGGCGAATTGAAGATATGTATACGTAATCCCATTTATTACCTGCAGGTCCTTTTTGTATCTGGTAATCGTGTAGCTCTGCCCGCTTGCGGGAGTGACGGTCCAGTTCGGAGTAATCTGGGCTATTTTGGTCGAGGAGACATAGTCGGTTATCAGCCTGGCCTCGCCGGTGACATTATTTCGAACATAAGAATTGATATAGAAATCATCGTTTTGAGTGTCCGAGGCTGACAGCTTGGCTGTGCTCGCCGTTGAGCCAGACCCGAAGCTGCCGTTATATTTCTGGAAAAACCGGTTGTCGCGGTACACGGCATCTATCTGATAATCGCCTTCACCAACGAGATATCTGAAGTCGATACCGAACTGGTCGTCCTGACTCTTGATCAGAGAGCAGGGTATTTTTTTCGCCTGTCCCACGAGCCAGGGTATCGGAAAGCCGAGGTCCGTAGCGTCCGAAAACTTATCCGTGTCTACCAGATCTAAAGGAAACAGATCGCTCAGAATATCGAGGTCGAATCCGATACAGTTGATATTGAAGGTCTCGAAACCCGGCTCGCTATTGCTGATAATCCCCCTGTACGAATTAATCAGATCGTCCGCGAGATTAGAGGATCTCCATAGCTCCTTTATGATAACCTTATTCCCGCGCTTGAGCTTTCCGGCTTTTCTCAGGTTCGTGATGAACTCGTCGTCGTTATTAAGAATGACTCTGGAAATCTGGGGCGTTTCCAGCCCCGCGAAGAATTCCGGCATCTCCTCGCTCACGGAAGGAAGGCTCACGTTTATACGCTCCTTGTATTTGTTTCCCTCGGACATAACAGGCTCGGAGCCGTAATAAAGCCCGTCTCCGGGAAAATCTACCAGGGTCACAGCCTCCGGCTTCTCTATCCTTTGAATGGGGATTTTTCTGAACACGCTTATAGATCCGAACTGCCCGTCTATATCATCCTCGTATCCCGTAATTCTGACGGAGCCTACGAGTTTTAAAGAAAGGCTTCCGAACTCGTCTTCTTCTTCGAATCCGTTAAAATCCAGCGGTATGCCCTGAATCTCATTAAGCTCGACGGTGCTCAGGAACCAGGTCGAGGAACCGCCGCTGATTGTGAAGTCCTGTGTATAGTTCCCGGGAGGCGAGGACGTATAGAATTTTCCTCCCCCGGCCGACCTCTGCTGACCGTTAGCAAGATCGTAGACCTCAATAAGGCCGCTTGTTACGTTCGAGATCGAGCGAGTCGGGTTATCCCTGTGAGTAAGCGCGTACATTGTGACCGGATCGGTCGTTTGATGCGTCGTTGTAATTGAAGGCGAGGAAGAAACCCCGTTGTTAAGGGCTTGACCAAAGGCCTCTATCGGCAAGTCGCCCCAGAAATAATGAGCCTCTGCATAGATAGCGTCTACGATCCCCGCCGTATTGATAACTATATCGTAGCTGCCGGCTCCCGGAAGGTCGTTCTCAGCAATAAAAGCGAAGGTAATTCTCATATTGTTGTTGATATCGCTTTTAATTAAAGATAGACCCACGCCGTCGAAAGTACCGGAGCTTATGTTCTGATCCGTCGTGCTCGTAGAATCGAAAGAGTGAATTGCTATAAGGACAAATCGGTTAGATTCCGACCCGATCGTAAAATTCGGTATGGTTACGCTTATCGCCGCAGTCGCGCCGTTTCCTGCGCTAGATACGTAATTAACAGACAAGAATCACCGCCTATACCCTGATTATGAAGTCGTTAATTACGACTTCCACGTCGTCCCCTGTAAGCGTGAGAGGAAAGCTCGCAGAGTCGTTGTGAACCGAAATTATAGGACTTGTCGCCACATTGCCCGTGTCTTTATACAATACGACGCTTGTCACGTCATCACCGGTCGGAGCAGTGAATAAAGGGTTCGCCGAGTCAAAGTATCCACGGGTAATAGTTTTGCTCGCAAGCGCGGAGCTAGTAGCAATTCTGGCAGCTACCGGTATATCACCGAGGAATTCATCGTCCTCGAGAGAAACCACCCATCCGCCCGAAGTATAGGCCCCGTTACCGGTAGAACCGTCAAGCTCGAAAGTTGTAGTAGTGAGAACAGTGATTTTCCATAGTCCGTTAGCCGCCGTGTTTCCTACAACACCGCTGATTACGACTTCATCTCCGGTCGTGAGGCCGTGCGCTGTCGATGTCGTAATAACAATGGGCGTCGCGTTCGTGGCTCCGGACACGCTGAGCGCCCAGTCGTTTAAATCGACAATGCAGAATTTGATTGTGTCTGACAGGAGGTTGATACTCCCCTGACCGAGCTTTTCTCTGGCTTTTACGAATTTCCCGACTTCCATATTGGAAACCTCCTATCCTATTTCACGGATATTTACTGAACCTACGTCCGAATACGCTATATTGCGGAGCGCGTATGAAGGCTCCGACAATAAATTTCCAGCCAAGCAATATGTCTCGTTATCCCCGCCCTCGATCAGAAGACCGTTGAATCCGATTATAAGAAAACTGCCCCTGTGAATCGCGAGAAAATATTTCGTTACCTGATCGAAATAATTCGCCTGCCTCTTCTTCTGCATAGTGAATGCCAGCTCGCCAAGTTTCCTGCCCCTCACTATTGACTGCACAGCGCCCGATACTTTCTCCACCTGGTCCGCCCTCTGCCTGGTAACCATGGAAAGGCCCCAGTTCGTATTGTCGAGCAGCAGTTCCGAGCTTTCGGAAAACATCGCCGACCCTATGGATACCTGCGATGAACCGTCGACCGGTGTCTGCGTACCCCATTCGATTTTCAGATACCTGTAATTAAACGCTCCGGCCCCCAGATCCCCGGGATCCGCAAGGTAGTTGTATCTGTTTGTGAATTTATTCTCGGTCGCCGTCAGTCCAAGCGCGGCCCAGTCAGACACTCCCGTCGTACTGCCAGCCCTTAAACCGAAGCTCGCTATGTTCATGTTGTAGAGACACAGCATGTTAAGGGCTCTCGGCTCACCGAAATCAAGAAGCACCTCTCCGGCATTCGCGTCAATGGCTTTTCCTCCGTCAAACTGCCACTGGTAATCAAGGAGCTGGCTCCAGGGGAAGTTGCCGTCCTCGGAGCTCGAGCTTTCGATTGTGTAGGAAACGAGGTCCTCTAATCTGGCGATATGAAACTGGCTCATTAGTTTCTCCTGTTCCTCCTGTTCCTCTGTCCATAGTTGAATCTGAGCTCAAAGTCCTCTATCGCTCTTCTGATTTTTGTATCGACTTCCCGTACCCTTTCACTTGAGTCAAATACCGGATTATTGATATTGATGGTTAAATTAACGCCGCTATCACCACCGAATCCCGCCTGATTCAAAGGAGTAATATTCACCATCTCAGGCCCCTGTTCTCCGGCCAGGAACAGCTGAGGCCTGTCCACAACGCCGCTGAATCCCGAAGCCGCGGGGATCACACCCTGTAAAGCGTCTCTTATTTCCCTGAGTGTAGTAAGGGACTCGGCCTCGATCGCTTCCAGAGCGGACAGGGCGCCCACGTCCTCTATGCCGAGCTCCGCGAGCTGCTCCAGTCTCTGGTCAAGTAGTTCGAGCGCTTGCTCTCTTATAAACTCGTAGTATTCCCGCGCCTGTTCCACGGCCGCTCCGGAGATCTGTATAGACTGCTGTGAGAACTGCTGAGATTGCTGTCTTAGCGCCTGTATCTCTGAATCTATGGCTCTAAGGTGCCGCTCGTTCTCAAATGTAATTTCGGCGATTTCCTGATTTATCTGCTCTATGCTTCTCGTGGGCTCTACCTGAGCCTGCAGGTCCTCGAGGCCGCTTATTACCTGGCGGAACGTATCCGCGAATTCTAGTGAAGTACTGTCAAACGCTTCCCCGCCTATGCTGAGTACAGTGTTAAACAGGTCCTGAATCTCGGATGCGAGCTCTACTCTCTCCTCCCCGGCCGAAGTAGCGAAACGCGCCTGCAGCTCCACCAGCTCCTGCTGCGCCCGCTGCAGTCTCTGAAACGGCGACTCGATGCTTCCCGGGCCGAGCAGGAGGTTTTTTATGTTGTCCTCTATGCTTTTAGCTATGGACGTGAGAGCTTCGGCTACGTTGAGCGCTTCATTAAGCTCATCGAGTCTTTCCTGCGCAAACTCGGCCTCTAATTCCCTCTCGCGCTCGAGAGAGGCTATTCTGCTCTGGAACTGCTCGGACTGCGCCTCCTGGAACTGACGCTCCTGCTCTATCTGGCTCTGTACGAACTGATCGACCTGGCTGTCGAGCAGCTGAAGGGCCTGCTCCGTTTCCTCGAACGACAGGTTTCCGGAATCAATAAGATCGACGAGGTTGTCTATCGACAGATTCAATGCGCCTGACACGTCGATAGTGGAGCCGCCCAGGTCCACTATCTTGTCGTTGAGCTGATCGATAAACGAAACGAGGGAGGCTATGGACTGCGATAATGCCGACCTCATACTGAGCAGGGCGTTCCTGTACTCGACCAGGCTCTGTACGATCTCGGGATCGAGCTTCAGCTTTCCCGCGTTCTCTAACAGCTCGTCGCCGAATTTGTCGATAAATTGCGCCCCTTCTTCCGTCGAGAGCTCGAGGTCAGACGTTACGTCCCGCATAACGACTGATATGTCTTCCAGAGCAGGTATCGCCTGAAGAGCGGTCGTGTCGATACCGTCTATCATTTCCTGAATTTTCAGGTTGAATTCATCCAGAGTGGGTATACCATCGAATCCGAGGTCTTCACCCTGCTCTTTCAACTGTCTTATAGTCGTTGTGATCGGATCGAAGATATTCGGGTCGAGAAGCCCGATAAGCTGAGCGAATGCGCCTACCTGCTCACCCGCTTCCTGAAGGTTCTCAGCGCCTTCTACTAGAGCCTCGGCCTTGTCTCTGAATTCCTCGGGAATAGCCTCGAATGCCGCGTCAATGGCCTGAAATCCCGCTATAAAACCATCAATCAGCTGAGTGAACGCTTCCGCCCTTTCTACTCTGGACAGATCCTTATTGTTCGCGATCTCGTCGAACTGTTCCTGAAGCTGATCAGTGAACTGCTGGGAGATCTGCTCGCTGAATCCAATGTCCTGAAAGCCCAGAACGAACGCTTCCTCCACATCCTCGAACAGCTGCGGTATGAAGCCGCCTTTTAGTATAGCCTCCACCCTCTTTTTTCTGGCGGAGCGTCCCTGGGTAAGAATATCGATCTCCGAATTCAAAAGTACGTCCAGAGCTTCGGGAATATCGGAAAGAGTGTCTACGAATACGTCCAGCACTCCCGTGACGGCCTCACCCAGTGTGTCCTCGAGCTCGTCCGGCAGGGCCTTACTTATGCCCGTCCCCTGTCCCGCGAGTATGTCCTCTACCGTCCCCTCTATTCCAAGCTTGATTTTGGTGGGTTTCGAGAAAGCCTTGCCTAATAGGCTGCCGATTACAGATCCCAGAATAGTTCCGATGACTGGCAGCACTGTTCCGACAGTACCGCCGAGAGCGCTTCCTATTGACGTGCTTGCAAGGAACGAACCCGCTAGCGATCCGGCTCCGGCGAAGCCTCCCTGCAGCGCCCCCTCTACACCGCCGAATAAAGCTCCCAGAGCCGCTCCTATAAGCGGCGCTCCCAGCTGAGCGAATTGTCCGAGCTGGAAACCGAATCCGGGCGCTCCCGACGCTGTCTGTGAACCGATTAACGATGAAGCCCCAGTCGGTATAGGGCCGCCTACGATACCGCCCGCGGTAAACGGGTTCTGGGCGAGACCGGCACCAATACTTCCGCCTATTCCTCCAACAAGATCGAATACTCCGCCTATATTAAGAGGCCCGCCGCCCGTTCCGCCGCCGCCCAGAATTCCTCCACCGCCTTGCCCGTTACCCAATACCCCGGTGACTATAGGTACGAAGAGCCCCTGCGTAATAATGGCCGCAGCGAGCTGCTTGAACGAGTCGAGCATAGCGTCGAGAAGCCCGTCCCATCCATCGCCGATATTATCGAAAGCGTCGAAGAAGAAGTCGTTAATGTTCGTTAGGATATTGCCGACGAAGACCTCGAAGCCCTCGAAATTCCTGTTCATCTCATCAAGAACTTTTTGAGCCTCTTCCTCCGCCTGCTTTCTGGCTTTCTCTATCTCCGCCTTTCTATCTTCCTGTATTTTCCTTACTGAATTGATATATTTCTGATTGGCAAGGTCGAACAGTTCCGCCGCCTCCAGACCCAAACGGGCAAATTCCTGGGCGGCTTGTATATCTTTTTCAAGTTCAATCTGTGCTCTCTTCAGTGCCTGCTCATACCCTGTCAGGCTTTCGATCAGGAGGTCTCTGGTTTGCTTCTCGAGCTCCTTTTCTCCCTTTAACCTCTTGGTCAGGTTTTCCTCGGCGATCAGCTGGTCAACCAGGTCCTCTCTCGCACCCTTTTCGAGCAGGATCTGTTTTTTGACCTCGTCCCTTTCCTCCTCGCTGGCTGCTAGGATCCTGTTCTCTTCCTCAAGCTGCTGGATCTGGTCTTCCAGCACATCATTTATGCTCCTTACGGATTTTTCGAGTTCAGGAAAGCCGCCTCCGTCCCCATCTCCACTTACTTCATCTACTTGTTTTTTTGTTCTTCCCCAAATCAGCCTGAGATTCTCGACCTGCTTTGCCTGAGCTTCAATTTGTTTCTCTGTTCTTTCAAGCTCGTTTCTTAGCTCCTGATTGTTATCTATCGCGCCTTCGGGTATTAATGCGGCAAAACCGCCTGTAGGTCTCGCATTATGTACTCCTTTCAGACCGGCAATAATACTGCCAAAAAACGTATCTACGGCTCCGCCCTGTTTTCCTGCTTCCGCCCATAATCTTGCGGCCTCACTCGTTTCGTTTTTTAACCCACTCATCGCTCCGGTTAGAGCGTTAGTTTCTGTGCCGGCGTCACCCATTTTCTCGCTACTAAGCGCGATATTGGCGGCAACCTTTTCCCAGGACGTAGCTGAAGGGTCTAGTAATGTCTGTAAAGCCTGATACCTTCTCTCAAGCTGGGTCATTTGGCTACGCGCATTCTCAGTTGTCCCCGTAATACCTGCGAGTATTTTATCGAATACTCCTAGTGCGCCGGCTACTGCGGGGAGGGTCTTGCTAGCTAGGCTCTCGAATGCGACGGCCAGCCGCGTACGTACCCTATCCCCTAATACTTCCACATCCTTAATCGTTTCCTCAAAAGCGGTTTCCGTCGCTCCGGTGCTGTTTTTAAGGCTATCGAATATTCCGGCAGTCGCGTCCGCGTTTCCGCCTAACAGGTCCATCGCGCCGGCAAGGGCACGGACATTCGGGAATACGGTAGAAAGCACTTCCTCGCCGTACTCTTCCGTTAATTCCTTGATTTCCGCCAGAGCGGCGAGTAGTCCGTCCTCCCTTAGTATCCGTCTGAGCTCCGAGGAGGATGTTCCCATGGCGGCTAAAGCCTTTTCCGCTTCACTCGTAGGCTTTAAAAGACCGGTCATTATAGCCCGTAGCTGTGTCGTTGCCTCTGCCGCGTTAGAACCTGTACGGGTCATTGACGCTATCGCGGCGGCGACTTCATGGAACTCCACCCCCATATTTGAGGCGACCGGCAGTACCTGCCCGAGAGAAGCCGCGAAGTCGGGAGCCTCGGCCTTTCCTTCTCTTACCGCGCTTACGAGAATGTCCGTAGCGTCAGCGGCGCTCAGGTTTTCAATTCCGTATGCGTTTACAGCTGATGTTACTAGGTCGGCAATAGATTTAATCTCGCCGAGTCCCGCGGTACTAGCCTTTGCGCTTTGAGTAAGTACATCAATGGCATCGCTGCCTCTGAATCCCGCGCTCGTAACAAAGAAAAGGCCCTCGGACAATTCGCCTAACGTTTTGCCCACCACTGGGGCAAGGGAACGCAGATCATTTTTCCACGCCTCTACCTGTTCTCGCGGCACTCCTACGAGAGCCACGATCTTGGTCATGTTTGTTTGGAACGTGAGGGCGAGCTCTTTAATTTCGCCGGCTAACTGCCTTACAGTTTGCCCGATCCCGATAATAGCTCCGGCGACAAGACTTCCTACCGCGATACCGCCTGCCAACTGTTTGAATGACGCGCCGATTCCGCCTACTGACTTATCTAAATCTTTTGAGGATTTAGCGGCTCTCTCAGAGGACTTCTCGTAATCCTTGAGTTCCTTCTCTGTGCCTTTAAGCTCTTTCTCGAGGTCGTCGAAGCTCTTCTGCAGCTTATCGAGATTCTTCTGTGCCTCTTTTGTCTCGGCTATTATTCGGGCTCTTACGTCTTCAGACGCCATTATCTGTCAGGCCTCCCGAGATCCTGCATTTCCTTTTTTTCCTGCTCTACTTGCTTCATCGTTCTGGACAGAACGTTAAACCCGTCGAAAAGCTTAGAATCCAGATTTTCAAATTCGGTATTGGTAAGGTGGAGGTATCCGCCTTGTAACCAGTTATAGAAGTCCCAGGTCCTGTTTATAAAATCATTCGCCATGATTTCACCGGCCCTGAGCATGGGACAGTATCTAAGAATTTCCTGTCCCACATATGCCCTGAAATCAGGGTTTTCTATTGTTCCATTACAGTTTCTTTCTCTGTCGAGTCCGTACTGTCTGCACTCGGAGCAGCTCCATTTGCTGTACTCCGATCTGGCGAATCTGCCAAAAAATCCAGCCCGTCCTTATCTTTCTGAGTGAGCGACGACAGATGATTGATCGTGTTAACTATGTCCAGAACGTTGCCCTCGGTCAGCTGGTCGTATTCTTTCTTTTTATCGAAGTCCGGAACAATCAGCTTGATAAAGTCGTATTCAAAGTCCTGGCCGGATTCTATTGAAAGCATTCCAACCATCCTGACTATGTTCTGAGGGCTTATAGACGTATCGATGTACTGGCTAAGCAGATGAACGGAAGTACGCGTACTTTTGTCGATGCCCTTCTTGAGCTCGTCGTACTCTTCCTGCGTGATGAATCCCTCATCGAGATCCGTTTTAAACTCGGCGAGCCTTTGTTTGGCCGCCTTCTGAATTTCGGATCGTCTTGTTTTCAACGCGTTTTTGAGAAGAAGCACCATAGAGCGCACTTCTCTCTTTGCCAGTCCCCTGAGTTCCCTTTCTGGCGTATCTTCAGTTACCTGAAACTTTGTCGGTGTTATCCACTTCATTTTTCTTTGCTCCTTCCGTGGTTACGGTTACAGGCCTATTGTCTCCCTTTCTCTTGATCTTTTTGTCGAGCAGTTTCGGGTCAAACAGCTTTTCGGCTTTCTCCATAAGGTCCGGGTACTTGAACTGGTAGACCTGCCTGTTTTTAAGAACTTTCTCCTGATAGTCCCTGAACTCTTTCTGTGCGTCGGGCTTCAGACCTTCAAGGTCTTTCTGAAGTTTCGCGAGCGTATCGACCTGGGATTCGTCAATGTGATACTTTCTCTCCATTGAGTCGTCCTTGCCTTTAACGTCATATGTGCACTCGCGACAGCACACGAGTAATGAAAATATCTCTCTCTGTTTCATAACGGTTCTCCTTTATTACATAAATGACAGGAACATCAGGTCGCTGCCTGTCTGCCACCTGAAGGCTTTGAATGTTATGTCGTACTTCAGAAGCCTTTCCGATACGGGAGTGTCGATCGAGGTCGCGACCATCTTTCCGAAGAAGGCGCTGAACCACCTGTTTGAGCCTCCTACGCTCCTCTTTCCGGATACGTGGAGCTGCCGTTTGGTCGCGCTTTTCGCTTTTATAAGCTCGTCTTTGTTCTCATACTGGAAGTTCAGTCCGACAGTTACTTCCCTCGTATTCTCCGAGTGTCCGGTAAGTCCCGTCTCGGATTCGACCCCTTCTTTTTCGCCGAGCGCGTTGTTAAAATTGAGACCTATAGACGAAATCCATGTCGGCCTGTCGGAATCAAGAGCGACCGCCATGCCGAGCGGCACCATCGGGTTAGCCACGCTCGACGCGGCCACGGTACCGGTTTCCCCGTCCGCCACATTCTCCTCTTTCGCGACGACGTTAAATGACGGTGTGATAAAATTTCCTACCGACATATCCATATTCATCTGGCTTATCTTTGCCTCTCCCCATGTCCAGTATTCATCTATGTCGTCATAGAGCCGGCTGAACGCGAGAGACGGGAGCGATACGTCCGTTGTCGTAGAAACTTTCGGTCTGTAGTGCACGCCGCCTGTTATCGATACGAATCCGCCCTGAAGAGTGGCCCCTGAAGGAAGAGGAGGAAATATCTCAAGGTTATCGGCCGTCGGCGACATATTCTCGGTTATGGCTATGACGGCGGTAGGCCAGTCCTTGTTTACGCCGTTATCCACGATCTTGAGCAGTATCGACATACCCGCTACGAGATTCGCGTCGACTTCGTCCACTTCGACGTTGCTTTCATTGACCAGCGACGGGTTAGCCATAGCCGCCGTAGTGACCTTAGTACCCATAAGGCCTGTGAAGAACTTGTCGAGTGATGGCGCGGCGCCGGCGGTCGCGGGGGCTTCGAGTACCATATTTAGCGTCCCGGCAACAGCCCTCTTCGTGACTTCAGCATCAATCGGGTCAAGATCGTTTGTTAGAAATATAAGCTCTGATAAAGTCGGCTCTTCTTTAAGCGTCGAACCCGCCTGCGGCTTTATACCTTCCCATGCCGCGTCACCAAAAGGGGGAATAACGCCTGGTGAGGATTCTAGAGCCGCTCTCCATGCACCGCCTTCTTGTCTTGCCATAACTTTTTACCTCCATTTAATTGAAGTAGCGATAATTCACTGCTAATATGAAGTCCGCGTCTTTCGCGAAACCGCTTACCGCGGACGGGTCTATTTCGCTCGTAAAGACCCTTAAAACCGGGTCGCCTGGGTTACCATAGGCCTGCTTGATTAAGTCTTGCGTCTCTCGCTTTAACACCTCTATATCGGCTGATATATCGTCGTTCCCGCCCCTTTCCCTAAAGTATCCGACCACCTGAACAGTGAAGTTTCTAACATCGAGATCGATATTCTCTTCGATGAGCTCATCTTTACCAGGCAGCAGCACAAACGCGGGAGTCTGGGAATTCTTTAAATCATTAGCGACATCTATAATCTTTCTGCTGACCGTCTGTGCGTCGTATGTATATCCGTTAGCTATCGTGTACCCCTCGAGGTTCATTTTCAGTTGGCTCAGTATCTGATCCGTGTTCAATGCCGGCATTACTCACCCCTCAATTCTCTAAGCAGGGCGGTTCTCAGATTGTTTTTGATCGCTATCAGCTTCGCCTGCACGGTTTTCTTTACGGGCTCTCTTGCCGGTATAACGACCTGCTTGGTTGTAATCCAGTTCTGGCCTATCTTGAATCTGAGATAGCCGCCCGGTTCTCTGGGTCTGATCGTGGCCCCTTTCTCATGCACTTCAAGAAGAGACCCTGACCTACCTTTCCATCTCCATCTGACCGTATTACCAATCTGTCCTATTATGCTGCCGTCTTCTTCCACAACCTCACTGGTTACACCACCTGAGAGATTGCCATTTTGCCTCTTTAGAATTCTCCCCCGGAGATTCTCTATAAGATCACTTTTGAGCTGGAAAGTGACGATCTGCATTCCTGTTCTTAGCCCCCGCCTCATTTTCTCGGGCGTAAGCCTTTGTCTGAGACTGTCGAAACCTTCGATTTCTATTCTGTAATCATCGGCCATAATCGTTATCCCAATGCGTGCATCTGCGGTTTCTTGCTGACGGAATCAATATCGAGCTGAGCCAGGGTTCCGGTAGTATCGAGCAGCTTTACCTGCTGCCCGTATGGCGTATAATCAAGACCCCGGCCAAGACTTCCCCTCGCGTAATCCGTTATGGTGTCGCCGATGCTCGTTCGCTGCTGGGTGACTGGATTGTAGATCGCGACAAAATGAGCCGCCAGCCACCTTTCTATTTCCTTGAGCTCCGCTTCCGTAAGGCCGGTGATTTTATTTACGAGAGTGTTCGCGACGGTTATAGCCGCATCCACGTTATCGGCATTCGTTTTGTTATCAAGGATCTCCGCGACATCGTCAGAGCTCACTCTCGCCGGCATTATTCACCCTCGCCATCGCCCGAGTCGCCTTCGCCTACCTCACCCTTGGAGGATTTGGAAGACTTGGACGACTTACCCTTACCGCTCGATTTGCCCTTGCCTGTTGTCGTTGTTTTAGAGCCCTCACCCTTGGAGGATTTGGGCTCCTCCTTAATCTCGATAAACTTATTGGCGAACGAATCAGGTATAGGCCCGTCTACTATGTCTCCCGTTCCGTAAGTAACGACCTTGCCGTCCTCACGCCGGCTGAAGGAGCCTGTTATTAATTGATATTTGTTACTCATGAATTATCTCCTGTTCTTACGGCGCTCCGTGGCATACGCCTGATTTGCTGTTCTTGTCCGAGCGTATCTGAGGCACTAGTATCGCCATCGCCTTGAAATAAAGCATCAGGCCGCCCTGCCCTTCCCACTCTATTACCTGCGGGTCCCGCCCTCTGACTACCCTGACGACATCAACAGTCATCTGAGCGAGCACGACGTTATTGGCTGAAAGCTGATCAGCCGTCTTTACATCAGCTATCTCATCGATTTCCAGAAGCCTCTGCTTTATTGTCTTGTCTGAGTTCGCCTTGTAATCGTCGCTCAGCCTGGAGCCGTATGCCGTCGGCACATACAGATTGTATGGGCCATAGTAGCCGTCGGCCTGGTTGAGCTGTATCATCTTGATTACGTCTTGAACGATCTGCTCACCCGTTACAGCTCCTTCGTCGGCCCAGTCGCCGGAGATCTGAAAAGTGTTTCTGTCCGGATGGTTCGTGTACCCATATATTGTTCCCCCGCCGAAAGTAATACCAACGCCGTTGAACAGCATCGATTCGACTGATTCGGACACCTTTCTAGCCGCGAGCTCGCCGTTTGTGGTATCCAGGGAATTGCCTCTTTTCCTACTTGCGGCCAATACCCTGGCGCTCATCTGAAAGTCCTTATGAGTTATCGGGAGAGGAAGATTGATCTGGTCGAACGATACCGTATCGGCGTTAGTCCTGGTAATACCGTCCATGGTCTGTTCCGCGCCTGTTATATCGCTCTGTCTTTCAGACTCAAGAACCATAGTCCCGAAATCATCGTTCAGGTCGTAAGTGAGTCCCATGTTGATGAGGTCCATTACTCCGACCAGCCTTTCCTCGGATACTCTGACAACCGCCTCGTCAAGCTCCTCCCACTCATCTTTACGCAGGGTCGCGTGCGTTCTCAGCACGTTGGGATCCATATTTGCGGCAAGGAGCTTCTGCGCTATGGAACCGTGCGGTACTCCGTTTAGAATAAAATCGTGTTTCATTTTCTTACTCCTCCGAAATATTTTTTATATAACCTCGATCTGAATTCTTACGGCGCCGCCAGATGTGTTGTTAATGCTCTCAAGCGGCCTACCGACGATAGCCCTGTTATAGAGCGTGAAGGTCGCCGTTCCCCCCTCATCTACGGCCTGAGGAGTATGCAGCCTGAGCGTTCCGTCACCGTTGGATTCCAGAAAATGAGTCGGGTTCACGTTATTGCCGTCGGCAAGAAGCGCGTATACCACGTCTCCCGGCTTGCACACGTTGTACTGAATCTGGTTGCCGGCGGCGTAATTGTCGTCGACTCCCTTGCCCTGGAGGTTGTCCTCTATTGCAAATAACGGAGAGGCATTCAGGCCCTGGCCTGCGTGGTCTATCAGCTCACCCGCCGAGTTGCGGTCGAGCAGGGCTCCGGGCGTAATTGTCTGACCCGCCGCCACTTTTCCTTCTTTTCTAAAAGGTTCTCCCTTTATGAGAATATTGTTTGGCATGGTTTTTCTCCCTTACGATTTTCTTATGCAGCTTTCTTTTTTTCGCCGAGCCTTCTGGGTTTTGGAACCTCGTTATCAGTTGGCTGCTTTCCATTATTGCCCTGCAGACTGAAATCGGTGTCAACCTGAGCCAGGCTCGCCAGATTCTCGAGCTCCTCCAGCGACTTGGCGTTAAGAGCCTCTTCCGAGAACCTGTTGTTCTGGTTATCGAGAAGACCCTTTACCAGAGCCGCTTTCTTCTGCTTCTGTAGCGAGAGCGAAGAATTCAAGACTTCCCTTACTTCGGGGGGCGCCTGGTTTATATATTCCTCCGCCGTAATCGCCTTGTTGGCTTCGGGCTCCTTGATCTCCTCAATCTGCTTTTCAGGCTCTTTCTTCTCTTCGGGCTCAGGCTCCTCGTTCGCTTTCACTTTTGAAAGCTGCTCGAGGACCTTTTCGTCGAGTCCGTCAAGCATTTCCTTGTCCTCTTCGGCGAATTGCCCGTTCTTGATCAAAGAGGCTATAACTTTCTCCTTGTCCATCTGATTTACCTCCGTATTGGTTTTGCACTTACAATCATGGTTATCTGTGAAAATTCCCTTTATTCCGTCTATTACCTTTTTTACAAATCCGTCCTGTCCGCCTTCATTCGCCATGCTCATTTCAAAGTTGAACTCGCTCTGAAGTAGTGCCATAGCGACATCGCGGGCAGATTTCTGTGTCTCCATAGGTAGCTCGTAGGCTCCCCAGTACTCCATGTGAGAATCGCTCAATACGCGGGAGAGCGCGTCCTGGTTCAGCATGTCTGTGGCCGGATTCACCACCGGAAGGGAAATGAGGCCGTATAAATCTTCGGCGTTCTCGTCTCCCAGCAGTGTCTTGCTCGCTATCCATGCTTTCATTTCCGGTGGCGCCTGGTCTACCGAATCGGGCAGCGCTTCCGGAAGCGGCGTGTTCGTGTGAACGTAGTAGCCGTTCCTGTAAGATTCGAAGCTGGTCGGCATTTCGTGCCAGGGTAGTGTTTCCGCTCCTTTGTAAGCAGGCTGCCTCGCAGCGGATTTTACGTTGTTCTTCATACTTTCCTTTTCTCCTTGATTCGCTCTGATACCGCACCCGTCCTGCCAGTTGCAGGCCCCCTCTCCACCTGGCAATAAAGCCAGATGGTCCGGGTACATAGCCTTCACGGTGAAATCGTAGTCTTCCCCGTTCCATGTTCCCGCGACTTCCTCGGTGTCAAGGAAAACGCCGGTCGAGACTTCGATGTTCTCACCGTTCTCGAGCGCCTCGACGAAATGGGGGCTTACGGCTTTCGCCTTTTCCTCGTCAATCCATATTTCGGACTTTAATGCAGGAGATTCAAAACGGGTGTTGAACAGGCGGCCTATAACCTTCTCCTCCTGTACTGTTACGGAGTTTGCGGATACAGGATTGCCTTCCTGGTCTACCGGATGGAATTCAAGAGTGGCAGTGTCATCCCACTTCTGGGGTACGTGAGACAGCACATCGAGCGGATAGTAAAGCCTCTCGCCGCTCATGGGGATGTGAACGCCTTCTACGAGAATAGTAACGGGAGCTACTATGTGGGGCCGATCCCCGAATTGTTTTCGTTGGATGGCGAAGTCTGCGTTACACCTCAGTGTAAGCAGTCTCTTCATAATAAAAAAACCTCATGTCCGGTTTATCGCCTGACATGAGGTCTCCACGGGTTGAATAACCTCGTTAGATTTATATTAACCTAAAGGTTTATTTTATGTCAAGAGGGTTTTTTATAATCAGTTCGAATTCCATACCTCAGGCGGGGGCCTGGTTAACACACTTCGAACTCTTTGTCGTCATGAGCAACTTTTTTTCTTGGATAGGCGGCGGTTCTTTGTCAATACAAAGCAATAATATTCCTAATCCTATTCCCATAAATGACGTAACCGACTGTTATAGATGGATATATTATTTTCTACGAATTAGTGATAATGACCACAGGCTCTTTTCCGTCCTGCCAATGCTCGGAGATAGGCATTAAACACTGAGCTCACGGCCTTGCTCGGCAACGCAGGCTTCGCAACGCACCGGCAGTTGTGTGTGATTATGCCGTGTGCGGAGTAATAGCTATCTTCAGTTTCGAGGTTATAGACCATGCCGCTATATTCTTTACTTTGAATGTCGATGACACTGTCTCTCTTTATTCTTCCATATCGTCCGCCCATGATCTTGTCGGCAAGGACTGACGAAGTAATATGATTTTTCAGGGATGAGCCTGTCTGCGGCCGGTTTATTGCATCCTCCGTGGCCAGTATTACCGCGGTCTCGGATCCCGCTCCATCTCCATGAAAATAGCTCGGGCAGACATGGACATCTCTGAAAGACATGCCCGGTGCGGAGCTGAAGCACTCGGCTATTTTTTCTATTGCTGTACCCTCAATATCATTTTCCTGATCGATAATTACATGACCAACCTTTTCAATATACTGAGCTGGCAGCCACCCAAGGGGGGTTAGAATCGGATGATTTGGAGTACAGTTAAGCACTTTGCCGGATGCCGTAGAGATTATTATAATTTCACCTTCATAATGCCTTTTGCTGACTGCCTTTATCCCCACCGCGTTGACAAGGGTTTCTCCTGTTACACAATTCGGATGAAGAGGAATCATCCCTTCTATTTCGTCCAGCGTGAATATCTTTCCTTCAAGCGCCGCGCATTCGGGACATACCCGGTCGTCAAGCGCGGTGCTCCACTCCGCCATTACGGTTACTTCGTTCACTCCGGCGTTCCTGAATTCCTGAATGTTCGCCAGGTGATGAGCTCTGACAATTTCAGTCCTGGCTATAGTTCTCGCACGGTTTAATCCGATAGAATTTATTTTGCCGTTTATTTGTTTGGCGAGCTGCTCGGGGCTTCCTCCAATAAGCAGGCCCTCAGAGAGTATCCGGCTTATTTCGGAATCCATCGCAGCAGTAACGCCCTTTAGTTCCGAGAACACTCTGGTATAAAGCGCTCCGGCCCTATCGACGTGAACGGGCTGATTGAATACCCTGTCAATATCTATTTCCGGAACGTCAATGCCTACATTCCTTAGAGATGTCCGGCCCGCCTGTATCCCTTTCTGATATGCCGGCTTCACATATGTATTCGTCCACGGCTCGGCTATCCCCGTACCGATCGCGCCGGGCTGTCGTATTATCTCTAGCAGCTCCTGATCCTGAAGGTCCCTTAGCCACTCAAGGAATGCCTCTATCTTCTGATCGGTTCTAGGAAAATCGAACTGGCCCGGGCTGGCAGGTGTAAAGATAGAAAAGGACGGCTCCGTAGTTTTCCTCAGGCCCAGCGCGTCGTTTACGACAATGCTGGTCCGTATGTCTCCCTTGATTTTTCTGAAGCGCTTACCCATCTGCGCCTGAAAGCGCTTCCTGAGCACAGAGGTTTTAGTAGGGTCCGCGCCGGCAGCGTTTGTAATCAGCAATTATTACTCCGTTTCATCCGTGTCCGTGACAAGCTCCCCGAGCTCCTCCTCGATCTGTATTACTTCATCCTCTGAAAATCCCATGATATTTCTGAGGAAGAATTTCGGAGGGACTATCATTTCCGCGCCCATCGAGTTGCCGTAAGCCGCTATGGTCTCTGTCTTTATCTTATTAATTTCGGCCTTCTCCTTGTCGTCCTTTACTAGCAGGGGCTTCCATTTCACCGTGTAGCCTTCTTTCGGTTCCGTAAGTACTCCTACTTTTATAAGCCTGTCTATGAACGGCCTCAGGATGTTGGGTTCGGCGTGATTCTGCCTTCTTTCCTCTATGTGCTGCAGCCATGCCCTTTCATCCTGGCTCGAGGCGAGCTCTCCTCTTTCAGAACCCAGTAGTATTCTTTTAGGAATACGGGTAACGGCGGAAATGATACTCATCTGAATATCGAAGTGCTTTGAAGGATCGGCGAGCTGGGACTGCAGCACTTCAGGGTCTACACCTTTGAGCAGGAGGAAGCGCCTGAAATTGTGCATATACTCGTCGATCTGCTCTTTCATGGCCTCCTTGTCGTCCGGATCTAGTTTCGTGTCGGCGTCTACACCGAAATTAATACCGGGGTAAGCCCCTCTCCAGAACATCTCTCCGCTACCACCGACAATCTTGAGCAGATCGTTCAACCTGTTGAAAAGCGGCTCGAGCCTCGGAGTGCCGAAGACTTCACCCTCGCAGGTGTTCTCGGCTATATGGATTATCCTTGACCAGTGAACCTCTATCTTCTCGGTCCTCGTTTCTTCCGTTGTTATGGTGATCTCATAGGTCTCAGGCAGCCCGAAACGCTCACTCGTCTTGTTCTTATTCCAGGTCTTTATTTTAGCGTTCTCTTCATGGAAGCAGTTCAGATACAACAGGTCGCTCGCCCTCTGGGCCTCTATCTTGAGGTTTGACTGGTTAGCGTCGTTAAAGCCCAGGAAGATAACACCGTAGCAGCCTATACCCGACAATCTGTCTGCTTTATGAATAAAATGGTGAAGGCGCCTTCGTTTCTTTAAAGCATCCCACTGACTCTCAAACTCCGTTTCCTCGTTTTCGTCCTCTGTCACCTCTGGCGCGTTCCTCCAGGTAGTATCAGGCTTTATGTCGATTATAGTCTGGCATATATCGTCCCTGCGGTAGCTACTGTAGTAATCCCTGAATGTCAGGTTTGTGTTATAGCCCAGAGCATTATACAAATCGCGCTTGCCTCCGTATGATACACCCGCCCCCTTTCCAAGCATGAGCCGGTTTGTGAGTGTAGACAGCGCGTAAAGCATTGCCTGATTCTCCTGGCTGATATCGTTTCCATTCTGCATGTTCTGACCTCCAATAAAAAAGACCTCTTGAATCCGATCCCTGTCAGGGGAGCAAACTCAAGAGGTCTTCCTTGTTGAAATAACCTCTGATTTTATTTTTTATCTATCGGGAGATTGACTTTCTCCTGCTCAAGGCTTTCTCCCAGTTTTACGGAACGGCTCATAACGCACCGGGTCGGCTTGCCGTTCTCGTACATTATCTCCAGTTTACCGTAAAATTGCTCTATACGTAACCTGCTGAGTACTGTATCCAGATCAACATGGTGCTGGTCTTTTATATATGATGGTTTATTGCCGGCCATATGTGATCACCATACACCCGCTTCCGCTTCCGGTTTCTCGTTTCTTTTCTTAGAGTAAATGACCGCCTGCATAAATTCATCCCATATATCGTCGTGCTCCTCGTTCGGAAAGCCTACTATGTTCGCCAGGAATTCCTCCTTCCATGGCGCGTTCTTCGGGATCAGAACACCTCCGGTCCTTATGTACGACTGGCATATATCTCCTTTTTCCCTTTTCCCGACGTTGGCGTTTATGCCTATATCTTTAAACAGTTCCTTTGTCGAAATAATCCTGATCTTCCGGACGGCGCCCTTTATCTCGACCTCACGGTCCCTGAGCACCTGAATCAGGCTCATGCCGCTCGCCTTCGCCTCAATCAGAATGAAGTCGGGCTCGATCTTCTTGAACAGCTCGATAGTAAAATCCTCGAGTTCGTTAAATTCAAGCCTCTCATACCAGAGATGGGTCTTATACAGCAGGTCTTCTGCCTCGAGGTACGCTCCGAACGCTGAATAGTCCGCCGTGGCGTTATCCTCAAAAGCGCTGTCGATCGATATGAATTTTATTCCGGAGGGCGGGAGCTCGGTATATTCGTTGTCCGTGAGCCATCTTCTCTTTATCAAGGCTCCCTGCTCGTCCTGTACCGACTGCTGATATACGGGGTTCCAGAAACGGCCCTGTTTTATTTTCTCCTTTTCAAGCGCCTTCTTATCGTGCCTCTTGTCCCACAGCGGATCACCTTTTGCCCGTTTATACGTTTTGAACGCCGTATGCCATATCTCGTCCTTTCGCGCTTCAGCCGGTAATTCCAGAATAGTCCAGTCCTCTCCCGAATGCTTGGCCATATCCTGAATCTTTCCGCTTACGTCCTTTTTGTTCCAACGGGTCATGGGAAGAATAATCGCGGCATGCGGACCGTTAAGCCTGTTCGACAATACCGATGTGTAGAAATCAAATATCATCTTCTGATAAGTTTCCGACTCCGCTTCCTGCTGGTTCTTTATCAAGTCGTCGAGAATCAGGAGGTCAGCCCCCCTTCCCGCAGCGGTACCGCCGCGCCCTACGGAATAGTAGCCCCCGCCTTTCGATGTCCTCCAGTCGTTATGAGCACGCTTGTCCTGGACGATATGTGTATCGGGAAATATCTCGTTGAATAAAGGCTGTTCGATTATATTCCGCGTCTTCCTGCCGAATTCCCGCGCGAGCGAGTCCGAGTATGAGCCGAGCATAATCTCATGCTGGGGTTTATGCCCTAAATACCACGAGGGGAAGAGTATGGAGCATTCCTCTGTCTTACCATACCTGGGCGGAAGATGAACCATCAGCCTCCTTATTTCACCCCTCATAACGGCTTCCAGGTGCTCCGCCACGACCTCATGATGCCAGTTGGCCTCATAATCCGGGTTTACCAGCTCCGCGTAGCTCATGAGGGCCACCCTCGCAGCCGCTATCCAGTCAAGTGCAATTTGCGTGTTGTTCATCGCTTCCTGTTTTTGAAGGCAGATTTTTTAGCGTCCATGCCCACTTCAATCATCCATCTCAACATCTCTGTCAGCCGGATCTCGCACTGTAGACAGATCAGAACATCCTCGCTACCGCGAACTCGGAGATCTAAAAACCTCACTTCCTTTTCCTGCCTGCAAGCACAGCAGTCACCCTGAAACCGTTTATTCACCGGACCTCTCCTTCGGATACATACATTTCAGAATTTGGATAAATGTACGCAGAAGCTTTATTTCGGTTTCCCGAATTCCAACTCTGTACCCGTGTTCATATCCGGCTTCCTCGTTATATTCGAGGGGTGTTAACTTCTCATATATCTCCTCGCATATCTTCAATTTTTTCTGAATCATCTCCACGCCCACTACTCGGTTCTTAAGGGTATGCCAATATTGCAAAAGTTCCTGCAAGCTACGATAATGCCCCGTTGTCGATATTCCGCACTCTGAACAATGTAACCCCCACACTTCGTACGGTTCATTGTAATCATCATTATATGTGGTGCTTCCGATATTAACCAAAGCTCCACAGAAGCATATAACTTCATTCGGCATCTTATCGCTCATGGCGTGTCCCGTTTTGCTCCGCTTTGTTCTTCCGGTGTGCAGGGTTTATCTTTTCGTTCTTCCAGTAATTCACGATAGTATTCCATCTGAGACTTAGTTGGGTTTAGCCTATGGCGAAGGTAGGCATCAGCCCAACATTTTTCACATGCGCTCACCCCTCCGCCCTCCTTGTCAGAGAGTAAAAATCGCCATAAGAAAACCCCTCGCGCATTAGAAGCTTTCGGATTGCGGGTTTGGGATCTATATTTCTTATGGCAAATATCAGATCTACTGGGTTAAGTCCGTGCTCGGCAAGAAAGAAAGAGTACGACATATCCTTCTGTTTGAGCCATTTCTCAAAAGCAAGCAGCTGTAAATATCCGTATTTAAGCATCGCCTCCATCACCGGTCTCGACTTCGCGCCGTCCACGTAAATCACCATCTTCGTTGATGCAGGGCTTATCCCGTGTGACTCGGCGAATCTGTCCAAGCTCCCCCATTCTCCCGCTATTACCTGCGCTGTGAGATGTTCTTTATTTCCCATTTAGCACCTCCTGCCACTCCTCTGAAAAGTCAGACACATCGGAGTACAATTTCCGCAAAGCTTTATCAAAATCCTCGTTCCCCGTCCCGTCTATGGGTATATTGCCCAAAAACTGTACGAGCGTGCTACGCGTTTTACTTATGACCTCATTCCTTTCTGCCATCTAATATCTCCTCATAGACTCAATGAACCTTCGCCTGCGCTCTCTCGATAGACTTTCCGATCTTGGGTACTTCGGACTGCTGCACCCTGCGCTCCGTTTCCGTGACTTTTAGCGTAGTTCCGGAATGCTCGAACTTAACCTTGTCCTCGAACTGGTTGAAATTCTTTGCAAGGAATATCCACGATGCCTCGGCCCTGGCAAAGAACGGCCTTATCTTCATATGAAAAGCATTCCTCTTCGTCTCCCATCTTTTAATGGCCTCCGAGAACCTTTGAACCAGCTCAGAATCAAATTTCTCCCTGTATCCGCCCTGATAGTCGTAAAGCATGGACGAGCTTATGCCGAGATTAAATGCGACGTTATCCTTCGTGCTAAGATCCAGATACAGCATAAAAGCCTTCATAGCATCCTGGTCTGAAAACTCCTTATCGTAGCTTATGTGATTGAACGGGTCCCAGTTGTTTATCATGATGTCCAGCTGATCGCAGAGCTCCTTGGTCAGCCTCGGGGGTCTGCCGCCCTTGTCTTTATCAACGGTAGCGACCTTCCTTGAGGTCTTCTGGACCTTGCGAGTTGTCGTTTTCTTCTTTCTCCCTGTTTTGTTCTTACTTGTCGTCATGGCAATGTGTTGATTCTTGTATCAGAGTAAATTGTCTATATTACTTTCCGACATAAATTTTGAGTTGCTTTCAAATAATAATTGATTACCATTTCTATAGGCTTATCTTTTTCTTCCCTAGCCCCTCCCGGGCCCAGTCTGATCCCCAGACCGGGCCCATTTCCACAATTAACAATCGATTCTATTATGAGCTACTGCCTCATAGAATCTCCTCAGTAACACCGGATGTATTTACAAAGCCCGTCCGGCAGGCCGATTATTGCTATGCCGTTTCTTGTTGTTCTGTATCCTGAAAATATGTGCCAAACTTCGATAGGAAATAATCACGCTGGCTTTCGATATCCTGAAACTCTCGTCTTTTAACTGTCAATTTCCGCTCAAAATGCTCTAGCACCTGCCCCTTGTCCAAAGCCATTCTGTCGGTCTCGGCGGCACGTACAACCTCTACTTCCTTGCTCGTAGAATTAAAATAAAGCATCTGCATATCGAGGTCGTTATAAGAATCCTCTATATATGCGATTACGATTGTAGGCTGTTTCTCGAAAGGCTCAAAGCCTACAATTACGCCGTGATAAACACGCCAATCATCGCTATATTTTTTCTTCAATACTTTTACGGCATCACCGACCTTGAAAGTATCAATCCGGCTTGCTGTGCGGGTGTCTATTTCCATTTTGACACCGTTAATTTCTACTATGCGTCTTTCTTCTGACATATCATTGCTCCTTCCTGTTTTATAGGCCAAACAGGTGGCCGATTATTGCGGGTGAACCCTATACACTAAGTCCCCATATTCATTCCAATAATAACTTGCTATCGTTACAACCTCCCCACTGGGGGTAATGACCCAATTGCCTATAACGGATTGTGGCGACCATGCCTCCAACCTGATGTCTGTTTTTTCGTCCATCACTCACTCTCCTTCTTTTTCTTACTCTTACGACCTGCCCTGTTTGATACTTCTTTAACCTTATATACCGCTCCTCCGAGCAACAGCCAGTGGGGGCCTACATAAAAACCAAGGTCAACCCCGTCGTCATCTTCATAATTACCCCTATTAACCAATACGCACCCGTCATCCTCCGGCAACTTCTCGCTCACCGGAATCCAACCAGCGGCGAGGGATACTCCAAATATCAAATCACGGACTTGGTCTGCGTATGGTTCGTCTTTATTGACGACCCAATACTCATTTTCACTCGTTAAGCAGCCAATGAGGTTATCAAAAACCCTACGTTCATAAGTCGTTAATTTCTTTAATGATTCCTTTTTAATTACAAAATATTTGTCGTACTCCCTGGTCTCGCTAATTTTCGTCATGTTGTTACCTCACCCCCAATAATCCAGTACGCAAAGATCGTACATATAGTCAAAATACTTCGTCCCGTAATAAAAGTTCACGACCTCAAAAGCCGGGCAGAAAAACCCGAGCACAATCCAGACGGGTTCTCCACTAATGCGGTTTAGATATCCACTCATATCCTACTCCTGCAGCCTCTCTACAATCTGGTTACTGTAAAAGCACTGCGCCTGTGTATCTACCGTCGCCTGAAACTGGAACCACTGCCCGACGAGGTGCGCCGGCACGAGCTGCTCGTAAACGTGTATGCCCTGGCCCACGCTCTGCCCCGTGAAAAATCCCGGGTTGTAGAATCCGAACAGCGTATGGCAGCGCTCCGCAGTCGGGTCGAGGTATACCGATCCGTCCGGAATGTCCGATTCCCTCTCGAACCAGAACCGCACCTGTGTCATTGGAGGCGCGTTCGTCGCCATAAACTCTATCCATAGCCCGTCAGGCCTCGTCTCGTAGCTCGTGTAGAGCGTCAGCTGAGGGCTTGGCGTCGGCCCTGGTGTAGGCCCGGGAGTTACTACAGGCTGCGGTATATACACATATTCGCAGTTCTTCATATTTATCATCAGCTGATGCACGGGCCTTATACCGTCCATGCTCCCCGCGCCCAGATTTAGGCCGCCTTCCTCGAAATCCTTCCATGTGAAGGCGATCTGGCCTATTATCTCCGGCCGTGCAGATATCCAGTTCGCGTAATTGATGGTCAGCTCGTTAAAAGCGTCCCTGTGCTCAGAAGCGCAGTCGCTCTGTATCAGCCCGCTGTTTATCTGCCTGTACCCGCAGAACGAGTTCAGGACCCATATAATTTTTCTGTTGCCCAGGATGTTCAGCAGGTCGTTATAAGCTGCCTGGAACTGCTCATCCGTATTCGGGTCGAGTACCTCGTAATTCCACACCCCGACCGTGTCCACATTGAACGGCAGGTGCGACGGCAGCGACGTCTCTGTAAGCGGCAGACCAATAGCTATAGGTATCTCGTTCGTTATATTGTTCTTTATGTGGTAAGCCACCTGAGAAAGCTCCTGTATCCTGGTGCACCTGTTGCTTATTTCAGACGCGATCACAAGGCCCGCCACAGCGTCCGGGTTAGTAAGCAGCGCCGGGTTCTCAGCAAAGAACGCCTCTGTCTGCTGTTCCCAGTCGCTCCTTAGCACCTGAGTCATACCTATAGGGAAGTCGTGAGAGTAATCGTCGCAGTCTCCGATGACCGGCGGAACGAACTCGAATATACGGTCCTCGAAGTTTATAAAGGCTTTCCTTCCTTCGTCGTATGCGCTCTGGACCTCTGCTACCTGCCCGACTAGTGTTACGTCCGGAGGCGGGTCGTACACCGCCGTCATCTCCGGCTGGTCCCCCTCGCCGGCCGTGTAACCGAAAAAGCACATATCAGCCCTCGCGGACCCCGCCATAATTAACATCAATCCAATTAATCCGATTATCTTTTTCATTCTGTCTCCTTTTGGCTCGTCCGCATCGGCATAATCGTATACTTGATACCATGCGAGAGTTTTAGATTTACAGGACTCGTCGGGCCCGTTATTTGGAAATGGATACCCAGGTCGCCCCCATGTTGCCGGTGATCGTGCCATGCTGATAGCAGCTCCTGCAATAAGCCAGCTCCAATACAGACCTGTGGCGGTTCTTCGTCTGGTACGACTTCATTTGTATCAGGGAAAGGGTCTTTTGTTATTAGCTTTAACCTTAATGAAGCTACATGGCAGAGAAGGTTTTTATCCCCAGTAGTTCTAAGAATAACAGCGTCAACATATCCCTCCGACTTACCGGTAAAACTGAGAACCTCAGTTTTCTTGAGCTTTAGTTTTCCAATTAATACATTTAACCCTTTCAGTTCTTCTACCGGCATAGCGCGAACAACTTCATCATTAACCTCGTACTTAATCTGAACATCCTCGTTCGTCCAGAAAATATCAAACGGCACCCTGATTAACTTATGCCCGTCTGTGGCCTCTATATAACCCTTGGGATTGAAATAGACGCCTTGAAGATTTTCTCGTAGCGGGTCTTTGCTTGCGCACGATTTTAACGCATTCAATATCTCTTTATCTATTGCGATAAAACTCTTTTTTTGAGTCATTTCTTTGTTCCTCACAACTGAAAAATTCGGCTCCTTCATTTTGAGTACCTCTCATACGCCTCTGCCATTTTCTTGTCGTACCTGTTCTTCTCGTACCCCGGGCCATTGTATCCGGCTGCAAAGGACGCGAAGTCCTTCCGCTTCAGATACTTCGAGAGCCTGTTCGCCTTTACGTACCCGACGAACGCGTCCAGCTGCGCACCTTCGCTCTTCTGCATATGGTTCACAAAATCGAATACGCTCTCGTATCCGAGATCCTTCCAGTGCAGGCCCAGTATCTGATACATGCCCCACGAGGCCGCTTCGTGTGCCGCCGCCTGGTGTATCACCGCCGCCCTGTTCAGCCTGTCGTACTCGCCCAGGCCCCAGGCGTAATACTTCCTCGTAGCCTTCGTCCATTTGGGAAACACGAGGGTTTTATATTCCGATTTCTTATGCCACGTCTCCGGGTCTATGCCGTACGCCTTCAGCCTCCGCCAGAACCAATGACCCTCAAACAGTATCTTCGGCCTGTCGCCAATAAACCCCGTCCCGTGCGACTCCACCTCGCTGACGGCCTTTATCACGGCCAGCTCCACGCCCAGGTCTTCCGCCGCCCGCTTGAGGTCCACTTCTCTCAGGTATTTATCGTCGTTTGCGAATACAAGCTCATCGTTTTTTACAAGCGTCGCCCGGGAGGTCATCTTTATTAACTTCTGCCACGTCTTCGGCCCGACAATCCCGTCCACTACTAACCCGGCGTATTCCTGAAACATCCTCACAGCATCGTCCGTCTGCGGACCGAACAGCCCGTCCACGGCTATGTCGTATTTCACGGCCCTCAGCATCTCCTGCAGGGCCGCTACGCTCTCGTAATCCTTACTTCCGATTCTCAGTGTGTTCATTTTAATGGCCCTCCGCTTTTCCTTTTAATCTCTCCCTCTCGTCTTTATGTGTTCGGGATAGGTGCAGGTCCAGCCGCTGATAGTATTTCTCGCATATCGGACAGAATTGCCGCGCGTGGTCCATGTCCCTTTTCAGTTTTTCATTGAGCTGCTCCAGATTCTCTATATCCTTTTTAAGGTTTCGATCCTGCTGGTTTGAATACCACTGCTCCTGCCTGCAGCTCGGGCAGAAAAAATGCCTCTCCTTCTTCTTCCAGCTACTTTGTGTCGAGGCTGGTATCCAGAAACAAAAGCCACATTCACAACAGCAGATATCCACTATCGCTACACAAGCGCTCATTCCCCTTCCCTCTCCGCCAGCCTCTCAAAGCAGTCGAACCAGCGCTTCTGAATCTCCATATGCCAGTTCTCGTCAAAGTCCGGGAACTTGTCCAGCAGTCCGGGTCCCTTTATTTCCTCGAGCTGCTATTCCTCCACGAGCTCCGTATCCCGCGGGGCGCTTTCCTCTTTCGGCGCCGGCGGCTGCTTTACCTCGTCGGCCTTCGTTACGGCCGTCGA
>ERZ869936.522-NODE-522-length-35682-cov-33.161535_pt1 | contig 35682 bp, 27 predicted proteins | sample MGYA00520876_ERZ869936 | MGnify/ENA primary metagenome ERZ869936 (study PRJEB32218, sample SAMN09650985) | biofilter metagenome | isolation source: enrty point of leading RO module | place: Saudi Arabia: Thuwal, RO plant located on Red Sea | collected 2016-02-17 ... | reverse complement strand
GGTGGAAAGCGGGCCCGAAATGAAGGGGGCACACCCGATACGACGATTTGTAGCGGGATTTTGACCGCCTGAATACAATGGGAGCTAGCCCAATGTGGGCTGCCGGAATGGGGTCCTAAGCGCAGATCGATCGATTGTCGCAGGCGAGTTCTCGCCCCCTCGGATCGATCGCTGATTTCGGAGCATGACCATGAGAAGTCGATGGGCATTTCGACTCGTCGCGGCGTTTGTTGTTTCCACCCTCCTGGCGACGAGCCCGGCACATGTCGACGCGCAGCCGTCTGCAAGCACGACGGCTCAGGCGATTGCCTATGAGAGCGCGGACGGCGAACAGTTCTTCGGAGTCGGCTTGAAGCCGTCGCTCGTCGCGACGCGCCTGCCGACGGCGGTGACCATCCTTGTTGACACCTCGGCCAGCCAGGGGGGCGATTACCGACGCGTGGTCGTCGCTTCGCTCAACGCGCTCCTGAGCAACCTGAACGCCGATGACCGCGTGCGGCTGATCGCCGTCGACCTCGATGCGACGCCCCTGACCGACACGTTCGTGCCGGCCGATAGTGCCGAGATGCGCGCGGCCCTGGCCAAGCTGGACGCCCGTGTGCCGCTGGGCTCGACCGACATGGGCCGGGGACTCTCGGTCGCCGCCAAGGGCTTTGACAGTCAATCGGACAAGCGTCGCGCGGTCGTCTACCTCGGCGATGGCCTGAGCACCGCGAAACTGATCGGCAACGAATCGTTTCGTACCATGATGCAAGACTATCGCCGCGCGCGGATCGCCGTCTCCAGCTTTGCCGTGGGGCCGGCCACCGACAACCATCTGCTGGCGGTTCTGGCGAATCAGACGGGCGGACGGCTCATTCTCGATCGCGAGGACCGTGACGCCACGACGATCGGCCGCTTTCTGGCAGACGCCGCCACGGGAGCCGTGGTCTGGCCCCGCGACACGCAGGTTTCGCGTCAGCTGGCCCGCGTCTACCCGGTCGATACGCCTCCACTACGACTGGATCGGGAAACCGTGCTGATTGGCGAAGGCGACCTGCGCCAGGCGGCCGAAATCACGATCGCGGGTGAGCTCGACGGCAAGCCGACCGAGCTCCGCTGGGAAGTGCCTGCGACCACGACGGACGACGTCCATCGCTATCTGGCCGCCCTGACCTCGCTGGCGGCGAAAGACGGCGGGGTGAGTCTGCCGACGGTCGGGGTTGCGGGACTCGACCAAGCACGGCTGATGATCGCCGAAGAAGCTCGAACACTGGCGCGGCTGAGCGAGAACGCCCTGGCCTCGCAGAATCGCGATGCGGCCCGACGACTTGCCGATCGGGCTTTGGCGCTCGATCCGGGCAACGTGCGTGCCCAGAAGGTGGAATTGACCGCCAATGCACAACCGTCGTCGGATGACGGCGACTTTCTCGACGCCACCTTGTCCGCCGGTAAGGTCGCCGGTGGAGCCGTGAAACGCTCGCGGAAGATCGAACAAGTGGCACGCAGCGACGTCGATCGGGTGATCGATGAATCGCGGCGAATCGTCGGAACCAGTCCGGGCGAAGCCCGCAGCCAGCTGCGGCTGATGTTCGAAACGATCCGCGAGGCGGCCGACCTGAGCCCGGAGGTGCGATCGGAGTTGTTGGATCGCCTGCGCCGCGAACTGAGTGCCGCGACCGTACGAGCCATTGAAGTTGAACGAGAGATCGAGGCCCGTATCGAGGCCGAGTCGATTGCTGCCGAACGTCTCCGGCTGATCCGCGAAATGGATCGCGAAGAGACGAAGCGCGAGGTCTTGATGCGGCAGTTCGAGGCCCTGATGGAAGATGGGCGATCGAACCCGGACAGCTATACGGAAGCACGTGGGCTGGCCGAGCAGTTGCGCCGGGAAGAGCCGGAGGTGGAGACGTTTGCGGCGGCCGATCAGTATGCCTTCAATCGGGCCGCTTTCGATCGGGTGAATCAGGTGTTGCTGGAGAAGCGACGCGGATTTGTCGATGTGTTGCACACCGTCGACACGGCGGCGGTTCCATTCGCCGAAGACATTGCTTATCCGCCGCGTGACTTCTGGCAAGAGTTGGCTCGCAACCGCGAACAATACGCGTCGGTCGACTTGCGGAAGCCGCCCGAGGCGGAGAAGCGAATCATCCAAGCCTTGGATACGCAGGTCGACATATCCGATCTCCAGGAGAACGGGACTCTCGGTGAGGCACTTGACTACCTTTCGGAGCAAGCGGAAATCCCCATCCAGCTGGACGACACGGCCTTGGAAGAGTTGGGAATCGCGAGCGATTCCGAAGTGCAGCCGGTCACGCTTGCCGAGAATATCTCGCTCCGTTCGGCTATGCGGATCATCCTCGGCAAGATCGATCCCGAGCTGCGGTTCATGATCAAGAACGAAGTCCTGACCGTCACCACAAAGGAGACCGTCGAGTCGACCGAGAACCTGATCACCAAGGTGTATCCCGTGGCCGACCTGGTGCTGCCGATTAAGCTGACCGGTTTCGCCGGCTCGGGCGGGTTTGGCCAGGACGCCGCCTTGCAAGGTTTCGGTGGCGGCGGATTTGGCGGCGGTGGCGGTGGCGGTGCCGGATTCGGCGGTGGCTTTGGCAACTTCGGCGGCGGCGGTGGCCTCGGCGGATTCGGCGGCGGATTTGGCGGCGGCGGCGGACTTGGCGGCGGAGGCGGTGGATTGGGCTTCTAATCGCGAAGCGAAGCGTGTCGCCAACGAGAACCGTGGAACCACGAATCCTCCACCCATTGCAAACAACCACGAACGACGAACAACTTGGACGAGTGCAGAACCGATTGAGTCACCTTCGCCGGAACGCGGGGTGAGTTGGAGGCAAGCGATGCGTAGCAACCCGGTATTTCCGACCGTTTCGATTTTGGCCGTCCTCGGCTGGGTGGCTCTCGGTGTGGCCGCGTCTCTGGCGTCTCCCCCGGAAGTCGAATCGCCGCGACGAGCGACGTTGTTTGGATCGAAGGCCGCTGAAACAGCCGAAACGCCAGCCGCCCCTGCTCCGGAGCTCACCACGGCGTCGAGTAAGGATCGAGAAGCGCCGTCTGAAACCCCGGTTGTCAAGATCATCAAGATCCGCTTCGAATCGGCGGAGCAGGCCCGCGCCGAATACGACCAACTCTTCCAGCAGAATGTCGTCGCTCCCGGCGCCGTCCGTAATCGCGTGCGACGGTTGGTCTGGCGGGCCAAGTCGCACGAGCAGCCCTCCCAGGCCGCCGAATTGGACCACATCCTCGTCATGCTCCAGGCGGCGATTCGTAACGGCCAGGTCCAACCCTGGATGTATGAAGCGATGGGGCTGACGATGGAACTGAAGAACCTGCCGCGAGAAGAGATCGAACGGGCGTTGATGTCCGCGGCCGATTTCACCGACGATCCGCGGGCCAAGTTGGCCATGGCCGACTATCTCGGTCGCATGGGCTATCAGAACCGGGCGGTGGACCTCTATCGCCAGGTCGGCGACGTGCATGTCAACGACACCGAAATCTTCGAGAAGGTGCTCTCGATCTCGCAGCACATCAACGACGGCGAGGCGAGCGAATGGGCGGCACTCGGCATTCTCAGGCAGGCCGCGCGGCGAGGCGAGGTGGAACTCTGGAAGCGGGCCCACCGAATTGCCAAAGTGCGCGTCGACGAGCTACGCGCGGCCGGCGCCGACGAGGCGGCCGACCGATTCGAACAACGATTGCAGGACGCTTTGCGTCGCGACCTGCTGGTCGTCGTCCGCTGGAACGGGGACGCCGACGTCGACATGATGATTCAGGAACCGGGGGGCACGACCTGCTCCTACCGCAACCCGCGAACCGCCGCCGGGGGCGTGATGACCGGCGATCTGGCCGATACCTTGAGCGCCACGAACGACGGCGAACGGAGCGAATTGTACGTCTGCCCTGAGGCCTTTTCCGGAAAGTACCGCGTTCTGCTGCGGATCGTCTGGGGACGCATCCCGTCGGGCAAAGTAACGGTCGATATCTACGGCAATCAAGGCGAACAAGGCGTCCGCCACGTGCATAAGCAGATTGCCCTGACCGAGAAGCCGGCCCTGGTGACCTTCGACCTGGCGAACGGACGGCGCGCCGAGTCGCTCGAACAGCATCAGCTGGTCAACGATATCAAGACGCAAATCGCGGTGAATCGCATCGTCAACAATCGCACGCTGCTGGCTCAGCAGATTCATACGGTCGGCGTGACCCAGCCCGGCTCGACCGGTTCAATTCAACTTGACGGCACCAACCCGCTATTCACCGAGCGCAAGCAGGCGCGTCGGGCACCGCGTACTCAAGTCGGCTTCCGCCCGGTGGTGAGCTTGCTTCCCTCGGGTGCCACGATGAGTGTCAACGCCGTGATCTCGGCGAACCGAAAGTTCGTACGTATCACGGCTTTGCCGTTCTTTTCCGACATCGGTGACGTGACGGAGTTCGTCGTCGGCGATCCCGGCACGGGCACGATCAACGATGACCTCGTGCCGATCGAAGAGCTGCGGCTGGACGACGAAGGCAATATCGTCGACGGCGACGGCTGCATTCTGGTTGACAACATGAACAACGTCATCAACCAGCAGCCGCCGTGCAATGTTCCTCCGCCGCTGCCCCCGGCACCTGCGCCGCCGCCGCTGCCGGCACCGGCCCCGTAGTTCACCGGCGTCGCCCTCGATCGGGACCGTCTCGCCCGAACTCCCGGTTCCGTCCCGCGGCTGCGCTCAACCACCTGTCGGCGCGGTCGGTTCGCGCACCAGTCCCGGTCGCACGTCGAGCTCCAAACTGGCGGTCTCGCCGCGGCCGAGTCGCTCGATGGCAATCGCCCCCATAGCGGCATTGTCGGTGCAGAGCGACATGGGCGGGAAGATCAACTCGAAGCCGCTCTGCATCGCTTCATCGGCGAGCCGCTCGCGGAGGCGACCATTGGCAGCAACGCCACCGCCCACGCAAAGTGTGTTCAAGCCGGCCTGCTTCAAGGCCAGGCTTGCCTTGGCAACCAGGCAGTCGACGACCGCCTCCTGAAAGCTGGCGGCCAGGTCGGCAACCTGTTGCTCGTCGAGCTCGAGCTCCGCAAAGTCGGCGTGCCCCGGTCCGACCAACTGGTAACGCACGGCGGTCTTCAGCCCGCTGAAGCTGAAATCGAGCCGCGTCTCGTCGTCGATGAAGCTGCGCGGAAACGCGTAACGGCTGCCATCGCCGTTGCGGGCGGCCCGTTCGATGCTCGGTCCGCCGGGATAGGACAGCGACAACATGCTTGCCACCTTGTCGAAGGCTTCGCCCGCCGCGTCGTCGATGGTGCTGCCCAGGTGCACGAAGTCCAACGGCGAGTCGCAGCGGAAGAGGCTCGTGTGCCCGCCGCTGACGACCAGGCCCACGCACGGATAGATGTCTCGCCGCGCGGCCAAACGACCGGCATAGACGTGGGCCTGCAGGTGATCGACCGCGATCAGCGGAATGTCGAGGGCCAGGGCCAGCGACTTGGCGGCCACCAGTCCCACCAGCAACGAACCGGCCAGACCCGGCGTATGGGCGACGGCGATGGCGCTCAGGTCTTCCAGCGAGACCTCCGCCTTGGCCAACGCCTCGTCGATCACGGGCAGAATTCGCTCGACATGCGCCCGCGAGGCAATCTCCGGCACGACCCCGCCGAATCGTTCGTGCAGGGCGTCCTGCGAGGCAACCACCGAGCTGATCACCTCGGGCACGTCGATCACCACGGCGGCGGCTGTCTCGTCACACGTGGTTTCCAGCGTGAGCACATAGCGTGGCGACGAGGCGGGCGTCGTTCCGGGACCTGACATGTGTTGCTCGAAGTGTTCTTGAGAGGCTGGCGTGGCGCTCGCGGTTGGGGCCACCGCGAGCGGAGCAAGGCGACCTGACGAACTAGGCGGCGTCCGGAGCGGCGATCTTCTGCGTCAGGTACTCGACGGCTCGTCGCAATTGGCGATCGATGAACTCGTCGTCTCCCACCGCCACGTCGTCCGCGTCGCCGACAACATCACGGCCACGTCGCGCCAGAATAAGACGAAACGTCTCTTCGGCCGTCAGCTTCACCTCGAAGTCGTCATCGGGTTGCACGCCCCATTCGTCGCTCTCCTCCGCATCGGGAAAGCGATGAATGTTCTTGCCGCTGGGGCGATGATAACTGGCGGTCGTCAGCATCAGAACGCTGTTGCCGCCTTCGAGATTGATCACGTTCTGCACGCTTCCCTTGCCCCACGAGCGTTCGCCGACAACGACGGCACGCTGATGATCTTGCAAGCAGGCGGAGACGATCTCACTGGCACTGGCGCTGTAGCGATTGATCAGCACGGCGATCGGCACGTCGCGAAAACGTCCCTTGCCGCTGGCCTTCCAGACTTCGGTCTCCACGTTGCGGCCCTTCGTGCTCACGATCGCCTCGCCCTTCTCGATGAACATGTCGCAGACTTCAATCGCCGAGGTGAGCAGACCACCGGGGTTGAACCGCAGGTCGAGCACGAGACCCTGGAAGTCTCGCTTCCGCAGCTTTGAAAGAGCGGTCCGAATCTCGTCGGTCGTGCGGGCGGTGAAGGTGTTGACCTGGATGTAGCCGATTCCCTGATCTTCGTCGAGCATGAAATCCCAGCTGTCGTCCGCTTTGCGGCGCCGGCCGTAGACCGTGTCGAGCTGAATCACGCCCCGCGTGATGCGGTATTCCTGCCGCTCCACTTCTCCCTCGTGAACGACGCCCAGTCGAACCTGCGTCCCGTTGCGTCCTTTGAGAAGCTTCACCGCGTCGTTGAGCAACAACCCTCGCGTCGACTCGCCGTCGATCTCGACGATGCGGTCGCCGGCACGCACGCCGGCGCGATAGGCCGGGGTTCCCACCAGCGGACTGACCACCGTCAGTTGGCCTTCGCGAACGGTCACCGTGATGCCAATGCCGCCGAACTCACTGTTCACCGAAGTGTTGAATCGCTCGACTTCCTCAGGCGGAACGTAGCCACTGTGGGCATCGAGCTTGGAGAGCATGCCTTTGATGGCCGCTTCCATCAGTTCACGGCGATCGATCGGTTCGACGTAGTTGCGCTCAATCTGATCGACGGTGTCGGCCAGGACCTCGAACAGCTCGTAGTACTCTTCCGTACGATCGCCCGCGACGTTACGCTCGGCCCCGACGTTGGACTTGCCCTGCGGGATCCGTTCTTCGCGGTCTCGCTCGTCGGCAATCGTGACCGTCATGCCTGCGATGAGTCCCAGGCTGAGCAGCCCCCCGATCGACAAGTAGCGCCTCATCACCGTTCTCCCGCGCGATAGCTCTTCCGGAATCGCGAGGGCCTGAAACGCGCTCCCCACGATCTCGCTCGGATTATACGTCCGTGGGTTTCGAGCGGCAAACGTGGTCGTCTGCCGGGCCGTGGATCGGCCGACTGAAGGGGCCGACCACCGTGGCCAAGATTGCGCTGGACGTGGGTGGCGAGAGCGTCCGCGCGCGAAAACCGGCACCGCGGACGCCGCCACTAGAAGTCGTACCAAATGCCCAGGCCAAGCTGATGCTCGAACGCGTCGAAGAACTCGTACTGGGGGCTTTCGCCGTTCAAATAGTGCAGACCGATCCGAAACAGCGGACCGCCCACCCGGCTGCGCCACTGCCAGCCCGTCTGCACGGTGAGATTTCCGCCGAAGTTGACCTCTTCGCGGAGATGCCCGTTGAGGGCGAAGAACGGCGCGCCTCGCGGGCCCAATTTGCAGATCGGACTATATTCCATGCCGAACTGGAATTCCCACGGTTCGCTACCGCCATCGTTGTAAAAGGACCAGCCGACCTCGCCATAGACGCGCACGTCGTTGGTAACCTGCAGCGAGTGGCCCCACACGATCACGTCGCGGACATAGTTGATCCGGGGCGTGCCCGTGCGCTCGATGAACTCGTCGCCGAGGTGAGCGCTGAGGTGGTAGTAGGCCAGCTTGGTCTGATACCGGCCAAAGCCGAAGGTGAGCGGAATGCCGGCACGAAAGTCGGTCGACACGACCTCCAGGTCGACATCCAAATCCTGTCGCAGGAGCGCGGCGGCTTCGAAGTCGAGCTGGAACCCTTGCACCATCGCCGGGCCCTGCGTGCCGTGGCGGAGCAGTCCGACGCGGGCCCCAATCGTGCTGTCGGCCAGTGCTCCCTCGTCGCGGTCGTTGAAGATGTGGGTCGCCATCCGTGGCTCGCGGACACCGGCCAGATAGGACCGATAGATCAGCCCGTCGGGCAGGATCTGCCACGACCTGGGTCGATTCGTGTTCGGCAAACACTCGAGACAGCCGTGCCGTTCGCGTGCCAGCAGTTCCTGTTGGTAGGCTTCCCACGGATCGGTCCAGGTCTCGTCGAATTCGTGCTCGATCTCGTATTCGAACCGCTCCTCGTCGACGACACGGCCGTGGATGATCTCGCCGTCGATCAGCGCGTCGAGGTCGATGACCTCGACGGCCCCGTCGCCATGGGCCAGGCGGCGTGGCGGATCGGGCGGCGCGGCGCTCGTCGGCGCACTGGCCAACAGGAACCGGCCGCAGCTGAGAACCGCCAGCATGGCCACGAGTTTCATCTTGGACAACGCGATGCGAGACATCATCAACCGTCGTGTGCGAAATTTGCGAGCCGCATACCTTAGCAAGCGCCTGCGCATGAGCCCAGGTGAGTCGACCCAACATCGCGTAGAGGAAGCGTCCGCGAGTTCGTCTTTCGTGTGAAACGTTACACGACAGGCCGGCCACGCTGTCGACTTGCCAGCAGACACGCTAGAATGGGGGACCAATTCGACGCTAGCAGCGACAGTGCTGCCTTCGCCGTGTGTCCGCTGGGGGTCTCGCCCATGTACCTGCTCGAGTTCAGCATGTCGCCGCTCAATCGCGGTGAGAGCGTCAGCGAGTACGTGGCCCGCAGCCTGCAGATCATCGATGAGAGCGGGCTTCCCTACGAGCTGCACGCGATGGGGACAATTGTCGAAGGCGAACTCGGCGAGCTGTTGGCGCTGTTGGAGAAGTGCTTCGATGCGATGCGCGAAGATTGCGACCGCATCAGCTGCGTGGCCAAGTTCGATTACCGTCGCGATGCGGCCGGGCGATTGAAGTCCAAAGTGGCCAGCGTCGAACGGCGACTCGGACGCCCGTTGCAGAAAGGAAAGGCGGACAACCCATGAGCGACAGCCAAGACCCCGACACGACCGGCATCGACCAGGAAGCGATCGGACCGGTGTTGGGCCGAGTTCCCAGCGGAATTTTCATCCTCACCGTCCGTCACGGCGAGGGCGAAACCGGCATGCTGGCCAGCTGGGTCATGCAGGCCGGATTCGAACCGCCGTCGGTGACCGTGGCCGTCCGCGGCGATCGCTACGTGGCCAATTGGCTGGGCGCCGAGGCCCCGTTCGCCCTGAATCTGGTCAGCGAAGGCGGCAAGGGCCTGTTGGCCCATTTCGGTCGCGGCTTTGAGCCCGACCAGCCCGCCTTCGAGGGCCTCGATGTGACCCACGGTACCTTCGATCTGCCGCTGCTGACGAGCGGCACCCTCGGCCACCTGATCTGTCGCCCGACCACCTCGATGACCTCCGGCGATCATCGGGTGTTTCTGGCCGACATCGTCGAGGGCCAACTCCGCAGCGAAGACGCCCCGATGTTGCACGTCCGCAAGAGTGGCCTGCACTATTAACTGCTAGTCGTGTGGCAATGTGGCCCCGTCGCTCAGCGCGAAGAGCGCATCGTGTGGCTACGCGCTAGCCCGGCGCTTCTGCAGGGCCCGGATCTCGACTTCGACCAAGTGCCGCGTGACGACGTGCGCGTCGCTCGGACGACGCAATGGATGCTTCGCCAGCAGCTGCGCGATCAGATCGGCCAGCGACTCGGGCACCGATGGTTCGTAGTCCCGCACGTCGGCAACCGGTTCGTAGAGCTGCGCGCGAATCAGCTCGGCGTCGCGGAGATCGGCCAAGGGGTGCCGGCCCGCGATCATCTCGTACAGCGTCATGCCCAAGCTGAACAGATCGCTGGCCCGTGTGGGAACGCCCGCGCGAAGGATCTGTTCGGGAGCCAGGTAGGCGAGCGTTCCCTGCAGCGATGCACGTCGCGCGCATTCGTCCCACGGCGAGGTCTCGTCGGCCGACGCCCCCTTGCGGTCGCCTTCGTCGTCTCTCACGACGGGTCCGTCGATGCGAAGACCGCCGAGCGGTTGCAGCATGCCCAGGTCGAGCAAGGTGAGATGTCCGTCGTCGGCCACGAGAAGATTGTCCGGCTTCACGTCGCCATGGAGCCAGCCGAGCTCGTGTAGATGACCAAGAGCCTGTGCCGTTTGTCGGCCCATCCAGCAAGCGGTCGGCCAGTCGATACGGCCCGCGGCAACAAGCAACTCGCGGACCGTCGTTCCTGCCAGACGTGGCATGACGAGGAACAAGGGCGGCTGTTCAAGCTCGGCGTCGACGACCGGTACGAGATGCGGATGGTCGACTTTGCCGCCTACGCAAACTTCACGGCGAAAACGGGCCAGCGCCGCACCGTCGCCACGCAGCGTTTCGGGCAGCAGCTTGACGAGGTATTCGTAGGGAGCGTGCGACGAACCGTCCGCGGGACGCGCCCGATAGACGGCCGACTGCTGACTGCGGGCCAGCCGCTGTCCGAGCTGCCAGGGGCCCACGACACGACGAGGGGCCGTGCGGGGCGACGAGCGGCGGCTGGGCTCGATCTGGGGGTCCATCGGGGGCACGGTCGAACTCGCTTCGGGGAGGCACACGGCCGCGGTGGGAGGCGGGAGGTGGATTGGCGGGTCGGGACGTCGCGGCGGAAGCGGACGCGGCCGGACGGCCATCCGCTGAGAAGGGCTATCGATTGCATCGGTCGCAGCGCGCGTCGAAGTTGAGTGCCGCCGCACGTGCGAGGCAAGTTTGTGCGAATCGGAGCGCCGGTGAGCGGTCCCCAGTGGTCCGAGATACTTGCTCGGGTGTGGGGAGCGTTTTAGAATCGGGGTTTGCGCGCTTGCGACCGTTCGCAAGACGCCCTTGTCAAAACATTATTGAGGGAGACATCCGAATGAAGGCCTTCTCGTCCTGGGTGCTGCTCGCGTTGGTCTGTCTTCAATTCGGCGGCTGCAAGCAAGACACTTCGGGCGACGGCGGATCTTCCTCCGACGCTCCGACGGTCGCTTTCGTGACCAACCAGATCGCAGATTTCTGGAACATCTCGAAGGCAGGGTGCGAAGACGCCCAAAAGGACTTCGGCATCAACGTTGAAGTTCGGATGCCTCCGGTGGCCACGACCGTCGAGCAGAAGCGAATTGTCGAGGACTTGCTCAACAAGGGCGTCAAGGGCATCGCGATCAGCCCGCTCGATGCCGACAACCAGAAGGCCTGGATCAACGAGCTCGCCGGTCGCGTGCCGCTGATCACCCACGACTCCGACGCGCCCGGCACCGATCGTTTGCTCTACATCGGCATGGACAACTATCGAGCGGGAAGAATGTGCGGTGAGCTCGTTAAAGAGGCGCTCCCCGACGGTGGCGACGTCGTGCTGTTTATTGGACGGCTGGAGCAGGACAACTCGAAACATCGGCGTCAAGGCGTCATCGACGAGTTGCTCGATCGCTCCGAAGATCGGACTCGCTTCGATCCCGTCGTCGGCAAGATCAAGGGCGAGAAGTACACCATCCTGGCGACGATCACCGACCAAGGTCAGCCCGATCTTGCCCTCAGCAAGGCGGCTGACGCCATCAATTCGCGACCCAACATGAAAGCGATGGTGGGCCTCTTCGAATACAATCCGCCTGCGTGCATTCAGGCGCTCAAGCAAGCGAACAAGCTCGGCACGATTAAGCTGATCGGGTTCGACGAAAACTCAGAAACACTACAGGGCATCAAAGACGGCTACGTCACCGGCACGGTCGTGCAGAATCCGTATCAATACGGATATCGATCGGTAGAAGTCCTGAGCAAGTTGATCGAAGGGGACGATTCGGTGATCCCCGAGAGCAAGTACATCGATGTGCCTCCCCGGAAGATCACCAAAGAGAACGTCGACGAGTATTGGACAAAACTCAACATGCAATTGGGCAAGTAGACGGGATGAGTTCGGAAACAACCCCGTTGCTGGAAGTACGCAACGTCAGTAAGCGATTCCCCGGGGTGCAGGCACTATCTCGGGTAGCTCTGCGGTTGAACCGGGGCGAAGTGCTCGCCGTGATTGGCGAGAACGGCGCCGGCAAGAGCACGTTGATGAAGATTCTTGCCGGCGTGCAAGAGCCCGACGAAGGGGAGATTCGCGTCGGGGGCAAAGCCGTCCAGTTTCGCTCCGTCAACGATGCACTCTCAGCGGGCGTCGTCCTCATTCACCAGGAATTGAATCTGGCGGACAACCTGGACGTCGCCGCGAACATCTACTTGGGCCGTGAGCCTCGCTTCTTCGGGCTGATCCGAAAGCGCCGACTGCACGAAGACGCGTCGACCTATCTCGAGCTGACCGGCTTGGGCGTCGATCCTCGTGCCCTGGTGAACACACTGCCGATCGGCAAGCAGCAGATGGTCGAGATCGCCAAGGCGCTGTCGGCAAACGCACAGATACTCATTATGGACGAGCCGACCTCGAGCTTGAGCCTGCACGAGTCGGAAGCCCTCTTTGATGTGATCCGAGAACTGCGTACTCGCGGCGTCGGCATCATCTACATCTCGCACCGCCTTGGAGAAGTCAAAGACCTCGCCGATCGGGTTACCGTCATGCGCGACGGAGAGAACGCCGGCGACCTGCGGCGCGATGAAATCACCCATGACAATATGGTTGTCAGAATGGTCGGTCGCGAGGTTTCGCAGTTTTACGCGCGCGAGCCTCACGAGCCGGGCGACGTCGTGTTGGAAGTACGAGGACTGGTAACCCCGGCCTGGCCGCAACGCACACTCGATTTTCGTTTGCGCGCCGGCGAGATCGTGGGCGTCGCCGGCCTCGTCGGCGCCGGTCGCACGGAGATGCTGCAAGCTCTCTTCGGCGTCGATGAGCCGCTTGCCGGCGACATCCTCGTCGGGGGCCGACGAATGAAATTCGAGGCCCCCAAGGACGCCATTGCGGCGGGCATGGCGCTCGTGCCCGAAGATCGCAAACGGCACGGACTGATCACCGAAATGACCGTCCGCGAGAACGTTTCTTTGGCGGGGCTGATGGCCAACCGACGACCCGCGGGCTTTATCAACTCGGCACGTGAGACCGAAGCCACCTCGGAAATGGTGCAGCAGCTGCGGATTCGCACCCCGGGTCACGAACAGGTCTGCCAATACCTTTCCGGGGGCAACCAGCAGAAGGTTGTCATCGGCAAGTGGCTTTCGCTGCGCCCTCGCATTCTTCTGATGGACGAGCCCACGCGCGGCATCGACATCGGCGCCAAGGAAGAGATCTACAAGCTCATGGAGAGTTTGGCTCGAGATGGCGTCGCCATCCTGTTCGTGTCCAGCGAAATGGAAGAGGTGCTTGGCATGAGCGATCGAACCATCGTAATGCACGAAGGCGCAATCACCGGCGAGTTGAAACGCGAGCAGCTTAGCGAAGAAGCGATCATGCAACTGGCAACTGGCAACGTCACCGCTCAGGTTGATTGATGTCTGATTCGGATTTTCGAGCCGTCAGCAAGGTATTTTCCCGCATCGGGATCAACCCGCGGATCGTGGGAATACTTGCCTTGCTCATCTTCTTGTGGTTCTTTCTCTCGATTTACGCCGGCGACCGCTTCTACGGACTGAATAACGTCGAGAATCTTCTCAAGCGAACCGGTCTCTATGGCATCCTGGGGATCGGCGTGGCCTTCGTCATCATCACGAGCGGCATTGATTTGTCGATCGGTTCGCTCGTCTGCCTGATGGCCTGCCTGCTCTCGATCTTTCTTCAGGTCGATTATGCGCCCACCACCCGGGCGCCGGTCGCCGAAGTGCAAGCCGCCGACAAGACGATCGTCTTGCGAGATTCCACGGAGGGTTTCGCGCCAGGCGATCCCGTGCGCTTTTCGGGTGGAAATCACGCCGCGAGTTCGATCAAGACGATCGCCTCCCTGGACCAAGTCGGCAGCGGTGGCGCAATCTCGATCGTGGTCGACACCGAATTCAATCGCGATGACGACACCGGAATCGTCGACCGCCTTACCAAGATCGAGAGCCTCACGCGTGCCGACGTGGAAGACAAAGACGGACGCGCCGTCGTCCAGCTCACCATTACACTTGTCGGCAGTCATGCGTTGCGCCCACGCGATCAGATCGACTTCATGCTGCCGCCTGCGGCCGACGCAGCGCGCAGCGACTACACCGACCTGGCGACCCAAGCGATTATCACCGACGTCGATACCGAGGGCGGGAATACTCGCGTCACGATCAAGAGCGACATTCCAAAGCTGACCGAAGCCTGGCTCGCCCTCCCTAAGCTTCGCCGCCAGAGAATGTCGATCCCCATGGCCTTGGGCTTGCTGCTCGCTATCGCTTTGGCCCTCGGGGTCCTCCATGGCGTGCTGGTCACGAAGCTCTCGCTTCCGCCGTTCGTGGTCACGCTCTGCGGACTCTTGATCTACCGCGGGGTTTCGCGGTCGATCATGCAGGATCAGCCCGGCGGCTTCGGCAATGAGTACGAGTCGTTTCAGCAGCTTGGTGCCGGCAAGCTCGTGCTCTGGGAATCGGCGTCCGGCACGTCGTCGTTCGGACTCCCCTATCCGTTTCTGGTCATGGTCATCTTTGGCTTGACCGCCGCCGTATTTCTCAATCGCACGGTGTGGGGTCGCTACCTGCTTGCCATCGGCCGCAATGAAGAGGCGGCTCGCTACTCGGGCATCAACACGTCGCGGATGATCATCATGGCCTACGTGATCGGGGTGCTTGCCTCGACGATCGGCGGAGTGCTCTTCGCGCTCTATGCCAATTCCGTTCCTCCGTCGTCGTTCGGTGCCTGGTACGAGTTGTATGCCATTGCCGCGGCGGTGCTGGGCGGCTGCTCCCTGCGGGGTGGCGAAGGCAGCATCTTCGGAGTGATCGTGGGAGCGGCGCTGATGCAGACGCTCTACAACCTGATCCAGATGTTGAGCATTCCGGGCTTCAATGCCGATCAGATCGAACAGGCCGTGATCGGCGCGGTGATTCTCGCTGGCGTAAGTGCCGATGAAATTGTGCGTCGGATTGTGGCTGCGCGACGCGCTCGTCCGATCGACCGATCGAGGAGCGGCGACGGGGGCGGCTCTCCGAGCGGTGACGCATCCAGCGCCGACTAACTCCCGATGTACTTCGCGTGTACCGAACGGGCCTCGGCGATGTCGTCCGTGCCTCCGATGATCGTGCGGCCGTCGGGAAACACCGTGATCTGGTAGTTGTCCACCGCCAAACGCATCAAGAACGCGTTCTGCGTCACCTCGCCCACGCCATCGAGTTTCTCGGCCAGTTTGTCCAGCGGCACGCCCTCGCCTGCGGCGCTCAACTGCACCGCATTGCGTCCGCAAAGAATGGCCGACTGGCTGGTTCGCGCACCGCTGAGCCAGGGATAATTTTCGCGACGGCTGATCGACCCCTCCGGGCCCGGGGCGAGCGAATCGAGCTGGATTTGGCGAATCCGATTCTCCCACAGGTCGACGACGGTCAGCGTGCGATTGATCGCCTCGCGGTGCCCGCTGAGAATCTTCATCGCCTCGGTCGCCTGCAGGGAAGCGACCACGTTGACAATGCCACCGAGAATGCCGGCCGTGTCGCAGGTGGGCGAAGTGCCCGGCGGCGGCGGTTCCGACATGATCGACCGCAGACATGGCGTTTCGCCCGGCAGCACGGTCATCACCTGTCCCTCGGCCCCGATGCAGCCCCCGTAGACCCAAGGAATATCGAGCTTGTCGGAGGCCTCGTTGACGAGCATGCGAGTCTCGAAATTGTCGGTCCCGTCGACCAGCACGTCCATGCCTTCGGCCAACTGGAGCACGTTCGTGTGATCAACGTCGACCACGACCGGCTCGATTTCGATCTGCGAATTGATGCGGCGCAGCTTGTTGGCCGCGGCAATCGCCTTGGGCAGTCCGGCGGCGACGTCCTCCTCGTCGTAAAGGACCTGCCGCTGCAGGTTGTTCAGCTCGAGAAAGTCACGATCGACAATGCGCAGCAAGCCGACGCCCGCCCGAGCCAACGTATTGGCCAGTACCGAGCCGAGCGCCCCGCAGCCGCAAATCAGGGCCCGGCTGGAAGCAATCTTCCGCTGGCCCTCTTCACCAAGCGGCGCATACCGCATCTGGCGAACGTAGCGATCGAGATTCTGTTCCGCTTTTCCAGACATCGGTTTCCGCGCGGTGGTTTCCGGAGCCCCGCGAGCTACACCAGGTACCCGGCAAAGTCGCCGTGGGCCGCGAGCTCTCCTTGCCAAGTGTCGCAGGCCGACCGCGCGGCGTCCACATCGGCAAACGTCCGCTGCGGCGCGAGAGCCACGAGCGGCACTTCACGATCGAGCTTCGTGGCGACCACCTCCGCGGCGCTGCCCGAGCAAAGCACGAGGTCGGCCCAAGACTCGACCTTCACGGCCGGTTCACCTGCGGCCAGTTGAGCCAACAGCAAATTGGGAACGCTTCGCCGCAGATCGTCGTCCACGGCCGCATCCGACGCCAGAGCCACCATCGCCACCGCCGGCCAATGGGCAAGTCGCCGCAGCTCCTCCCGCAACGCCGATTCGGTCAGCGGCGTGCCGGCCGAGTCGCCGCCGACGGTCGCCATTAACAACACGCCACGTCGGCTGGCCACCGCGGCGAGTTCGTCGTCCGGTCGATCGACGAGCATCACGGCGTGGCCTTCGCGCCAGGTGTCGACATCCGGCACTTCGCTCGCTCTGCCCCCTCCCACAACTCCGTCCGCTTCAACCGAATCAGCCCGCGCGCCCCGGGGCACCCAACGTCGCCCATCGAGGTAGAGACTCGTGCCGCGAGCGCCGAGCGGTCGCAATCCTAGTTCGCGCCGCGCGGTGGCCACCGCTTCGCCGCGACCGTCGAGCAGTTCCCAGGTAACGTCATAGATCATCGGCAGCTCGGGCGTCCAGGGACACGGATCGGGCAGCGTCGCGCTGGCCAGCCATGGCCCGTCGTCGCTGCACGCCTCGAACTTCGCCTCGCTCGGCAGCGTTCGCGCAAACTCGCACCGTGGGCCGCGCACCCTGCCGGCGATTCGTTCGACGCCCTCCGGCAATTGTCCCGCGCGCAAATAGATGCGGGCGATCGAGTCGGTCAGCTCGCCAAAGAAGACCTCGACGTCGGCCGCGGCGGCGGTCGATGTTGGCTCAAGCGGTTTGTTCATCGTAGCTCTCAGCCAAGGCCTCGGCGAGATACTCTCCGGTGACGGAGCCCTTCTCGCGAGAGACAATCTCCGGGGTTCCCATCGCCACGACGCGGCCCCCGTCCTCGGCGGCGCCAGGCCCCAAATCGATGATGTAGTCGGCCGCCCGCATCATTTGCAAGTTGTGCTCGACCACAATCAGCGAGTGGCCCACCGAAATCAAGGCATCGAAGCAGTCGAGCAGCTGCACGACGTCCGAGTAATGCAGTCCGGTCGTCGGCTCGTCGAGGATGAACAGCGTGCGACCGCGACGAGTGCTGGAGATGTAGGTGGCCAGCTTCAGCCGCTGGGCCTCGCCGCCGGACAGCGTGTTGGCGGGCTGCCCCAGACGAATGTACTCGAGCCCCACGTCGATCAGCCGCTTCAGTCGTGCCTGCACCTTCGGCCGACCGCGAAAGAAGGTGAACGCCTCGCGAATCGTCATCTCGAGGATGTCGGCGATGCTGCGGCCACGATACTTGACGCCCAAGATTTCGGGGCGGTAACGCTGTCCGTTGCACTGGGGACACGTCATGTAGACGTCGGCCAGAAACTGCATATCGATTTCGATCGAGCCGTCGCCCTTGCAGGTGTTGCAGCGGCCGCCGTCGACATTGAAGCTGAAGTGGCCTGCGGTGAAGTTGTTCGTGCGGGCTTCGACCGTGGCGGCCATCACGGCGCGAATTTCGTCAAAGGCCTTGATGTACGTGACCGGATTGCTGCGGGGCGAGCGACCGATGGGCGACTGGTCGATGAGCATGCAGTCGTCGATCTGCCCATCGCCAAACACGTCGTCGTACGGCAGCGACGGCGGCACGTCCTTGCCAAGTCGGCGGCAAATAGCCGGGTAGAGGGTCTGCTCGACGAGCGTGCTCTTGCCGGCCCCGCTCACGCCGGTCACGACACAGAGCATGCCGAGCGGAAACTCGACGGTGATGTCGCGAAGGTTGTGCCCCCGCGCGCCGGCCAGACGAATCCAGCCGTGATTCGGCTCGCGCCGCAAGCTCGACCCAGCTACGCCGCGGCGTCCGGCCAGGTAGTCGCCGGTAAGACTGTCTTCATCTTCGAGCATCTCTTCCGGCGTGCCCTGGAAGACGATCTGGCCGCCATGCTGCCCGGCACCGGGGCCAACCTCGACCAGTTGATCGGCCGCCTTCAACAAAGCTTCTTCGTGTTCCACAACCACGACCGAATTGCCCCGATCGCGGAGGTCTTCGATGGCCGAGACGAGCTGGCCGACGTCGCGCGGATGCAGCCCGATGGACGGCTCGTCGAGCACATAGAGGATGTTGACCAGGCTGGAACCGAGGGCCGTGGTAAGCGTGACGCGTTGGGCCTCACCGTCGGACAGCGTCCGCACGGTGCGATCGAGCGTGAGGTAGCCGAGTCCGACGAGCTGCAAGTAGCGCAGACGAGAGGTGACCTCCTCGAGCATCATGCGGCCCACGCGATACTCGGCCTCTTCGAGCGAGAGCTGCGCGAGGGCGGCCAGCGCCTCGTCGACCTTCAGGGCCGTCAGTTCCGCGATGTTCAAGCCGCCCACCTGCGTGGCCAGGGCCTCGGCCCGGAGCCGCGTGCCGCCACATACCTCGCAGGGTCGATAGCTGCGCCACCGGCTCAAGAAGACCCGCAGGTGCATCTTGTACTTGCGGCGTTCGAGCCAGTTGAAGAAACCGAACAGCCCGCCGAAGTCGCGTTCCGGCACGCCCTCGCGAATCAGCCGCACGTGATCTTCGCTCAGTTCTCGGTACGGAACGTCGACGGGCAACTCGTAGTCGTCGGCCAGGGCCAGCAATTCTTCCAACTCGTGGGCATACGCCGGCGTATTCCAGGGGGCGACGGCACCTTCGCGGAGCGACTTCGAATCGTCAGGCACCACGCGGTCCATGTCGATGTCGATAATGTTGCCAAAGCCTTCACACGCGGGGCAGGCACCGAGCGGACTGTTGAAACTGTAGAGCCGTGGCTCAGGCAGCGGATAGTCGAGCTGGCAATCTTCGCACGTCAGGCCGGTGCTGAGACCGAAGCGATGCCAGTCTTTGCCGTCGAGCGAATGCGATGTTCCGCCGGCGAACGTTTCGCTGGAGGCAGCGCCGTTCTCCACAAACAAGTAACAACGCTCGTCGCCGCGTTCATAGGCCGTTTCCAGCGAGTCGCGGATACGCTCGGCGGTCATACGCCCGGCCTGCAGCCGATCGACGACGACGTAGACTTCGTCCGCCTCTGCGTTGGCGGTCTTGGCGTCCGCGTCCGCGACGCCCGACCCAGCGCGGTCGGCTTCCGGAAGCGTCTCCTCATCGAGTCGAAGCGTACGTCCCCCGACGATCGCCCGGACAAAGCCGTCTTCTCGCAATTCCGCGGTGAGCTGCTCGGCAGATGGTTGCTGAACTGCTTCGTCGGCCGCTTCCGTATCCGCCCCTGCGTCCGCGGCGACCGATCGCCCCAGGGCAAATGCGACCAGATAGCGAGTCCCGTCCGGCAGCGCCGACAGCCGCTCGGCCACCCGCTCGGGCAGGTCGCGATGGACCGTCTTGCCGCAACCGCGACAAACGACCTGGCCCACCTTGGCGTAGAGTAGCCGCAGGTAGTCGGCGATTTCGGTGGCCGTGCCGACCGTGGCCCGGCTCGACTGCCGCGTGTTCTTTCGCGTGACTGCCACCGCCGGCGGAATTCCGTCAATCTGGTCGGCGGCCGGCTTTTCCAGGCGTTCGAGAAACTGCCGCGTGTAGGGCGAAAAGCTCTCGATGTAACGTCGCTGGCCTTCGGCGTACAGCGTATCGACAGCCAGGCTCGTCTTGCCGCTGCCCGAAAGCCCGCAGAAAACGACGAGTTGCCGATGCGGCAGATCGAGATCGACGTGCCGCAGATTGTGCACATCGACCCCACGCAAGCTGATCATGCGGTCCGTCAAGATCCCGTCGCTCCCAGTCGCCGTTCTCGGTAGCAGTCCAATCCCTCATGATATCGCCCTGGCCGCCAGCCAGCCAGCGGCACGAAGTTGCTGTTGGTCGCCGGCCTGTGTTTCGCAGAAGATAGGGCGTCATGCATCTCGCTGAATCGAAAACGCTGCCGCCCGCGACCCTTATTGAGCCCTGCGCAGCCAATGAACCAGGCCGACCAGCGGGAGGCCGGCATTCCAGCGGGCACCGCCGCCGCGAAGGGCTCATTAACAACGCAGCCATCAATAAACTGCGCGACCGCCGTGTGACCGTGATGGGTTTGGGCCGGCACGGTGGCGGCGTCGCCGCGGCGCGATTCCTGGTGCAGCAGGGAGCTCGCGTCACGATCAGTGATATGGCGAGTCGCACGGAACTCGCCGACTCACTCTCTCAGCTCGACGACCTTGAACTGGCCGCGGTCCATCTCGACGGGCACCGCGATGAGGACTTCGCCCACGCGGACGTTGTTGTCGTCAATCCGGCGGTGCGCGCCGGCCATCACCTCGTCCAGCTCGCACGCCAGACGGGAGCGTCGGTGACCTCGGAGTTGGAATTGTTCCTCGCCCGCTGCCAGGGCCAGGTGGTGGGCGTGACGGGAACCAACGGCAAGTCGACCACCGCCGCGATGCTGGCCGAGATACTTCAGGCCGCTGGTCGCGACACCTATCTCGGCGGCAACATCGGCCGCAGCCTGCTCGGCGAGCTGCCACGAATTCACACAGAGACGTGGTGCGTGCTGGAAGTGAGCAGCTTCCAGTTGGCCTGGCTCAGCGAGGCCGCACCGCGACCCGCTTGGGCAGCGATCACCAACCTGGCACCGAATCACCTCGACTGGCACGAAGCGCTGTCCGACTATCGTGAGGCCAAGCGAAAGATCTTCGGCCCCGCCACGCGACGCTTCGACCCCACCGGCGCGCTCGGCGAACCGACGCACGACCTCGCGACGGAGATGCGGCGACTTCCGCCGCTGCCGGTGACGGGCGAGCACAACCGCAAGAACGCGGCACTGGCGGCCACGATCGCCCGCGAGATTGGCTGCGCGAACGAAGCTGTGTCGCGCGGCCTCCGCGAGTTTCGTGGTCTGCCGCATCGCTTGGAACCGATTGGTGCCTGGGAAGGTCGCACCTTCATCAACGATTCGCAGGCGACGACGCCCGAGTCGACGATCGCCGCCATCGAGGCCTATGGGCCGAACTGTTGGCTGCTGGCCGGCGGCAAGGATAAGGGTGCCGACCTAAGCGATCTGGCCACCGCCATTGCCCGCAGCACGCGGGGAGCCGCTTTCTTCGGACAGCTCGGCCCCCAGCTGCACGACCTGACCCGCTCTCTGGCGACGGAAGATTGCCACAACTGCTTCGCGGGGCTGCGCGAGGCGGTCGCCTGGTGCGTCGCGCAGTCTTCGCCCGGCGACGCGATTCTGCTCTCGCCCGGTTGTGCCAGCCTTGACCAGTACCGCGATTACGCAGACCGGGCCGCCGACTTCCGGGCGGTGTTCGAGGCCCTTTGTCGCCGCGACCGCCACGTGGCGTCGTGAAACGGCGGGTCGGCCGATATACTTCTCATATGGCCAAGAAGAAGCGAGCTCGCAATCCGTTCTACGTGCTGCTGGTGCCGGTGGGCGTCGCCTTTGTGGTAACGACGTTCTGCTTCGGCCTGATGGCCTTTCAACAGGCCCGGCCGGGCGCGACGCCGATGGCCGAACAGGCCGGCTTGATGCCGCTGCTGGACCGGCACGGCGTGGCGCTGATCTTGGTTGAAGTTGGCCTGATCGCGCTGTTCACCTGCGGCGCGATCGGCACAGACGAGTATTGGCAGCGCCGCGCGGCCGCCGCCAAGTCCGAAGTGCCCTTGGCAAGCCACGGCGCAGAGCCCGCCGAAAGACCCGTCAAGGAAAGCCCGGCCGGGCCGGACGAGCGCATCGCGAAAACCGGCTCGGCGACCCAGCAAGTGGAGGCATAGACCATGAAGATCAATCACTCGACGGACATCGAGGGCACTCCGGTCGACATGCCGGGGGCGGCCGACTGCGAGATTCGCTGGTTGGTGGGCAAGGACGATGGGGCCCCCAACTTTGCCATGCGGCAGTTCGACGTGGCTCCGGGCGGACACACGCCGCGACACAGTCATCCCTATGAGCATGAAATCTACGTTCTCGACGGCGCGGGCGAGGTGATCGAAGGCGATACGCCGCGGCCGCTGAAGAAAGGGGATTTCATTTACGTCGCTCCGGACGAGGTGCATCAGTTTCGCAACACCGGCGACACCCCCATGAAGTTCCTCTGCATGGTGCCCCACGTTCCCGAGGGCACGCCGGTGACGGTCGTTCCTGACGTTTGCTGAGCGGCCACGCCCGGCTCATCGCCGGCAGGCCACAATTCACGGGACCTCGCCGTACTTGACCGGCTGGTCCAAACTATCGCCCCGCGCGGGGACCGTTCTGTCTATGTCGAAGTCGGCCGCCGCGGAAATCGCCGCCCTCCGCGATGAAATTCGCGACCACGACCGCAAGTACTACGTCGACAACGCGCCCGAGATCTCCGACCTCGAATACGATCGTCTTCTCAAACGGCTCGAGGCACTCGAAGCGGCTAATCCCGAACTGGTCACGCCAGACAGCCCCACGCAGCGGGTGGGCGGCGCCCCGGTGCCGCACTTGGAGCAGGTAGCTCACCGCCTGCCGATGCTCTCGATCGAGAATAGCTACGACACCGACGAGCTGCGCAAGTTCCACGACCGCGTCGCCCGCCGGCTTCCCGACGAGCCGATCGAGTGGGTCGTCGAACTGAAGATCGACGGCGTGGCGGCCTCCGTGCGGTACGAGAATGGCGAGCTCGTGCAGGGCGTCACCCGCGGCGACGGCGAGGTGGGCGACGACATCACGCACACCATTCGCACGGTCGCCGACGTTCCGCTGCGACTGACCGGCGAGAATTTGCCGGCGGTCCTGGAGGTTCGCGGCGAGGTCTACATGACCAACTCGCGGCTGGTCGAGCTGAACGAAGAGCGCCAAGCCGCTGGTGAGGTGCTCTATGCCAATACGCGCAATCTCGCGGCGGCTTCGATCAAGCTGCTCGATCCCCGCGAGGCAGCCACGCGCCAATTAAGGATGTTCTGCCATGGTTTGGGCGAGGTCGAGGGAATTCGTTCGACGAACTACCTCGACTACCTCGGCGAACTGGCCGAGTACGGGTTGCGACCCACGCCGCGGGCGGCGCACTTCACGAATTTCGACGACGCCCTGGCCCACTGCGAGGAGTTGATCGAGAGCCTGCACGAGCTCGACTTCGAAATCGACGGGCTCGTGCTGAAGGTGAACGACTTCGGACAGCGCGAGCGGCTGGGCAACACGGCCAAGAGCCCCCGTTGGCTGATCGCCTACAAATTCGAAAAGTACGAGGCGATCACCCGACTCAACCAGATCCGCGTGCAGGTAGGCAAGACCGGGGCGATCACGCCGGTCGCCGATCTGGAGCCGGTCGAGTTGGCCGGCACCACCGTGAGCCGCGCCAGCCTGCACAATGCCGAGGAGATCGAACGCAAGGATGTCCGCGTCGGCGACGTCGTCGTCGTGGAGAAGGCGGGCAAGATCATTCCGCACATCGTCCGCGTCGAGAAACACGAGCGGCAGGGAAGACCGCGCAAATTCGTGTTTCCCACCGAGTGCCCCGAGTGCGACTCACCGTTGGTCAAGGACGAGGGGGGTGTCTACATCCGCTGCCCCAATCTTCATTGTCCCGCGCAGGTGAAGGAACGGGTGCGCTACTTCGCCAGCCGGAACGCGATGGATATCGACGGCCTGGGCGACAAGCTGGTCGAGCAGCTGGTCAACGACGGACTGGTTCGCGGCTTTGCCGATCTCTACGCCCTGGGCGCCGACCAGCTGCAACAACTCGAGCGGATGGGCAAGAAGTCCTCGGAAAAGCTGATCGCGGCGATCGAAGCGAGCAAGCACCGGGGCCTGGCCCGCCTGCTTAACGCGCTCTCGATTCGGCACGTGGGCCGAACGGTGGCCGGCGTGTTGGCCCGCGAGTTTGGCAGTCTCGAGGCGCTCGCCGAAGCGGACGTCCAGCGGCTCAGCGAGATCGACGAGATCGGCGAGATCATTGCCGAGAGTGTCGCGGAGTTCTTTCGCAGTGATTACGGCCGGCGAACCGTCGCCGAATTGCGCGAGGCGGGCGTCGACTTCAAGGCCGAAAAGGCGGACGAGACGACAAGCGGCAATCAACTCGCCGGCAAGACCTTTGTGGTGACCGGCACGCTCGTCGGCTTCACTCGTGAAGAGATCCAGGATCTGATCGAGCGCCATGGCGGTCGTGCCGCTTCGAGTGTCTCGAAGAAGACCGACTATGTCGTGGCCGGCGAGAAGGCGGGCAGCAAACTCGACAAGGCCCGCTCGCTCGACATCCCCGTGCTAAGCGAAGACGAGTTTCGCGATCTGCTGGGCAGCTAGGCCGCGGCACGTAGACTGCAGCGCGGACGCCGTGATCGAGTTCAATCGCCGCAGCAACGGCCGCCATCGAACCACTTACTCTGCGGCACTTACTCTGCGGCGTCCTCGGCTTCGGCCACGCCCAATTCGGCCAACTTGGCGGCGCAATCGGCGCCGTGACTGCCGGTGCGGACGTTCTTGTCGATAAAGGCGATCTTCCCCTCGGCGTCGATGAAGAAGGTCCAGCGGGCGGGATATTGGCCGTCGCCCGACACGACCCCATAGGCCAGGGCCACCTGCCGCTCAGGATCGCTGAGCAAAGGAAAATCGAGCTCGAGCTTGTCGGCAAACTCTTTGTTGAGTTCCTCGGTGTCGCAGCTGGCACCGAAGTAGGCCACGTTGAAACGCCGCAGGGCCTCGCCGCTCTCACGGAGCGATCGACACTCGGCCGTTCAGCCGCCGGTCAGCGCTTTGGGATACCAGGCGACAATCACCGCCTTGCCGCGCAGGTCGCTGAGTTTGTAGGTCTGGCCATCGCTGCCGGGCAGCGTGAATTCGGGGGCCGGATCGCCCACCGCCAGTTCGTCCGCCATGGTCGCTCCTCCTGCCGTGGCCATCGCGCCGATCAACACATAAGCCGTTGCAATCAAATGATTTACTTTCATGTATTCGGGTCCTTACGGGGGCTGAAGTCGGGGCCGCGTCGGTCGCCGGGACGCCGCATGGTGGGGTAGTCGTTGACTTATCGTAGGTGTCGCAGCGCGGGTCAGCAAGTTGGTGGCGTGTGGAGGATCTCGCCAAAAAGCTCACTACCGTACCGCGATCCCGACCGACAACCCCCCCTCAAAGATGGTAATATCTGGCCGTTCGTCACCTTTCGCGAGGGACGCTAGCTTTGCGGGGCGTCTTTCGGAGGCCTGACCTGATCGCCGCCGCACCTGGCGAACCGTCAATCGCGCCGATTCGTGGGCTGCGGGGGACTTGGTTGCGCGTGCAAGTTACTCGCATCAAGGAACTTACGATTTTCTTGGAAATTCTCTTCGAACTAGTTGACAGGTACGCTCAGATCGCTAGATTAATGGCTACCGGAGTGACTTCGCGGCCGAGGGTCTGTTTGCACACCTCGTTAGCGAGACAACACGGTGAGTAAACAGGTGACTAAGGACATCATAAAACGAGGGAAGCTGTTGAGTTGAGTCGGTCGCAGGCCGGTTTACTCAAGGCCAAGTGTTAGTGAACTAGGAAGCTGTTCGGAATCTTCTCCAAGGCCGTCGCTGTGGCGGTGTACTTCTTGGGCAAGGCTCCAAACAGCTTCTTTTTTTGTGTCCGTTCGTAATCTCGTTTGCGACTGTTGATTGAACTTCCATTGATCACGCGGCAGCATTGGACGCGGCAACGATGATAAACACACAACGGCTTCTGGCGACGCTCGTCGTCGCCCTGCTCGTTTCGCTGGGATCAGAGCCAGCCGAAGCAGCCTTCATGATGTCGTACGATCGGCTAACGACCACCGGTGCGCCCGTCGGCTCGGGGCCGCTCGTCATTGAAGATGAAGTTGCGGGTCAAGACGCGCTCCTCGGCACTCCGTATGAATTGAAGCCCGTATCCGGCATGATTGACGGATTCTTCTTTACGTCTGGTAGTGGGCGCATTTCGCCCACGGCGGGCCCGCTGCCGGAAATTAACCTGGAACATAATGCCATCAATATCAGTGGCGTGCGTTCAAGGTTTGAAATCAAAGCAACGGCCACGGATTTCAATGATACCGGGGTCATGAATACCTTTCTCAGTTCAGCCTCGATGACCGCATTGGCTGCCGACGTTGTTTCTGTCGAAACGTTTGTCGATGACAGCAACACCGCCTTTGGCACAGCCATACCGATGGCTTCCTTCGGGCCAGCCGCGGTAACGATCGCGTCCCCCTGGGACGATAACGCCGTCGACATGGCTGGTGTGACAACTCCATTCTCGATGACCATCATTTACACCTTCGAGATCGATAGCGGTAAGAATCTTGGTGTTCTCGCTAATGTTGAGAAGCTAGAAGGCTCGGGGGAAAATCCGGTGCCGGAGCCGACCACGTTGGTACTCGGAGCGATTGGATTGCTGCTGCTGGGGGCATATGGCCGCTCGCGGACCAAAATACAAGAGATGAAAACCAAGAGATGTTAGTTCACTGGGACCGTAGGAGCGGGCCCAGGTGGTTGAAGAGCACCGTGCTGCGAAAACCACGGCCAACCACGACACACTTTTGAGAATTTTTTCAGAATCGCCTAAATTTCGTTGACTCGGCTTCCGTTTCGACTAGACTCGGGGGGCGTGTTTGCTGACCGGGAAAGATAGTGCCCGGGCGAAACCAACCAACCGCGTAATCGTCAGTGACCTAGAAGGACCTCTAAGAATCTTACACCTCGCCTTCCCAAGGGGAGCGAGTTGTTGGCTTCTTAGCGGTCCTTTTTTCGTTTGAGCGTTGCAAGTACGTGAGTACTGCAGGTAATGGTTCATTCAGGTGACCGCAGACGCACGATCCGGAACACATTCACCGTACCATCGAAAGACCCTCGCTAAGGATGCATCAAGGAGCACCAATGATTCGATCTGCACTGAAGACGGCGGGAGCCGCCGCACTAATGACGGTCGTGATGTTCGCAGCGGCCGATTCTTCGCAGGCGGCCTTTAAGCTGTTTATCGACGACCTCGGCGACGCGGCCCCGGGTATTACGATTACCGACGAAGACTTGGTGGGCCCGCCCCCCGATGGCGCGCCGTTTGTCCCCGGTTTGGTCTCCTACGATTCGGCGGTCTCGGGTCCGGTCGGCAGTTTTGTCGTCGTCGTCTCGACGGCGATTTCGAAGCCGCTCATTGGCCCACCTGATTCGATCGACTTCATCAACCTCGCCGTCAGTGGTGGGACGGGCACGCTGTTCGTGAGCACGACGGATACCGACTATGCCTCCTTGACAGGCGGCGCGGCCGATTTCGCCGGCAGCATCTCGGGCACGACGACCGGCATGGTGAGTGCGACGGCGTTGGCCGATGATGGCAACGGAGAGTTCACCGGCGCCACGATCGGTACCCTGGGTCCCTTTGTCACCCCGTCTTTCTCCGACGCCTTTGCCACGACGGAAAGCCCCTACGCCTCGCCGTTCTCGATGACGCTCGAGGCCACGATCGTTCACGATGATCCGGGCGACACGACCAGCTTCGACTTCCTGCTGGCCGTCGAGCCAGGTGCCGGTGAGAACCCCATTCCCGAACCCTCGACGTGGGTTCTCGGATCGATGGCCCTGCTCGGTCTTGGTCTGGCCGTCCGCCGCAGGTTGCTGAGCTAGTCAAACGGACCCCGATGGGGCCGAACGCATACCGGTCACCGCTTTTCGTGGAGAGCGCAGACAGAACTTAGACTGCCCGGAAAATCCCCCAAAGGCGGGCTACGCTGCGACGGCGAGCCCGCTCCAGCGCGAAAAGAAAAGAGCCTCGAGCGGGTCTCATTCGGAACGCCCTCAAATCACTTGAGGGGATTCACGGGTCGAGATGGTTCGATGGCTTTTTTCGTAGCGTTACACGGCGGATAATGAGAGAGAGGATCGGTTGAATCCAATTGGCTAAGGAACTGGGTTTTTTCGATCGGCCGCCTGAGGACAAAGAAGTAATAATGAACGAAACAATGAACCAATAGGGCGAACCGATTTCCATTCGACTCCGAGTCGATAGGATCGCCCTACCGTGCCTTTGTTTGGCCACATGCGATTCCGCAGGGTTGGCGGCACGGGGGCCTTTCCGGAGAGGCCTGATGCGAAGCGGTTGGAAGATTGAACAAGAGGGTAACACGCCACAACTCACACAGGATTCCTTGAGCCAGAAAGCGACGAAACCGCAAAATTTCGTTCGCAATTTGGGACGGAGGGGCTGTGTGCTGATGAGCGTACGCGCGCTGCGGCCGACCGCGCTGCTTCTTGCTGTGCTCTTGGTCAGCGTGTTCCTCGGCATGACGCGCCCGGCAAACGCGTTCACCTTCCTCACTGCCGGCGGCACCAACCCGGTCGATACGATCGTTCACCCTGGCGAGTACTACTTTCAGGGTGGTGGCGTCGTCACCGTAACGGTGGGCATCGCCACCGGAACGCCCAATGCGGCGGACATGATGATTCCGACGCAGAATGCGGTAACCCAGTGGAACTGGCTCACGGCGACTACTGGAAACTTGCGTACCGGCGCATCCAGTTCGGTGCCGGCGGGACTTTACGACTACGAGTCCGTCCTCGTGCACGAGCTGGGCCACGCACTCGGCCTCGACCACCCCAACCTGGCGAGCGAGTCGGGTTTGCCGTTGCCGGATCAGGACTACAGCCGAACGACAACCGGTGCCAATCTTACTTTCGACCTCGATCCCGGCGCGGACGGCATCGAAGGCTCGGCCGACGATTTGCGCGGCGACGACGTCAATCTCGGCTGGTTCAAAGCGGGCGTCAACAATCCGCTCCAGCTGCCGGCTTCGGGAATCTACGATGCGACGACGTTCAGCCAGGACCTGGCCGACCTGCCCGTGGGCGACAACTTTGTGGCCAACGCCGATCGCGCAGTGGCCAACGCCCTCGGCTATGCCAACACCGAAGCGGTCATGCAGCAGGGCGTCGCGACGGGTGAAGAACAGCGCAGGCTCACCGCCGACGACGTCGCGGGCATTCGCTTTGGCATGAGCGGCACCGACGAGATCCAGGGGACGGCAGACGACTACGTCATCGACCTGCAGTTCATCGGCGAGACAACGTCGGCCGACATCCTGATCTCCTTCAACAATGCCTCCACCCCGTTCGCGCAGACGAATAGCTTCATCCTCATCAACATGCCGGACAATCACAAGGCAAACCTGCTGCCGAAGATTCTCTTCAACGATGCCAATCAGAATTGGCACTTCAATCAGACTCCGCTGACCGCCTTGCCTGGCGATCTAACGCTCGACGGCGACGTCGACGCGACCGACGTGTTGACGATGTTTGCCAACTTCACAGGTCCCGGCACGTTTAACGTGACGCGACAAGATGGCGACGTCTCGCCGACGCCCCGCGATTTCGACGTCGACACCGACGACATCCTGTCCGCGTTCGCCTCGTTTACCGGCCCCTTGGACGAAGGAGCCTTCAGTCCACCTGCCGCGGCCGGCGATCCAGCGATTCCCGACCTGATCTACAATGCGGTTACGGGTGAAGTGATCCTCGATCCCGACGGGGGACTGATTCGGGGATACTCGCTCAAGAGTGGCAACGCGTTTCTTCCCGGGGGATTCACGCCGGTGCTGGGTGGCGTGTCGGTGGGCATGGCCGCGGAGCTGTCCGAGGCGGTCTTCGAGTCGGGCGATGAGGGGATCAGCGTCGCCGCGAGTATCGGCAACGTCTTCCCCACGGGTCTCGACCTGGCGGGTCTAACGTCCCTGTTGACCGAGTTTGAGGCCAGTGTACTGTTGGGTGCCGAGCTGGTGTCGTTCGACTTAGTCGTTCTCGCGTCGGTTCCGGAGCCGTCGACGGGGTTGCTGGCTGCGATGGCCGGTTTGGCCCTGGTGGCGCTGGGACGCTTCCGTCAAAAAAAGGGGGGGCACCGCGATGCCAAGAAAACCCTCAAAATAGGTGAAATCCAGGGTACACGAGGTTATACTAGGCCTACCACAATCTGACGATCTCCAGCGAATTGCGCAGGCGCCGGTGACAAAAAAAGCTGTCGGTTTCACTCGTCGTTTGGCCATCTTTCCACAACGGAATGGCCGAGCCGGGTGTTACTGATGGCTTTTTTCGTAGGCACAGTGCGATCGCGGATAGCGAGGCGGTCGACCCGCCCGAGGTAGCGCCACCTTAGACATTGCAACCTTGTGAGCCCGCTCCATGCGTCCGCCCGCTCTGCGAGGAGGCAGACGCACCTCGACTCGGTGCAGGCCGAGGCAAGTCTGCACTCCTGCGGCCAGGAATCCACGCGTGATCAGCTCTCTCTCTCCGCTCGGCATTTTGCGTTGGCACCGTACGCGTGCGTTGGTAGGATGCCGATCCACACTTACACTGGCCGCGGTCGCACTCTCGCTGCTGCTGACGGTTTCCGAGTGCGAGGCCTTCTCGTTCTGGTTTTCGGGCGGTTCGGTCGCCGGACAGTCGACCATCACCCATCCACACGGCTTCAGTGGCGCGGGCGGCGTGCTCGATATTGAAATCGGCATCCATCCTGCCAGTCCCCATGCGGCGGACATGGAGATTCCGGTACAGAACGCGCTGGACGTTTGGAATGCCCTCGTGCCGACGACTGGCAACCTCAGCTTCGGGGCCAACAACAACGTGCCCAGCGGCTTCTTCGATTTCGAGTCCGTCGTGCTCCACGAGGTCGGTCACATCCTCGGTCTCGATGAACCGAACCTGGGATCCGACTCGGGGCTCACCGGCTCGGCCACGGAGTATACGAACTCGGAGACCGGGACCAACGGCAGCTTCAATTTCAATTCGGGGGTCGACGGCGTCATCGGCTCGCGCGACGATCAGCGTGGTGACGACGTCAATCTGAACTGGTTCAAAAAGTCGGACAACAACCCCTTCTCGGCGAATGGTTCGGGTATCTACGACACGACGACGTATAGTCCCTTGCTGGCGGACCTGCCCGCCGGCGACAGCTACGCCGCCAACGGCTCTCGCAACGTGGCGGTGCTCGAGGGGCTCAGCAACACCGAGGCGGTCATGCAACAGGGCATCGCCACCGACGAAGCGCAACGAACCCTCAGCGAAGACGACGTGGCGGGAATTCGTGTCGGCATGGCCGGCCTGGACGGAATCCAAGGCACGCCCGACGACTATACGATCAACTTGATCTACGCCGGGCTGACCACGAGCGCGGACGTCTTGATCGATTTCAACAACGCCGCCAGTTTTGCCGGTACCTCGGGAATTGGCCTGCTCGCCGGCCCCGGACACAAGACGGTGTTTGCCACCGGAATCAGCTTCAACACCGGGTGGAACTGGTTTTTCAACGACATCCGACTCGGCGAAACCATGCTCGGCGATACGGACCTCGACACGGACGTCGACAACACGGACATTCTGACCGCCTTTACGAACTTCACCGGACCGGGCTCCTTCGGTAAGGTGCGGGCCGATGGCGACGTCGCCCCGCATCCCGATGGTGATGGCGACGTGGATGTGAACGATATCTTGCTGATGTTCTCGGAATTCACCGGGCCCTTCGACTCCGCGGAGCCCGATCCGGGCGGACTCCAGATGCCAGAGGAAGCGGGCGATCCCACGATTCCCGATCTGATTTACCACGCCGCAACCGGAGAGGTCATTCTCGATCCCGATGGCAATACGATTCACGGGTATCTCCTGCAGTCGCCTGCGGCGGGGTTTGTGCCGGGCAACTTCTCGCCGGCCCTGGGAGGCGTTTCGACCGGCAGCTTCAGCGAGATCTCCGAGGCGGTCTTTCAGGATGGCGCCGAAGGGCTCACGGTTGCCACGAGCATCGGCAACGTCTTTCCCACCGGGCTGACCCTGTCAGGCTTGAACAACTTGCTCGGTACGATGGTCGTCAGTGTCGAACTCGGTGCCCCCTTGGTCGACTTTGAATTGGTCGTCGTCAACGCCGTGCCCGAGCCTTCGACGCTAACGCTGGTCTTGCTCGGCGCCGCCGTTCTGAGTGCTGCGTCGTGGCGATGGCCCCGCAAACGTCGCTGAGACATTGGCGGAGACGCCGCTGAACGCCCGCCGGGCGAATCTCGTGTTCCCAGTTTGTCCCCTCGCGGCAAACGCTGCGGGGAATTTCGTAAGCTTGGGATTGGCCGCTGGACAGCGGGCTTTGCTTTGGCACAGCCCGTCGATAGACTCAGCAATTCAGCAAACTCGATCGCTACAGGCACCCGGCAGTGTTTCTACGCAGGGCAGTGATGGCGGGCGCTGGCCTGCCGAACTTACGGACACGAAGATGGAAAGACGACGCCTCGGCAAGACCGACATCGAGATCTCACCGGTCGCGCTCGGCTGTTGGCCGATTGCCGGCATGACCAGCCCGGGCGTGACCGACGAGAGCAGCCTGGCGACGCTCGAGGCCTGCTTCGAGCTGGGGATCAACTTTCTCGACACCGCCTATTGCTACGGCGCGCAAGGAGAGAGCGAGCGGCTCATCGCGCGGGCCCTCGGGTCACGTCGCGACGAGATGGTGATCGCGACCAAGGGCGGCCTGCACTGGAACGCCGATCGCAAGATGGTGAAGGACGCGCGGCCGGAGACACTGCGGCGCGAGTGCGAAGAGAGCTTGCAGCGGTTGGGTACCGATCGGGTCGAATTGCTCTATCTGCACGCCCCCGATCCTGAGGTTGCGGTGGCGGAGTCGGCCGGCGAGCTCGCGCGGCTGTTGGCCGAAGGCAAGACGCGATCGGTGGGGGCCTCGAATCTGGATCTGGCCCAGCTCGAGGAGTTCGCGTCCGCCTGCCCACTCTCCGTGTTTCAGCCGCCATACAACATGATCCAGCGCGACATCGAGACGGATATCGTCCCGTGGTGCCAGCGGCACCAGGTGTCAGTCGTGGTCTACTGGCCGCTGATGAAGGGACTCTTGGCCGGAAAGCTCGCGCGCGATCACCAGTTCGCCGACATGGACAGTCGCAACAAGTACTCGCAGTTCAAGGGCGAAGAGTGGGAAAAGAACCAGCAGCTCGTCGACGAGCTGCGCGAAATTGCCACGGGCAGCGGTCACACGGTCGCTCAACTCGTCGTGAACTGGACGATCCATCAGCCGGGAATCACCGCGGCCCTCTGCGGAGCCAAACGGCCCGAACAGATTCGCGACAACGCCGGCGCCATGGGATGGCAACTGTCGACTGAGGAGCAAGCGTCGATCGCCGCGGCACTGGCAAGACGTGGTGAGCCGGCGGAGATGAAGGCCGTCTAGCAGAGACCTAGACGGGGACCTAGACGGGGACTTGGAAGTCCGGCAACTGGCACGCCCCTGTTTACTTGCGGGAACCCGTTGCGGTCGAGGAACGGTTCGATGACCTCAGTTCTTGTCACCGCCTTCGAGCCCTACGACGATTGGGCGGAGAACGCCAGCTGGCTGACGTTGATCGAGTTGACCAAGGCCTTGCCGGAAGTGCCCGTGGTGACAACCCGGCGTTACCCCGTCGACTTCGAAGCCATGCGGCTGCGGTTGACCGACGACCTGCGTGACGGCTACGACTACGCGATTCATCTCGGACAGTCGCCCCGCGACGCCTTGATCACACTCGAAGCCGTCGCACTGAACGTTCGCGGCGAGCGGCAAGTCGCGCCCGAAGATTTCGGTCGGCTGATCGACGATGGCCCGGCCGCCTTTCGCACTCCGCTGCCCGTTGCGCGCCTGGCCGAGAGGATGCGCAGCACCGGCCTGCCGGTTCGCGTGTCGTATCACGCGGGCGAGTATCTCTGTAACGGCGTCTACTATCTGTCGCACTACCTGGCCGACCAGCTACAGGTCGGCACCCAAGCGTTGTTCCTGCACCTGCCGATCGACCCGGCACAACTGGAGCCACGGATGGTGCAACAGCCGACCTTGCCGGCGGCGGCCTCGGCGTGTGCGATCCGCCTGTTGGTCGACGAGCTCGATCAGCTCTGAGGCGACATAGATTTCTAGGCGCCGGCCATCGCGGCCGCCACACCGGCGTGCGACTGGCTCGCCTTCAAGCAGGTGTGACGAAACGTCTGCGGACGGGCGATGCCAGGCAGGCGAAACGTTTCGGTGTTGCCCTCGAAGAAAACCAGATCGCCGGCCTTGTACCAGGCCTGTCCGGGAAGCTCGACGATCTCGATCGAATCGAACTTCTCCAGCGGAACGTACGCCTCAACCATGTATTTGCCCGAGAATTGTTGCTTCTCGATGAGGACGCGGCGATTGGTCAAACGATAGCGCCTCGCCAGGCCGGGCACGAGCGACAGAAAGAACGGCGGGAGGATGAACGGAATCGAGGCCAAGGCAATCAGGCGGCCGATCGTAACCGGGATGCCGAGGACGCGAATGCCCACGTCGATCGAGTAGAGCCGCCCCCACCACCGGCCGATGCCGCTGGCGGCCAGCGACGGCCACACCGTCATCACGGTCACTTCTGCGAGCTGCGGCGGGGCCACGCCCGCGATCGCCTGTCTCATGATCAACTTCCGAGTCGTCTGTCGTCCCGAAACACCTGTCTCTTCCCGAAACACCCGAAGAAAAAACGCCGCGAAGCGGCCGGCCAAAGAGTCCGCCGCAGGGCCACGAACGTCCTTGGCAAGTTAACAGAAGTCCGAAAAGTTGGGAAGGCCCAGAGCGTCTCGGGCGGCCGTGCGGCAGCCGCTTTGCAGCGGTATGGCCGCACCGAAGTACGTCCCGTCGCGCGGCGCCGTCCGGTTGCTGGCCAGAGCGCCCGGTTGTCGGCCGGTTGTTGCCGAAGGGTGTGCCGCCAGCCGCGTCCCCAAGAAACACAGCGTCCCCAAGAAACGCCGCGGCCGCAAAAAACAAAAAACCCGACGCGAGCTGGCTGACCCGCGCCGGGTTTCTGTATTGGCTTTCCAGAAGCTGCTGCCGGCGGAGACTTCGGATGAATTCTTCGTCGACGGCTTTCCTTGTTTTCGAATGAGCACTGTCCCCATGGATACTCACGACGTGTCGCCACGTGCGTGAGTTAGAATCCTTAGAAAGGAGGTGATCCAGCCGCAGGTTCCCCTACGGCTACCTTGTTACGACTTAGTCCCAATCGCGGAGTTTATCTTCGGCGCCTGCCTCCCGAGGGTTAGCTCGGCGACTTCGGATACCCCCCACTTTCGTGGCTTGACGGGCGGTGTGTACAAGGCTCAGGAACACATTCACCGCGGTATGCTGACCCGCGATTACTAGCGATTCCGGCTTCATGCAGGCGAGTTGCAGCCTGCAATCCGAACTGGGGCACACTTTTTGGGATTTGCTTGCTCTCGCGAGGTAGCATCCCTTTGTATATGCCATTGTAGGACGTGTGCAGCCCTGACCATAAAGGCCATGAGGACTTGACGTCATCCCCACCTTCCTCCGGTTTAACACCGGCAGTCTT
>ERZ869936.521-NODE-521-length-35693-cov-4.741989_pt1 | contig 35693 bp, 52 predicted proteins | sample MGYA00520876_ERZ869936 | MGnify/ENA primary metagenome ERZ869936 (study PRJEB32218, sample SAMN09650985) | biofilter metagenome | isolation source: enrty point of leading RO module | place: Saudi Arabia: Thuwal, RO plant located on Red Sea | collected 2016-02-17 ... | reverse complement strand
CGCTGTAGCCCGTGGCGGCGGCATGGCCCCAGTTGCCCGTGGCGGCGGCATGGCCCCAGTTGCCCGTGGCGGCGGCATGGCCCCTGTTGCCCGTGGCGGCGGCATGGCCGCTGTAGCCCGTGGCGGCGGCATGGCCCCAGTTGCCCGTGGCGGCGGCATGGCCGCAGTTGCCCGTGGCGGCGGCATGGCCCCTGTCGCCCTTGGCGGCGGCGGATTCCCGCGCCTTATCCGTCAGAGCCGCCTTGGCAGACCTACACAGGTCAATGACGGTCGCGACCTGCGCCTTCACGAAGTCGGATAGGTCAAGCCGCACCTCGATGGTGATCTTGGCCGAACAGACCTTGGAATCCTCGCCGTCTCGTCGCTCGATATCGCCGTGCTGAAGAACCCGCGCGAAGGTCGTGCTGCGCTGGTAGTAGTGCCAGACATCGAACGGCACCGTGACGCCGTGGAAGCCTGCTCTGCACCAGGAAATCTTGCCGTCATGCTCGTAGGTCTGGCCGACCTCGTACCGGAAGCCCCGGCAGGTCATGTCGGGATTGAAGGCTTTATAGGCCGTTATCCCGGCGTCCTGGGCTTCTGTCTTGGCGGCTGTCTTGGGCTTCGCGGGCATGGGACGCTCCTTGGGTCAGGTGGCCTCGATCAGCTCTATGAGCTTGTCGGCCTGCCGTTTGTAGGCAGCGTCCCTGGCAGCGGCCCCGGCAGCGGCCCAGGCAGCGGCACTGGCAAGGGCAGCGTCCCTGGCAGCGGCACTGGCAGCGGCCCTGGTCGGGGCACTGGGAGAGGCAAGGGATAGTCTCCGGCCAGCGGGCCAGGCAGCGGCCCAGGCAGCGTCCCACTCTTTTTCCTTCGGCGCCTCACCGCCGAAAACTCGCTCGTGCAGCCGTGCCACATTGCGAATGGCGTCTCGCTGCCTATCGTTCTCGGCGAAGCGAATCACGCCGTCCACCGGGTCGGTCAGCAGCCACGCGGCAAAGCGGTGCCAAACCATCGTGAGGTCGGAGCCGGGCTTGATGGCGCGCGTGAAGCGCAGCGGCCATTCTGCGGCGCTGCCGTTGGGCAGGCCCTCGAAACTGGCGTCTTCCAATTCGGCCAGATCGCGCGGGATGCCGAACAACTCGGGGTAGAGGTTGTGGTTGCTTTCCTTGCCGGGCCGGAAATCGTGCAGCGTGCAGCCGACCGCGCAGCCCTTGCCGTCTTCCCAATAAGCGCCGCGCTGGAATCGATCCGCCGCCGCGTGCGCCTCCAGGCTGGCGAGCAGTTGTTCCTTGGAAACCTCGGTATCGGTGAAAGCGAGCATGCGACCCTCCAATGTTCAGGAGGGAGTATATTCACGCTGCGTGAACAGTGTCAACAAAAAAATTCACGCTACGTGAAGATTGCCGCCGTCAGCCATGAGGGTGCGGTGATGCGCGGAGACCAGCTTGCGAAGGGCGGCGTCGGGGATGGTGGGCAAGTTGCCCCGGTACAGCCATTCCAGCGTCCCGCCGTGCCGCTCGACAAAGCGGGTCAAATCCCAGGGGTCTGCCAGATTCTTGCCCGCGTACCAGTTCGCGGCCCGGCTTTGCGGTATATCTACGTCTGCTAATATTTGGCGCGAGGAAGTTTCATCGCGCTCGGCAATGGCATGCACGAGGGCCTTGAAACGGAGCCCGACAGCCTTCCTGACGTGAATCGGCGCACTTGGCATGACATAACCCTAATATAAAACAAAGGGTTAGTGTGTTCACGCGAAAATGCTTGACGTATTCACGCTGCGTGAACATACTAAGGGCATGTCACACGCCACTTTGATCGACAGTTTGGGCGGGACCGGGCCGGTCTCTAAACGGCTCGGCGTGTCTCAATCGAGGGTCGCGAATTGGCGCGAGAGGGGCGTTTCATGGCAATGGCGCCCGGCCATAGCGGATTTTGCAAAAGAGAAAGATGTGCGTTTGCCCGCCGGGTTTTTGGTTCCCGAGGAAGGCGAGCGAGTTCAGACGGGATAGCCACGGATCGTTGGCGCGATCCGCGTAGGAGATTTTATGAGCGAATGGCAACCGATTGAGACGGCGCCGAAGGGCCAGCGCATCACGCAAAGCGGTGAACCGCGCCATCAAATGGTGATCGTTTTCGCAGGCGTGCATCGCTTCGCTTATCAAAGCGAGCACGGGCAATGTTACGGCGTGCTGAACCGCCCGTTGACAGTCAAGCCCACCCACTGGATGCCACTTCCCGAACCACCGTCCTAACCCACACCACGGGGGACAGCATGACGTACCTAGAGACCGCCGCCGCGATTGTCCTGCTGGACTGGCTTTTAGTGACGGCGATCCGGCGTTTCCACCGCCGCCCGCCCATGAACATGCGCGCGGGGGTGTGAGGTGGCAAGCGACTGGCCGAGGGGCGAAATGTGCAGCGGGTGTGCTGGCCGCAAGGGCACAGAAGCAAACCGAACCGAACAGACTTTCGGCATGTTCCGGGAGTGCGTGGACACCGGTGAGCCGTTCTATTGCCACGAAAGCGTTGCCCGCCCCGATCCCGAGGAGGGCGCGTTCCGCGACGTTGAAGGCATGCGCTACAGCATGAAACCCGAAAACCAGTGGCGGCTTTGCCGTGCGTGGATGACTTCGCAAATAGGCCGCGCCAGCAAGAGTGAGGGGTAGGTGGCCGCCGGGAAGTCCTTTGATATTGAGAGTCGCATGTCCGGCGGTGTGACGGCCATGAGCGATACGAATGTCGGCGCATGGCCGTGTTCTGTCTGCGGTTCGCTCAACCATGAAGCAACAACCGGCGGCTGCCCGGTGGCCCCGTACAGGCAATTTGTCAGCCCACATCCGCGCCGTCTTGGCGATGAAACCGGCTGGCGCTGCCCCGTCTGCAACAAAGGCAACGCGCCCCATGCCGACAAGTGCGGGCATTGCGCCGGTACTGAGACTCAGCCCCGCCAATACGGCGGCAGGGGGTACGAAATATAACCACGCGGGGCGGTTGTTAGCCGCCGCCGCGCTCTGTTGTTTGGGCCGTGCCTGGCCCGGTAGAGGTTCTGAGGACTGAACCACGGTGAGTGAGAGTATCCACAGGCCAAGACGGGAAGTAACCCGTTTAATCAGGCCAAATTTCCATGGATAAGGCGGCGTTCCTAGAGCGCATGGCCGAGGCCATCGACGCGCGCATCCCGAAGGACGCGAACCGCAAGGCATGGCTACGGCGCCGCGCGCTCGACGCCGATCTGTCGTTCGACACGCTGCTTGGCTACGTGGCCGGCGAGAACGAACCCGGCGTGCTGAACTTTCGCAAGCTGTGCCGGATATTCCCTGGCCTGGATGTGGCGGTATTCGGCGAAGAGAACGAGGCGGGTGAAGTTGCCGAGGTCATGTCTGCGCTGGCCGCGATTATTGAAAAGCACAAAGGCAGGGTTTCCTGATGTCTGTTTATTTCGCGCAAGAACACGACGGAGGCCCGGTCAAGATTGGGTTTGCCGAGAACCCCAGGAAGCGTGTCATCAGCCTGAGCCAGAAACTTGGTGTTGCCCTTCGGATAGTGCGCATCGTTGACGGCGGCCGTCATGCCGAAAGCTGGTTCCATGAGAAATTGGCGCATCTGGGCCGTGGCGGAGAGTGGTTTGATTACAGCCCCGAAATCCTAACGCTTGAAAGGCCGGACGAAGAAATCGGAGAAGAGGAGCGCGCAGACAGGCGATACCAAGCAAGGGCGCGGATATTGCGTCAGCAACTTGCCCAGGCGCTGCATGAGGAAATTCCACACGGAGAAACCAAGGCCGCGTGGATGAGGCGGGTTAGCCCATCGCTCAACACACCAATCCATCGGATTGAACGACATTTGGCGGGCGAGACCGACTGTTCGGCCAGAGATGGGTTGGCCTATTTCGACCACTTTGGTCCCGACTTCGAGCAGAAGGTGCGGGGCGCATGACAGACCCGTACCGCCAGACAAGCCCGTACGATACCGACGACGGACAAAAAATAGGCCGTAACCCCGGAGAAATTTCCCGGCCGGATTTAGAGGCCCTTGGGCACCCGCGAAGCCCCATCAAGGCAATCAGGGCTAAGTGCCTCGATTGTTGCGGGCAACAGGCATCCGAGGTCCGTAAGTGCCTCTCGACTGACTGCCCCCTGTGGCCCTTCCGCATGGGCAGCAACGTATTCCATTCAAGATCGAGGGTTTCATGACGGCCGCCGCACCCCCGCGGCCTGCGACGGGCGACCGCTGTAGCGGTATGCGTGGCCTCCCCGCTCACGCGCCCGTCGCCTCTTTCCCCAACCCGGCGTGTCCGAAGAGTTCTCGCGCCGGCTCGCGGGAAAGCGGGGCGTGCCTCGAAAGCTGCCCCGCCGCTTCCATCAACCAGTGAAGGAAAACGAGACATGGCCAATAAAGACACCGGGTCCGCCGCCAGCGACGACGAGCTGCACGACCTGCGCGAGAACGGCCGCACCGCCGGCAAGATGGGGCGCAGCGCGGATACCAACCCGCACCCGGTCGATACCGACCGTGGCGCCGCGTGGCATGACGGCTGGCTCAAGGGCCAGCGGACGCTGGCGGAGCAGCAGTTCGGCGAGCCGCAGACGGCGGCGTGATGCTTGAGCAACCGAAAGCTGCCCAGCAAGCGCGGCAACTTAGCCGCAGCGAGACGCACGACCTCAGCATGATTATCAAGGACCGGACTAAGGTCTTGAAAGCCCATGCCGAGGAGCAGGCGGCTGCCTGCATGGCGGACTTCGAGAAGAAGTTGGCCGCCCAATACTCATGGGACCAGGACGAAACCTGGAAAGCCGCAGTCGAGAAGGCGAACGCCGCCGCTAGCGCGTGTCAAAACATCATCGCGGCGCGTTGCGAGGAGCTCGGCATCCCCAAGAGCTTCGCGCCAAGGATCGAAGTGCATTGGGCTGAAAGAGGCGAAAACGCGGTCGCCGACCGCCGTGCCGAACTGCGGCGTGTCGCCAAAACCTCAATCGATGCGATGACCAAGGCCGCCATCACCAAGATCGAGAAGCAAAGCCTGGATCTTCGCGCTCAAGTCGTCGCGATGGGCCTGTTGTCGGCGGACGCGAAGTTGTTTTTGGACAGTTTGGCGCCGGTCGAGGAGGCCATGCGGTCGCTGGACTTCGGCGAGATAGAGCTAAAGCTCGAAAAAGAGCAGCAACTTCGAATTGCCAGCCGCCGACGGCTCTACGGGGAGAATTATTGAGTCATGCGCTGGAGCGGCGGACCCGTGCGGCTGACGATTCTGGGGCAACCTTGCTCGCTGAAAAACTCGCGCGACCAAATCCCGAACCCCAGGGCGCCGGGCAAGTGGATATCGGTGCCGGGCAAGACCGCCAGGCAATACCTGCGCGACTTCAACAAGCAGGCACCCATTCTACAGCCGCTCATTGAGTGCGACGTCTCGGTAACCATACGAATTTTTTACAGTTGGAACGGACCCGACCTCGACGAGGCGCTGATCCTGGATGCCATGCAAAAACGAATTTACAAGAACGACCGCCAAGTGCGCGAGAAGCACGTCTACCACGCCATCGACAAGGACAACCCGCGCGCGGAGATCATCGTCGCGCCGAGAGAGGGCGCCTTGTTCCAGGCTGCGGGAGTGGCAGCATGAAACCGCTCGCTATTGACCTGTTCTGCGGCCTAGGCGGCTGGACCGAGGGCCTGCTTGCCGAGGGATTCGAGGTGATCGGCTTCGATATCGAGCGCCACGTCTACGGCGATCACGAATACCCGGCCCAACTGGTCGTGCAGGACGTGCTGACGCTCGACGGCGCGCAATTCAAGGATGCCGCCCTGATCGTGGCGAGCCCGCCGTGCCAGGAATACAGCTACATGGCGATGCCCTGGACGCGGGCCAAGCGGATCGCAGCGGCGCTCAGGGGCGAGGGCGAGTTCCCGGAAAGCTATACCGGGTCGCGCACGCTCGAGGAACTGAACGCGCTGTTCGATGTCTGCTTCCGCATCCAGCGGGAAGCTTGCGAAGCCGCCGGGCGGCATATTCCCATGGTGGTCGAGAACGTGCGCGGGGCGATCCCCTGGGTCGGGCACTCGCGCTGGAACTTCGGCAGCTACCACCTCTGGGGCGACGTGCCGGCACTGATGCCGCCGACAATCAACCGGGGGATGAAAGGCTCGGTCGGGACAATCAATGGCAGTGGGAAGCTCAGAGAGCAAAGCTCTTGGGACCGGCCAACGAAAGTGCATGGCGTCAAGCAGGGCGGCTCGGGTCACGAATGGTTCGACAAGGCCCTGGACGCGCGGCGCAAGAATCCAGACGGAAAGAAATGCGGAGGTAGCTGGTTCGGTTCTGGGAATGACCGCAGCGCAATGCGCCAGCACTCATCGCAGAGTACCAAACGCAAGTTCGCCAGCGCCATGATCGCGAAGATACCACTGCCGCTGAGTCGGCACATCGCGGCGGTGTTCAACCCCAAGAGGTACGCGGCATGAACGAATCCCTCTCGCGCGAAATCCAGCGGTTCCAGCACGCGCGCATGTCGCCGGCCGCGATACGCCGCGCGCTTGGGCTTCGGCCCGTGAGCAGCGATCCGGTGAAGGAAGAAGTGGAACAGCCGGCAGAGCCGCCGCGGCGATTCCCGCCGACAATCGATGTCATCGTGCGCGCCGTCGCGGCGGAGGCCAAGCTAGACATTGCGGAATTGGTGCCGCCGAAGGGCAAAAGGCGCGGCGCGAACACGCGGGAGACAATCAGGCCGCGGCAAGTGCTGTTCTTGGTGTTAAGGCAGTGCACCGAGGCAACCCTAGAGCAAATCGGCGCTTGCTGCTGCTGCCATCAATCCACGGTTAGGTGCGCTGCGGAGAGGGCCGGGTTCTTGATCCGGCGCGATCCCGAGACGGCGGACCTGTACCGCCGCGTCTGCGAGCGGCTGGATGGGGGTGGGTCGGGAGAGCGAACACCATCACGCGCAAGGTGGCGACTCCGTTTGGCGCCATGTACCTGCACCTGGAGACGAACCCGCTCGGCCAGCCTATAGGCGGCTCGATCAGCACGCCGGGCAAGGCGCCGGAATCGCAGATCCACAAGCTGGTCGAATGTCTGAGCGAAGGCTTGGACGACGCACTCAAGATCGCAGCGGGGGCACAATGACCGAACTCACCGTCGAGACCTTCAAGGAAATGCGCGCGCGGCACATGACCTATGTGCAGATCGGCCGCAAGGTCGGGCGCAGCAAGAACGGCGTCTCGGGCTGGGCGCAGCGGCATGGCCTGTCCGGTGCGCGCTACAACGGCATGACGGTCGAGCAGTTCCGCGACATGAAGGAAAAGCAGGGGCTGTCGTATCGCGAGATTGCCGCGGTCATGGATATCAAGGAAACCCAGGTCGCGCATTTCGCCAGAAAGCACGGGCTAGGGCCGGGCCGCTTGAAGGCCAAGACGGGGCGGCTGGCGTGCAGCAACGGGCTGCGCATCAAGGCCTGCCAGTACATCGCCGGTGACCCTTCGCACGACGACGCCTGCAAGTGCGGCGCGCCGGTACAGCGCGGAAAGCCCTATTGCGAAGCGCACCAGCGCCGCGCTTGGGTGAAGGGCTCTTCGATCCTGGCCCAGCGCAAGCGCAAGAAGAAGAGTTCCGGGAACTACGAGATTCAGCAGGCTGCGTTTTAGATGGACGCTGCGTTCGCCAATCTTGAGCACGGCCATTATAGGGCGATCCTGGCCGATCCGCCTTGGCGGTTCTCCACTTGGTCCGCGGAAGGCCGTGATCGCTGTCCCGACGCCAAAATTCCGCGCGCTCAACAACGCCAAAATCGGCCGGAAAGACATTATCCAACCATGACGATCGCGGATATCAAGTCCCTGCCGGTTGGTGAGTTGGCGGCTGACAACTGTGTACTCTTTCTTTGGGTGCCGGATCCATTTCTGCCTGTGGCATTTGAGGTCGGGCAGGCTTGGGGGTTTGAGTACAAAACGGTTGCTTTTTACTGGGCGAAGCTACGTCGAAAGGGTTCGACTCGCCACCTGTTGCACGATGAGCCAGACCACAAGCTTTTCCCCATGGGGACGGGGTATTGGACTCGGCCGAATCCAGAACAATGCCTTCTCTTCACGCGCGGCAAGCCAAAGCGGGTATCTGCGGGCGTGCGGAAGCTCATAATTTCACAGCGCAGGGAACACAGCCGTAAGCCGGATGAGGCTCACGAGCGCATCGAAGCTTTGGTTGTCGGGCCCTATCTTGAGCTCTTCGCGCGCCAAAGCCGCCCTGGCTGGACAGCTTGGGGAAATGAGATCGGCAAGTTCGGAGCCGCCGCATGACCGCCCAGCCCGCCATGAGCCCGGAGATGCAGGACAGGCCGCTGCCGCCGGTGAGCAAGCTGGTGGGGATGCTGTGATGGGCGGGCATGCCTGGACAGACGAAGAATTGTCGACTCTGGCTGAACTATGGCCCTGGGCCGACAAGGTTGATCTTTGCCGAGGCCTTCCTCGGCGGCGATGGGCGGCGATTTGTCGACAAGCGGCAGTTCGTGGGCTGCGCCGTGTTAGAAGGCGCAATATGGACGCATACGACGCGGCACACCCGATCTTCGTTCAACTGATGCGGTTGCGCGAAAAGAGGCGGCTCACGAGACCGCAATTGGCGGAGAAAATTGGGTACCACCCGATGGTGCTCGCACAATGGGAGCGCGGAGAACACAGCCCAGCATTTTTTTCGTTAATATGTTGGTGCGAAGCCTTGGGCGTTTGCTTGGCTTTGCAACAATCTGATGCGTTCGCGCTGCCACTCGATCCGACAAAACCTAGCGGCGTTAAAAAGCCAAGCCTCAAAAGATTGATGGCTGGCCGATGACTGCCGCAACCCAGCAGCAACATGATTACCGCCCCGAGCCGCCTGCCAACTACGAGGCCGAGCAAGGCCTGCTGGCCATGATCCTGCACAGGAACGCGCACTATGACACGGCGGTCGAGGCCGGGCTGGAGGCGCAGCATTTCGCGGACGACCTGCACGGCCGGATATTCGAGGCGGCGGCGACCCTCATAGGCCAAGGCAAGACGGCCAGCGCGGTCACGCTCAACGGCCTCTTCGCGGGCCAGTCCGTCGACCAGGACCGCAGCGTGCGCGACTATCTGGTATCGCTCCAGGGCGCCGACGTCATCGGCATCGCGAGCCAGGCCAAGGACTACGCCGGGACCATTATCGAGCTGTGGCAGGCGCGCGAGGCCATGGCCATGAGCGAGGATCTGGCCTGGCAGGTGGCCGAGTGCGACCTGGAGACGCCGATCGGCAGCTTGATCGAGGACCACGCCGGGCGCCTCATGGAGCTGCGCGAGGGCCCGCAGGCCATGAGCGCCACACAGAGCCTCGCCAGCGCCTCCGCGGCGTGGCTGGCCAATGTCGAGGCGGCGTTCAAGGCCGGCGGCGTTCTGGGCGTGCCCACGGGCTTCACGGCCCTGGATGAGAAGCTGGGCGGCTTGGTTAAGACCGATCTTATCGTGCTGGCGGGTCGCACCGCTCAAGGCAAGACGGCGCTCGCCACCGGCATTGCCGAGAATGTGGCCAAGGCCGGCGCCCCGGTGCTGTTCTGCTCCCTGGAAATGGGCGCGGACCAGATCGCCGGCCGTATCATCGCCGGGCATACCGGCATCCCGGTCACGCATCAACGCTCCGGCCGCATCGAGGACTGGCAGATGGAAGCCCTGATCCGGGCCAAGGAGGACCTGGACGCGATGCCGCTCCACTTCGAGATGCCGCGGCTGCGGACCGTGGCGGCTCTCAGAGCCCGTGCCAGGGCCATGAAGCGGCGCCAGGGCCTCGAGTTGATCGTGGTCGACTACATCCAGCTCATGGCCGCCAGCGGGCACTACAGGGGCAACCGGGTTCAGGAGGTGAGTGAGATCACCCGCGACCTGAAAGGCCTCGCCATGGGCCTGGACGTGCCAGTGCTCGCCTTATCCCAGGTCTCCCGGCAAAGCGAGGCGCGCGACGACAAGCGGCCCGATTTGAGCGACCTGCGCGAATCCGGCTCGATCGAGCAGGACGCCGATACGGTGCTCTTCGTGTTCCGGGAGTACGAGTACGAGCGCAAGGCCGAGCCCAAGAAGCGCGAGCGCGAGTCGGAAGAGGATTTCCAGGCCCGGCACTTCAAGTGGGAGGACAACCTGACCCGCGTCGCCAATGTCGGGCAGGTGCTGATTCGCAAGAACCGGCACGGGCCCACGGGCGACGTGACGCTCGGCTTCGAGGGCAGCCGCACCCGGTTCCGCAACCTCGCCGCGGACGAGCAAGCGCAAGAGGGGCTGCTGTGAGCAAGAAGCCGATCAAGGTCGATTATTCGCCGTCCGACTTCCTCGGCGGCACGATCCTGCTCGACGTTTACGAGGAGCTGGCGTACCGCCGCATCTGCGATTTGATCTACGTGATGGACGGCAAATTGCCCGACGACAAGGCGCTCGCCGACCTCACCAAGATGAAGAAACGCTGGCCCAAGGTGCGCCAAAGGCTGCTCGATTTGGGCAAAATTAGCGTCGAAAAAGGTGTCATTTTGAACTCCCGTTGCGTCCGAGAATTGAAAAAGAAGCGCGACCAAATCGAGAAGGCAAAAAAAGGCGCCGATATCACTAACGCCAAGAAAAGAAAGGAAACAGATAACGCCACACCGCCCGCACAGCGCACCGCACAGCGAACGCCTAGCGACACGCACAGCGCATCGCCCTGCGGGTCGCAACCCTTAACCCTTAACCCTATAAGAGAGTCTAAGACTGATAGATCTATCTCTGAAACCGCGCGCGAGGACTGGCTCGACATTGCCGAGAAGTGCCACCGCCTGGCAGGCATAGACCCCGAGCTGCAACGCGACCTGGGCGCGGCCGACCGCAACACGGTCAAGGCTTGGCTCAATGCCGGCGCGATCCCGGAGCGCCACGTCTACCCGACCATCGATGCCTGGATGGAAAAGCGCGAGCGCAACGGCGAAGGACCGCCCGACAGCCTGCGGTATTTCAGCCAGGGCGTCCACGAGGCGATCAAGGCCGTGCCCGCCAAGCCCAACGGCAACGGCAACGGCGCCGCTCGCCCGAGCGCCGAACCGCCCGGCAACTTCACAACGACCGAGAAGGAGCAATGGACCCGCGTCTACCTCTGGATCATCAGCCGCAAAGCCGACCCGGACAAGTGGCTCGAGCACACCTACGGCCCGTGCCCGCTCAGTTTCGACAGCTTGACCGGCGATCCAATCTACAACCCGCGCGCCGATATCAGCCACGAGGTCGCCATGAACGCGCTCAGCCAAGCGAGGCCCGCGCAATGACGACCACCATCGACGCCGCGGCTTGTCACGCTCAGGAACGCGCCATGGAACGCTACGGCCTCGCCCTGAGTTTTGACGACCTGCGGGCGCTGGAGCAACTGGTGGGCACCAAGGGCTTGATCGTCAGGCGCGAAGTGCACGGCACCGAGCTGCGCTGTCTGCTCCATGCCGGCATGGCCATCCTGGTGGTCTGGAACCCCACCACGGCCCGCGTGCTGACCTTCCTGCCCAGGGAGAACGCATGCCGCGGAGCCTGGGTTGCGAACCGGATCCGCAAGGCGAGGAAGGCGGGGCACAAACCGCGTCGACGGAGGTTCAAGGGATGACGAGCGGGGTTGAGCGTCCACATATGAATGCTGAACCTAATAAAAACTTTTTGGGAACGGAGGCACGCGAACGATGAGCGAGGCCGCCCTAATCACGACCATCCGCTACGCGCTCACGAGCCCCGATGAGTTCTGGGGCGGATGGAAAGCCTATGAGGCGGAATATTGGCAGCGGGTGCGCGAGGAAGTCCTGTATCCGCTTGAACGAGCCAAGGCCTGCATCGAGCATTACGCGATCCAGCGGCAAAGGAAATGGGACGAATGACTCACTTCTGGGGACCGAACATGCGATCTCTGATCGACGAGATGACCGCGCGCGGCGAATACGACCAGCACGACACCGTGACGCAATTCGCGGACGCATGCTTGCGGGAGGCCGGCATGGATATGGACGATCCGATTAGAACCGAGCGGTGGGAGGAATTCGCCAAAGTGGTGCTTGAGCAGTTACGCCGGCGGGCGACGAAATGACCTCGCCGCGCTCCTCGCTCTCGCGCCACTGGCCGGATCGATCGCTTGACGACGGCGAGCTGCGCGCTATGTCGCGGCGGTCAGGAAAACAGGCACGGCACCGGATGGCGAAAGCGATGATCGGCTGTTCGAAACCGTGGCGCCTGACATCAATATTTATCGGCTTTCTGTGGCACCCAGGATCGAATACCGCGAGCAAATCGAAAAACAGATGCGCAAGTTGGCACGGTCCCTGCCGGCCTGGGAAAACTTCGGAAAAGACGTGAAGGGATTCGGTGAACTTGGCATGGCGGTTATCGTTGGCGAATGCGGTGACCTGGCCAACTACGACGGCCCTGCGAAGGTCTGGAAGCGGCTCGGCCTGTCACCCTACGATGGACACGCGGCCAAGACCTGGATGATCGACAAGTGGCGACCGCGTGCCTTGACGAAAGACGAATGGAAATCCTTGGGATACTCGCCGCAACGACGCGCGGAAATCTTCGCGGTCATCGGCGATCCACTGTTCAGGGCGCAGACAGCGGCCCTGAAGCGCGGAGGGAGCGGCCATTATATTCTTGATGCCCAGCCTGGTAGTGCCGCTCCCTACCGCGCCGCCTATGACGCGCGCCGCGAACGCACCGCCGAAACGCACCCCGATTGGGGCAAGATGCACAGCCACATGGACGCGCTCAGGATCATGACCAAGGGTCTGATTCGCGACCTGTGGTGCGCATGGAACGACCGGCCGGTTGTCGCCGATGGCGAGACCTGGCAGGCAAGAGTCGCCGCATGAGCGGCAGCGGGGCGGCCATGGTCGAGTTGTTACCCAGGCAAATATTGCCGCCCCGCTTTCACCGATGGAGACGCCCATGAACCGCCGCACGTTTCTCAATGCACCGCTCGCGCTTCCAGTCGCCGTGCTGGCCAGCGCACTGCCGAAAGAGCGGCTGCGCTCGCTGCCGGATTGGCAGGATTGGATCGAGTCCGGCAACCCGGCTATTCAAGAAGCGGTTAGCAAGGACGTAACGCGGATCATGTCTCGTCTTGCGACATCGGGTTGTCCGCGAGGCGTGTACATCGCCGCCGTGGGCAAGCCGAGGATCCGATAGGAGCGCGCATGACCATCTCCAAGCCCGCCGTTTCACGTGAAACCCGCGACGGTGGCCCGCGCGAGAACAAGTTCATGGCGCGGCTGAGGGCCGAGGTCCGCGCGAGGCTCGGCAAGGCGGCGTCCATGGAGCCGGAGGACTGGCAGGAGCAGCACTCGCCGACCGAGGCCGTCGAGGTGCGATTCAACCAGGCGCGGCGGGTCTACGTCGAGTTGTGCCGCCGGCGTGCGCTCGACGCTCGGTTGCTGGACGACATGACATCGGAGCAGTTGATCGCCTGCCAGCGCATCGTCGACGGGTTTCAGGCCATCGTCGGGCCGGTCCAAGCCAAGACCGCGAGCCTGGAGCGCATCGACGGCGACCGAGGCCCTGACGCGGACCACACGCGGCGCCACGGCCTGATTGCGGACTATCGCGGCTGGGCCAAGCGGTGCCATATCGAACGGCTGTACCCGCACTGGGCGGTCGAGATCCTGGCCATGGGCAAGACCTGCGCCGAGGTCGACGCCGAGCGCAGATGCCGCAAAGGCACGGCCAGGGACAATCTGTTCGAGTGCCTGAGCGTGTATTGCCGCATGAAGGGGTGGTCCGGCCCCCACCGCAGAACCGCTTGACAAACCCTCGGGGGTTAGATTAAGAAAAAAACCCTAGCCAACAGAGTTGCCTCTTGAGCGAGGCAGACCCGCCGGGGAATATCACCCTGAGAAAGCAGAGTCCGCACCGTGCCCCAGGATGCCGCCCAAGCCGATCAGGTCGAAATCACCCCGGAGATGGTAGCCAGCGCTATTCGGGCTTTGGAGCCTCACTTCTGGGATGATGGGTTTCTTGGCTTTGCAGGGCTTCGGCAAGCTGTGGAGGAAGCCTTACGCGCCGGACTCCAAGCGCGGCCTCAATCCTAGGCACCAATTGCCACAGTTCTAGATTTCGCTCGCTCAGGCCCATTGATGCTTGGCGAATCTCGTTCATGGTTGCTGCATCCATCGTCTTTGTTTCGAAATTGATCGGGATGCCTTCCTGGTTAAGCGTGACACCCTGGGCGCTCTGGAGCCGAAGTTTCGAATCATAGCCATAGGTCGCATGGCAAAAGAAGTTTCGGGCGCGGCTGGCCCCTTTAAACGCGGCGATAGCGCTGTCAATGTCCGCGGTTAAGACATCATCTTGGATTTGATCGCGGGCAAGCCTAGATATCAGTTCAAGCCTCGCCATTGTGGAGCGGTGAGAGTGCCAAATGATAGTCGCCGTATGTTTGCCACCGCCTACCAGCGCTTGCAGCATGGCGAGAAACACGCTTTCGTTATTGGCCCAGTTCACAACAAGGCCACCTATGACAACTAGAAACGCTGTATTGTGGGCCATATCCCCGTGAACGGGGACAGACGCGCTTCTTGGCTTTCGAGATTTTGGCATGGCAAAACCCAAGGCTAAACAGGTCAAACGAAAAGAGGCCGAATCGGTCGAAGTCGAACCCGATGCCTGGGAGCGCTTCGAGTCGGCGGTCAAAAAGATCGTGCCGCCAAAGCGGGCGGAAACGAAAAAGGAACCTAAATAGCTGGCCCGCAGATCAGAATTGCCAGAAAGTTCCATAGGCAAATTCCGACTGCTCCAATGGCCGTTGACACGGCAACCGAAAGAGACAAAACCCACAACGGTATGACAAATTTGGCCGTGCGCGTGTCATCCTCTTGACCTAACGCTTGCAGCTTAGAGAGAAACTCTTCCGGCGGCATAGCCTTTGTAAGCAGATTCCGCTGCTTAAACATGATCTTCGAAGATATCACCATTTTGAACACTTCGAAGAACACAAATGCAGCAAGCGAAATCGTCAACAGAAGCGCAACCCAAATTTCCGCCTGCCCCAGCAGCCTTTCGCGAGTGAAATTCCAAACCGCGAAAGCGCCCGCGTAACCGCCGAACATAATCAAGTTTGTATAGGCGGCGGCGCGGTCGAACGTCTTGCATGCGATATCTAATTGGGCTTTGCGGACTCGTTCTGCAGTGTCCTCGGCATGCCTTTTGGCTGCCTGAGATAAGGAGTCTTGTAAGGACATGTCTGCTTCTCCACATTTAAAAAATGGGCCGGACAAAACGGACCCTGGAGAACCGGAAAATATCGATTTTTATTTGCTACCTATTGTCCCGCCAGTACCTATAAATCTTTTTGATTTATGGTTTTTTGCGCCAACGTATGAACGCCTTCGCAAGCTGTTTAGGCGTGACCGGCTTGACCAGTCCGCCGATAGGTGAGCCGCTTGCCCACGATGCCCTTAGCGGCTTCCTGGGCGCGCTCCATGTCGGTCAGGTGGCGGGTGTTGTAGCGAAAATCGAACTCGCCAAGGTAACGCTTTAGGTGCTGCTGGCTGACGTGCTGGTAGACGCCCGTGATGCCGCGCTTAAGGATCGCGAAATAGCCTTCGACCGTGTTGGTGTGGACGAAAGCGCCGTGGCGCACATACTCGTCAATCGAGTGATTGACCGATTGATGCCCGGCGAACTCGCGACCGACCGACTTGTAGACACCGGCCTCGTCGGTCATGAGGTAGGACTTGCGGTCGATTTGCGTGGTCAGGATCGGGCGCAGCGTCTCGCGATTGACAGCTGGAAGATGGAAGGAACGAACCGAGCCGTCGCGCTCGACTAGGGACACGACAGCCTCTTTCTTCGGTACGGGCTTGCCGCGCTTGGCGTTCTTGGCCTTGCCGCCCACGTAGGTCTCATCGGCCTCGACAACCTTGTTCTGACCGCCCAGGCCACCCGTGAACTTGCCTTCGCGCATGGCTTCGCGCAGGCGGTGCGTCATGAACCACGCCGTCTTGTAAGGCAGGCCAAGCATGCGGGATAGCTGATTGGTGCTCATGCCCTTTTTGGACGCGGACAAGAGGTAGATCGCCATGAGCCACTTGGTCAGGGGTATCTTGGAACGCTCAAACAGCGTGCCGACCGTGGCCGTGAACTGCTGGCGGCACCCGTTGCACTGGAGCAACCCGGCCCGATGGGACTTGCCGGACAGGCGGGTCGCTTCGACCGAACCACAGTGAGGGCAGACCGGGCCATTGGGCCAGACCTGCGCCTCAAGCCACTTGCGGGCCTTGGACTCGTCGGAAAATACGGGGTTCGCTAGATCGTTCATGGCCGTTTCCTCTAACCTCTTGAGTTAGAATGTAGTAACGGCCATCCGCTTTGTCAAGGTGATAATTCCCGACCCGCCGCCCGGAGACCGTCCGAGGCGGCTTTTTCGTGGGCTTAGCCCGAATTAACGCGCCAACACGTCCCGCAGGCTCTTGACCGCCCTGCGGCCCTGCAGCGCCGCCGCCTTGGCCAGCCCCGGCACGGTGCGCAGGTTGTAGGCCATGACGCCCCATCGCTCCTGGCGTTGCGTGGCCCAATGCTTTTTGTAGGGCTCATCGCCGGCGCCCAAGTCCACGCGATCGACATCGCCGGCACCCATGATCTGCTCCAGTAGGCGGACCAGGACGACAGTCCCGATCGAGTACCGCTCGAACTTCGGCGCGTAGGCGGTCTTGAGCATGACGGCATGGCGGCCTGACAGGACGATAAGTTGCGTGGCGGCCGGCTCGCCGTCGACCGTGAGGTTGGCCAGGCGTAGCGCCCCAATCGAGGCGGTGTGTTCCATGAGCCGCGGAATGAAATCGGGGAATATCTCCGGCTCTTTCCAGCTCAGGTCGTAGACCCGGTTGTAGTGCTCCAGGCCGCGCGGGAGGTCGGCAAGATCAGTGATCAGGCGCCATTCCGTGTCGTGCTCGCGGTCCAGCTTTCTCGATTTGCGCTGCGCCTCGCGAGCGTTCTTGCCGAGCGATTTCAAGTATTGCTCGAAGCTCTGGCCGGCCGTGTCCTGGTACAGATTGCCGTGCTTGAAATAGGGTTCTACCGCGAAGGCATGGCTGGCCAGACTGGCGCACAGGGCATCGAACAGGGGCGAGTCCTTGTCGATCGGCCCGAAGTCGGCACTGATCCAGCCCTCGGCGGCAATGTGGCCCACGAGGCCGTCGATCACGGGCGCGGGGTCGATGCCAGGAGCCAGGACCGGCCCGGCGTTGAGTGAGTAGAAATTGGACAACTCGCTCAGGCTGGGACCAAGCCGGCCGCGGATAGCATGGGCGAAGAACACGCAAAGGGCCTGGGGCGGGGTTTCTTCGGTCTCGACGCCGTACACCAGCAGGCCGGTGTCCTTCGGGAAGGAATTGCCGAGCAAATTCTCGTGCCAGGGCAGGCTGTGGAAGTAACAAGATTCTCCGGCCTGTTGCAACATTTGCAGGAAGTGCGGCGGTAATTCGCCGATCTCCCTGAATACTTGGACTTTCATGCGCGTTGACCCTCGATTTAGGCAGATCGAGAGATGTTAGCACGCCAAGGTTGGATTGGAAGCGGGCGGGGCTATGGCCGGGAACGCCAAAAAGCAGGCCAAGAAGAAACGCCGCCCTGGCGCCGGCGGTGCGCGTCCTGGCGCCGGCCGGAAGGCCTGGCAGCCGACCGACGCGATCCGGCGCACCGTCAAGGCCATGGTGGGCTACGGCGCGACCGAACGGGAGATAGCGGCCTATCTCGGGATAGCGCGCAACACCGTCGCGAAGGCGCTGAAGGACGAACTTCAGAGCGGGCGTTTCGCCGCGAACATGCGGGTCGCTGAATCTCTGTTTCAGCAGGCGGTCGGCCAGGCCGCGGTGGTCGAGGTCTATCCGGATGGCGTGCGCCGGACCATTCAGGAGGCCGTGCCGCCGAACGTGACCGCCGGCATCTGGTGGACCAAGACGCAAATGGGCTGGAAGGAAATCCAGAAGCACGAGCTTACCGGGCCCGACGGCGGGCCGATCGAATCCAAGGCCTCGGTGACGCTGTACCTGCCCAAGAATGGTCGAGATTAGGCCGCAGCCAGGCCCGCAAGAGACGTTCCTCTCAACGCCCGCCGATATCGCGATCTACGGCGGCGGCGCCTTTGGAGGCAAGACATTCGGGCTCCTAGTCGAGGCCCTGCGCCACATAGGCAATCCGAACTTCGGCGCGGTGATCTTCCGCCGTACCTCGAAGCAGATTCGCCAGGAAGGCGGCATGTGGGACGAGAGCCAGTGGCTCTACCGGCCATTCGGTGCCGTGCCTCGCGAACAGATGATGGACTGGCGCTTCCCGAGCGGGGCCAAAATCACCTTCGCCGGCATGGAGTACGAGCAGGACCGTTTCGATTGGGACGGGTCTCAGATCCCGCTTATCGGCTTCGATCAGTTGGAGCATTTCACGCGCGGCCAGTTCTTCTACATGCTGAGCCGGAACCGATCGGGCTGCGGCGTCAAGCCATATATCCGGGCAACCTGCAACCCGAGCCCTGACGTCTGGCTCAAGTCCTTCATCGGCTGGTGGATCGACGAGCAGACCGGCTACGCGATCGAGGATCGCTCCGGCAAGATCCGCTGGTTCGTGCGCCAGGGCGACGAGGTGATCTGGGCCGATAGCCGCGAGGAATTGGTCGGTCGGCACCATCCCGACGACCAGCCGCTCTCAGTCACGTTCATCCGCGCGAGCCCGGAAGACAACAAGATCGGGCAGGAAAAAGACCCTGGCTACATGGCCAAGCTTCGCGCCATGGACCGGGTGGAGCGCGAGCGCCTGGAGCGCGGCAACTGGAATATCCGCCCAGCGGCCGGGCTGTACTTCCAGCGATCCGAGATCGAGGTCGTCGATACCGCGCCCGCGATCGGCAAGGCGGTGCGCTTCTGGGACTTGGCCGCGACCGAAGAAAGGCCGGGGACGGATCCGGACTGGACGGTCGGCTTGAAGCTGCGGCGCACGCCGATCGGGCTGTACTACGTCGAGCACATTGCCCGCATGCGTGAGCGCGCGAACACGGTCAAGACCTCAATCAAGAACCTCGCCAAGCAGGACAACGCGAACGGCGAAGCCGTACCGATCAGGCTGAGCCAAGACCCGGGACAGGCCGGCAAGTCGCAGATCGCCGATCTGGTGGCCTTCCTGGCCGGGTTCGACATCAAGGGCATGGCGGAAACCGGCGACAAGGTCACGCGCGCCGGGCCTGCGTCGGCTCAGTGCGAGGCCGGGAATCTCAAGGTTGTGAAGGGACCGTGGAACGATGCCTTTTTCAACGAGATTGAGAACTTCCCGGAGGGTCACGACGATCAGGTCGACGCCTTGGCGGGGGCCATGCGGGCGCTGTCGTCAGTATCAGAACCGCGCATAAGGTAGCGCAGTGAGCATCCGCGCGGCATGGCAGGCCCTATGGGGCGGCAGCGAGGTCAAGCAAAGCGCGGCCGGGCCCGTCTATGCGCAACTGCGTGTCGGGCAGGCCGTTCTGACGCCGCACCGATTCGACCGTCTGGCCGATGAAGGCTACACCCGCAACGTCATAGCCTACCGTGCGGTGAACGAGATCGCGCGCGGCGCCGCGTCGGTGCAGTGGAAGCTGTTCAAGGTCGGCCGGGCCTCGCGCGCCGAAGTCGAGGAGCACGACCTTCTCGATCTGATCGAGCGGCCGAATCCGATGATGGGCCGCAGCGAGTTCATGGAGGGCCTGTTCGGCTTTCTCATGATCGCCGGCAACAGTTACATGGAGGCGGTCGGGACGGGCCGCAGGAACGACCCGCCGCGCGAGCTTTGGACGCCCAGGCCGGATCGCATGTTCGTGATCCCGGCCAATACCGGCATGCCCAAGGCCTACGAGTACCGGGCCGGCGGTGCGACCAAGCGCTGGGAAGCGGATCCGGTCACCGGGCAATCCGATATCCGGCATGTGAAGCTGTTCAATCCGCTGGATGATTGGTACGGGCTTTCGCCCATGGCCGCCGCGGCGCTGTCGATCGATCAACACAACGAACAGGGCAAGTGGAACGCGGCCCTGCTGCAGAACGCGGCGGTGCCCTCAGGCGTGCTGGTTTACGAGCCCAAAGAGGGCAGCGGCGCACTCACGGACGAACAGTTCCACCGGCTCAAGGCGGAGTGGCAAGAAAGCTATCAGGGCGCCAAGAACGCGGGCCGCCCGCCGCTGCTCGAAGGCGGCATGACCTGGAAGCAGACCGGGCTTTCGCAGAAGGACATGGACTTCCTGAACGCCAAAAACACCAGCGCGCGCGACATCGCCCTGGCCTTCGGCGTTCCGCCGCAACTGCTCGGCATTCCGGGCGACAACACCTACTCGAATTACCAGGAAGCACGGCTCGCGCTCTGGGAAGAAACCATTCTGCCGCTGCTCTCGCATCTCGCCGGGGAGTTGAACGCCTGGCTGGCGCCGCGCTTCGGCGAGAACCTGATGCTTGAGCCCGGCGTCGACAGCATTCCGGCCTTGTCGGCACGGCGCGAGGCCAAGCGCGATTCGGTGCGCAAGGACATGCAGGCCGGGCTCTTGACCATCAACGAGGGACGCGAGGAGCTGGGCCGTGACAAGATCGAGGGCGGCGACACGATCTACATCCCGGCGACACAGGTCCCGCTCGGCTTCGAGGCTGACAGCGCAGACGACCCGCCGATCGGCGGAACCGATCCCGACGAAGCCGAGAAGCTGTACCGCCTGACCTATGGCGATCATAAGGGGAAGAAGCCGCGAAGCCAGGCTGCGTGAGTGGGCCGCGCAACATCGCTTGCGTGCAGGGCTGGAACGCCGGGCAGCGAGGGATCTGGCCAAGGAAATCCGGCGCGCCGGCGAGGCCGCGGCGCTCGGTTTCGAGGAGGGTCGGCACCAAGGCATCTTCATTGCCTTGCTCGATCATGGAGAGCGCGTCGGCGGCATTCTGCGCCCTCACTATCAGCGGGTATTCGACGCCTTCGGCGGCCGGCTTATCGACGGCACGCGCGGCGCATGGGTGCACGAGACCCGCGACACTGAAAGCTTTTTCACGCAACTGACCCTAGCGTGGCTCGAAGAATTCGGAGCACTGCAGATCCAGCGCGTCTCCGATACGACACTCAGGCAGATCGTCGAAGCCGCGCTTTCTGGCGAGGAAGCCGGCGAAGGCGTGGCGGCGATCGCCAAACGTATAACTGGCATCACCTCCGGCACCATTGGCCGGACACGGGCCTTGGTCATCGCCAGAACCGAGACGCACAACGCCAGCACGGCCGCGCAGGACAGCGCGCTCGATGCGCTCGATCTGCCGGAAGTGCAGCGCGAATGGCTGAGCGCCGAGGACGAGCGCACCCGGCCGACGCATGTACGGGCTGACGGTCAGATAAGGAACCAGAACGAAGCTTTCGACGTCGGCGGCGTGAAGATGATGCGGCCAGGCGACCCAAGCGCGCCGCCGCGAGAAATCATTAACTGTCGCTGCATCGCAGCCGCTGTCGTGCCTGACTAAGGAATTGCCATGACCCATGCCAGCCAGAACGGCGTCCTCGAGACAAAGCGCATTGAGATCGACCTCAAAGGTCTGACCGAAGAAGGCGAGTTTGAGGGATTCGCCTCGACGTTTGGTAATACCGATGAATATGGCGACGTCATTCGCGAAGGCGCGTTCAAAGCCAGCATCAAGAATCCGAAGCGGATCAAGATGCTCTGGTCTCACGATATGTCGAATCCCATCGGGGTTTGGCAATCTTTCGAGGAGAACAGCAAGGGCCTGGTGGCGCGCGGGCAGTTGGCCCTTGGCGTTCAACGCGGCAAGGAAGCGCACGAGCTTATGCGCCTGGGCGCGGTCGACGCACTTTCAATCGGATTCAGGGTGCCGAAGAACGGCTCTCAATTCGAGAACGAAACGCGCATTCTGACCAAGATCGATTTGCTGGAAGTCTCCGTTGTGAGCATTCCGGCAAATCCGAAAGCACGCATCCAGGCGGTCAAGGAATTGATCGCGGAAGGGTCGCTGCCAAGCGAGAGAGAATTCGAACTGATGCTCACGCGGGATGCTGGGTTCAGTTCCATACAAGCCAAGACGATCATCAGTCGTGGCTTCAAGGCCCTTGGTGCCACGCGGGATGCTGGCGACGGGCTCGATGAACTGCTGGCTTCAATCCGGAAGACGGCGGAATTCCTGTCACCAATCGAAGGACACTGATCGATGGAACCCATCGCGGAAGTCAAAAAGGCCGTCGATGACCTGAATAAGGGCTTCGAGGAGTTCAAAAAGGTCAACGACCGCAAGCTCGCCGATCTGGAAAAGAAAGGCAGCGCTGACGTTCTCGACGAGGACCAGTTGAAGCGCATCAACGCTTTCCTGGACTCGGCCGAGGATATCAAGGCGAAGGCCGAGGGCGCGGCCAAGCTGACCGAGGAGCGTCACGCGGAAATCGTCAAGAAGCAGGACGCGCTCAAGGCTGAGTACAAAGAACGCTTTGACGCCGTGGAGACGGCGATCAAGCGTTCGCCCAAGTTGTCGGGCTCCGATGACGAAGGGTCGGCAAAGCTGAAGGAGGCCAAGTCCATGTTCGCGGATTTCGCCCGCAAGGCGCCGCATGACATGGAGCCCGAGGTTCGCAAGAGGCTTATCGAGGCCAAGGTTCTCTCCGTCAGCAATGACACCGCTGCCGGCTTCTTGGCCCCGGCCGAGTACTTCATGGAGATGATCAAGGGCGTCATCCTCATGTCTCCGCTGCGCAGCCTGGCCCGCGTTCAGTCGACCAGCCGCACCTCCGTCAGCGTTCCCAAGCGCACCGGAACCTTCGCGGCGCTGTGGACGGCCGAGCGTGGCACGCGCTCCGAGACCGAAGGCCTGACCTATGGCCTCGAGGAAATCCCGACGCACGAAATGTACGCGCTCGTCGACATCACGGATCAGATGGTCGAAGACAGCATGTTCGACATCGAATCCGAGCTCGACATGGAGTTCCGCGAGCAGTTCGCTGTTGCCGAGGGCGCGGCCTTTATCACTGGCGACGGTGCGGGCAAGCCGGAAGGCATTCTCGACAACGCTGCCGTTGCCGAGACCAACTCTGGTTCGGCGGCGACCATCGCCGATGCCGATGGCCAGGCAAACGGCCTTATCACGTTGCAGCATGCCATCAAGACCGAGTATGCGCGCAACGCGGCCTGGATCTTGAATCGCCAGACTGTGGGCGTCGTCCGCGCGCTCAAGGATGGCGACAAGAACTACATCTGGGCGGCCGGCGCCGCGGTCGGGAATCCCAACACCATTCTGGGCGACCCCTACGTGGAAATGCCGGACATGCCCGCCCAAGCGGCCGGTGCCTACCCGATCGCATACGGCGACTTCCGCCGTGCCTATCGCATCGTCGACCGGGTGAGCCTGTCGATCCTGCGCGACCCATACACCCAGGCGACCAGCGGCAATATCCGCTTCATCGCCAGGCGTCGTGTGGGCGGACAGGTTGTACTTGTGGAGGCCATCCGCAAGCTCAAGTGCGCGGCGTAACCGGCTGAGCGAAAGGAAACGCAAGAAATGACAATGCGCGATCTCAACAGCGGCTTCTCGGCGGTGAACGCCCTGGTGCCGCAGACCATCAGCACCTCGGCCCTTAACACCGGCAACGAAAGCCTCGCCGGGTACAGCGGTGCACAGATCATCGTGGCCCTGGGCTCGATCGACGGCATGGGGGCCGGTTCGCCGACCGGCGGCAGTATTGCCGTTAAGGTCGAACACGCCGATGACAACGGCTCCGGCTCGCCTTCGTCTTACGCGAATGTGACCGATGCAGATATCGTCGGCGCAGCGGCGAGCATTTCCGCCGGCGTGGTCAAGACCTTCCAGGGCTTGCCGACCGGCAGCCTCGCTGAAATTTTCCAGTGTGCCTACGTCGGCGACAAGTACTGGATCAAGGTCACTCTGACACCGACCGGACTCGGCGCGGGCGGCCCCGTGGTCATCATCGTCAATAAGGGCCGTGCGCGTCATGCACCGGCTGGCGTGACACAGACTCCGTAACCCTGAGCCCCCATCGCACGGTTCGGGCAACTTGAGGCGGGGCCTTCGGGCCCCGCCGTTCTTTTGGAGATTTTCGCATGTATCGAATGCTGCGCACCGCGGCCGGCGCTGGCGATCCCAAGGGCAAGACGACCAGGATGTATGCAAAGGGGGAAACCTACCCAGCGGCGGCTTTTTTCAACGGCTGCGAACAAATCTTCCTGGCAAGCAATTACATGGAACCTGTCGAGACAAAGGCTGTTGCCGCTGCGCCAGAAAACAAAGCGATCGCCACTGCCCCGGAGAACAAGGCCGAGGAAACGGGAGCGCAGGAACCGCTCGTGCGCCGCGGCCCTGGCGGCAAGTGGTTCAGGCACGACCAGGAAGGCAACCGGATCGGCGGCGCCTTGAGCGACGACGAGTTGAAAGAGATCGGCATCGCCTAAGCCATGGTCTCGTTCTCGACCAACCGCCACAACCGCCGGCGCATGGAAGCCTTGCTGCACGGCGGCGGCTTGTTCAGGGCGATCCTGCTGACGGACGATGGCTCGCCAAGCCCAAGCGTCGACGTCAATACGATGGCCGAGGTGACCGAGGTCGATCCCGGAAACGGCTACGTGTCGGGCGGCAATGCGGTTGTCGGGAACTCGACCAACTTCCCGGTCACGCAGGACCAGGCCTTGAACCGGGCCTACTACGTGATCGCGGATCAGGAATTCACGCCCGCTGCGGCAGGCACATTGCCCGCTACCGGCTCTGGCGCCAGCTACATGGCGCTGTGCGGTCCGGAGCAGGGTTCGCCGAGCGACATTGCCTCGCTCGACGTGCTCGATGTCTTCGGACTGGGCGGCGCGCGCTATGCCACCTACCCGAATTCGATCTCGGTCAGGGACGCGGAATCCAGGATCAACGCCACATGACCTGGACGCCAATCACGCCGGCCTTCGACGCGAGCGGCCGCGCGGTCATCGACTACGGCCAGATCGCCGATCTCATGGCGGCGCATGGCTTGGAGACGAACGAGGTCAATATCCAGGTCGCGCGCATGGCGCTTTGCGCCTGGGTGCGCCGCTGGTGCAAGGCGCGCGGCATCGCTTTCATCGGCATGGACATCATGCCGTCGCCGCGCTTCGACCCCAGGCCCTATACGCGGGGCAATGGGTTGCAGGCCGAAATCCGGGCCGGGCGGCTCTGGCAGGGGTGCCTGGCCAGGATGCCCAAGCCATGAGGCGCGCTCTGCTGGCCCTGGCCATGATCGCCGCGCTGCTGCTGGCCCCTTGGCCGGTGCTCGCCGCGGCGGTACTCAGCTACTCGCTGGACGCCATATCGTCGCTGGAGCCGGGCGGCTCGGCCAGCCTGACGATCACGCTCAGCAATACCGGGCAGGTCGGCGTCGACGACGACTTCACGCTTGGCGACCTGGCCGATGCATCCGTGGTCGTTTCCGGGCCGAACCGCTATCTGATCTTCGACCCGAGCTACAAGGCGACGTATCGTGGCTCGGCCACCACGCTTTCGCCCGGTAACAATACCAGTATCACGCTTGGTTCCCTGTCCGTTGCCGCAGACGCGCCGGACGGTAGCTACGGCGTGCAGATCAGCATCGACTTCAACGGGCTTGCGACGGCGACCGCGAGCCAAGCGGTCAGGACCGTGTCCGTGGCCACTGTTGAAATCGGAGACGACAACGCTCTCACGGCGTACATTGCGACCCTTTCGGTCAATCAGATGGGCACCTCGTTTAGCACGCCAACTTTTACAGCTGCTGACATTGACTCGGGCGGCGGGCGAACGATCCTTGAATTTGCCGAGCGGACCTATTGGGATCCGGCGCGGAACAAGATTCTGTTCAACGGTCAGGGGCATCTACAGACGCCCAAGCAACTTGTGTACGATGCTGAGGCGAACACCTGGACCAACGGAACCACGGACGGGTGCAACTCCCCCGGTGGCGAAAATCACGCTTACAACCACAACGCCATGGACCCGGCGACGGGCCGGGCGTTTTACCGCTGCTACAACTCGAAGAACGTCCGGGTGCAGGATCCCAGCGACGGGACATGGTCTTTGTACGGCACGGTGCCTTCGGCACAGCCTCAGCAGATCGGCGGCGCCATAGAATGGTTCCCGGAACTTGGCGGCTTGATCTTTGTTGATAGCCGTCTTGGCGTCTGGCTATTTAATGACACGACATCTTCCTGGAGCCAGCTTGTCGGCGGCACGCACGACACTGCTGCGACCAATATCACCATGGCGCAGTACTCTAACTTCGCCGTTTACAACCCGACTTGCTCCTGCGTTTTCCTGGGCGGCGGCACTGGAACTGCCGAAGGCGGCAGCAGCCAGACCATGTGGAAGCTGGACCACACTGGCGCGATTAGTTCGATGGCTAGTGCGCCTGTTGGTTTGGGTGTTCAGCAGGGCGTTCTACTGCCGAATTCAGCCGACAACACGCTTATGCTGTTTCATGATAACGGGAATATCTACGAGTACGACGTTGCAGGAGACTCATGGTCTGACACTGGCCAAAACCATAGCGTGTTCAGCACGGCGGATGAGTGGCGCATCGGGGGTGTGATCGAGGAATACGGCGTTTTCTTCTTCATTCTGGAGAACACGACGCCGAATTTCTGGATATACAAGTACACCAGCCTGACCAATTCGTTCCAACTGGCATGCTTAAATCAGCATGTCATTCAATGTATCGATTTCGACGATGCTGGCGACTTTACCGATGGCTGCTCCGGCGGCACGTTGTACCAGGCCGGGTCTCCTGAATGCCCGACGGTTACGGAAACGCTGGCGCGCGACACGTCCGTCAAGGCCAATGGGGCGTCGTCGGCCAAGTGCATTGTCAGCACTGGCGACGCCTCGGACGTTTGCGGCTCCTATACCGTCAACTTCTCTCCGGGCACCGCCTCCGATGGCAGCAGCGGCTCGTATCCGGATCAGTTCGGCGAAGGCGAGGAGTTCTGGGTCCAAGTCAAGATGCGTTACAGCACCGGCTATGTGACCTTCAAGATCACTGGCCAAGGTTTCACCGGCAACGGCTCCTGCGCGCCGGAGGCCTGCGGCGACAAACTGTTCATTGTGACGGAGGGCGATCGGCCCGGCGCGAACAATCATTCCTGCGAAGAACTCGAAGTGGTCCCGACCGACAATGCGCAGCGCGGCATCACGCAGGCTTATCACCGCTGCGGCACGCCGATCAACTTCGAGGTTGCCATGGGCGGCAGCGATTTCGATCTGCAGCCGCCGAACCAGTGCTCGTACCAGGCATTGAACGGCGACTCGACGCTATACGACGATCCGCCCTGCACGCCCCAGGTCGAAGACCTGTGGATGACGTACACAATGCAAATGATCATCGGCACCTGGGGCAGTGGGGATAGCACAATTCGGGTGTGGCAACAGAACGAGGGGAGGAGCACAAAGAAGCTTATTCTCCGGCGCACTAACTTCACGCTGCACAACAGTGACCCGTCGAATGCCAAGTACGGCGCGATTTGGCTGACGCCTTACAACACGGGGAAACGGTCGGACCAGAGCCACCCGACGTTCAATATCTGGTACGACGACTTGGTTATTAGTCGCACATTGATTCATTAGGGTGCGGTGATGGCCTACACGCTGTTCCTCGGCCCAGTCGAAAAGACGATCGACAAAGCCGGGGAAACCATCCGCCATATCAAGTACGCCCGGCGGCCCGGCGTGATCCGTGCCGGCTCTTTCCGGTTGGCGGCGGATGGGCCGCGCATCGGATTGATCGAGGCCCAAGACACGCTGTTGCGCGCGATCCGCAACGATCCCGAATGCGTGTTCCTGTGCGACGAGCCAACGCTCGACGATCCCATAAGCGCCGCCCGTCTGACCGAATGGAAGGAAGCCTTCGAGTTACGGGGAATGCCCTCACACTGGCTCAAGGCGGGAGATACGCACAAGGACGCGCTCGCAAGCCTGGCGGGCGTGTGCTTCACCTCGCAGCGCATGGAAGGCCGGCACGGCACGGCACTGCCGCAACGCCTGCGCGGCGCGGGGCTGGACACCAAATGGGCCGCGCTGGCGCCCGAACTGCAAGAGGAGGTCCGGCAGGCCGCCTCCCGATTCCGTGTCAAGCGGGGTGACCTGGGCGGCGGCATGAGCCTTCGCGAGGCGCTGGAGATCACCAGCCGCGAGGCTAGGAAATTACCGGTCATTCTCGCCGGCTTGCGGCTAATCCCGGATCATTCCTATGGAGACCGCGCAGCGGCGTCGGCATCCGATGTGTTCGACACCGGTATCAGCGCCAATTGGGACAACGCGGAAGGTCCTTGGAACGGGTCGGTCTCCCATACCGGAACCGTGGTGTTTTCCGGTGGCTCCTTTGTCACAGCCGGCATGCTTTACAGCGTGGGGAGCCCGAATTTCGCCGATGACCAATGGGCACAGATCGACGGAGAGCTTCATAAGCACACTGTCGGCGTTCAACTCCGCGCCAATGTTGCTGACCGCGCGGGCTATCTCTGCATGGAACAGAGCGGCGGCACCACGCCGACCTGGGAAATCCGGGTCTATAGCGGCGCGGGCTCGGTCCTGGACTCGGCCACGAGCACAACGAACGGCCATGCAATCCTGGCCGGCGACACGCTGACAGGCGAAGTCGAGGGCACGACGGTTCGCGTCGGCTCGAACGATTCCGGCGCCGGCGACACGGAACGGCTGAATCTTACGGACGCCACGCACGCCTCTGGCATCCCAGGACTCGCGGTTTACGGCGCCAATGAGACCAATCTGACCCGCATCGACAACTGGCGCGCTGGCGACATGGCAGCGGTGGCGGCGACAGTAACAACCGACATGGACGCCGCGATCCAGGCGACCGCAGCCAAGACGCTGGGCCTGAACGCCGGCATCGCGGTCGCGTCTCTTGAACAAGTATCTCTCGACTTGGCGGTGGCCCGCGCGCGAACAGCCAGCGCCGATCTGGCGGCGGCGGTTCAGGCGGTCAAGGCTGTGGCAGCCAGCCTGGATGCGAGCGTCTCAGCGGTGGGTTCGATAGCCGTTTCCGCTGACATGGACGCCGCTGTGCAGGCGCTCAAGACTAGGATTGCCGGCCTGGACGCTGCCGTGCAGTCCGGGCGGAGCGCGACGGCCAGTATCGACGTGGCTCTACAGGCGGCAAGAACGCTGGCTGCCTCGCTGGACGCCAATATATCGGCCGGCGGCTTCACGATCGTTCCCGCTCCGGCGGTGTCCACGTCGAGCGCGATCGATCCCACGGTCGACGTCGGCACGGCGCTGGCTACGTTCCTGGACGCAGCCATACAGCAAAGCGGCGCACTAGTGACATCGCTGCAGGCGGCGCTGGCAAAGTCGCAAACGCTGGACGCCTCGATAGACGCGGTCATCTCTGCGGCCAGATCAAGCGCGGTCAACTTGGCCGCCGCGGTTCAGGGCATGGCGGTTGTGGCTGCCTCGCTCGATGCCAATGTGAGCCTACCAGGTTCGACGACCTATACCGTGGCCGCCGCGTTGAGCGCCGCACTGCGAGACACCGTGGCGCTGTCTGTGTCGCTTTCGGCCTCGATCCGGGAAGCCGGGACGCTGTCAGTCAGCCTCGACGCGGGTCTGGCATCGACCAGGACCAGCCTGCATTCGATAGACGCCGCTATTGCCGCCCTGCAAAGCGAGCAGGCTGCCATGGACGCGGCCGTGCAGGATGCAATGGTTTCGCAAGTATCGCTGGACGCCAGAATCGGAACCGTCTTTGCCCCGTCTAGGGCCCGGACCTACATCATTCCTGCCGGCAATAGGAGACATTGAGCATGACTGCGACCGTCATCATCGAGGAACACAACGGCGCTGGCAACACGCGAACCGACAAGACGAGCGGCACGGTCCGGTTCAAGAACGCCGACAACGCGACCGTGGACCTGAACAATCCGCTGGTCGTGCCGAGTGCCGGTGCGCGCGAGAACTCATATGAGAAGTGGCTGCGGCTGCGCATCACGAACGGCGCCTTCACGCAGATCAGCAATCTGCGGGCCTATTCGGACGGCGACCTGAGTTTCGGCCAGGGCAGCCCCTCCGAAGTCAATGTGTACTACGCGACCGCCGGCGCTTACCGGGCCCCAGCCGTCCCGACTGAAGTCAACGGCCCGCCGCAAATCCCCGAGGCGGGTTCGCCGGTTGAGAACATGACGAACCTGGCGCTGCGGGTGTCCGGCGATCCGGTCGATATGGACGCGATCAATACCGGGCCATTCACGGACGGAAGCCCGGCTGAGGAAATCGGTGACTTCCTGGTCCTGGTCATGCAGCTCATGCCCGGCGCCTCGAGCGGCCTGCTGACGGCGGAAACGCTCACCTTCGCTTACGACGAAATCTAGGCCAGTGGCGCAAGTCCTGAACGGCGCGTTGCTGTCGGAGCCGCCGAGCGAAGATCGGATCGTCAAGTCCGGCGCGGTCACCCTGACCGTGTTCGCGGACGGCAGGAAAACGGCGGGCTTCGTGCGCAACGGCATCAAGTGGCCGGGCGGCCGCAAGGTCGAGATGCTGGTCGGGGAGTGCGACGGCGTGCGTTGCTACGCCCAGGAACGCGACGGCCACGTCTACATCTTCCTGGGCCGGCGGAACATGGAGCCCTGATGCCGTACCGCCTGATCGATCCGCAAGAAGTGCTGGACTATAGCTGCGATTGGGCGACGTTTCTGGCCGAGGCCGGCAGCCCCGGCGATAGCATCGACACCTCAACCTGGTCTATCTATCCGCAGGAAGGCAGCCCGAGCGAGCCGATCTTGTCAAACGACACCGTGACCGGCGACGTCGCGACCGTGTTCGTCTCGAATTGCGCGGTCGGCGGTGTGTACCGCCTGAGCAATAAGGTCGTGACGACGCAGGGCCGGACGGCGGAGCGGACCTGGACCTTGAGGTGCGATCAGCGATGAAGACGCAGCCGCTTCGCCTGACCCTGGTCACGCCGCCGGACAAGCAGCCCTTGACCTTGAACGAGGTCAAGCTGGCCGCCCGGATGGACGACGACTTCACGGACGATGACGCGATTCTGACCGCGCTGATACGAGTGGCGAGCGAGGCTTTCGAGACCTACACCGGCCTGTCCGGCATTTCGCGCACTTACCGCGCCTTCCTGACGCACTGGCCGCGAGCCGAGATGGCGCGCGATTGGGAGGGATTCCGCGAAGGCCCTGAGGATTGGCTGAACGGACCGCCGCGCGATCTGGAGTTACCGCGCCCGCCGCTGCAATCGGTGACGCATATCAAGACCTACGACGACGCCGACGCGGCGACGACCTATGCCGCGAGCAACTATTTCGTCGACACGGCCTCGAAGCCTGGGCGGGTCGTGCTGCGCACCGGATCGGCGCAGCCCTTGCCCACGCGGGTCGCGAACGGAATCGAGATCGAGTTCGTCGCTGGCTACGGCAGCAATCCGGCCGATCTGCCGGAGCAGGCTCGCCAGGGCATGTCGCAGCTTGTCGTCTACCTGAACGAGCGCCGCGGCGACTGCACGGTCGAAGAGGGCATTGCGAAGTCGGGCGCCGGGCTTCTATGGGCGCCACTCAGGATCGGGCGGTTGTAATGGCCAAGATGCCGAGCCAGCTTGAAGTGCCGATCGTCATGAACTTCACCATCAACATGAAGGTTCCGGTGTTTCTCGACGGCGCGGCCGGGACGGGCTGGCAGAAATCGCTCAACCGGCAACTCGCTATCGAGATCGAGTTGGCCCTGCAGGACTTGGCCGGGCAATGGAAGCGCGTGCGCGAAGATGCTCTGTGACAAGATCAAGCCGAGCCGGTTCCGGCACCGGGTCACGCTGCAGAGCGAATCCCTGGTGGCCGACGGCGGCGGCGGTGGCGGCGCGCCGGTCTGGAGCGATCAAGCGACAATATGGGCGGACATCCAGCCGATATCGGGGCGCGAGATTCTGCACAGTCAGATGTTGCAGGGCCGGGTGACGCCTAGGATCATCACGCGATACCGCGCCGGGGTCACAACCGCCATGCGGCTGGCCAAGGGCGCGCGGCTGTTCAATATCCGCGCGGTCATCAATATGGAAGAGCGCAACCGTTATCTCGAAATCATGTGCGAGGAAGGTGCTGCGACGTAATGGCGATCCGGGCCAAGATCGACGGCCTGCCGAGATTGCAGCGCCGGCTCAAGGCTATCGGCACGGAGGGCGTTGACGAGGTGGCGCGGGCAATAGCGGTATCGGCACTGGACGTGCAGAGCCAAGCGCAGCGGTCCATACAGCGCGGGGCGCGTTCCGGCGTTATCGTCACCAGGGGCGGCACGGCGCATCAAAGATCGGCGCCGGGCGAGTTCCCGAAAACCGACACCGGGCGGCTGGTCTCTCAAATCAGCCATGAGATAGACACGGATCGACTTGGCGCGTCGGTAGGCACCAATATAGAATACGGGCCGTACCTGGAATTCGGCACCCGGACCATGGCGGCGCGGCCCTGGCTGCAGCCGACCTTCGAGCGGTTGAAAGGGAAGATTCGTGACCGGATCGCGAAAGCCATGCGAACCGCGGAACGCAAAGCAACGCGCAAAGGCTAAACCTCAGCCGTTGCGCGATAAGGCGGCGTTCCGGCCCAAGGGCAAGCGCGTGGATGTCGGGTTCGGCGTCGACGGCGATGATCTGGTCACGCGAAGGCCAGATGGGAAGATTGAGCGAGGCAAGGTGAAATGATTAAGCCCGACGATTCCTTTGAGCACCACAACTACAACCCAGCCCATTATTTTGCGTTTCTGCTGGAAGACGCTGGGCACGAAGTCGATTGGGAAGAGATTGACAAGGCCGCTGCATTTTGCGCGGAACGTGCCCCCGTCATAAACGACCGCAATGACCGCTGACTCGCAATGGGCCGTGCAGCAAGCGATCTACGCCGCGCTACGGGGATCGACGGCTGTCAAGGCGCTGATCGGCAACCCGGCGCGGGTCTACGACTACGTGCCGACGGACTCGACATTCCCGTATGTGACCATCGGTGAGGGCACGGCGGTTCCGGGCGAGGCCGATACCAAGTCGGAAGACGGCATGGAGCAGACGATCAACGTCCACACTTGGTCGCGTGAGCGCGGCATGTCGGAGACCAAGCAAATCATGGGGGCCGTGATCGACGCGCTGGATCAAGCGAACCTCAGCATCGCCGGGTTCAGCCTGGTCATGCTGCGCTTCGAGTTCAGCGAGTCAATGATGGACCCTGACGGGCTGACGCGCCACGGCGTGCAGCGGTTCAGGGTTGTGACGGGAGAGGCTTAGTAAACGCAGCGGTAACTGCCAGCGTGCATCGGGCTGAGGCCGATCCAGGTATCGTACTCGCGCTCAAGAACCGCGCGGCGGGCGCCGTAGCGATGGCACTCAGCCAGGGCGACTGCGAGAGGCTCGTCGTATCCGTTCCAGCCAGGATCGAAATACACGGTCACTGACTCGCGTGACGTGTGGGCCAATTGCGCGCCGCACGCGCTGAGGGCCAAAAGCGCCAAGCCGATAATAATCGTTCGCATGCGAGGGACATTAGACGAACGTGCCTGAACCGGCAAGTCAGTGGATCGTGCCCCGGATTTGGCCTGGGGCGACCGCCGTCATCGCGGCATCGGGCCCGAGCATGGCGAGGGAAGACCTGGAGGCGGTACAGGGCCGCTATCCGGTCATTGTGGTTAACGACACCTGGCGTCTCGCGACCTGGGCCGATGTTCTCTACGCCTGCGACCATAAATGGTGGCGCAAGCATGGTGGCGTGCCGGAGTTCGCCGGCCTCAAGATCACGATATCGAATAGCCAGCCATATACCGACGAATGGCCGGCGGTGAAGATCGTCGAGAACACCGGGACCGAGGGCCTGGAATTGAGCCCGCACGGCGTCAGGACCGGTCGCAACAGCGGGTATCAGGCGATCAACCTGGCGGTGCACTTCGGGGCCAGGCGGATCGTGCTGCTTGGCTACGACATGAAGGCGGCACCGGATGGGCGCACGCACTGGTTCGGGGATCACGCGGACTGGCCGACGGCGCCGGCCATATTCGCGAACACGTTCCTGCCGCACTTCGACAAGCTGGCCGTGGAGTTGGGCAAGGCAGGGGTCGAGGTTCTGAACGCCAGCCGGGAGACCGCGCTGGAGACGTTCAAGAGGGTGAAGTTGGAGGAGATATTGAGTGCCGACCGCCTATAGCATCCTGCCGGATCGCTTCGAGGACGGCCGGCACGAGGCGATCAAGGCGGGACTGCGCCGCGCCGGGTATACGGTCATCCAGGGCCATGGCGTGCCCCGCGACGAGCGCGACGTTCTGGTCACCTGGACCGTGCACCGGGGGGCGAAGGAAGACGCGGCGCGGGCCTTCGAGGCGGCCGGCGGTCGGGTCATCGTCTGCGAGGAGGCATACTTTCGCATCGTCGGCGGCGAGAAGTGCTTCGCGCTGGCACTGCATGATCACAATGGCGCGGGGCGCTGGCGCATCGGCGGCCCTGAGCGGTGGGCCGGCTTCGGTATCGCGCTTCGGCCATGGCGCGCACCGGGCCGGCACATCGTGGTTCGGGAACAGCGCGGCATCGGATCCTCGGTCATGGCCAGCCCGCCCATGTGGCATGACCAAGTGATCGCGGAGATTCGCAAGCGAACGGATCGGCCGGCGGTGCTGCGGTTCCATCCGAAAAGCCGCATGTCCCGGAACGAGGCGGCGGCGCAGCCCGGCCTCATGGATCAACTCGAAGGCGCGCAGGCCATGGTCACCTGGGCCAGTGCCGATGCCGTGGATGCCCTGGCAGGCGGCGTGCCGGTGTTTTACCGCGCGCCGCACTGGATATGCGAAGGCGCGGCGAGGCACTGCCTGGACGACATTGAGACACCGTTCCGAGCGGACCGGCTGCCCGCCTTCGAGCGGCTGGCCTGGGCGCAGTGGCGGCGCGGCGAAATAGAAACCGGAGAGGCATTCAAGTGGCTGCTCGGCTGACCTGTTACCCGACCGTCGGCAAGAAAAAGGCCGGGCGCATCTGCGAGGCCTTCGCGCTGGGCTGCGATGGCAGGGTCGCGGTATCGGACACGCCGATACTGCACGATGGCCCGGCGTTCTTCTATGGCTGGACGCACTACACCTGGCCCCTGATGCGCCAATGCATCAGCGAGGGTCGCGAATGGTACTACGCCGACAATGCCTACTACTTCGGGCGGCCCAGGCTGTTCCGGGTGACGCGAGGCGCCTTGATGCATGACGGCTCCGGACAGGCCGTGGCGCGCGCGAACGTGGTGCAGCCTCGCGTCAGGCCTTGGCGGCAAGACGGGCGGCATATCATCCTGGCCACGCAGAGCGAGGCCTTCTACAGCCTGCGCATGGGCCAGAGCCGCGCGGAGTGGACGGATGCTATAGTCGAGCGGCTGCAGCAACATAAGGACCGGACAATCAAGGCTTGCCACAAGCCGGATACTTGGGGCGGCAAGCCGCACCCGCACCTGAATTTTGAGGCGATATTACCCGGCGCCTGGTCCGTGGTCAGCCATTCCTCGAGTGTCATGGTCAAGGCGCTGTGCGACGGCGTGCCGGTGTTCTCGACCGCCCCATCCATGGCCTCGCGCATGGGCCTGTCCGATCTGTCCATGATCGAGACGCCGGCCTATCCCGATGGCCGGGAGCAGTGGATTGCGCAACTGATGGGCAATCAGTGGCGGCAGGAGGAAATGAAGGCCGAGGAATGCTGGCGCGAGATGGAGAGCCAAGAGGCGGTTGAGCTGGAGCTGGCCAGGA
>ERZ869936.520-NODE-520-length-35800-cov-6.990712_pt1 | contig 35800 bp, 47 predicted proteins | sample MGYA00520876_ERZ869936 | MGnify/ENA primary metagenome ERZ869936 (study PRJEB32218, sample SAMN09650985) | biofilter metagenome | isolation source: enrty point of leading RO module | place: Saudi Arabia: Thuwal, RO plant located on Red Sea | collected 2016-02-17 ... | reverse complement strand
GAACAAGTGGCCGGCTTCAGCTGGAACAGGTGGCCGGAATCAGTGGAATACGCACGCGACACCAAGTGGTTCGCGCCGAGTGACGCGTCTTTCATGATCAACTACCGGGTCGACGACCTCGATGCCCTGCTCGCGAATCTGCAAAAGGCCGGCGTCGAGGTTCTGCAGGGCCCGGAATCGCACGAGAACGGCAAGTTCGCATGGATCGCCGACCCGGAGGGCAACAAGGTCGAGCTGTGGCAGCCGATGCCCTGGGACGAGAAAAACAAGGGCGAATGAGGTCGCCGCGGTGCTTCGCGCCGGCGTCGTCGGCACGGATCGGCAGCGTGGGTTAGTATCCGGAGAAGATTTCCGGGCACGCCGCTCGATGGGGACCACGATGCAGGGACAAGCCGACACCCGTACGCCGCGAGCCGGCATCAGCTGGCGCCCCGTTGCCTGGGGCGTCGCCGCGCTGCTGCTGATGCTGCCGCTCGTGGCCATGCAGTTCACTGACGAGGTCGCCTGGACCGCGTCCGACTTCGCCGTGTTCGCAGCCATGCTCGCGTTCGCGCTCGGCGGCTTCGAGCTCGCGACACGGATCGGCGGCGAGCAGCGCTACCGCGTCGCCGCCGCGCTGGGTCTCGGCGCCGCGTTCCTGCTGTTCTGGGTCAACGGCGCCGTCGGCATCATCGGCGGCGAGAACAACCCGGCCAATCTCGGGTACATGGCCGTGCTGCTGGTCGCCATCGGCGGCGCGCTGCTGGCGCGCGGACGGCCCGGCGGCCTGGCCGTGGCCATGGGCGCGGCGGCGCTGCTGCAATTGCTCGTGCCGCTGGCGGCCATCGTCAGCGGCGGCTTGCCGGACGAGCGCGCAATGCAGCTCGACGTCGTCTGGCTCACGGCGTTTTTCGTCGCACTGTGGCTGGTCGCCGCCTGGTTGTTCCGGCAGTGCGCCACGTCCGCACCACGATCCTGACAGCCCCCGGTCACCGCGCCGGCCGGCCCCGATTCCGAGGAGACGCGACCGAAGTCGACCCGGCCGTCATCGATCGGGGCGCGGAGCTGGCGCTCGAGTCCTATGCCGCCGGTTATGCGCAGATGCTGCAGGCGTCGGAGTTCACGAACTAGCACGGAGCCGCGCTCTGTTATCCTCGCGGCTGACCCGTCGAGACACGCGAGGCCGCCATGCCACGTCACGTCGATCCCGAGCGCGAGCAGTTCGAGGCCTTCAAGGCGCTGCCGCGCGACCGGCCGATCATGATGCTGAACCTGCTGCGCTTTCGCGAGCACGCGGCCTACGAAGACGGGCGCACGGCGAGCGGCGCGGAAGCCTACGCGGCCTACGGCCGCGACAGCGCGCCGGTATTCCGGCGGGTCGGCGGCGAGATCGTCTGGCGCGGCATGCCGGAGGTCACGCTGATCGGGCCCGCGGACGAGCACTGGGACCTCGCGTTCGTCGCGCGCTACCCGACCGCCGGCGCGTTCCTCGAGATGGTCACGGATCCCGCGTACCGCGAAGCCGTCCGGCACCGGCAGGCCGCCGTCCTCGACAGCCGCCTCGTGCGCCTCGCAGCGGATTCGTCGGGTGACGGCTTTGCCGGCTGAACCGCCTGCGTCGTGCCGCCGTTCGGCACCTGCAGGCTTCGACGCTCCCGCGCCCACGTCAGCGCGTACACCGAGCGCGACAATCGGGTGTGCGCTGCCAGGTCGTCGGCAGGACCCGGCATCGTGCTGACGCCGTACGGCAGACGGCCGATGCCCCGCTGATGCGCCGGGGTCGTCGTCAGCGGCCGGGAGGAATCGGCGTCACGACGCCGATAGCCGTCGTGCTGCTGCTGCTGTTCGTGTTCCTGTCGGTGGCCTGGTTCTACCTGGCGCCCGCGCGCGATGCCGACAGCGGCGAGGACGAGATCCTCGCGGAACTCGACCGGCAGCAGTCGCTGTGGGTTCTGCGCCGGCCGCCGGCCTTCGAGTACCGCGTGCTGCGCCGCTGCGACTGCCCGCGAACCATCACTGAACCCTATGTCGTCCGGGTCGAGCCGGGCCGCCGCAGTGCGCGCTTCCGCGACCCGCTGGTCGTCGCCGGCGAGGAACTGGACGAACCGCCCGAGCCGTTGTCGATCGACGACCTGTTCGCACGCACGCGCGCGGAACTGGCGGCCGGCCGGCGCGTCGAGGTCGAATACGACGCGCGCTATGCCTATCCCGCGCGCCTGCGCTTCGCGGCCGGCGCCGGCGTGCCGGCGCTGGACGTCGACGTGCGCGATTTCCGCGTCCTCGACGAGGCGGCGCGGCGATGACGCGGCACCGGCCGGCGATCCTGCGCGCGGCGGCGCTCGGTACGGGCATCGGCGCGCTGGTGGCGACGCTGGCCGCGCTGCGCGACTGGTGGCTGAACCCAGCGGGATTGTTCCACGGCCCCGCGGGCACCGACTGGTCGATCGTGTTCGATACCTGGTGGAGCTGGTTCCTGCCGGTCGCCGCGCCCGTCGTCGCCGTGCTCGTGCCGGTCGCGTGGCTGCTCGGCCGCCGCCGGCTTGCGCGCGCCGCGCCGCCGCCAGATACTGGCGACCCGGTGCAACGAGGGGACAAGGATGGGTGAAGAGGAGCGCTTCGACCTGCTGCGCATCGCCGTCATGGTGTGCGCGCTGACCAGCCTCGTGCTCATCTGCGGCTACTTCGTCGTCACGGCATTCGAGGCCGGCAGTTCGGCCGGCATGCGCAGCGTCGCGGGCATCCTGCTGCCGTTCGTCGTCGGTGGCTTCCTCGTCGTGTTCCGGCGCGAATTGCTGACGCGGGTCGCGACCATTCCGGCCGCGCTGGCGTTCCTGCTGGCCGCCGGATTCGGGGTCGCGGTCATGCTGCTGATCGAGAACCTCGAGCTGTTCCGGCAGGCGCCAATCGCCGAGCTGATCGTCGCGACCGGTCTCTCGCTGTTCACGTACACGCCCGGCGCGGTCGTCGCGAGCGGCGACTCGGCTGCGCGCCGCGACGTCTGGATGGCTTATTACTTCGGCACCGTCAGCGGCATGCTGGGCTACGTCGTGCTGCTGGGCCTGCCGTTCGGCGACTGAGGCGGGCGCGCTGGACGCGCTGCATTCCCTGCTTCTCCTGGTGGCGCTCGCAGCAGGCGCGCTGGGCGTCTTCATGCGCGCGGCGCTGGCCCTGCGCCGGGGCGGCGGCGGGTTGACGCTTGCGCCCGGCGCGGTGGCGCTCGCGTCCGGCACGCTTTCCGCGGTCGTGCACCGGCTTCACGGTCATGCCGGGAGCTCGGCGGAGCCGATGACGGCCGGCGAGTTCGTCGTCAACCACCCGGCGTACGGGCTCGTGCTGCTGTTTGCCGTCGTGGCCCTGCTGCCCGCGGGGCGGGGCGGCCGCGGCGACGGGTCGACCGGCGGGCGCTGAGTCGGGCAGAATCGGGAGCTGCACCGCCGGGGGCGCGCATGTCCGAGTTCACCGTCATCGTCGTGATCGTGCTGCTGGTACTCGGCGGCATCGCGGTCGGCGTCGGCGTCGTGCGCGCGCTGGGCCGCGGCACGGAAGCGCTGCCGCCGCTGACCGGCGACGGCAACGGCCACTTCGAACTCGTCGGCAAGCCCGTGGTCTGTCAACACTGTGGCCGGCAAGAGTTCCGTGCACGGCGCGTGCTGCTGAACACTTGGCTCATGTCGCTGCTGCGCTTCGACTGGCTGGACTCGAACGCGACGCTGCTGTCATGCCGCCACTGCGGCGCGCTTCACTGGTTCACGCAGCCGGTCGACGAGAGGCGCTGAGCGCCGTCAACGCACGAATCCCGGAGTACCCATGGAAACCATGCAGGAAGAACCGCAGCTGCCCGGCGACGTCGTCGCCGCGATCGAGGCCGGCCGAAAGATCGACGCGATCAGGCTGCTGCGCGAGGCGGAAGGCCTGGACCTCGCCGAGGCCAAGCGGCTCGTGGACCTGTACGCCGCGAAGAACCCGAACCTGCTGACCGGCAGCGAGCTGAAAGACGAGGGCAGCGGCGGCAAGCTCTTGTTCGCGGTGGCCGTCGTCATCGGCAGCTGGCTCATCTGGCGCTACCTGGGCTGAGCGCATGGACACGACGGAACTGCGCGGCGCGCTCGACTTCCTGCGCGGCGCGGAACAGCTCAAGAACACGATCCGCCACTGCTACACGTCGGAGGGCCGCTCGGAGAGCGTCGCCGAGCACAGCTGGCGGCTGTGCCTGATGGCGCTCGTGTTCGAGGAGCATTTCCCGGACGTCGACTTCGCGCGGCTGGTCAAGATCTGCCTGATCCACGACCTCGGCGAGGCGATCGGCGGCGACATCCCGGCGCCGCAGAAGGCGGGCATGCCGGATCGCGCGGCAATCGAGCGGCGCGACCTGCTCGAGCTGCTCCGTCCGCTGCCGGCAGGCCTGCGCGACGAGATCACGGCGCTCTGGGACGAGTACGAACGCGCGGAATCGCCCGAGGCGCGCCTCGCGAAGGGCCTCGACAAGCTCGAGACGATCCTGCAGCACATCCAGGGCAAGAACCCGGCCGATTTCGACTACCGCTACAACCTGGATTACGGCCGCGACTACACCGCGGCGGATCCGCTGGTCGCGGCGCTGCGCGAGATTCTCGACGAGGAAACCGAGCGGCGTGCGCGCGAGTCGGAGGCCGCGCGTGGCTGAGCTGCCGGGCGGTGGCCGCTGGAACGGCCTGCGCGCGCAGCCCGCAGGCGGCCCGGCCCCGGGCAGACGTGCAGGTCGGGTTTGCTGCGCGGAATCCGCGCGCGCGGCCGGCTGTCCCGCCTGGTGATGCAAGACCCCAACGGCAGCGAGACACGCGCCACGGTCCGCAGCGGCCCGCTGCCCCCGGTCTGGTTCCTGCTCGCGCTGGTCGGGCAGGCTGCACTGCAGCACTGGCTGCCGCTCGCGACCGTGCTGCCGGCGCCCTGGCATCTCGCGGGCCTGCTGCCGCTCGTCGCCGGCTTGGGTATCGCGGCGGTCGCGGCCCGCGCTTTCGCCCGTGCCGGCACCGCGATCCGGCCGTTCCGGCCGATGAGCGCGCTGGTCGAGACCGGGCTGTACCGCGTCACCCGCAACCCGATGTACCTCGGCATGCTGCTGGTGCTCGCCGGCTCGGCGATGCTGACCGGCAGCCTGTCGCCATTCCTCGTGCTGCCGGTGTTCTTCGTGATCATTCGCCAGCGTTTCGTGCTGCGCGAGGAGGCGCTGCTGGAGGCGCAGTTCGGCGCGCAGTACCGCGCGTTCCGCGAGCGCGTGCCGCGCTGGCTGTGAGTCTCCGCGCATTTGCCGGTCCCTGCGCCTTCGCCTAGGATGACCCGCTCTGCCGGGGGGCGAAAATCATGCGGGGCAGGTGGGTGTGATCCCGTTAGACGTACTGTCGGTGTTCTTCCTGGCGAGCGCGCTGCTGGCGCTCGCGCCGGGACCGGACAACATCTTCGTGCTGACGCAGTCCGCGCTGTCCGGGCCGCGCGCCGGCCTCGTCGTGACCTTCGGCCTGTGCACCGGCCTGGTCGTGCACACGACGGCCGTCGCGCTCGGCGTCGCCGTGATCTTCCAGACCTCGGCACTCGCGTTCACGCTGCTGAAAGTCGCGGGTGCCGGCTACCTGCTGTACCTCGCCTGGGGTGCGTTCCGCGCCGGGGCCAGCCGCCTGCCGGCCGGCGAAGTGCCGCGCCTGTCGCCCGGGCGCCTGTACCGTCGCGGCATCGTCATGAACGTGACGAACCCGAAGGTATCGATCTTCTTCCTGGCCTTCCTGCCGCAGTTCGCGGACCCGGCCCGCGGGCCGCTCGTGCTGCAGATCCTGCTGCTCGGCGCCGCCTTCGCGGTCGCCACCGTGCTCGTCTTCGGCGGCGTCGCGCTGTTCGCCGGCGCGCTCGGCCAGTGGCTCGCGCGCTCCGCGGGCGCGCAGCGGGTCATGAACCGCGTCGCCGGCACCGTGTTCGCCGCGCTCGCGGTGAAGCTGCTGGTCACGGAGCGCGCCTGAGCATGGCCGGCTACTCGGGGACGCCGCTCGCGAAGAAGCTCGGCATCAAGGCGGGCTCTCGCGTGCGCCCGGGCGGCGCCCCGGCGAACTACGCCGAGTTGCTGGCGCCGCTGCCCGACGACGTCGTGCTGTCGCCGCGGCTGCGCCGCGACGTCGACGTCTGCCACCTGTTCACGAAGAGCGCGCGCGAACTCGAACGCGCGCTGCCGAGGCTGCTCGAACGCATCCACCCGGACGGCGCGATCTGGGTGTCGTGGCCGAAGCGTGCCTCCGGCGTCGCGACCGACGTTACCGAGGACACGGTCCGGCGGCTCGCGCTGCCGCTCGGCCTCGTGGACATCAAGGTCTGCGCCGTCGACGAAACCTGGTCCGGCCTGAAGCTGGTGATCCGCCGCGAACTCAGGGACCGGCGGCGATGAACGACGGGCGCAGGGCGGTGACGATCCGCGCGGCGACCGCCGCCGACGGCGCGGCGATGCTCGAGCTGCTGCCGCGGCTGGCCGACTTCGAGATCCCGGCGCACCGCGAGCCGCGGCACCTGTACCAGGACGACGAGGCACTGCTCCGGCGCTGGCTCGGCGGCCGGGCGCCCGAGTGCCGCGTGCTGGTGGCGGTCGACGGCGACGCGCTGCTCGGCCTGACGCTGACGACGCTGCAGCCGGAACCCCTGAGTCACCGGCCCGGCGCGCACCTCGAAGTCATCGCGGTCGCAGCGGGTGCCGAGGGCCGCGGGGTCGGTCGCGCGCTGATGGACGCGGCCGAGTCGCAGGCGCTGGAAGAGGGCGCGGAATTCATGACGTTGCACGTGTTGTCCGCGAACACGCGCGCTCGAGCGCTGTACGAGCGCTGCGGGTACTCCGGGGAGCTGTTGCGCTACATCAAGCCACTTGGCGGAACGGAGAAACAATGACGGACTTCGACGGCCAGCGCGTACTCGTGACCGGTGGCTCGCGCGGCATTGGCCGCGCCGTCGCGATCGCGTTCGCGGCGCGCGGTGCGCGCGTCGCGGTGCACTACCGGGCCGGCGCGGACGCGGCCGCGGAAACGCTGGCCGCGCTCGCAGGCGACGGCCATGCGCTGGTGCGTGCGGACCTCGGCACGGGCGACGGCGCCCGCGCGGCGGTCGACGGGGCCGTCGCGGCGCTCGGCGGGCTCGACGTCGTCGTCAATAACGCGGGCATCTTCGAGCACCACCCGCCGGACACGACCGACTTCGACGACTGGCAGCGCGCCTGGCGGCGCACGCTGGCGATCAACCTGGAAGGCCCGGCCCACGTGTGCTGGTGCGCGGCGCGCGTGCTGCGGGCGGCGGGCGGCGGCGTCATCGTCAACGTCGGCTCGCGCGGCGCGTTCCGCGGGGAGCCCGACGCGCCGGCCTACGGCGCCAGCAAGGCCGGCCTCAACGCGCTGAGCCAGTCGCTCGCGGTCGCGCTCGCGCCGCACGGCATCCGGGTCGGCGTCGTCGCACCGGGTTTCGTCGAAACGGACATGGCGGCCGCACTGCTCGACGGCCCGGAGGGCGACGGCATCCGCGCGCAGAGCCCGTTCGGGCGGGTCGCGCGGCCCGAGGAGGTCGCGAGCGCGGTGCTGTTCCTCGCCTCGGCCGACGCGGCGTTCGCGAGCGGCGCTATCATCGACGTCAACGGCGCGTCCTACCTGAGGAGCTGACGATGCAGGACGAAGCCAGGCGTACCCCGCTGCTGCTGCTGCCGTTCGCGTGGCTGTGGCGGCTGCTCGGTTTTTTCATCGTGCTCGCCGGGCGTATCGCCTGCGCGCTGACGGGTTTCGTGCTCATGGTCGCCGGCGTGGCGCTCGCATTGAGCGTCGTCGGTGCGCCGGCCGGCATCCCGCTCAGCGCGCTCGGCTTCCTGCTGCTCGTGCGCGCCCTGTTCTGAGGAGGACCGCTTGCAACTGACCACCGTCGCCTACGGCATGCTGATCGCCGTCGGCCTGTTAGCCGTCGTCTGGTTCGCGTTCGTGCTGCCGTCGGAGCGGCGCGATCACCAGCGGCGGCTCGACATCGTGCGCAAGCGCCTCGCCGAGCGCGCGGAGCGCGCGGCGGAGGACCTGGACCATGAGCGGGAACGACCGGACGACGGGCGCTGAGCCCCCGGCTGCCGGGCTCGCACTGCGCGACGCGGTCGCGGCGGACCTGGCGCAGATCGCCGGGCTGCACCGGGCCGCGTTCGGCGGCGAGGCGGAGGCGCTGCTCGTGGAACGGCTGCACGCGGCCGGCGCCGCGCTGGTGTCCCGCGTGGCGGCGGGCGACGACGGCATCGCCGGGCACATCCTGTTTTCGCCGGCCGGCCTCGAAGCCGCCGACGGTCCCGCGCTTGCCGCGCTGGCGCCGATGGCCGTGCGCCCGCGCCGACAGCGGCAGGGCATCGGCTCGCGTCTCGTCGATGACGGCCTCGAACGCTGCCGCCTGCGGGGCATCGAGGCTGTCGTCGTGCTCGGGCACGCCGGCTACTACCCGCGCTTCGGCTTCCGGCCGGCCTCTGTCTTCGGGTTGTCCTGTCGCTGGGACGTGCCGGACGAGGCCTTCATGGCGCTCGAACTCGTACCCGGCGCGCTCGGCGGCGCGGGCGGGCGGGTGTGCTATCACCCGCTGTTCGCGGAGCTCTGAGCCGTGGGCGCCGGGCGTACGGTGCTGACGACCGCGCGGCTCAGGCTGCGCGAATTCTCCGAGAGCGACGCGGGCTTCATGGTCACGCTGCTGAACGACGCCGACTTCCTGCGCTACATCGGCGACCGCGGCGTCCGCAACGAGGCCGACGCGCGCGCCTACCTGCGCGAGGGCGCCATCGCGAGCTACCGCGAACACGGCTACGGCATGTACATGGCCGAGCGTCGCGCGGACGGCCGCGCCGTCGGCGTCTGCGGGCTCGTGCGGCGCGACGGTCTCGACGGGCCGGACCTGGGCTTCGCCCTGCTGCCGGACTGGCGCGGCGCCGGTTACGCGGACGAGGCCGCGCGCGCCGTGCTCGAGCATGCGTTCGGCGCGTTGTCGCTCAAGCGCGTACTCGCGATCGTGACGCCCGGCAACCGCGCGTCGCTCGCGCTGCTCGAGCGGCTAGGGATGCGCCCGGCCGGCCGCGTGCGCCTGCCGGGAGGCGCCGAGGACCTGCTGCTCTACGAGTGCCGCGCGGGCGAGCAGGCGGCATGAGCGCGCGACTCGCCGCCGACGCGGTGCTGCTCGCGCACCTGTCGTTCATCGTCTTCGTCGTCGCCGGCGGCCTGCTCGTGCTGCGCTGGCCGCGGCTCGCGATCCTGCACCTGCCGGCCGCGGCCTGGGGCGTGGCGATCGAAGCCACCGGCGGCCTGTGCCCGCTGACGACGCTCGAGAACCGGCTGCGCAGCGCGGCCGGCGAGGCCGGCTACCCGGGCGGCTTCGTGGAGCACTACCTGCTGCCGGTCGTCTACCCGGCCGGGCTCGACCGGCGCGTCCAGCTGCTGCTGGCCGGCGCCGTGCTCGCGATCAACGCCGCGATCTACGCATGGCTGCTATGGCGACGTCGCCGGGCCTTGGGGCCGCGGCCACGCAAGGGTTAAGCTTGGGCCGCGCCACGCGGAGCCCGCATGCTCGAAACCGCCATCGTTGCTTTCGCGACCTTCTTCGCCACGATCGGGCCGCCCGACGTGGCGGCGATGTTCGCTGCCCTGACGCACAACGCGCAGCCGCGCGAGCGGCGGCGCATTGCGCTGCGCGGCACGCTGATCGCGACGATCATCCTCGTGTTTTTCGCGATCGCGGGCGAACTCCTGCTAGACACGCTCGGCATCTCGTTGCCGGCGCTGCGCATCGCCGGCGGCATCCTGCTGCTGCTGATCGGCATCGAGATGGTGTTCGCGCGGACCTCGGGCGGCACCTCGACGACGCCCGAGGAGACCGAGGAGGCGAGCCTCAAGCAGGACATCACGGTGTTCCCGCTGGCGACGCCGCTGATCGCGGGTCCGGGCGCGATGGGCGCGTCGATTCTGCTGATGGCCGAGGTCAGCGGCAATTTCCTGCTGCAGGGCGTCGTGCTCGTGTCACTGCTGCTGGTGCTCCTGATCACGCTGGCCGGCATGCTGCTCGCGACCCCGCTGCAGCGGCTGCTCGGGGTCACCGGCATGCAGGTCATCATGCGCGTGCTGGGCGTGCTGCTGACCGGTCTCGCCGTGCAGTTCATACTCGACGGCCTCGCGCAGAGCGGGCTGTTCCAGGCGGCCGGCGCGGGATGACCGCGGGATCGACATGGGCGACCTGAGCTGGAAGGAATTCGAGCGCGTGGAACTCCGCGTCGGCACGATCGTTGCCGCGGAGCCCTTCCCCGAGGCGCGCAAGCCGGCCTACAAGCTGACCGTCGACTTCGGGCCGGCGCTCGGCACGCGGCGTTCCTCGGCGCAGATTACCGACCTCTACGCCGCGGACGAGCTGGTCGGCAAGCAGGTGCTCGGCGTCGTCAATTTCCCGCCGAAACAGATCGGGCCGTTCATGTCCGAGTGCCTCGTGACCGGGCTCGTGCAGGACGACGGCAGCGTCGTGCTCGCCGTACCGGACCGCCCCTGCGCGAACGGGCTGCGCCTGGCATGAGGAAGCGCCATGAGTGAGTCGCCGGCCAACCTGGCCACGACCTTTGTCGTGACGACGCCCGAACAGCGAGCGATCCCGGTGCCCGTGACGCCGTCGATCTATGCCGAGCTCGACAAACTCTTCGCGGGTTTCGCCGGGCACAGCCTCGTGGCGATGCACCGTTTCGACAGCGACTGGCCGACCTGGGAACGGCATCCGCACGGCGAGGAAATCGTCTGCCTGCTGTCCGGTCGCGCGACGCTGCACCTGCGCGAAGCCGGCGGCGAACGCCGCGCCGAGCTGGCAGGGCCGGGTGACTTCGTCATCGTGCCTCGCGCTACCTGGCACACCGCCCGGGTGGCCGAGCCGACGACGATGCTGTTCGTGACGCCGGGCGAAGGCACGGAAAACCGGGAACGGCCGACGGACTGAGGATTTCGGGGAGATGGGCCGCTACACCGCGACGATCCGCTGGCAGCGCGGCGAGCTGCCGTTCGAGAGCGAGCGCTACAGCCGCGCGCACGAGTGGCAGTTCGACGGGGGCCTCCGCGTGCCGGCCTCTGCCTCGCCGCAGATCGTGCCGGAGCCCTGCTCAGTCGCGGCCAACGTCGATCCCGAGGAGGCGTTCGTCGCCGCGCTGTCGAGCTGCCACATGCTGTTCTTCCTGTCGCTCGCGGCGGCCGCCGGCATCGTCGTCGACGAGTACGTCGACGAAGCGGACGGCGTCATGCGCAGGGACGAGGCCGGCCGCACGGCGATCACGCGCGTGACGTTGAGGCCGCGCTGCCGCTTCCCGGGGGGTGAGCCGGCGCGCGAGCAGCTCGAAGCGCTGCACGAGCGTGCCCACGAGCAGTGCTTCATCGCGAACTCCGTGCGCACGGAGGTGCGGGTCGAGCTCGGCGACTGAAGCGCCGGAAGCCGGCCCGCGGGTATACTCGTGCCGGCGCAAGAACAACGATCTGCCGGGGAGGCAGCCGCATGCACGAAGAAGTCAGGCACCCGCTGGTGCAACACAAGCTGGCATTGATCCGCGATGCCGAAACCGGGCACAAGAAGTTTCGCGAGCTCGCCACCGAGATCACGATGTTCCTGTGCTACCAGGCGCTGAAGGAGGTCCGGGTCGAGGACATCGACGTCAAGACGCCGGTCGGCACCGCGCGCGGTCATCGCATCGCGGAGGACCTCGTCGTCGTGCCGATCCTGCGCGCCGGCGTCGGCATGCTCGAAGGCCTGCTGGACCTCGCGCCGACAGCGCGGGTCGGTTTCATCGGCATGTACCGGGACCCGAAGACCAAGCAGCCGGTGAGCTATTACAAGCGGCTGCCGACGGAGACGCCCGACGCGCTCTGTCTCGTGATCGACCCGATGCTCGCGACCGGCGGCTCCGCGGCGGCGGCCATCAGCGAGCTGAAGGAAGCCGGCGCGAAGCGGATCGCGATGATCTGCATCGTGACCTGTCCCGAGGGGCTGGCTGCGCTGGCCGAGGCGCACCCGGACGTCAAGGTGTACACGGCGAGCGTCGACTCGCACCTCGACGAGCGCAAGTACATCGTGCCGGGCCTCGGCGACGCCGGCGACCGCCTGTTCGGGACCAGCTGACAGCGGGGCAGAGGGGCAGAGGGGCAGAGGGGCATGGCCGACCTGAAGACGAAAAAAACCGGCAAGAGCGTGACGGCGTTCCTGAACGGCATCGAGGATGCCGGGCGGCGCGCGGACTGCAAGGCGGTCGCGAAGATGATGCGCGAGGCGACCGGCGCGAAGGCCGAGATGTGGGGGCCGGCGATCGTCGGCTTCGGGCGCTACGACTACCGCTACGAATCCGGCCGCGAGGGCAGCTGGTTCCTGACCGGCTTCTCGCCGCGCAAGCAGGCGCTGACGCTGTACATCATGCCGGGTTTCAAGCGCTACGACGCGCTCATGAAAAAACTCGGCAAGCACAAGACCGGCAAGTCCTGCCTGTACGTGAAGTCGCTCGACGACGTCGACCGCGACGTGCTGCGGACGCTGATCGACGAATCGGTCGCGGAGATGCGCCGCCGGCACGGCTGAGCGGGCCGGCGAGCCGGATCGTGCACGATCCGGCCGGGCGCCGGTGCGGACGCGGCGGACGGTCGCGGCGCCGGATGACAGCGTTGTCCGCGATCCGGCTTGCCGACCCGGGCGTCGGAAAAACGACCAGGGTGGACTGCCCGGTACGCCGGCCCCGGAATTTCTCACGCCAAATCAAGCGCCTGTGGCGAAGTATTTAGTTGCGAATTCGCGCGACTGGCGTAGACTACGGGCATCTTCGAACGGGCGGACCCCGCCCGCGGCAACGCGGTCAGAGTCGTGCGATTGTTCGGAGTGTTCATTGCCGGCATCGTGCCGGTGTTCATCAAGCCGGTCCGTTGCACTGGACTGGCAGCAGCAAGAGTTAAAAGAACGATATGTCAGAGCAAGTCGAAGGTACCGTCAAGTGGTTCAATGACGAGAAGGGTTTCGGTTTCATTGAGCGCGAAGGCGGCAAGGACGTTTTTGTGCACTACAGCGCGATCAACGGCGATGGCCGTCGCACGCTGCACGAGGGTCAGCGCGTTTCGATGCAGGTGACCCAGGGCCAGAAAGGCCCGCAGGCCGAAAACGTAACGCCGATCTGAGCCCGTCTGCCCGGCAGCGCCGGGCAACGAGCCGGAAACGGCCGTACTGGCACTGACGATCGTCCGGCCCCGGTTCCCGGGGCAACAGAAAACGCAGTGCTGAAAAACAGAGCCCGGGGTGCGGCGGTGACGCCGTGCTTCGGGCTCTTTTTGTTCGGGGTAAGGCAAGCATGACAACGGACACCCGGCGAGGGCGAGCGGGCGGCGCGCGGTCGTGACGCGCGTCTGGCTTTCCTGGAGCAGCGGCAAGGACAGCGCCTGGGCGCTCAAGCGCCTGCGCGAAGACCCGGCCATCGAGGTCACCGGCCTGCTGACGACGGTCGACCGCGAGGACGGCCGCATCGCGATCCACGCGGTGCGCGGCGACCTGCTGGATCGGCAGGCCACGGAACTCGGCGTCCCGCTGGTGCGCGTGCCGCTGCCGCAGCCTGCCCGCAACGACGACTACGAGCGAGCCATGCACGCGGCATTCGAGCGCGCCCGCGCCGAGGGCGTGCAGGCGATCGCCTACGGCGACCTGTTTCTCGACGACGTCCGCGCCTACCGGGAGCGCGTCCTGCGCGGCAGCGAACTCGACGCGCTGTTTCCGCTCTGGGGCGAGCCAACGGAGCAACTCGCGCGGGAGATGGTCGACGGCGGGCTGCGGGCGGTCGTGACCTGCATCGACCCGCGCCGCCTGCAGCGCTCGTTCGCCGGCAGGGTCTACGACGAGGCGTTCCTTGACGACCTGCCCGCCGGCGTCGACCCCTGCGGCGAGCACGGCGAGTTTCATACTTTCGTCACCGACGGACCGATGCTGCGACAGCGCATTCCGGTGCGAGCCGGCAAGACGACCGGGCGCAGCGGTTTTCTGTACACTGATTTTCGCCTCGCGCCATCGGCGCCGGGCGCGGCAAGCTAGGAAAAACAAAGCCGAAAAAAGGGGTGGGGGTATGAGTACCGAACTGATGTACCTGACCTGGGTGACGACGCTGACGGCATTGCTGTGGGCCCCGTACATCCTCAACATGATCGCCGTGCGCGGGCTGGTCGACGCGGTCGGCTACCCGGAGAACCCGCCGCCGATGGCGGCCTGGGCACAGCGCATGAAGGCGGCGCACGCCAACGCGATCGAGAACCTCGTCGTGTTTGCCGCGCTGGTACTGATCGCGCACGCGGCCGGGGTCAGCAACGACACCACCGTGCTCGCGGCGCAGGTCTACTTCTGGGCGCGGCTGGTGCACGTGATCGCCTATACCCTCGCGATCCCGTGGGTGCGGACGCTGGCCTTCGTCGCCGGCTTCGCGAGCCAGCTGCTGATCGCGCTGCAGCTCCTCTGACGGCCTGCGGGCGCCGGGTCAGGCCCGGCCGTCGCGCGCTGCCCGCCAGGCTTCCTGTTTTTCCTCGAGCTCGGCCCAGCGCTCGACGAGCCGCTCGAGTTCCGCCTGGCGCTCTGCCAGCTCGTCGAGCACGGGCTGCGTGGCGTCGAAACCGGCGGCGTAGAACGCCGGTGCGGCGATGCGGGCCTCGAGTGCCGCAATAGCCTCCTCGAGCGCGCCGATGCGCGCGGGCAGGCCGTCCAGCTCGCGCTGCTCGTGGTATTTCAGTTTCGCCGCGGCCGGCGCGGCGGGCCGTGCGACGGGCCTGGCCGCGCGTTCGGCCTCGCGCCTGCGTTTCGCCGGGTTGTCCAGTTCGGCGAGGCGCCGGCCGTGACGCAGCCAGTCACTGTAGCCGCCGACATACTCGCGAACGCCGTCTTCCTCGAACACGATCGTGCTCGTGACCACGTTGTCCAGGAACTCGCGGTCGTGGCTGACGACGAGCAGCGTACCCGCGAACTCGGTCAGCTGCTGCTCGAGCACCTCGAGCGTTTCCATGTCGAGGTCGTTGGTCGGTTCATCGAGCACCAGCAGGTTCGCGGGCCGCGTGAACAGCCTGGCCAGGATCACGCGGTTGCGCTCGCCGCCGGACAGGGCCTTCACCGGCATGAGCGCGCGTTTCGGGCTGAACAGGAAACCCTTCAGGTAGCCGATGACGTGGCGGTCCGCGCCGCCCATGCGTATGTAGGTGCGGCCGTCGCCGACGTTGTCGGCCACCGACTTGTCCTCCTCGAGCGTCGCCCGCAGCTGGTCGAAGTAGCCGATGACGAGGTTGGTGCCGAGCTTGATCGTGCCGGTTTGCGGTTCGAGCTCGCCGAGCAGCAGCCTGAGCAGGGTGGTCTTGCCGACGCCGTTGTTGCCGATGATGCCGATCCGGTCGCCGCGCATGATGCGTATCGAGAAATCTTCGAGCAGTACCTGCTCGCCGTAGCGGAAGCCCACCTTGCGCGCGCGGATGACCTTGCGCCCGGAGTCGGCGGCCTCCTCGATGTGCATGCGCGCGCCGCCCTCGACGGTCAGCCGCGCAGCCCGCTCGCGGCGCATTGCCTCGAGCGCGCGGGCGCGGCCCTCGTTGCGGGTGCGCCGCGCCTTGATGCCCTGGCGGATCCAGATTTCCTCCTCGGCGAGCTTCTTGTCGAAGCGGGCGTTGAGGCTGGCCTCGTCCTCGAGCGCCTTCTCCTTGCGCCGCAGGTAGTTGTCGAAGTCGCCGGGCCAGCTCGTCAGGCGCGTGCGGTCGATCTCGACGATGCGCGTGGCCAGCCGGCGCAGGAAGGTGCGGTCGTGGGTGATGAACAGCACCGCCCCGCCGAAGCCCATGACGACGTGCTCCAGCCACTCGATGGTGACGATGTCGAGGTGGTTGGTCGGCTCGTCGAGCAGCAGCAGGTCCGGCCGTTGCACGAGCGCCCGCGCCAGCGCAACGCGGCGCCGCCAGCCGCCGGACAGCTCGGCCATGCGCCGCCCGGCCGGCAGGTTCAGGTCCGAGACGATGGCCTCGACGCGCTGCTCGATCTGCCAGCCGTCGAGCGCATCGATGCGCCGGTGCAGTTCCTCCAGCCCGGCGAGCGCGACCGGGTCGGTCGCCGCGGCCGAGCGTTCCCGGTGTTCGTCCAGCAGCGCCTGCACGTGCGCGAGGCCGCCGCGCACGACCTGGTCCACCGTTTCGTCGTCGGCGTCCGGCAGCGACTGCTCGAGCTCTGCGACGATGAGCCCGTCGGCGCGCACGATCTCGCCACGGTCGGGTTCGAGACGACCGGCCAGCAGTTTCATCGTCGTCGACTTGCCGGCCCCGTTGCGGCCGATCAGGCAGACGCGCTCGCCCTTGTCGATCGCCAGCACGGCGCCGTCGAGTATGCGGCGGTCGCCGAAATCCAGCGACACGTCTTCGAAGCGAATCAGGGACATGAACCAGGCTTGCGCGGGCGCGCCGGGCGCGGGATTGCAGTCTCGCGGCCGGCGCCGTAGTGTCACGGGAGACGCCAGCGCGCGTCCGGACGAAGCATACAGGCGGGCACCGTGGACGAACAACGCTTGATCGATATCGAAACCCGGGTGGCCTACCAGGAGCAGGCCCTGGCCGAGCTGAACGACGTGCTGATCTCCCAGCAGGGCCAGCTCGACCGCTGCGTGCGGCTGCTCGCGACGCTCGAAGCGCAGCTCGTCGCGCTCGCCGAGGCGAACGAGGCGCGCACGCAGGACGAGAAGCCACCGCACTACTGACCCGAGGAGCGACGATGGACCGGAGTCATTTCCCCGCGCTGATACGTGCGCTGCCCGAGTTCGATGGTCCCTTCGACGCTTACCGGCTCGCCGCCGAAGGCTGCGAGGTACTGTTCGCGTCCTACCCGGCCGGTACCGTGATCGAGCCGCACACGCATCCGACCCGCAACGTCGGCGTGATTACCGAGGGTGAGCTGCGCCTGGTCCGCGACGGCCGCGAGGAGCGCTACGGCCCGGGCGACTGGTACCGCCTGGAGCCGCAGGAAGAGCACGCCGCGCGCTTCGAGGTGGCGACCTCGGAGATCGAATTCTGGTTCGAGGCCTGATGCCCTCGTGAACGCGCGCGCCAGCCTGAGCCGTGCCGGGCCCGTGGCCTGGGGCGTCGCGTTCCTGCTCGTCCTCGCCTGGTCCGCCGTCCGGCCGCACGACTACCCGACCTGGGCCCTCGAGGTGCTCCCGGCCGTTGTCGCGGCCGCGATCCTGCTGGCGACCCGGCGACGCTTTCCGCTGACGCCGCTCGTCTACGCACTGATCCTCGTGCACTGCGTCATCCTGATGGTCGGCGGTCACTACACCTACGCGGAGGTGCCGGCCGGCGACTGGCTGCGCGACCTGCTCGGCCAGTCGCGCAACAACTACGACAAGCTCGGCCATTTCGCGCAGGGTTTCGTACCGGCGCTGGTCGCGCGCGAGATAGTCATCGCGAAGGGCGTTTTCAGCACGGTGGCCTGGCGCAACTTCTTCATCGTCGCCTTCTGCCTCGGAGTCAGCGCGTTCTACGAGCTGATCGAGTGGTGGGTCGCGCTGCTGTCCGAGGAGGCCGCGGAGTCCTTCCTCGGCACGCAGGGCTACGCCTGGGACACGCAGTCCGACATGGCCTTCGCGCTCGCGGGCGCGATCCTGGCGCTCGTGCTGCTCGGCAAACCGCACGATCGCCAGCTGGCCGCGCGGGGCCACGGCTGAATGCGCTGCCGGCCGGCGCTGTTCGCCGCCGCGCTGCTCGCCGCGCTGCCGCCGACCTCGCCCGCCGCCCCGGCCGACGGCGACTGCGTCGTGCTCCTGCACGGGCTTGCGCGCACGGCTCGCTCGATGCGGCGCATGGCCGAGGCGCTCGCGGAGGAGGGTTACCGCGTTGCGAACGTCGACTACCCGTCGCGCGAGCACCCGATCGAGATCCTGGCGCCGCTCGCGGTCGGCCGCGGGCTCGCGGCCTGCGGCGACGCGCCGGCGGTGCACTTCGTGACCCATTCGCTCGGCGGCATCCTGGTGCGCCAGTACACGGCCGATCGCGCAATCGAGCGGCTCGGCCGGGTCGTCATGCTGGGGCCGCCGAACCGCGGCAGCCGGGCCGCGGATCGCTGGCGCGGCTTCCCCGGCTACGGGTGGCTCAACGGCCCGGCCGGGCGCCAGCTCGGCAAGGGGCCGGACAGCGTACCGCTGGCCCTCGGCCCGCCGGACTTCGAATTCGCCGTGATTGCCGGCGACCGCTCGATCGACCCGCTGACCTCGGCGATGCTCGCGGATCCGGACGACGGCCGCGTGTCGGTCGCCGACACGCGCCTGCCCGGTATGGCCGACTTCCGCGTCGTCCACGCGAGCCACGCGTTCATGATGCGCGACGCCGAGGTGCTGCGACTCGTCAGCCACTTCCTGGGCCACGGCCGCTTCCCGGCGCGCGAGGACGGATCGTGAGCGGCGCGCTGCGTTGCGCGTTCCTGACCATGGAAGACACGCGCGGCTGGTCGATCGACGCCGAGCTCGCGATCGAGCCGCTCGGTGCACTGGGCTGGTCCGTGGACAGCGTGCCGTGGCAGCGCACGGTCGACTGGCGTCGCTGGCAGGCCGTCTACGTCGGCACGCCGTGGGACTACCCCGAGAACCCGGGGCATTTCCTCGGCGTGCTGGCCGCGATCGAGGCCGCCGGCGCGCTGCTGGCGAATCCGCTCGAACTGGTGCGCTGGAACCTGGCGAAGACCTACCTGCGCGACCTCGGGCAACAGGGTGTCGACATCGTCCCGACCGAGTGGCACGAGCGGCTCGGCGCCGCGGAGATCGACGCGCTGGCGCGCCGCGCCGCGCTCGAGCCGCTGGTCGTCAAGCCGGTCGTCAGCACCAACGCAACGCATACCTATCCGCTCGAGGGTCCGCTCGACCCGGCCCTGCGCGCCGAGCTCGCGCGCGTGTTCGCGGAGCGCGCCTGCATGGTGCAGCCGTTCGTGCAGGCGATCCGCGGCGAGGGCGAGTACTCGCTGTTCCACATCGGCGGCACGCTGTCGCACGCGATCCGCAAGCGGCCGAAGCCGGGCGATTTCCGCGTGCAGGAGGAGCACGGCGCGCACATCGAGGCCTGCCGTCCCGAAGCGGGACTCGCCGACGTCGCCGATGCCGTGCTCGCGCGGGTCACCCCGGCGCCGCTGTACGCGCGCAGCGACTTCGTGCGCGCCGCCGACGGGCGTTTCCTGCTGATGGAACTGGAGCTGATCGAGCCCTCGCTGTACCTGCGCATGGACCCGGGGGCGCCCGCGCGTTTCGCGCAGGCTTTCGACGACTGGGCGCGCGCGCGGCTCGGCTGAGCCGCGCGCCTTCGTTCAGCGGCTCTTGCGGCCGCGACGGGTTTTCTTCAGCGTGACGCTTGCGAGCAGCGGCCGCAGGTACTCTCCCGTGAAGGACTTGCGGTTGCCCGCCACCTGCTCCGGCGTGCCGCGGGCGATGACCTCGCCGCCACCGTCGCCGCCCTCGGGGCCGAGATCCACGATCCAGTCGGCGGTCTTGATCACGTCGAGGTTGTGCTCGATGACGACGACGGTATTGCCGCGGTCGCGCAGCCGGTGCAGGACGTGCAGGAGCTGCTCGATGTCGTGGAAGTGCAGGCCGGTGGTCGGCTCGTCGAGGATGTACAGCGTGCTGCCGGTGTCGCGCTTCGACAGCTCCTTCGCCAGCTTGATACGCTGCGCTTCGCCGCCCGACAGCGTCGTCGCGTTCTGGCCGAGGCGGATGTAGGACAGGCCGACGTCCATCAGGGTCTGCAGCTTCTTCGCCACGACCGGCACGTTGCGGAAGAACTCCAGCGCGTCCTCGACCGTCATCTCGAGGACTTCGTGGATGTTCCTGCCCTTGTAGCGGATCTCCAGCGTCTCGCGGTTGTAGCGCTGGCCCTGGCAGACGTCGCAGGGCACGTACACGTCCGGCAGGAAGTGCATCTCCACTTTCAGCACGCCGTCGCCCTGGCAGGCCTCGCAGCGGCCGCCCTTGACGTTGAAGCTGAAGCGCCCGGGCATGTAGCCGCGCGAACGCGACTCCTGCGTGCCGGCGAACAGCTCGCGGATCGGCGTGAACAGGCCGGAGTAGGTTGCCGGGTTCGAGCGCGGCGTGCGCCCGATCGGCGCCTGCGAGATGTCGATGACCCGGTCCACGTGCTCGAGCCCGTGGATGGCGTCGTGCGGCGCCGCGTTCTTGCTCGAGCGATTCAGGTCTTCCGCGACGGCCTTGTACAGCGTGTCGTTGATCAGCGTCGACTTGCCCGACCCCGACACGCCGGTGACGCAGGTCATGAGGCCGACCGGGATGTCGACGGTCACGTTCTTCAGGTTGTTGCCGCGTGCACCCTCGATGCGCAGCTGGCGCTTCGGGTCGGCCGCGGCGCGCTCGGCCGGTACGGCGATGGCGCGGCGTCCCGACAGGTACTGGCCGGTCAGCGACTGCGGGTTGCGCTTGATCGCGGCGGGCGTGCCCTCGGCCACGACCTTGCCGCCGTGCACGCCGGCGCCGGGGCCCAGGTCGACGACGTGGTCGGCGGCGAGGATGGCCTCCTCGTCGTGCTCGACGACGATGACCGTGTTGCCGATGTCGCGCAGGTGCGTCAGCGTGCCGAGCAGGCGCTGGTTGTCGCGCTGGTGCAGCCCGATCGACGGTTCGTCGAGGATGTACATGACGCCGACCAGCCCCGAGCCGATCTGGCTCGCGAGCCGGATGCGCTGGGCCTCGCCGCCGGACAGCGTTTCGGCCGAGCGGTTCAGCGACAGGTAGTCGAGGCCGACGTCGGACAGGAAGCCGAGCCGGTCGCCGATCTCCTTGACGATCTTGTCGGCGATCGTCTGGCGCCAGCCGTCGAGTTCGAGCGTTGCGAAGAACTCGAGCGCGTGGCCGACGGACAGCTCGCTGATTTCCGGCAGCGCGCGGTCGGCGACGAAGACGTGGCGCGCGGCACGGTTCAGCCGGGTGCCGTCGCAGTCCGGGCAGGGCTGGCTGTTCAGGAAGCGCGACAGCTCCTCGCGCACGGCCGAGGACTCGGTCTCGCGGTAGCGGCGCTCGAGGTTCGGGATCACGCCCTCGAAACGGTGCTTGCGGCGCACCTGCACGCCGCGGGTGTTCTCGTAGTAGAACTCGATCTTGTCCTTGCCGCTGCCGTAGAGGACCCGGTTCTGGAGTTTCTCGCCCAGCTCGCTGAACGGCGTTTCCACGTCGAAGCCATAGTGCTCGGCGAGGCTCCTGATCATCTGGAAGTAGAAGGTCGTGCGCCGGTCCCAGCCGCGGATCGCGCCGCCGGCGAGCGACAGCTCCTCGTTGACGACCACGCGCTCGGGATCGAAGAACTGGCGCACGCCGAGGCCGTCGCAGCCCGGGCAGGCGCCGTTCGGGTTGTTGAACGAGAACAGCCGCGGCTCGAGCTCGGCGAGCGCGTAGCCGCAGATCGCGCAGGCGAAGCGGTCCGAGAACACGAGTTCCTCGCGCTCCGGCTCGTCCATGAACGCGACGCGCGCGGAGCCGTCGGCGAGCCTGAGCGCGGTCTCAAAGGACTCGGCCAGCCGCAGTTTCAGGTCGCCCTTGACCTTGAAGCGGTCGACGACCGCCTCGATCGTGTGCTTGCGGCGCAGGTCGAGCTTCGGCGGGTCGTCGAGTTCGCAGACCTCGCCGTTGATGCGCGCGCGGATGAAGCCCTGCGCCTGCAGGTCGCGCATCAGCTGCAGGTGCTCGCCCTTGCGGTTGTCGACGACCGGCGCGAGCAGCAAGAGCTTCGTGCCCTCGGGCAGCGCGAGCACCTGGTCCACCATCTGGCTCACGGTCTGCGCCTCGAGCGTCACGTCGTGGTCCGGGCAGCGCGGCTGGCCGGCGCGCGCGTACAGCAGGCGCAGGTAGTCGTAGATCTCGGTGACGGTGCCGACGGTCGAGCGTGGATTGTGCGACGTGGACTTCTGCTCGATCGAGATCGCCGGCGACAGGCCGTCGATGTGGTCGACGTCCGGTTTCTCCATCATCGACAGGAACTGCCGCGCGTAGGCCGACAGCGACTCGACGTAGCGGCGCTGGCCTTCCGCGTAGATCGTGTCGAACGCGAGCGAGGACTTGCCCGAGCCGGACAGACCCGTGAACACGATGAGCTTGTCGCGCGGCAGGCTCAGGTCGAGGTTCTTCAGGTTGTGCGTGCGTGCGCCGCGTATGTCGATCGATTTCATCTGCTGTCCGGAAGGGGGGCGTGCGCGGGTGAGAATGCGCGAAACAACCTGCTAATATACGCGGCCGCCCGAGACGGGCGCAAAGCGGCCCCGCGCGCGGGAACGGCCCTGCGGGCCGCGCGATCCCGTGATCTGGTGCCGGATCAGGCCGTTATCAAGCCCTTGAGCCACGCCCGAGCCCGATGAGCACAGCCCGAAACGGATTCTTCAGCGCGATGCTGCCCGCGGAGCGGCGCACGGTCGGTATCGTCGCGGCGATCTCGACCTGCCGCATGTTCGGCCTGTTCGCGCTGCTGCCCGTGCTCGCGGCGTGGAGCACCGGCCTCGAGGGCGCAACGCCGCTGACGATCGGCCTCGCGGTCGGCGGCTACGGGCTCACGCAGGCGCTGCTGCAGATCCCGTTCGGTGCCTGGTCGGACCGCGTCGGCCGCAAGCCGGTCATCGTCGCGGGACTCGCGATATTCGCCGCCGGCAGCGTGCTCGCGGCGCTGTCCGACACGATCTACGGCGTCATCGCCGGCCGCCTGCTGCAGGGCGGCGGCGCGATCTCCGCAACTCTGACCGCGCTGCTCGCCGACCGTACCCGCGCCGAGGTTCGCACGCGCACGATGGCCTTCTTCGGCATCAGCATCGGGGCGGCGTTCCTGCTGGCGCTGATCATGGGCCCGCTGATCGCCGCCGTCGGCGGCGTGCGGCTGCTGTTCTGGCTCGCCGCGGTCCTGGCCGGCGTGGCGATCGCGCTGGTCACGCGCCTGCCGCAGGTCGCGGCGGACCGCCGGCCGCGCTCGCGGATCACGGCGCGCGCGGCGCTACGGCCCGCGCTGCTCGAGCTCGACTTGTACGTGCTGCTGCTGCACGCGATGCTGACGGCGAGTTTCGTCGCACTGCCCTTCGTGCTGAGCGACGCGCTCGGCATGCCGGCCGAGACGCACTGGCAGGTGCTGGTCGGGGCGCTCTTGCTCTCGCTGGCAGGCACGGTGCCGCTGATTCTCGCGGACGAGCGCAGCGGCAAGCGCTGGACCTTCGCCGCCGCGGTCTCGCTGCTGACCGGCGGACAGGCCCTGCTGGCCCTGCCGCCGCCGTCGACGGTGACCGTCACGGCCGGGGTCACGCTGTTCTTCGCCGGCTTCAATTTCCTCGAGGCCGCGCTGCCGGCCCGCGTGTCGATCCTCGCCCACGGCGAGGCCCGCGGCGCCTCGCTCGGCCTGTTCGCGAGCAGCCAGTTCCTCGGCGCGTTCGCCGGCGGCGTGCTCGGCGGACTGCTGCTCGGCCACGCCCGGCCGGCGCTGGTATTCAGCGTGGTCGCCGGCACCGCGCTGCTCTGGCTGGTCCTGCTCGCGATCGGCAGTTGGTCGCAGAAACCCGCCGCGGACGCCGGAAACGAGGCTGGCATTTGACCGGGCAGGCTCTACAATGGGCAGCCCTCCGCCCCGGCGGACAGCGAAGAACCGAAGGCGCATAAGGCCTCTCACGCAAGCACCAGGAACCGCCATGGCCCGTGGAATCAACAAAGTCATCCTCGTCGGCAATCTGGGTAACGACCCCGAGACCCGCTACATGCCGTCGGGCAGCGCCGTCACCAACCTGTCCGTGGCCACGTCGCGTTCGTGGAAGGACAAGCAGACCGGCGAGCAGCGGGAAGAAACCGAATGGCACCGCGTCGCCATGTTCGGCCGCCTCGCGGAGATCGCGGCCGAATACCTGCGCAAGGGCTCGCAGGTCTACCTCGAGGGGCGCCTGAAGACCCGCAAGTGGCAGGACAAGCAGGGCAACGATCGCTACACGACCGAGATCATTGCCGACGAGATGCAAATGCTCGGCGGCCGCTCCGGCGGTGGCGGCGGTGGTGGTGGTGGCGGCGGCGCGCCGATGGGCCGTTCGTCCGAGCCATCCGGGCCCGCGCCCGCGCCCAGCGACGATTTCGACGACGACATCCCGTTCTGAGCCGGCTCCCTCCGGGCCGGTGCGCCAGTGGCCGGGCACGCGCCCGGCCGGCGTGTCGCCCTGAGCGGCAGGGGCGCGTGCGTCGTCACTTTCGATAGCACGCCGCCCGCGGCGGCCAACAAGGAGGGGAGAACGGTTCATGGGTGCCAACAAGGCCGCGCACGGCGGCGAGCTGAAGAACCTGTACCTGTCGGCCGAGGCGGCCGAGGAAGAAAAGCGCGCGGCGCGCGACTACCCGTCGTGGAACCTGACGCCGCGCCAGCTCTGTGACCTCGAGTTGCTGCTGAACGGCGCGTTTTCGCCGCTGGAGGGTTTTCTCGGGCGCGAGGATTACGACGCGGTCGTCGATGGCATGCGGCTCGCCAACGGCCTGCTGTGGCCGATCCCGATCACGCTCGACGTGTCCGAGGCCTTCGCCGGGAGCCTCGAGCAGGGCCAGCGCATCGCGCTGCGCGATCTCGAGGGCGTGCTGGTCGCGACGCTCGAGGTCGGCGACGTCTGGACGCCCGACCGGCAGCGCGAGGCCGAGGGCGTGTTCGGCACGACAGATGCCGAGCATCCGGGCGTGCACTACCTGCTGAACGTCGCGAACCCGGTCTACGTCGGCGGCCGCCTGACCGGCGTCGAGCCGCCGACGCACTACGACTTCCGGCACCTGCGCGACAGCCCCGCCGAGCTGCGCGAGCGCTTCGCGAAGCTCGGCTGGCGCAAGGTCGTCGCGTTCCAGACGCGCAACCCGATGCACCGCGCGCACCAGGAACTGACGCAGCGGGCCGCGCGCGACGTGGAGGCCAACCTGCTGATCCACCCGGTAGTCGGCCTGACCAAGCCCGGCGATATTGACCACTTCACGCGCGTGCGCTGCTACGAGCTGCTCGTGCAGCGTTACCCGGAGCAGACCAGCATGCTCAGCCTGCTGCCGCTCGCGATGCGCATGGCGGGCCCGCGCGAAACGCTGTGGCACGCAATCATCCGCAAGAACTTCGGCTGCACGCACCTGATCGTCGGCCGCGATCACGCCGGCCCGGGCAAGAACGCCGACGGCGAGGACTTCTACGGGCCGTACGACGCGCAGGAGCTCCTGAAGGCGCACGAGCAGGAGCTCGACATCACGATGGTGCCGTTCCGGCTCATGGTCTACGCGGAGAACCGCGCGCAGTACGTGCCGGTCGACGAGACCAGCGACGAGGATCACGTGCTGAACATCTCCGGCACCGAGCTGCGCCGGCGGCTGCAGGAGGGCCTCGAGATCCCCGAGTGGTTTTCGTTCCCCGAGGTCGTCGCCGAACTCAGGCGCAGCCACCCGCCGCGCCACCGGCAGGGCTTCGTCGTGTTCTTCACGGGCCTGTCCGGCTCCGGCAAGTCGACGGTCGCGAACGCGCTGATGACCAAGCTGCTCGAAATCGGCGGGCGCCAGGTCAGCCTGCTCGACGGCGACATCGTGCGCCAGAACCTGTCGAGCGAGCTCGGATTTTCCAAGGAACACCGCGACCTGAACATCCTGCGCATCGGCTTCGTCGCGAGCGAGATCGCCAAGCACGGCGGCATCGCGATCTGCGCGCCGATCGCGCCGTACACGGCGACCCGGCGCAAGGTCCGCGATACCGTCACCGGCGCCGGCGGCGGCTTCGTCGAGGTGCACGTCGCCACGCCGCTCGAGGTCTGCGAGACCCGCGACCGCAAGGGCCTGTACGCGAAGGCGCGGGCCGGCATCATCCCGGAGTTCACGGGCATCAGCGACCCCTACGAGGCGCCGGCGCGACCCGAGGCGGTGATCGACACGAGCGAGATCACGCCGGACCTGGCCGCGCACCGGATCCTGGTCAAGCTGGAAAGCCTCGGGTTCATTCGCTAGGCTCGGAGAGCCCGGATATCCGCCAGTCCCCGCCATGACCGCCCGCCTCTACATCAAGACCTACGGCTGCCAGATGAACGAGTACGACTCGGAGAAGATGGCGGACGTGCTGCGTGCCTCGCACGGCTACGAGCTGACCGACGACCCGGGCGAGGCCGACCTGCTGCTGGTCAACACCTGCTCGATCCGCGAGAAGGCCCAGGAAAAAGTCTTCTCCGAGCTGGGCCGCTGGCGGCCGTTCAAGGAGCAACGCCCCGGGATGCTGATCGGCGTCGCCGGCTGCGTCGCGAGCCAGGAGGGCGAGGGCATAACGAAGCGGGCGCCGTTCGTCGACATGGTGTTCGGCCCCCAGACCCTGCCCCGCCTGCCCCAGATGCTGGACGAGGTGCGCGCGAAGGGCCAGCCGGTCGTCGACGTCAGCTTTCCCGAGATCGAGAAATTCGACCGGCTGCCCGAGCCGCGCGCCGAGGGTCCGACCGCATTCGTGTCGGTCATGGAGGGCTGCAGCAAGTACTGCACGTTCTGCGTCGTGCCCTACACGCGCGGCGAGGAGATCAGCCGGCCGCTCGAGGACGTGGTCGTCGAAGTCGTCAAGCTCGCCGGGCAGGGCGTGCGCGAGATCAACCTGCTGGGCCAGAACGTCAACGCATTCCGCGGGCCGATGCCGGACGGGCGGATCGCGGACCTGGCAACGCTGATCTACTACGTCGCCGCGATCGACGGCGTCGAACGCATCCGCTTCACGACCTCGCACCCCGTGGAATTCACCGACAGCCTGGTGCAGGCCTACGCCGAGGTGCCGAAGCTCGCGAACTTCCTGCACCTGCCGGTGCAGAGCGGCTCCGACCGCATCCTGGCGCGGATGAAGCGCGGGCACACGGCGCTCGAGTACAAGCAGAAGATCCGTCGCCTGCGCGAGGCGCGGCCGGGCATCTCGATCTCGTCCGATTTCATCGTCGGCTTCCCCGGCGAAACCGAGGCGGACTTCGCGCAGACGATGCGACTGGTCGAGGAGATTGGCTTCGACCAGTCGTTCAGTTTCATCTACAGCGCGCGGCCCGGCACGCCGGCAGGCAGCTACGCCGACGACACGCCGCTCGCGGTCAAGAAAGAGCGGCTCGCGCGCCTGCAGGAACGGATCAACCGGCAGGCGCTCGAAATCAGCCGCGCGATGGTCGGCACGACCCAGCGCATTCTCGTCGAGAAGCCGTCGAAGAAGGATCCGCGGCAGATGAGCGGCCGCACCGAGAACATGCGCTGGGTGAATTTCGACGGCGATGCCGCGCTGATCGGGCGCTTCGTCGACGTCGTCGTGACCGAGGCCCTGCCGAACTCGCTGCGTGGCCGGCTGGTCGCGCCCCGCGCCGCCTGAGGCATACCGTCCGCGGACCGCGTTGCGGTCTTATGACAAAGGCGCCGCGAGCGGACATCTGCTATTCCCTCGGGCAATCGATCGCGGTAGGCTTTCCCCTGAGCCAGTACTCGCATCGAGGGCGCCCGACCACCATTGAACGCAGTGCAAATATCCCGGGACGTCGTCCTGGAACCCGCTGACAACAGCCGTCTCGCGAATCTCTGCGGACAGTTCGACGAGCACCTGCGGCAGATCGAAAAACGCCTCAACGTCGACATCACGAGCCGCGGCAACCGTTTCCGCATTACCGGCAACGCCGGTGCCGCCCAGATCGGCAGCAAGGTCATCAAGTCACTCTTCAAGCTCACCGGCAGTGAAAACCTGGACCCGGAACGCGTGCACATCTGCCTGCAGGAGTCCGTCATGAAAGACGCGGGCGCGGCCGATCTCGATGCCGAGGGCGGCGTCTACGAAATCCAGACGCGCCGCAAGCTCATCCGCGCGCGAGGCCGTAACCAGCGCGGCTACCTGAAAAATATCCGCGACCACGACCTGGCGTTCGGCATCGGCCCGGCCGGCACCGGCAAGACCTACCTCGCCATCGCCGGTGCGATCGATGCGCTGGAGAGCGAGCAGGTGCGCCGGATCGTGCTGGTGCGGCCGGCGGTCGAGGCCGGCGAGCGCCTGGGCTTCCTGCCGGGCGACATGTCGCAGAAAGTCGATCCCTACCTGCGACCGATGTACGACGCGCTGTACGACATGCTGGGCGCGGAACAGGTGCTCAGGCTGATCGAGCGCAACGTCATCGAGGTCGCGCCGCTCGCCTTCATGCGCGGGCGCTCGCTGAACGAGGCCTTCGTCATCCTCGACGAGGCCCAGAACACGTCCGTCGCGCAGATGAAGATGTTCCTGACCCGCATCGGCTTCGGCTCGCGCGCGGTCGTCACCGGCGACATCACCCAGATCGACCTGCCGGCGGGGCAGGTGTCCGGTCTCAAGAACGCGATACGCATCCTGGGCGAGGTCGAGGGCATCGGCTTCACCTGGTTCTCGCCGAACGACGTCGTCCGCCACGAGCTCGTGCAGCGCATCGTCGAGGCCTACGAAGCCGACGGCGGCGAGGGCGACGCCTCCTGAGCGCGCGCCTCGTCGTGCAGCTGCAGGTCGCCTGCGACGGCGAGCGGCTGCCGGACGAGGCGTTCGCACAGGGCTGGTGCGAGGCGGCTCTCGCGGCCGCCGGCCGGACGCCGGGGCACGAGACCGAGATCGCGGTGCGGCTGGTCGACGAGGCCGAGAGCCGCGCGCTGAACCGGCGCTACCGGGACCGCGACCGCCCGACCAACGTGCTGTCCTTCCCGGCCGCCGACGACCTCCCGCTGCCCGACGACGACGCGTTGCCGCTGGGCGATCTCGTGCTGTGCGCGCCGGTGGTGCTGCGCGAGGCGGCCGAGCAGGGCAAGGACGCGGACGCGCACTGGGCGCACCTGCTGGTGCACGGCACGCTGCACCTGCTCGGCTACGACCACGCCGAGGCGGTCGGGGCCGCGGAGATGGAAGCGCTGGAGACGGCGATCCTGGCGGCCCGCGGGCTGCCCGATCCCTACGCGGCGCGGGAAACCGGCTGACGGCTGGGCTACAATGGCCGGCCGTCCGGCTTCAGTAACGACGCAGTACCCCGACAACGAGTCCGATGACCGACAAACCGCCGAGTACCGGCGGCGCAGGGAATCCCGGATGGATCGCGCGTGTCGTGCGCGCGATCCGCGGCGAGCCCTGGAGCCGCGAAGAAATACAGGATCTGCTGCAACAGGCTGAAAGCGTCTTCGACCCCGACGAGCAGAACATGCTTGCCGGGGTGCTCGAGGTAGCTGAGACGCAGGTGCGCGACGTCATGATCCCGCGTTCGCAGATGGTCGTGATCGAGCGCGACCAGCGGCTCGAGGACATGCTCCCGGTGATCATCGAGTCGGGCCACTCGCGCTTCCCCGTGATCGGCGAGGACCGCGACGAAGTGCTCGGCGTGCTGCTGGCCAAGGACCTGCTGAAGCATTTCGCGAATCCCGGCGGCGAGCTGGATCTCGGCAAATACATCCGCCCGCTGGCCGTCATTCCCGAGTCGAAGCGCCTGAACTCCCTGCTGAAGGAATTTCGCGACACGCACAGCCACATGGCGATCGTCGTCGACGAGTACGGGGGCGTGTCCGGGCTGCTGACCATCGAGGACGTGCTGGAGGAAATCGTCGGCGAGATCGACGACGAGCACGACCGCGAGGAGATCGAGTCCATCCAGCGCGATGCCGACCGCGACGGCCAGCCCTGCTGGAGCGTGCGCGCGCTGACCCGCATCGAGGACTTCAACGAGTACTTCGCCGTGGAACTCGACGACGAGCTGTACGACACCGTCGGCGGGCTCGTCATGCACGAGCTCGGCCGCCTGCCGCGCCGCGGCGAGAGCCTGCAGTTCGGCGGCTTCGAGTTCCGCGTGACCCGCGCGGACCGCCGCCGCATCGACTCGCTGCAGGTGCAGCGCCTGCCCCCACGCGACGACGCCGACGGGTGATGGCGACGCGCGCCGGCGTGCGCCTGCCCGAGCTGCTGGATCGCTACCCGCGCGCCGGCCTGCTGCCGCTCGCGGCGAGCGGCGCGCTGCTCACGCTCGCGTTCGCGCCGTTCGACCTCTACGGGCTCGCGCCGCTTGCGCTCGTGCCGTTGTTCCTCGTCGCCCTGCACGGCACGCCGCGGCAGGCAGCGCGAGCCGGTTTCGCGTTCGGTGCCGGGCTGTTCCTGGCCGGCACTTACTGGGTCACGATCTCGATTCACGTGTTCGGCCGGGCGCCGCTCGCGCTTGCCGTGTTCCTGATGCTCGCGCTGGTCGCGATCATGGCCGCGTGGCTGGCCGCCTGCGGCTGGCTCGTCGCACGGCTTGCCGCGCGTCGCCCCGGCCGTTTGCTCGTCGCCGCGCCGGCGGCCTGGCTCGTCGTCGAGTGGCTGCGCGGCTGGGTGCTGACCGGTTTTCCCTGGCTGAGCCTGGGCTACGGCCAGGTCGACTCGCCGCTCGGCGCGCTGCTGCCGGTCGCCGGCGTCTACGGCGTCTCGCTGCTGGTCGCGGTGAGCGCGGTCGGCCTCGCGCTGGCGGCATCCGGCTGGCGGCCGCTCGCGATGCTCGTCGTCGCCGCGCTGCCGTGGATCGGCGGTGCGCTGCTGCCGCAGACCGGCTGGACCCGCCCCGCGGGCGAGCCGCTGACGGTCACGCTGGTGCAGGGCGGCGTGTCGCAGGACCGCAAGTGGCTGCCGCAGCAGTTCCGGCCGACGCTCGAGCTGTACCGCAATGCGCTGCTCGCGGCCGCCGACAGCGAAATCGTCGTCTGGCCCGAAGTCGCGATCCCGGCGCTCGACACGCGCGTCGAGCCGTGGATCGAGATCGTTGCCGGCGACCTGCGCGCCGGCCAGACGCTGCTCTACGGCATCCTCGAGCAGGACGTCGAGGACATCTACAACAGCGTGATCCGCCTCGATGCCCGCGGCCGCCAGGTCTACCGGAAGCGGCACCTCGTGCCCTTCGGCGAGTATTTCCCGGTGCCGGACTTCGTGCGCTCCTGGATGCGCCTGCTGAGCCTGCCGCACAGCGATCTCGCGGCCGGCGCCGCAGACCAGCCGCTGATCGAGACGGCGGGCGGCGAGCGCATCGCCGTCGCGATCTGCTACGAGGATGCCTACGGCAGCGAGCAGCTGTACGCCTTTCCCGAGGCGACGCTGATCGTCAACGTCAGCAACGACGCCTGGTTCGGCGACTCGATCGCGCCGCACCAGCACCTGCAGATTGCCCGCGTCCGGGCCCGCGAAGTCGGGCGGTACGCGGTGCGGGCGACCAACAACGGGATCAGCGCGCTGATCGGGCCTGACGGCGCCGTTCTCGAACGCGCCCCGCAGTTTCGCTTCGCGACGCTGACCGGCGAGGTCGTACCGCTCGGTGGCCTGACGCCTTACGCGCGTACCGGCAACCTGCCGGTCGTGCTGCTGGCCGCGCTGGCGCTCGCCGGGCTCGCCGTGGCGGGCCGGGCGCGGCCGGCTGCGGAATCCGGGAAATCCCGTTAAGCTTGGCCGTTTATGCCGCCGCCGGCGGCGCCCCCCAGGTCATAGCCAGGCGAAGATGAGCAAGGAAGTCCGTTACCAACCCGACGAGGTCGAGCGGGTCGCACGGGAGTTCTGGGACGCGGAACGCTGTTTCGAGGTCGACGAGGATCCCGCCAAAGACAAGTTCTACTGTCTCACCATGTTCCCGTACCCGAGCGGCCAGCTGCACATGGGGCACGTGCGGGTCTTCACGATTTCGGACGTCATCGCGCGCTACCAGCGCATGCAGGGCCGGCACGTGCTGCAACCGATGGGCTGGGATGCGTTCGGCATGCCCGCCGAGAACGCGGCGATCAAGCGTGGCGTGCCGCCGGCCGAGTGGACCTACAAGAACATCGACTACATGCGCGGCCAGCTCAAGCGCCTGGGCTACGGCTACGACTGGTCGCGCGAGGTCACGACCTGCAAGCCCGAGTATTACCGCTGGGAACAGTGGCTGTTCGTGCGCCTGTTCAGGAAGGGCCTCGTCTACCGCAAGAACTCGATCGTCAACTGGGACCCGGTGGACCAGACCGTGCTCGCCAACGAGCAGGTGATCGACGGCCGCGGCTGGCGCTCCGACGCGCTGGTCGAGCGCCGCGAAATCCCGCAGTGGTTCATGAAGATCACCGCCTACGCGGACGAGCTGCTCGAGACGCTGGACTCGATGGACGGTTGGCCCGAGCCGGTCAAGACCATGCAGCGCAACTGGATCGGCCGCTCCGAGGGCGTGGAACTCGGCTTCGACGTCGACGGCGAGGACGAGCCGCTGACCGTCTTCACGACGCGGCCTGACACGCTGGCCGGCGCCACCTACATGGCCGTGGCCGCCGAACACCCGGTCGCGCAGAAGGCCGCGGAGCGCGATCCGGAAATCGCGGCCTTCGTCGAGGACTGCAAGAAGATGCAGGCCGCCGAGGCCGCGCTCGAGACGATGGAAAAGAAAGGCATGGCCCTCGGCGTCGAGGCCACGCACCCGTTGACCGGCGAGAAGATCCCGGTCTGGGTCGCGAACTTCGTGCTGATGGGCTACGGCACCGGCGCGATCATGGCCGTGCCCGGCCACGACGAGCGCGACTGGGAGTTTGCGAAGAAATACGGCCTGCCGATCAAGCAGGTCGTCGCGCCCGAAGATGGCAGCGAGATCGACGTGCAGCAGGCGGCCTGGCCCGAGTACGGCGTCGTCGTCAACTCCGGCAAGTACGACGGCATGAACTACCAGCAGGCCTTCGACGCGATCGCGGAGCGTTTCGAGCAGGAGGGCCGCGGCAAACGTACTGTCAACTACCGGCTGCGCGACTGGGGCGTGTCGCGCCAGCGCTACTGGGGCACGCCGATCCCGATCATCTACTGCGACGACTGTGGCGCCGTGCCGGTGCCCGAGGACGACCTGCCCGTCGTGCTGCCGGAGGACGTCGAGTTCACCGGCGTCGGCTCGCCGCTCAGGGAGATGGACGAGTTCGTCAACGCCGACTGCCCCGCTTGCGGCAAGGCGGCGCGCCGCGAGACCGACACCTTCGATACCTTCGTCGAGTCCTCGTGGTATTTCTCACGCTATGCCTCGCCCGGCTGCAATACGGCCATGTTCGACGAGCGCGAGGCCTACTGGATGCCGGTCGACCAGTACACCGGCGGCATCGAGCACGCGATCCTGCACCTGCTGTACGCGCGTTTCTTCCAGAAGCTGATGCGCGACGAGGGCCTGTCGGCCGCGGACGAACCGTTCGCCAACCTGCTTACCCAGGGCATGGTGCTGAAGGACGGCGCAAAGATGTCCAAGGCCAAGGGCAACACGGTGGACCCGCAGGAGCTGATCGACCGTTACGGCGCCGACACCGTGCGCCTGTTCATGATGTCGGCCGCGCCGCCCGAGACGGCGCTCGAATGGTCGGACGACGGCGTGCAGGGTGCCTACCGCTTCCTCAAGCGTTTCTGGCACGCGGTCCACGCGCACCGCGCGAGCGGCGCGGTCGAACCGCTGGACGCCGACGCGCTCGACGCTGCGCAGAAAGAACTGCGGCTCAAGACCCACCAGACGATCGCCAAGGTCGGCGACGACGTCGGTCGCCGCTACAAGTTCAACACGGCGGTCGCGGCGACGATGGAGCTGCTGAACGCGATCAACCGCTTCGACGACGCCCGTCCGCAGGGCCGCGCCGTCGTGCAGGAAGCGCTCGAGGCGATCGTGCTGCTGCTGTCGCCGATCGTGCCGCACGTGTGCCACGTGCTCTGGGAGGTGCTCGGGCACGACAAGGCGCTCGTGTACGAGGCCTGGCCCGCCGCCGACGCCGCGGCGCTCGAGCAGGAGCGGGTCGAAATCGTCGTGCAGGTCAATGGCAAGCTGCGCGGCCGGATCAGCGTCGCGGCGGACGCCGACAGGGACACGGTCTGCGAGCTGGCGCTGGCGGACGAGAACGTACGGCGCTTCGTGGCCGACAAGCCCGTGCGCAAGACGATCGTCGTCCCGGGACGGCTGGTGAATGTCGTCGTCTAGCCCGCGCCTCGCCCTCCTGCTGCTGGTCGCGCTGCTGCTCGGCGCCTGCGGTTTCCAGCTGCGGCCGGCGCCGACGGTGCCGGCCGCCATGCAGCGCACCTGGATCGACACGGACGACCGGTACACGCTGTTCTATCGCCAGTTGCTGCGCGAGCTGGAAGCCGCCGGGGTCGACGTCGTCGACAACCCGGCGGACGCGACCGCGGTGTTTTCGATCCTGAGCGACGAGACCGACCAGCGCGTGCTGTCGGTGTCGGCGCGCAACGTACCGCGCGAGTACGAGGTCTACTACACGGTTTACTACGGCGTCGAGGCCGGCGGCGACACGCTGCTGGCGCCGCAGCTGCAGACCGTGACGCGAGACTACACCTGGGACGAGACGCAGGTGCTCGGCAAGGCGCGCGAGGAAGAGCTGCTGCGCGAGTCGATTGCGCGCGATCTCGTGCGCACCGTCCTGATCCAGCTGTCCTCGCTCTGAATGCAATCCGGCGCCGAACGACAGGCCGCCGTCGAGGTGCTCACCGTCGACGACTGCAGCGACGGCAGCATCGCGGAACTCGCGGCTCGCTACGGCCTCGAGGTGCAGCGCGTCGCGGACGACGCCAGGATTCCGGGCAGCTTCTGGGGCGAGCCCGAAGCCGGCCTCGTCGGCAATCGCGTCTACGTGCGCGGCGACACGCCGCTGCATTCTTTCCTGCACGAGTTCTGCCACCTCGTCTGCATGTCGGCGGCGCGGCGGCGCGGGCTCGTGCGTGACGCGGGTGGCGACGACGCCGAGGAATGCGCGGTCTGCTACCTGCAGATCCTGCTGGCGGACTCGTTCGAGAACGCCGGGCGGGCGCGGCTGATGCGCGACATGGACGCCTGGGGCTACAGCTTCCGCCTCGGCTCGGCAGCTCGCTGGTTCGCCGAGGATGCCACGGATGCGCACGGCTGGCTGCGGCGACACGGACTCGTCGATGCGGCGACGAACGTGACTTTCAGGCTGCGCGGGCACTGAGCGCTGGCCGCGGGCCCGGCATCTGGCCTATAGTGGCGGGCCCCGCGGCGCGTCCGGCAAGAGTCTGCTCGCGATGGTCCTGATCCGCTACCTGCTGTATTTCTTCGGCGTCGCGTTGTTCACGTGGCTGCTGACGAAGATCGAGATCGCCTCGCCCGGCGCCCTCAAGCTGCAGGTCTTCACGCACGCCGAGGACGCGCTCGGCACCAGCGAGTTTTCACCCGTCGAGATGCTGCAGCCCGGCGTTCTCGCGGTCTGCGGGCTGCTGCTCGCCTGGGTCGTCGAGCAATGCCCGCAGCAGCGCCCGGTGGCGCTCACCTTCGGTGCACTGGCCGCCATGTTCTTCCTGCGCGAGCTGGATTTTTTTCTCGACCGGCTGGTCGCCGACAACTTCTGGCAGGCGCCGGTCGCGATCATTGCGGCGCTGCTGATCGTCTACACCTGGCGGCAGCAGAAACGGCTGCGCCTGGCGTGGACGCGCATCTGGCCGTCGCCCGGGCTGGCCCTGCTGTTCGCCGGCGCCCTGGTGCAGTTCGCGTTCGTGCCCTTCGTCGGCCACGAGCCGCTCTGGCAGGCCGTGCTCGGCGAACACTACCAGCGCATCTTCAAGCTGGCCCTCGAGGAGTTCATCGAGTTGCTCGGCTACTTCCTGTGGCTCATTGGCACGCTGGAATACGCGCTGCAGGCGCGCGCGCTGGCCCGCCGCGAGCCGCAGCCGGCCGCTGCGCGCCGTCGATTGGGCCCGCATTGGCGCCGCCATCGAAGGCAAGCGGGTGATGATCACCGGCGGCGGCGGCTCCATCGGGGCTGAGCTAGCGCGTCGCATCGCCGGGCTTGCGCCGGGGCGGCTGA
>ERZ869936.519-NODE-519-length-35829-cov-5.185442_pt1 | contig 35829 bp, 31 predicted proteins | sample MGYA00520876_ERZ869936 | MGnify/ENA primary metagenome ERZ869936 (study PRJEB32218, sample SAMN09650985) | biofilter metagenome | isolation source: enrty point of leading RO module | place: Saudi Arabia: Thuwal, RO plant located on Red Sea | collected 2016-02-17 ... | reverse complement strand
GAAGCGCTCCACCAGCCGCTCCAGGACCTCGGCCGCCCGACCGGGCTCGCCATCGAGCAGAGCGCGCTGGGCTCGGCTCTCCAGGGCCAGGCGGCCGGTGCGGTCGTCGACCGCGGCCAGCGCGAGCTCCTTCACCAAGGGCCCGCATTGCCGGCTGATCGCTGTTTCGACCTCCACCACCCCGACCCAGCGCCCCGCGATTTTCACCCAGTCGTCCTCGCGCCCTGCAAATAGCCAGCCGCCGGGCACCGGCTGGTGAAACAGGTCGCCCGCGGAGCACCAGCCGTCGCGGAAATTCGCGGCCTGCAGCTCGGGACGCCGACAATAGCCCAGCGCCACGCTGGGGTGCCGGAACCAGAGGCGCTGCGGCGCGCCGTCGGAGACAGCCGGTTCGGCCCGCACTTCGGCCAGCGGCGCCGGCCGCGCGAACGCCTCGTCCGGTTCGCGCCGATACAGCACCAGCGCCAGCGTCTCGCTCATGCCGTAGCCGCCGATCATGGCCACGCCGGTCTCGCGCTGCCAGCGCTCGGCAAGGGCCGCAGGCAGCGACTCGCCAGCGGATACGACCCACCTGAGCGCAGATTTGCGCAAGCGTGCCGCCTGCCCGCTGTCGAGCATCGCGCGATACAGCGTGGGCACCGAGAACATGACGCTGGCGGCCCCGGTCAGCGCGGCATCCACGCTGCTTTTCGCATCCGGCCAGCGCGGGTCGAGCAGCACGCGGGCGCCGAGCGACAACCCGGCGTACAGGCTGTTGGCGAGCGGATAGGCGAAAGTCAGCCGCGAAGTGGAGAACAGCCGGTCGTCCGGTCCCAGGGCAAGAACCTCGCGCGCAAACGCCGCACAGCCCCCGATTGCGCGATGCGCATGGATTACCGCCTTGGGCCGGGCCGTGCTGCCGGAGGAATACACCCAGAAGGCGGCCGCCTCGCCTGCCACCGGATGCGGTTCGATGCCTGGAGCCTGCGCCAGATCCTGTACCGCGGCCTGCGCCAGGTCGAGCTCATGGCGCCGCTCGCAAACCAGCAGCCGCGCGTCGCTTTCGGCCGCGACGTGCGCCAGCACTTCCGGCGACAGCCGCGGGTTGAGGGGCACGCTCACGGCCCCGGCCCAGATCGCCCCGAGATGCGCCGCGACCCAGTCGAAGCCGTCGGCCGCCGCCAGCAGCACCCGCTCGCCCGGCGCGATGCCCAGCGCGCGCAATCCGCCGGCCACCCGCGCCACCCTCTCGGCCAGGTCTCCGTAGCCGAGCGCCCGCCCCTCGCAGGCGAGCGCGTGGCGACCAGGTTCGCCGGCTGCCAGCAGCGCCGCCGCCGCGTTCATCCGCCTGCGTTGAGTTCGCGGTGCGCCGCCAGCAGGCCGGCCGCCACGCACATGTCCTCGACGTCACCGAACATCGGCACGCCCGCCGACTCCATCGCATCGAACCATTGCGCCCCCTGTTCGAGCGTGCCCATCATCGAATGCATGATCGGCAGGCGCGACTTGCGCGCCCGCTGCGCCAGTGCCGTCACCACCGGCCCGGCATCCACCATGAACGGCACCACATGGACCATCAGAATGGCGTCGAATGCCTGGCGGCCCTGGTCGAGCGCTGCGTCCAGGGTTTCGAGAAAGCGCTCCTCGCGGGCATCGGCCAGCAGATCCATCGGATTCGCCACCGCCGCCTCCGGCGGCAGCGCGGCGCGCAGCCGCTCGGCCATTGCCGCGGGAAGCTCCGGCAGCCGCAGGCCTTCATCGATCGCACGGTCGGTCGCCAGCACGCCCGGACCGCCGGAGTTCGACAGCAGCAGCACACGCCGGCCGATGCCTTTCGGAAAGCGGCCGAACGCCTTGGCCGCCAGCAACAGGCGCCGCAGGCTGGTGACCCGGACAATCCCGGCGCGCCGGCAGAAATCGGCTACCGCGTCCTCATCGGCCGGACGCGAACCGGTGTGGCGAAACGCCGCCTCGCGCCCAGCCGCCGTGCGCCCGCCAACCAGGGCAATGACCGGCTTGGTGCGGCTGACCTCGCGGGCCACCTTGGCAAATCGCGGCGCGTCGCCGAAGCTTTCCAGGTACAGCAGCACGGCGCTGCAGCGCGCGTCGGCGCCGAGCTCGGCGAGATAGTCGACGACGCCGAGCTGCACGCTGTTGCCCACCGAAACCACTGCGCCGAGCGGAATGCGCAGGGCATGGCTGGCGGTAATCGCTTCCTCGATGATCGCGCCCGACTGCGACACCAGGGCAACCCCGCCGCCTCGCGGCAGATCGCGAAAAAAGGTCGCGGCGAACGGCGCCTTGGGGTCGAGCAGGTTGATGGTGCCGGCGCAGTTCGGTCCGCCGATGGTCAGCCCGTGCTCGGCCACCAGCGCGCGCAAGGCCACGTCGCGCTGTGCGCCCGTCTCGCCCGCCTCGGCGAATCCGCCCGGCAGGATCAGCAGATTGCGGTGGCCGCTGGCGGCTGCTTCCCGTACCACGTCGAGAATGCTGTCCGGCCGCACCAGGATCGCCGCGAGCTCCGCCGGCGCAGGCAGCGCGGCCAGCGACGTGAAGGCCGGCAGCCCCTGGATCTCGCCCCCCTTCGGATTCACCGGGTAGATGCGCCCGGCGTATCCGCTCTTGCGCAACATCGACAGCACCGCGCCGCCGGAGCTGGTGGGCCGCTCACCCGCGCCGACGATTGCGACGCTGGCCGGATTCAGAAATGCCCTCATGCCGCCACCCGCGCCCTGCCGCCGCGGCCGCTCAGCGCAGCCATGCCTCGACACGCTCGCGGTTGTCCGCCATCCAGCTGCGCGCTGCCTCGGTCGGCGTCATGCCGTCGACGCGTACGCGGTAATCCATCTCGGCCACGGCGTCGAGGTCGAGCCTGAGCCGGCGCAGCGTTTCCAGCGTACGCGCCGGCGCGCGTGCCACGAACTGCCGATGCGCCACCAGCGTACCGTTGTTGTCCTCGCCGAGATGGCCAAAGCGCTCCTCCAGCCGCCGCATGTCGGCCATGCGGTTGAGGAAATTCGGCCGGAAATACGGTATGACGAACCACCGAGCGGCCTCGTAGTTCGACTCGAGATGGTCCTGCCATTCGGTGTGCTTGCCAGGCAGCAACTCATAGCCGGCCTCGCCCAGGTTGTAGGCCGCCATGATCTTGCGCGAGCCTATCATCAGGCCCGAATCCGGCCCCGTGCCGCGAATGGTCCTCACCATCTTCTTCGCGACCTCCGGCCGCGCCAGGTCGGCGACATCGGACACCGCCGATGCCGGCACGTAGTGCGGCACTGCCCAGAACAGGCGGGCGCCTTCGTAGAGGATGGCGATCTGTTCCGCGTCGGCGCCGTATTTTTCCCAGTACGCCGCATGGGCGCTGGGCAGCCAGGCCGCCACCAGCAGATCCACCCGCCCGGCGCCCAGCTCCGGAAAGATCTCGCTGTGGCTACCGGTGCGCACTTCGACCTCGTGCCCAAGCCGTTCCAGCACCGCCCGCACGACCTGTCCGGTCACGGCATAGAACGAGATCGCAATCTGCCCCAGCACGACTTTCGATTCCGCGTGCGCCGCGCTCGCGCCGAGCAGCAGCACCGCCGCCAGCCATTGCCGCCAACGTGGTTTCATTCGGCCTCCTTTCGCTGCGGGATCATTGCGCGGCGCGCGCCCGGCGGGCGATGTCGACGAACGTTCCGGCGTCGCCAAAGCCGCCAGCCTTCGTGACCAACCACAACGACCGATCGTCCAGCGCGATGCGGGCGTAGGGAATGCCCGGCATCAGGTCGCCCATGACCTCCAGCGCCGCGCAGCCGGAAGCCTTGAGCAGGGCGATGGCGGTATCGCCGCCGGTCGCGACCAGCATGCCGCTGCCGCTCGCTCGCACCGCGTCGAGGGCCGCGCGCGACAGCGCATCGGCCACCTGCGACGCGTCGCCCTCGCCGCGTGTCGGGTCGGGAACCGCGAGGATGACCACCTGGCGCGCGCCGTCCAGCGGCTGGAGCGACCGGACCATGCCGTTCGGCGCCTCGATCACCCGGCTGCCAGCCTCGTCGCGCAGGCGCTCGACCTGCGCCCGGCTTTGCGGCGCGCGCGAGCCCACGACGAAGACGATCGTGCCGGGACTGGACGGCAGCGGTTGGCGCCGGCCGCGGGCCGGCGCAAGCGTGCGCGCCAGCGCCAACCCGAGTCCGGCCGATCCCACGAGCAGCACCTGGTCGAGCCGCGTGCCCACGCTCTGCAGCGATGCAGTCACGTCTTCGTCGCTTGCCGCATCGGCGATGGTGACCGCATCGGCGGACGGCGCGGCGTCGCCGCGCCGCCAGCAGGCGACCGTCGGCGCCTGCGGCAGGGCTTCGAACACTTGGTCGAGCGGGTCGATGGGCGGCGGCGACAGCGCGTCGCGGGCAAACGACGTTTGCGGCAGCGGCGTGCCTTTGACCTGCACCATCGCCCCGCTTACCGTGCGTCCCTGCGCCGGAAACGCGGGCGACACCAGGGCGCCTCGCCGCGCGGTTGCCTGCATCAGCGCGAGGGTCTCTACGGCGACGTTGCCGCGCAGGGTGGAGTCGATCTTCTTGAACACGATGGCAAACGATGGCGAGGCAAAGCGCGCCGCGCACTCGCCCACGCGCCGTGCCGCCGCGTCCGGCGCGAGGTGCCGCGAGGCCGTATTCAGCGCAACCACTTCCGCCCATGCCACCGTGGCCGGGTCGCAGGTAAGCGGCTCGACCACCACCGCTGTCGCCAGACCCTGGGCGGCGAACGGGCCGGCGGTGTCCATCGCGCCGGTGAGATCGTCGGCGACGATCAGGACGCGCCGGGTCGCCGTCATGCGCGCTAGGCGGTGACCACGTTGTCCGCCATCTTGCGCGCATAGGCGATGGCCGACTTCATGTTGGCGTTGCTCGCCTTGCCTTTCCAGGCGATGTCGAATGCGGTGCCGTGGTCGACCGATGTGCGCCGGATGGGCAGGCCGAGGCTGACGTTCACCGTTTCGTCGAAGGCGATCAGCTTGGTCGGGATATGCCCCTGGTCGTGGTACTGGGCGACCACCACGTCGAACTCGCCCTTGAGCGCCCGGTAGAACACCGTGTCGCCGGAAATCGGGCCCTTGACGTCGAGGCCTTCTTTCTGCGCGGCCTCGACCGCCGGTTGAATGCGATCGATTTCCTCGCGGCCGAACAGGCCGCCCTCCCCGCAATGGGGATTGAGTCCGGCCACTGCGATGCGCGGGCGCTCCACCCCGAGCTCGCGGAAATGCTTGTCCGCCTCACGGATCGTCGCCAGCACCCGCTCCTGCGTCGGGCGTTCGGCCGCATTCTTGAGCGAGGTGTGAGTGGTGACATGGATGGCGTTGAGCCTGTCGCCGGCGAGCAGCATGAACGACTGCCTGGCGCCGGTCAGATGCGCCAGCAACTCGGTGTGACCGTCGAAATGATGGCCGGCGGCATGCATCGCCGCCTTGTTGAGCGGCGCGGTGACGATCACCGAAATCTTCCCGGCAGGCGCCAGCCCGACCGCCTTCTCGACATAGCGGTACGCCGCTTCCCCGCCGTGCGCCGATTCCTGTCCGTCGACGATCTTGTCCTGCCCCTTGGTGGGCACGTGCACCACCGGCACTTCGCCGCTGGCGGCATCCAGTCCCTCGACGAAGCGCAGCTTCGTGCCGAGCAGCCTGTCGGCTCGGCGCAGGATGTCGATGTTGCCGATCACCGCAGAGGCAGCACGGGTGTCGGGGTCCATTTCCGCCAGCGTGGATACGATTATTTCAGGCCCGATGCCGGCGGGGTCGCCCATCGTGATGCCGATCATTTGAGTCATGGCTCAGAACCCTCTGACGATTGACCAGTGTGGCGACGCAGGCGGCGGCTACGCGCGCGCACCCGCGGCCGCCGGCCCGGAATCAGGCCGGCTCATGTTCTTCCGGCGCAATGGCGATGCGCACATCGGCGGCGCTCGCCAACTCGCCGCCCGCGGTCGCGATCGCCTGCGCCGCCGACTCGACCAGTGCCAGATTGCTGCTCGCGCAGCCGAACGGGGCATCTTCCAGGCCCACTCGGACATGACCGCCCTCCATCACCGCGCGCGTGATCATCGGCCGGATATCGACATCGAGCCCGCCGATCATCCACTGCGCACCGGGCGCCACCTGGTCGAGCAGATTCAGGTAGGCCGTGAGCCCATAGTCCTCGGGCGGAAAACCGAAGGTGTAACCGCTGGAAAACATGAAGCGGTACACCGGCGCAGGACAACTCGCGCGCCAGTGCAGGCTTGCGCCGAGCCGCGCGAATCCCGGTTCGTATATGGCATAGCTGGGATGGAAGCGGTAGCGCATCGCCAGGCCCAGACCATGGCGGATGTCTTCTTCCGGATTGAGGTAGACAAAGCCTGGCTTGTCCTCGCGCAGATCGTCGTAATGCGCGAAGTTCACCGAACCCGGATCGACCACCGCCCACTCCAGCAGGCCGCGCCGGGCGAGTGCCTCGACGTGCGCGTAGCGCCGCCGCGGGTCCGCCGCCTCGGCCACCGCGTTCAATCCTGCCGACGGCAGCGTCGGGTAGACGATGGCATCGACTTCGGCCCGGATGCCTTCGATGATGCGCGCATAAAGATCTGCATCGTCCTTCTGCCGCCCGCTTGCCTCATCGTAAGCGTGCACATGCACGATGGCCGCGCCGGCCTTTACGCATTCGATGCCCTGCTCGACGATGTCCTTCACGGCGATCGGCATGCCCGGCTGGCGCTGCCGGGACCAGGGACCGTTGAGCGCCACCTCAAGCCAGGTTCTGGCTGTCTCGTTTCGCATCACGCTTACCTCAGACGATTTCGACCGACAGCTCGGCCAGCCCCTCGACGCGCCCAAGCAGGCGGTCGCCGCGCTTCACCGCACCGACTCCGGCCGGCGTGCCGGTGAAGATCAGATCGCCGGGCCGCAGGGTGTAATACGCAGACAGGAACGCAATGGTATCGGGCACGTTCCAGATCATGTCCGACAGATCGGCCTGCTGCCGCGTCTCGCCATTGACCGTCAGCGCGATCGCGCCCCTGGAATGGTGGCCGTGGCTGGATACCGGGTAGATCGGCGTGATCGGCGCCGACTCGTCGAAGGCCTTCCCGAAATCCCAGGGCCGTCCGAGATCGCGCGCGGCCAGCTGCAGATCGCGCCGGGTCATGTCGAGGCCGACCGCGTAGCCGAACACGTACTCCAGCGCCTTCGCCGACGGGATATCGCGCCCTTCGCGGTGGATCGCCACGACCAGTTCGATTTCGTGATGCAGGTTCTGCGTGCCGGGCGGGTAGTGCATGCGGCCGCCGCCGGGCAGCACCGCGTCTGCGGGCTTCAGAAAGAAGAACGGCGGCTCTTTCTCCGCGTGCTGTCCCATCTCGCGCGGAGGCGCCGCGTAGTTGCGGCGCACGCCCTAGATCCGGCGCACCGGAAACAGTGCCACTTCCCCATGTACAGGCACGGCCGGCGCTGTGCCGGGCTCGAAAACATAGCTGGAAGTCGAATTCATGTTGTTATCAGAAGAGGAGCAGCTTCGCGTCGCGCACGCCGAGCGGCCAGCGACCGCGCGAGAACAGTTCGTATTTTCGCATAAAGAGATGCGTGCTCCCGCGCCCGCACAGCCGGGCCAGCGCGTGACAGTGCAGCGCCATCATCAGTGCGCCCGAGGCCGCGCGCGCCAGCGCTTCGCCGCTGGCGCCGAGCAGCGGCGCGCGCAGCGCCTGGCGATAGGTGGTCTCGGTGTGCGGCTCGACCGCGACGGTCAGCGCATCCAGCACCACCTCGGCGCCGAGCCTGGAGCGGGCTTCATCCATCAGCGCCTTGCGTTCGTTTTCTTCCGAAACCCACCAGCCCTTGTCCCAGTCCGGGTCGCGGGTGGCCGACTCCGCCTCGGCCGCGTCGCCGACCAGCTGCAGTTGCAGCCGGCCCAGCGCCAGCGTCTGGGCATAGCCTTCCGCGGCAGCCCGGTCCTCCACCGACAGCGGCTGCCCCAGCCTTGAGAACCATGCCGAGTTGCTCAGAGCGATGCCTCCCGCCACAGCCCGAGCGCCCGCTGAACCGGCCGGTCGGAGAAGGAGAAGAGCACGGTGTCGCGGCTTGCCTCGAGCCTGCTGGGCTGCCACGACGGCACGACGAAAACGTCGCGCTCGGCGAAGCTCATTCCGGTTTCGCCGACCACCACGCGCCCCGAACCCTCGATCACCGAGTACACCGTGCCGTCGGTGCAGCGCGAAGCGAGACCGGCAAATCCCTGCGGCAGGTACTGAATGAAGGCGCTCATGGTCGGCATCGCCGGCCCGCCGGTGGCCGGGTTGATGAACTCCATCTTGTAGCCGTGACTGGGGTGCGGCGCATCCACGCGCGCCATCTGCTCGAGACTCTCGCGCGAGCGCGCATACGGATAGGCGAATACCGGCGAGCTCGCGCCGCGCGGCGCGAACGCCACCGGCAGCAGGTTGTTGCCGTAACGAAGGCGCGAGTCGCCTTCCGGGCGCACGACCGGCTGCTCCTCGCTCGGGTAATCCTCGGCGAACCCGGCGTCGAGAAAGCGCACCAGTGGAATGTCCAGACCGTCCAGCCAGACCACCGGCTCCTGCGACGGATTGCCGTGGTCGTGCCAGGTCCAGGACGGCGTAATGATGAAGTCCCCGCGCCGCATGGTCACGCGTTCTCCGTCGACCGCGGTATAGGCACCTTCGCCTTCGACGATCAGGCGCAGCGCGGTCTGCGTGTGGCGGTGGCTGGGCGCGATTTCGCCGGGCAGGATCAGCTGCCAGCCGGCGTACAGCGTGTGGGTAATCGAGGATTCGCCCGGCAATCCAGGGTTTTCCAGCACCAGCACCCGCCGCACCGCCTCGCGGGCGCTGATCAGCCGGCCCGATTCCATCAGGTGCGGGCGCACCTCATCGTATTTCCACAGCGCGGGCGCGCAGGGTGTTGCCGGCGTACGCGGCACCAGCGCGTTCATCTGCTCCCAAAGAGGGGTGACGTGCAAGGCGCCGATGCGCCGGTAGAACGCCTCGCGCTCGCTGCGCGCATCTTTCATCGCCTGGGGCATCGTCTCCTCCGTAACGGCTGGATCAACCACAGAGACACAGAGGCACAGAGACCAGAAAAATCTTCGTGGCTGAGATCCACCACCAGGGACGCTCCGGGCACTGCGGCAAGGCCGGCATGCACAATGAAATCCGTCACTGTTTCCGAGGGTCTCTGTGCCTCTGTGGTAAGTCCAGCTTTAAACCTTCGGCAACTTCAGCCCGAGGTCGCCTTCCACCAGCTCAGTGACGCGCTGCACGAAATCCGCCCGCATCTCGTCGTTGCTGCGCTGCTTGAGCCCCCAGCGCAGATACATCTCGTTGTTCTTCGACTTGCTCGCCCCGAAGAACGCCGGGGTGATCGGGTAATAGCGGTCGGTCGCGTCCTGCACCGACCGGCGGCCTTCATCGCTGCGGATCAGTTCCTGGCAGAAATCCTTGCCGAATTTGGCGTGGAACTTCTCCTCCGGCATGGTGATGCGGGCCAGGTTGCGCAGCGGGTGAAACGAGCAGTGCAGCAGGTCTTCCACCTGCAGTATCTCGGCGTAGTCGGCGATCGCCTTGATCACGCAGAACTCCGGCCAGGTCTTCAGCTCGAAATCGAAAATCGACAGCGGCTTCTTGTGCGCCGGATCGAGCCGCTTCGGGGCAACCCCGATCTCGTCGGCCAGGGCCTTGAACCGCACATGGTGATGGTACTCCTCCATCGCCACGCGGCAGGTCAGCCATTTTGCGTACGGCGTCGGCGCTAGCGCGATAGCCGGCTCGTCGAACACCTGCGCGCCGTACAGCTCGTTCACCGCATGGCTGATGACGATCTTCTCCACCGCGTGGCGGTACTCCTCCGGCGCCTGCCTGAGTTCTGCCGCGGTCTTCACTTCAATAGTCGCTGTTGCGGACATGCTGCCCTCCGTCAGACTTTGGGTTCGGTGTTGAACAGCTCGAGGTCGGTGGCGAGATCAGCGAAGTGCGGACGCAGCGTCGCGTCGATGCCGCGGCTGAGGCTGTCCGCATCCCAGGCTTCGCCGGCCTCCAGCAGCGTCTGCGCCACCGACCTCGGCTGGGAGAATAGAAACAGGTCGCGCCCGCGCACGCCAAACAGCTGCCCGCTGATGTCGTGCGAGTTGGAGGCGAGGAATGCGGCCAGGCGGGCGACGTAATGCGCCGGCACCCTGAGTGCATTCGCCTTGTACGCGGCCTGCGCGTCGTTGGCCGGCTGGATCGACTCGGTAACGCGCGTTGCGGCGAACGGGGCGATGGCGTTGCAGGCCACTCCGCTGCGCGCCATGTCCATCGCCACCACACGGGTCAGCCCGAACAGCCCGGCCTTGGAAGAGGCATAGGCCGACTGGCCGAAATTGCCCACCAGTCCCGCGCTGGACACGATGTTCACGATGCGCCCCGGCGCCCGGCCGCTCTTCGCCTGCTCGCGCATGGCCGGCGTGGCGGCAGCCAGCAGTGCGAACGGCGCCACCAGATTGGTCGCAATGACATGCTCGAAATCCTCGCGCCTCGCCTTGAAGATGAACGCATCGCGCAGGATCGCGGCATTGTTCACGACGATGTCGATGCCGCCGTAACGGCTCAGGGCCAGATCGACCGACTTTTCCGCGGCCCCGGGCGCCGCGATGTCGCCGTCGAAGGCCGCCGCGCCGAGCCGCTGCGCCACCGCCCGCAGAGCACCGGGGTCGGCGTCACGGCCGTCGATAGACACGCCGCTGTCGACAATCACCAGCTTCGCCCCCTGGCGCGCGAACTCTTCACAGATCGCCAGGCCAATGCCGCGGGCACCGCCGGTCACGATCGCCACCCGCCCCGCCAGCAGCGTCATGGCGCACCTGTGAGGCTGGGCTCCGGCGCCGCCGGATAGAAGGCGTCGGCATGGATGTCGCGCGCAGGCACGCCGCGGTCGCGGGCAAGCGCGTCCACCTCATCGACCATCGGCGGCGGACCCGCGGCATACACCAAGTAACCGGACAGGCCGTCGAAATCCTGCGCGACGGCGTCGGTGACCAGGCCGGTCCGCCGCCCGGCCCGGCTGCCGTCCTCCCGCGCCTGCTCCGAGAGCACGTAGTGCATGGCGAGGTTGGCATGGCCGGCGGCGAGTGCCGACAGTTCCTGCTCGAGGTACACATCGCGCTCGGTCCTCGCCCCGATATAAAGGTGGATCGGCTGCGCGGCGCCACGTTCGAGCGCGTGGCGCACGATGCTGTACAGCGGCGCCAGGCCAGTGCCGCCGGCGATGCACAACGCCGGCCCGGCATGCTGGGCGCGCCAGTACGCCGCCCCCAGCGGCCCGGAAACCCGCACCTCGTCGCCGACCTTGAGGTCCGACGCCACCCGGTGGCTCACCGACCCCGGCCCCATCACCCGGATATGAAATTCGAGAGAATCGTCATCGGGCGTGCTGGCCATCGAGTAGTCCCGCTCGACGCTGCGAGCGAACGGAAACGCCAGCTTGGCGAACTGCCCGGCCGAAAATGTAAACGGCCCGCCGGCCAGAATCTCCAGCCGCAGGCGCAGAACATCGTGTGTCGCATGCCCGAGCGAGGCGACGCGGGTGCGCAGGATGCGTGAGGGATGCACGATGAATTCTTCGGCGTCGAGCTGACGCACCACGACATCGCCCCATACCTGCGAGCGGCAGGCCAGCACGATATTGCGAGCGCGCTCCTGCGCCGACAGCGCATGCTCGGAGTACTCAAGCTCGAATATCTCGCCGGAGACCAGTTCGCATTTGCAGGTGCCGCAGTTGCCCGCCTGGCAGCTGTAGGCGAATCCCACCCCATGGCTGAGCAGGGCCGACAGGACCGTGTCGCCCCCCTCGGCCGGCACGACGTGATCGGTATCGGCGATGGAGACCGTGAAACTCATGGTTGAGGCGATCGGAGCGGCCGAACGTTGGCGACCCGGCCGCGATGCACTATGATTAGTCCCAAGTATGGGAGCCCAACAGTTGGAAGTCAAACAGTCTGCCGATGCGAAGAAGCCCGGAAAAGCGCTTTCGCGCCTTGAGCTGGGCATGCTCCCCGGACTGATCGGTTACCAGTTGCGTCTCGCCCAGCGGGCGATCTTCGCCGATTTTGCGAAGAACGTCGGCGATGACATCGGCCCCGGGTTGTTCGGCATCCTGGTCGTGATCGAGGCGAATCCCGGCCTGAAGCAGCAGCGGCTGGCGGAAGCCGCTCATCTCGATCGCTCGACCGTCGTCGCGGTGATCGACAAGCTCGAAAGCCGCGGCCTGGTCGAGCGCCGGGCGGCGGACCGCCGCAGCAACGGCCTTTATCTCACCGCGCAGGGCGCGGAACTGCTGCGGTCGCTGAAGCGCAAGGTGCAGCAGCACGAACGCAGGGTGTTGCAGCGGCTGACTCCGCAGGAACGCGACGAGTTGAGCCGCCTGCTCGACCTTATCCTTCCCGAGCGACGCTAGGCGTCCCGGGGTGTGTCACCCCTCCTGCCGCACCCGGCCGCGCAAGGCCTTGCGTTCGGAGCGCCTGCGTTTCGTATCGACGCGTCGCCGGCGCGCCGCCTGGCTGGGGCGGGTGGCGATGCGCGCCTTCGGGCGCTGAAGCGCACGCTGCAGCAGCTCGGTGAGCCGCTCGAGTGCGTCTTCCCGGTTGCGCGCCTGGGAGCGGAACCGCTGCGCCTGGATCACCAGCACCCCGTCGTCGGTCATGCGGCTGCCGGCCAGCCGGCGCAGCCGCGCCACTGCTTCCGGTGGCAGCGCCTGGCAGCCGGCGGCGTTGAATCGCAACTCCACGGCGGTCGACACCTTGTTGACATTCTGCCCGCCCGGCCCCGACGCGCGGATAAAGCGCCATTCCAGATCAGCTTCATCCAGTTTCACACCCGCACCGATTTCGATCATTTTTCAGGCCATTATTAACACGCATCCCGGTGGACAAAATGCCGCGGCGCAGCAGCCGCAACTACTTGTGTATTACGGAAAAGATGGCACCGAAAAAAACCGCGTTCCACTTGCCAACCCCTACCCTAAGGTCTACATTTGCAGCCGGGTTCCTTCTGCCGTAATCCGGGTGGAAAGCAAAATATTTCCGGTACCGCGGCCAAGGGAGATTTATCCCTAGTGGTCCCAATATTTAAGTTCAATAACATGAACGGGAGAGAGTTATGAAGCGATGGACTCAAGCAGGGGTCGTCAAGGCCCTGTCCGCAGCGGCCTTCGTCGGCTTCGCATCCCAGGCACTGGCAGCAGAGGTGACTTGGGATCGGCTGCTGAATGCCGACAAGGACGCGAACAACTGGCTGATGTATCACCAGTCGTTCAAAGGCTGGCACCACAGCCCGCTGGACCAGATCAACGCCAACAACGTCAAGGACCTGAAGGTCGCGTGGATCCACACGCCTTCGGGCATGAAGCGTGGCATCCAGTCGTTCCCGCTGGTCGCCGATGGCGTGCTCTATTACACCAGCACTTCGGGCCAGGTGTGGGCGCTGAACGGCACCAACGGTGCGTTGATCTGGCGCTATCAGGCCAAGATCGACACCGAGCGGGCCGAGGGCACGTTCTACCAGCCCTACAACCGTGGCCTCGCAATCGGCTACGGCAAGGTCTACATCGGCACCACCGATGGCCGCCTGATCGCGCTCGACCAGAAGACCGGCAAGGTCGTCTGGGACAACGAGATCCTCACGGTCGAGAAGGGCAACAAGGGCTTTACCGGCGCCCCGCTGATCGTGAAGGACAAGGTCATCATCGGCTCCAACGGCGGCGAGCTGTCCGGCTGCTGCGGCCCGATCTTCGCGGTGAACGCGCAGACAGGCGAGGTGGCGTGGCAGTTCGACACCATCGGCGGCGACCAGCGTTCGCGTGATTCCTGGGGCAACGACTCCTGGAAGATCGGCGGCGGCGGCGGCTGGATGACCGGCCAGTACGATCCGAAGCACAACACCGTGTGGTGGGGTACCGCCAACCCGGCGCCGGATTACGACTGGGCGGGCGAGAACTGGATGACCGAAGGTCCGCGTCCGGGTCTCAACCTGTACAGCTCCGCGGTGGTGGTGCTGGATGCCGACAGCGGCGAGCTTCGCGCCTACTTCCAGGAAATGCCTCACGACGCGTGGGACTTCGATTCCGCCGTTGGCGAGTTCATGCTGCTGGAGAAGGGCAACAGCCGTTACATGGTCCACCCGAACAAGGGCGGCATCATTTTCGTCTACAACCCGGATCCGGCAAAAGCCAAGGACGACGTCCTGAAAGTAGAGAACGCCTACATGATTGGCGAGACCTACAACTACATCAAGGGCGTCAATCCGAAGACGGGCGAACTGATCGGCCGTCGTGAGCTTCCGGAAGGCAAGCACACCAATGTCTGCCCCGCCATCGATGGTGCGATTTCGTGGAACACGGGTGCCTACAACCCTGGCACCGGCCTGCTCTACAAAGTCACCCAGGAGTGGTGCTTCGACATTGAAGTGATCAAGTCCGAGCGTCCGGCTGACTTCTCGGGTCAGGCCTACTTCGGCGCGAGCTGGACTGCGACGCATCCGAAGACCAAGACCGACGGCACGCCGATCAATGGCTCCTACGGTACGGTTCAGGCGCGCGATCCGGTGTCGGGCAAGATGAAGTGGCGCGTCGAGTTCAAGTATCCGCCGCTCGCCTCGCTGCTGTCGACCAAGGGCAATCTGGTGTTTGTGCCCGGCGCTGACGGCATGTTCACCGCACTCGATGCCCGCAACGGCAAGGTGCTGTGGCAGCACAACAACGGCATCGGCCACCATGGCGGCGTCATTTCCTACATGGTTAACGGCAAGCAGTACGTCGCCGTCGTGACCGGCTGGGGCAGCCATGTGTCGGGTAACTACGGTCCGCTGTTCGGCAGCCCGTTCACGGAGATGCCGACCGAAGGCGGCAACCTGATCGTCTTCAGTCTGTAAACCAACCGCGGGCAACCGCGTTTGATCGAGGGCGGGGGAGCAATCCCCTGCCCCTTTTCATTTAAAGCACCGTGTTGGAGGAGTCATGCTGTATCGCCGTAGCCCGAACGTCTTATTTGCCGCCCTTGCGGCCGTAGGAGTGATCTCTGCCCTGTCGGCCCCTGCGGCCGCGGAAGAGATCGACGCCAAAAAGGTGTTCGCAACCAATTGCAGCTGGTGCCACAGCGACTTCGGCAAGAAGGCCGGCAAAGGCCCCAAGCTGGCCGGCACGGCAATGACGGCGGAGCAGGTCTACGACCGGATTGCCAATGGTGCACCGGGCGGGGCTATGCCCGCATACAAGAAATTGTTGAGCGAAGACAAGATCAAGGCACTGACCACCTACATCAAGAACCTGCCGGCCGAGTGACCGGCCGCCGGCGGGCAAACGGCACGAAAAAGGATGGCTAGGCCATCCTTTTTTTTGCCTGTTCAGTTCGCGCGCTTCAGCTCGAACCGGACCGGAAATCCCTCGAAGCTGCCCTCGCCGCGCACCATCTTGCCCGAGCTCGCGCGGGTCGCCCGCGCCGAGAAATCGCTGCCGCGCTCACCCGAGGCGCTGAACTTGATCGATTCGCCGCCGGCCTCGAACTTGTCGAGCACCACGGCCTCGGTACCAAAGTTCTCGAGGTTGGTGAATTGCAGCGTACCCGCCCCTTTGGCGTCCACTTTCAGCGTCATCACGCCGCTGGTCATGCCCCGATACCAGGGGCCCTTCCAGGTGCCGGCAAACCCGGACGCATCTGCTAAAGCGGGCACCGGCGCGCCCCAGCACAGGCCCGCCAGCGCCACCGACCATAACAACCGACGCACCATCATCTGCCTCCGTGTCCGAACGATTCGCTTCTGATTCTAGCGCGGCACCCCGGCGGAAAGTTGACGGCAAGAGACCGCCATCCCCGACTGCGAACAGAGCCCGGTCGTATAATTTCGCCATCCCGACAAGGTTTGATCATGAATTTCTGCAGCCAGTGCGGGGGCAGAGTCGGTCTTCGAGTACCCCCCGGCGACACGCTTCCCCGCTACGTCTGCAATGCGTGCGGAACCGTCCACTATGAAAATCCGAAGCTGATCGTCGGTTGCATACCGGAATGGGAGAACCGCATTCTCCTGTGCCGCCGCGCGATCGAGCCGCGACACGGCCTGTGGACCGTGCCTGCGGGGTTTCTCGAAAACGGCGAAACGCTCGCCGCCGGCGCCATGCGCGAGACGCTGGAGGAAGCGAACGCGCGGGTCGAGATCATCGACCTGTACGCGGTGTACAACATCCCGCACATCAGCCAGGTCTACATGCTGTTTCGCGCCAGACTGCTCGATCTCGGGTTTGCGCCCGGCGACGAGACGCTGGAGACGCAGCTGTTCACCGAGGAAGAGGTACCCTGGAGCGCGCTCGCCTTCGCCACGGTGCGCAACACGCTGGGCCACTACTTTGCCGATCGCAGGGCCCGCGCATTCCGCCTGCGCATGGGCACGATCGAGCCGATGAAGCCGTCCGCCCCGGCGCCGCACGAGACGGGCCAAGCGGACGAGAACACGCCGGCCGCCACCGATTCCGGCCGCACACTGGACAACGGCGCCGCCGGCGGCTAGCGCCGGCGCGCCGCTCGCGCCGCTACCAGCTCACTTCTTTTTCCGGGCCCGCCGATATCTTGTGAATCGAGAGATCGGCGCCGACGAACTCCTGTTCACTGTCGAGGCGAATGCCGACCGTCGCCTTCAGTGCGCCGTACACGATCAGCCCGCCCGCCACGGCGATGCCGATGCCGAGCAGTGTCCCGATCAGCTGCGACATGAATGCCACCCCGCCGAGTCCGCCCAGCGCCTCCAGGCCGAAAATGCCGGCTGCGATGCCACCCCAGGCACCGCACAAGCCGTGCAGCGGCCACACGCCGAGCACGTCGTCGATCTTCCAGCGGTTCTGGGTCATGGTGAACAGCACCACGAACAGCACGCCAGCCACCGCGCCGGTTACGAAGGCACCGGCCGGGTGCATGATGTCGGAACCCGCGCAGACAGCGACCAGCCCGGCGAGCGGCCCGTTGTGCACGAAACCCGGGTCGTTGCGGCCCACAAACAGCGCCGCGAGCGTGCCACCCGCCATCGCCATCAGCGAATTGGCGGCGACCAGGCCGCTGATGCTCTCGATGGTCTGCGCCGACATCACGTTGAAGCCGAACAAGCCCACAGTCAGCATCCACACGCCCAGGGCCAGGAACGGAATGCTGGAGGGCGGATGCGCGGCAATGCCTCCGCTGCTGTAGCGGCCGCGTCGCGCACCGAGCAGCACCACCGCCATCAGTCCGACCCAGCCGCCCATTGCGTGCACGACGATGGAACCGGCGAAATCCCTCAGGGGCGCACCGAAGCTTGCCTGCAGCCAGTCCTGCACGCCGTAGTTGCCGTTCCACACGATGCCCTCGAAGAGCGGGTAGACGAAACCGACCAGCGCGAAGCTCGCCGCGAGCTGCGGATGAAACTTGGCGCGCTCGGCGATACCGCCCGAGATGATCGCCGGAATGGCGGCCGCGAAGGTCAGCAGGAAGAAGAAGCGCACCAATTCATAGCCGCTCTGCTCGGTCAGGGCCTGGGCACCCACGAAGAAGCTGGTGCCGTAGGCAACGCCGTACCCGATGAGGAAGTACGCGACCGTCGACATCGAGAAATCGCAGATGATCTTCACCAGGGCATTGACCTGATTCTTGCGGCGTACCGTGCCCACCTCCAGGAAAGCGAACCCGGCGTGCATGGCCAGCACCATGATCGCGCCGAGCAGAATGAACAGCACGTCGTTCGGAGTCTTGATCGCGTCCATTGGGTCTCCTCCTCCTGTTCTGCTTATCGAGTTGAACCGCGGTCGGTCAGCAAATCCCGTTCCTTCCAATTAACTCTCTGTTTACAAAGCTTATGCGTCTTGCGCAGGGGCTTCGGCCGCACAATACCTGTGCATGATGCGCCGCCCGCGCCCCACCGCGGTGCCGATCGCCGGGCCAGGGCCATTGCGCGAACACGGTCCAGGCCGGTTTGAAGCGCCGGAGTGCACCGGTTTATAGTGCCCGCGCACCCACCCGATTCCGGTTCCAGGCGAGTTCAGATGGCAAAGGCAGCATTGCAGAGATCCTCCGACAGGCAGCGGCCCGGCGACCGCCTGCTCACCCTCGAACAGGTGGCGGCCGACCTGGTGGCCGACGGTCTCGCCCCGCAGGATGCGATCGACCGGCTGCTGGACGTACGCCGGCATATGAAAGGCGACCTCCATCCGCTGGTCATCGTGGCCAACCAGAACTGGAAGGACCCCCGCAATCCACGCAAGCTTCTGCATCTCGAAGCCCTGACGGAATGGCTGGCGGGCAAGGTCGACCTGCCCTACCTGCACATCGACCCGTTCAAGATCGATTTCGCGGCGGTCACCCGCGTCATGTCGAGCGCCTACGCGGCGCGCTACCGCATCCTTCCGGTCGGGATCACCGCCACCGAGGCCACCATCGCCACCTGCGAACCGTACATGCGCGACTGGGAGCAGGAACTCACCAAGATCCTGCGCGTGAACATCAAGCGGGTCATCGCGAACCCGGTCGACATCGGCAACTACCTGGTCGAGTTCTACAGCATCGCGCGCTCGGTCAAGGGCGCCAGCAAGCAGCAGGACGGGGCACTGTCCGACATCACCAATTTCGAACAGCTGGTTCAGCTCGGGCGCAGCGGCAGTCTCGACGCCAACGACCAGCATGTGGTGCGGCTGGTGGACTGGCTGCTGCAGTACGCCTTCGAGCAGGGAGCGAGCGATATCCATATCGAGCCGCGACGCGACATCGCCAACGTGCGCTTCCGCATCGATGGCGTGCTGCATCAGGTCTACCAGATTCCGATGCCGGTGGTCGCGGCCATCACCAGCCGGATCAAGATCCTTGGCCGGATGGACGTGGTGGAGAAACGCCGTCCGCAGGACGGGCGGGTGAAGACGCGCAATGCCGACGGCGAGGAAATCGAGTTGCGCCTGTCAACGATGCCGACCGCGTTCGGCGAAAAGCTGGTGATGCGCATCTTCAACCCGGAAGTCCTGGTGAAGGACTTCCGCGAGCTCGGATTCTCCGACGAGGATCGCGAACGCTGGCAGCAGATCGTGCACCGTCCGCACGGCATCGTGCTGGTGACCGGCCCGACCGGTTCGGGCAAGACCACCACCCTTTACACCACGTTGAAGCAACTCGCCTCGCCCGACGTCAACATCTGCACCGTCGAGGACCCGATCGAAATGGTCGAACCGGCGTTCAATCAGATGCAGGTGCAGCACGCGCTCGGGCTGGATTTCGCTGCCGGGGTGCGTACCCTGATGCGGCAGGACCCCGACATCGTAATGGTCGGCGAGATCCGCGATCGCGAGACCGCCGAAATGGCCATCCAGGCGGCACTCACCGGCCACCTCGTATTCTCGACGCTGCACACCAACGATGCGCCGTCGGCAATCACCCGCCTGCTCGATATCGGCGTGCCGCCGTACCTGCTGCAATCGACCATTCTCGCGGTGATGGCGCAGCGCCTGGTGCGCACCCTGTGCCGCCACTGCCGCGAGCAGGGCGAGATCGGCGACGACGTCTGGCAGACGCTGATCAGTCCGTGGCAGGCGGAAAAGCCCAGGCACATCCAGCTGCAGCGCGGCTGCCTCGAATGCCGGATGACCGGGTATTCCGGGCGCGTGGGCATCTACGAGATCATGACAATGACCGACCGCCTGCGGCCGCTGGTTCGCGAAGGCGCCGACGTTGCCGCCATCCGCGATCAGGCCTATCGCGACGGCATGAAACCCCTGCGCATCAGCGGCGCGCTCAAGGTGGCCGCAGGCCTGACCACAGTCGAAGAGGTGCTCAGCGCGGCACCGCCAGTAAGCGTAGGCGAGCGCCGAAAACCGGCCTGAACCCGATCACCACAACAACCGATCGCATGAAAGAAACGCTCAAACCCGGACTGACGCACCGCCACCAGTTCAGGATCCCGGTGGAGAAAACCGTTCCACACCTCTATCCGGAATCGGACATGTTCCGGGAGATGCCGGAAGTGCTGGCCACGGGGTTCATGGTTGGCTTGATGGAATGGGCCTGCATCGAACTGCTACGCCCGCATCTGGACTGGCCGCGCGAGCAGTCGCTGGGCACGCATGTGGACTTCTCGCACCTCGCGGCCACGCCGCCCGGGTTCACGGTGACAGTCGATGTGCGCTTGGAGTCGGTCGAGGGACGCACGCTGACCTTCTCGGTGGTGGCGCACGACGGCGTCGACAAGATTTCCGAGGGGCGTCACCAGCGCGTGGTCATCGATGCGCAGCGGTTCCACGCAAAGGTTGCGGCCAAGGCTGGGGGCAAGTCCTAGACGGGCTTGGGGAATTTCCCGATGGGCCGGGCCTTGTCCCGGATTTAGGCTTGGACGCAATCCGGCCGTAAACACCGTAGAAATGCCGCCTGAACCGCCTTTTTCCACTGCCCGCCTGCCTGGCGTGGTCTCCCGTTTGCCGGCCAACCTCGCCTTGGCCGCGGGCTATTTCGCCGCCGGCCTCGGCTGCCTTCAGTTCTCGCCGATTCACCCGCTTGCGAGCACCCTCTGGGCGCCGGCGGGCCTTGCCCTCGCCTGCCTGCTGAGAGCCGGGCTGCAACTGCTCCCGGGCATCTGGCTCGGTGCCTTCCTGATCGCATGGTGGGCCTCGACCGACCCTCTGCTCGCCGCGGCCGTCGCCAGTGGAAACATGCTTGGCGCGTGGGTGGCAGCCTGGTCGCTCACACGCCTGGCGCAGTTCGACAGCGGACTTGGGCGTCTGCAAGACGTTACCGCGCTGCTGGTGTTCGGTGCGCTTGGCGCGCCCGCCGTCGCCGCCGCGGCTCGCACTGCCGCCCTTTTCGCCCTTGCAGGCATTCGGTCTGAAGATGCGCCGCTTGCGTTCTTGTTCTCCTGGTTCGGCGACGCCGTCGGCGTTCTCCTCGTCACGCCCCTGCTGCTCTGTCTGCCGGGCCGCTTGCGCGGACTGCGCCTGCGCCCCGCGATCGAGCCGATCTTGTTGCTCGCCGCACAACTCGCGATTGCAGCGGCTATCTTCTCCGGCTATGCCGAGCGAATGCTCCACGCCGCGCGACTGAACTACTTCCTGCTGCCTTTCGCGCTGGTGCTCGCGCTGCGTCACAGCCTGCCGTTCACCGCTGTGTCGAACGTGCTGCTATTTGCATTTGCGACTGCAGCCACCAGCCTCGGCTACGGCCCGTTCGCCGCTTCGGGCACTGCCGGCGGGCTGCTCCAACTGCAACTGATGCTAAGCGTGTTTGCCTGCATCACCCTGGTCACCAACGCGGTCAGCATGGAGCGCGCCCGCGCACTATCGCTCGCGAGCGACAATCTCGAACGCTTCCGGGAACTGAGCGAGCTGTCCGCGGACTGGTTCTGGGAACAGGATGAGCACCTGCGATTCACCCACGTCTCTGGCGGCTTTCGCGCCCGAGGGCGCGGCAGCAAGGGCGACGGCGATCTGCTGGGCAAGACGCGCTGGGAAATCCTGCCCCAGGAGCGCACCGACATCGACTGGCAGGATCACCGCCGCCGGCTGGAAGCGCGCGAAGCGTTCGACATCACCTTCCGCTGGACCGGCGATGACGGATCGGTGGCCTACCACCAGGTCATTGGCCGGCCCATTTTTTCCGCGGACGGCAGCTTCGTCGGCTATCGGGGCACCGGCCGCGACGTCACCGCGGAGAAGACCGCCGAACAGGCCCTGCGACAGAGCGAAGCCCGGTTCAGGGACCTTACCGCGCTCTCGTCTGACTGGTACTGGGAGCAGGATCCGGAACTGCGCTTCACCTTCGTGTCCGGCACGGTGGAGGACAAAACCGGTCTTCCGGCAAAACTCCGACTGGGCCTGCGTCGCTGGGAAATCGCCGGCCTCGTGTTTGACCCGCATGAACTCGAACGACATAAGGCCGCCCTCGCCGCGCGCCAGCCGTTCCAGAACTTCGTGTTCCGGCGCGTGGCGCCAAACGGCCAGGAAACCTGGATCTCGACCAGCGGCAAACCCTTCTACGACGCGTCCGGGCAGTTTGCCGGCTACCGCGGCATCGGCCGGGATATCACCCGCGCATACACGGCCGAGCACAAGCTGCAGGAGGAGCGGCGCTTCTTCGAGTCGGTACTCAACGCGATCGCCAGTCCGATCGTGGTCAAGGACGAAGGCCATCGCTTCCTTGCCTTCAACGAGGCGGCAGTCGCGTTTCTCGGCCAGCCCGCCGAGGCGATGATCGGCAAAACGGACTTCGACCTCTTTTCGGAGGAGCGCGCGCGTTTCCTGCAGCACACCGACGACATGGCCCTCGCGTCGCCCGGCGAGGCGGTCGAATACGAAAGCAACTACCGGGTCGCAGGCCAAGATCGTTCCATGCTGGTCCGCAAGGCCGCGCTGTCACGGCCGGGCGGCCGCCGGGTGCTCGTGCTGGTGATGACCGACCTGACCGACCGTAAGGCTGCCGAGGACGCGTTGCGCGCCAGCGAGCGCCGCTTCCGCGACATCGCGGAGGTGGCCGGCGAGTTCGTCTGGGAGAACGACTGCGCGGGCCGCTTCACCTATCTTTCGCCCACCGTGACCAATGTACTCGGCTACCAGGCAAGCGAGCTCACCGGCCGGACCGCCGCCGAGTTCATGCCGCCGGGCGAAGTGGATCGCGTGCGCGCATGGCTGAACGAGAACATGTCGGCGGACGGCCTGTTCAAGGGACTGGAACATCGGTTCATCGCCCGCTCCGGCGAAGTGCTGTGGCTGCAGATCAACGGCATCGCCACCTGGGATGCCGAAGGCCGGCGCACCGGACACCGCGGCACCTGTCGCGACATAACCCAGGTCAAACGCTCGGAGGCGCGCATCAGCTACCTGGCCACGCGCGACCCCCTTACCGAGCTGCCCAACCGCCTGCTGTTCAACGACCGTCTAGAGCAGGGCGTCATCAGCGCGCGCCGCGCGGGCGATGCGCTCGGCGTGCTGTTCATCGACCTCGACCGCTTCAAGAACATCAACGACTCGCTCGGCCACCATGTGGGCGACCAGCTGCTGAAGGAAGTGGCGCAGCGCATGGCAGCCTGCATCCGCAGCGGCGACACTCTCGCGCGTCTTGGCGGGGATGAATTCGTGATCGCCCTCGAGCAGCTGCGGCGGGCGGAAGACGCGGGGCAGATTGCCACCAAGATCGTCGAAGCGTTGTCGCGCCCGGTGGAAGCCGGCGGTCATGCGCTCAATACCTCCTGCTCGATCGGCATCAGCATTTTTCCCAACGACGGCGATGACGGTCAGACGCTGATGAAGAACGCCGACACGGCGATGTATCACGCCAAGGAAAAGGGCCGGAACAACTTCCAGTTCTTCTCGCCCGACATGAACGTGCGCGCGGTCGAGCGCCACAAGCTGGAGGTCGCGCTGCGCCAGGCGCTCGATTCCGACCAGTTCTCCCTGCTCTACCAGCCGCAGGTCGCGCTTGAATCCGGCCGCATCGTCGCCGCCGAGGCGTTGATCCGCTGGCAGCATCCGCAGCGCGGGCTGGTGCCGCCGGGCGCCTTCATCGCGGTGGCCGAGGAATCGGGACTCATCGAGCCGATCGGGCGCTGGGTGCTCAGGCAGGCCTGCGCCCAGGCGCAGGCCTGGAACGCGCGCGGCGGCGATCCAATCCGGGTGGCCGTCAATATCTCGGCGCGGCAGCTGCTCGACCCCAAGCAGTTTCTCGCCTACGTGCAGCAGGTGCTGGACGAAACCGGCCTCGATCCGCGCAGCCTCGAGCTGGAAATGACCGAGTCGCTGCTGCTCGCGAACGTCGAGGACAATGCGGCGGTGTTCAGGAAGCTCGGCAAACTGGGCGTGCACATCGCTGTGGACGATTTCGGCACCGGCTACTCTTCGCTCGCCTACCTCAAGCAACTGCCGATCGACACGCTGAAGGTCGACCGCACTTTCGTGCGCGACCTGGAAACCGATCCTGACGACGCTGCCATCGTTTCGGCGATCATCGCCATGGCCCACAGCCTCAAGCTAAGGGTTACCGCCGAGGGGGTCGAGACCTCTGGTCAGTTACAAGCCCTGCGGCTCCTTCGTTGCGACCAGTATCAGGGTTACCTGTTCGCCCGGCCGATGACCGCGGAAGAACTGAGTGCGAGGCTCCGGAACAAGGGTCACGTCAGGCTAGCGCACTAGCGAGCGCATCGCGCCTTCCAGACCCTCCAGTGTCAGCGCGAACATCCGCCCCTCCATGAGCTTACCGATCATCCCGATCGATTCGTAGTAGCGCCAGCGCTCCTCCGGCACCGGATTGAGCCAAGCCGCCTTCGGGTAAGTCTGCAGCAGGCGCTGCATCCACACCGCGCCCGCCTCCTCGTTGTGATGCTCGATGCTGCCGCCGGGATAGGCGATTTCGTAGGGGCTCATCGTCGCGTCGCCGACGAATACCAGCTTGTAGTCGTGGCCATATTTGTGCAGCACATCCATCAACGGCGTGCGCTCGCTGTTGCGACGGCGGCTGTCCTTCCACACGCTCTCGTACACGCAGTTGTGGAAATAGAAGTATTCCAGGTGCTTGAACTCGGTGCGCGCGGCGGAGAACAGCTCTTCGCACACCCGCACATGGTCTTCCATCGACCCGCCGATATCAAGAAACAGCAGCACCTTCACCGCGTTGTGCCGCTCCGGCACCATCTTGATGTCGAGATAGCCGGCGTTGCGCGCCGTGGAGCGGATGGTATCGTCCATGTCCAGCTCCTCCGCCGCCCCCTCGCGGGCAAAGCGGCGCAGCCGCTTGAGCGCCACCTTGATGTTGCGCGTGCCCAGTTCGACCGTGTCGTCGAGGTTGCGGAACTCGCGCCGGTCCCAGACCTTGACCGCGCGCCGGTTTCGCGAGCCTTCCTGCCCAATACGCACGCCTTCCGGATTGAAACCATAGGCGCCGAACGGCGAGGTGCCGGCGGTGCCGATCCACTTCGAGCCGCCCTGGTGGCGGCCGCGCTGTTCCTCCAGCCGCTTCTTCAATGTCTCCATCAGCTTTTCCCAGCCGCCGAGCGCCTCGATCTGGCGTTTTTCCTCATCGGACAGGTTGAGTTCGGCCATGCGCTTCAGCCACTCGGCGGGAATCTCGGTGAACAGCGCGTCCGGCAGGCTCTCGATGCCGTTGAAATAGGCGGCGAACACCCGGTCGAAGCGATCGTAGTGCGCCTCGTTCTTGACCAGCGTCACCCGCGCCAGATGGTAGAAGTCGTCGACGCTGGCGGAGGCCACATGCGCGCGCATCGCCTCCATCAGCATCAGGTATTCCTTCAGCGAGGCCGGCACCCCGCCTTCGCGCAGCTTGAAGAAGAATTCGGTCAGCACATCGAATCCGTGTTCACCACAGAGACACAGAGGACACAGAGAAAGGCAAGACAATCATTACGCGGGCGGGCCGGTGAAAGGTCAAACGATCCGGATGAGGAATCCCGGCTTCGTTTCGCTCTTCTCTGTGTACTCTGTGTCTCTGTGGTGAGAACAAGACTTACCTTGCCCGCCGCGACATGAACACCAGCCGCTCGAACAGGTGCACGTCCTGCTCGTTCTTGAGCAGCGCGCCGTGCAGCGGCGGGATGATCTTGTGGCTGTCTTCGGCGCGCAGCGCCTCGGGCGGAATATCTTCCGCGACCAGCAGCTTCAGCCAGTCGAGCAGCTCGGAAGTCGACGGTTTTTTCTTGAGCCCCGGCACTTCGCGAATCTCGAAGAAGGCCTCCAGCGCCTCGCGCAGCAGCGTGCGCTTGAGCCCCGGGAAATGCACGTCGACGATGCTCTGCATCGTGTCCTTGTCCGGAAACCGGATGTAGTGAAAGAAGCAGCGGCGCAGAAAGGCGTCCGGCAGCTCTTTCTCGTTGTTGCTGGTGATAATGATGGTGGGCCGGTGCCTGGCCTTCACCAGCTGCTGCGTCTCGTAAACATAGAATTCCATGCGGTCGAGCTCGCGCAGCAGGTCGTTGGGAAACTCGATGTCCGCCTTGTCGATCTCGTCGATCAGCACCACCGCCGGCGACTCCGACTCGAAGGCCTCCCACAGCGGGCCGCGCACGATGTAGTTGCGGATGTCGTGCACCCGGTCGTCGCCGAGCTGCGAATCGCGCAGCCGCGATACCGCATCGTACTCGTACAGACCCTGCTGCGCCTTCGAGGTCGACTTGATGTGCCATTGCACCAGCGGGCGCTGCAGCGCCTTGGCCACCTCGATCGCCAGCATCGTCTTGCCGGTGCCCGGCTCGCCCTTGATCAGCAGCGGACGCTCCAGCGTGACCGCCGCGTTGACCGCCATCTTCAGATCGTCGGTGGCGACGTAAGAATCGGTTCCGGTGAATTTCATTTGGGTTTCTTGGAGAAATCGGCGTTCACCCGATTATACGGGCCGCACCACTCAGCCGGCCTCGCGCGACCAGTAGTCCGGCTGCGCGTAGAGCGTCTTCAGGTGCTCGATGAACAGGCGCACCTTGGCCGGCACGTGGCGCTGCTGAGGATAGACAGCCATGATGTCGTAGTGCGGCAGCGCGTAGTCGTCCAGCACCGTGACCAGCTCGCCGCTCGACAGTTCGCGCTGGATCTCCCAGGTCGAGCGCCAGGCGAGCCCCAGCCCCTCCAGCGACCAGCGGTGCAGCAGCTCGCCGTCGTTACAGTCGAGATTGCCAGCCACCCGAATGGTGACCCCCTTGCCGCCCTGCTGAAAGTACCAGCCTCGCTGCTGGCCGCCCTGCAGGTTGAAGGCGAGACAGTTGTGGCGCGCCAGGTCGTCCAGCGTCTCGGGACGCCCCCGGCGCGCAAGATAGGACGGGCTCGCGCACACCACCCGGCGGTTGGCGGCCAGCTTGATCGCCACGAACGACGGGTCGATCGCGCCGCCGATGCGAATGCCGAAGTCGTAGCCTTCGCGCACCAGGTCCACCACGCGGTCGGTCAGGTTGAACGAGATGCGCAGCTCCGGATTCTCGGCAATGAACGCGGAGGCGTGCCGCGCCACGTGCTTGCGGCCGAAAGCCGCCGGCGCCGAGACGATCAGATGCCCGGTCACCTTGCGCCGGCCCTCGCTGACCAGCCGCTCCGCTTCCTGCAGATCGGCGAGCAGTTTTCTGCAATGATCGAGAAAAACCACGCCCTGCTGGGTGACCGACAGATGCCGGGTGGACCGATGCAGCAGCTTCACGCCAAGCCGCTTCTCCAGCGCGTCGATGCGTCGGCCCATCATCACCGGCGTGACGCCCTCGCGCAGCGCCGCGGCGGTCAGCGTGCCTGCTTCAGTGGCGGCAACAAAGGCTTCTATTTCTTTCAACTTATTCATAAAAATAGACTTTTCGAGATTTCCATACTTTTTGTACAGTAAATAACGAGAGAATGTCGTCTTATCATTCTTTTTAGTTAAGTCTATGGTGTCGGCTAACGCCGAGCAAACCAACAATCTGTACCGAAGGAGGAGAACGCCATGGCAAAGATGAGAGCAATCGACGCGGCAGTGCTGGTAATGGAGCGCGAAGGCGTGACCCACGCCTTCGGCGTGCCGGGCGCCGCCATCAATCCGCTCTATTCGGCGATGCAGCGCCGAAACAGCATCACCCACATCCTGGCCCGCCACGTCGAGGGCGCCTCCCACATGGCCGAGGGCTACACCCGCGCAGTCGCAGGCAACATCGGCGTGTGCATCGGCACCTCGGGCCCGGCCGGCACCGACATGATCACCGGCCTGTATTCGGCATCGGCCGACTCGATCCCCATCCTGTGCATCACCGGCCAGGCGCCGCGCGCCCGGCTGTACAAGGAAGACTTCCAGGCGGTGGACATCGAATCCATCGCCAAGCCGGTCGCCAAGTGGGCGGTCACGGTGCGCGAGCCGGCGCAGGTGCCGCGCACCTTCCAGCAGGCCTTTCACCTGATGCGCTCCGGCCGGCCGGGCCCGGTGCTGATCGACCTGCCCTTCGACGTGCAGATGGCCGAGATCGAATTCGACATCGAGACCTACCATCCGCTGCCGGTGTACAAGCCCGCCGCGACCCGCGCCCAGATCGAGAAGGCGCTCATGATGCTGAACGAAGCGGCCAAGCCGCTGATCGTCGCCGGCGGCGGCATCATCAACGCCGACGCGTCCGATCTGCTGGTGCAGTTTGCCGAGATCACCAACACGCCTGTAATTCCCACCCTGATGGGCTGGGGCTCGATTCCGGACGATCACAAGCTGATGGTCGGCATGTGCGGGCTGCAGACCTCGCACCGCTACGGCAACGCCAACCTGCTGGCGTCGGACTTCGTGCTCGGCATCGGCAACCGCTGGGCCAATCGTCACACCGGCTCGATCGAGGTCTACACCAAGGGCCGCAAGTTCGTGCACGTGGATATCGAGCCGACCCAGATCGGCAGGGTGTTCGGCCCGGACTACGGCATCGTGTCCGACGCGAAAGCGGCGCTCGAACTGTTCGTCCAAGTCGCGCGGGAATGGAAAGCCGCCGGCAAGCTGCGCGACCACGCGCAGTGGGCCGCCGAATGCCTCGGGCGCAAGCGCTCGCATGACTTCCACCGGAAGACCAACTACGAGAACGTGCCGATGAAGCCGCAGCGTGTCTACCAGTGCATGAACAATGCATTCGGGCGCGACGCCTGCTACGTCAGCACCATCGGCCTGTCGCAGATCGCCGCCGCGCAGTTTCTGCATGTGTTCAAGCCGCGCCACTGGATCAATTGCGGCCAGGCCGGCCCGCTCGGCTGGACCGTTCCGGCGGCGCTCGGGGTCGTGGCCGCCGACCCGACGCGCAAGGTGGTCGCCCTGTCCGGCGACTACGACTTCCAGTTCCTGATCGAGGAGCTGGCGGTCGGCGCGCAGTTCAAGCTGCCTTATCTGCACATCGTGGTGAACAATTCCTACCTCGGGCTGATCCGCCAGGCGCAGCGCGGCTTCGAGATGGACTACGCGGTGCAGCTGTCCTTCGACAACATCAACATGACCGAGAAGGACGTTTCCCGCGGCTACGGCGTCGACCACATCAAGGTGGCTGAAGGCCTGGGCTGCAAGGCAATCCGCGTCTACAAGCAGGAAGAGATCGATCCCGCCATCGAGCAGGCCTACAAATGGATGGCCGAATACCGCGTGCCGGTCGTGGTCGAGATCATTCTGGAGCGCGTCACCAACATCTCGATGGGCACCGAAATCGACCAGATCAAGGAATTCGAGGAAGTGGCGCGGGACGCCGCCGACGCGCCCAACATGGCCACGCTGATGCTCGACTGAGCCACTCTTCGCTGATTACCGCCGCCGGCCGCGGAGATTCCCGCCGCCGGCGGCGGATATAATCCGCAGAGCCTTTACAACAATAACGCGCGGGCCTCGAAGCCGGCCGCCGGCACCCTCGGACTGGCCGAGCAACCCACAGCGCCCGCCGCACGACACCGGAGGACATCCGCAATGCCAAGACTGAACGCCAATCTTTCGATGATGTTCGGGGAGCATGAATTCCTCGACCGCTTCGACGCCGCGGCCAAGGCCGGCTTCAAGGGCGTCGAGTTCCTGTTCCCGTATGCGTTCGACAAGGCGCAGATCGCCGAGAGGCTCTCGAAGAACAAGCTTGAAATGGTGCTGTTCAACATGCCACCGGGCAACTGGGACGCGGGCGACCGCGGCATGGCCTGCGACCCGGGACGCGTCGCGGAATTCCAGGAAGGCGTCGGCAAGGCGCTGGACTACCCTAAAGCACGCAACTGCCGGCAACTTCCCGTCATGGCCGGCCTGAAGCCCCGCGACGCAGGCGACGAAAAAATGCGCGAAACCTATATCGCCAACCTGCAGTTCGCCGGCAAGGAGCTCGCCAAGCACGGCATCAGCCTGCTGATCGAGGCGATCAACACCCGCGATATTCCGGGCTTCTATCTCAACACCTCGGCGCAGGCTTTCGACATCATGCATTACGCCAACGTGCCGAACCTCAAGTTCCAGTACGACATCTATCACATGCAGATCATGGAAGGCGATCTCGCGCCGACCATCGAAAAGCACCTCGGCAAGATCGGCCACATGCAGCTCGCCGACACCCCCGGCCGTCACGAGCCCGGCACCGGCGAAATCAACTACGACTTCCTGCTCAAGTTCATCGACAAGGTCGGTTACAAGGGCTGGATCGGGTGCGAATACAAGCCGGCGGGCAAGACCGAAGACGGTCTCGGCTGGACGAAGAAGTATCTGTAGGAAGATCCTTTCACCACAGAGCCACAGAGGCACAGAGAAAAACACTGCCTCAAGAGATCAAGCCCAACTTCGACCCATGGGTTGAGCCGTTGCAGGCGAGCGAACGCGTTCCCGATCAGGTCTTCTCTGTGCCTCTGTGTCTCTGTGGCAACTCAGTACGCCAAAGAATAGGGAGAACGACATGAACATCGGATTCATCGGACTGGGCATCATGGGCAAGCCGATGGCGGCCCATCTGATCAAGGGCGGCCATACGCTGTTTCTCAACTCGCGCAGCGGCGTGCCGGACGAGCTTGCCAAGGCCGGCGGCACCGCCTGCAAGTCGCCGAAAGAAGTGGCGCAAAAGGCCGACGTCATCATCACCATGGTGCCGGACACGCCGGACGTCGAGAAGGTGCTGTTCGCCGACGACGGCGTCGCCGCCGGCCTGTCGAAGGGCAAGATCGTTGTCGACATGAGCTCGATTTCGCCGATCGAGACCAAGACCTTCGCCGAGAAGATCCGCAAGCTCGGCGCCGACTACGTCGATGCGCCGGTGTCCGGCGGACAGGTCGGCGCCGAGAACGCCACACTCACCATCATGGTCGGCGCCGCCGACAAGACCTTCGACAAGGTCAAGCCGCTGTTCGAGCTGATGGGCAAGAACATCACCCTGGTCGGCGACGTGGGCGCGGGGCAAACCACCAAGGTTGCCAACCAGATCATCGTCGCGCTCAACATCGAGGCAGTCGGCGAGGCGCTGCTGTTCGCTTCGAAAGCGGGCGTCGACCCGGCCCGCGTCCGCCAGGCGCTGATGGGGGGCTTCGCCTCGTCGAAGGTGCTCGAAATTCACGGAGAGCGCATGATCAAGCGCACCTTCAACCCTGGCTTTCGAATCGAGCTGCACCAGAAGGACCTGAACCTGGCGCTGTCGTCGGCGCGCGCGCTGAAGATGAGCCTGCCCAACACCGCCACCGCCCAGGAGCTGTTCAGCGCCTGCCAGGCACAGGGCGGCGGCAAATGGGACCACTCCGGCATGGTGCAGGCGCTGGAAGCGCTGGCCAACCACAAGGTTGCGAAGTAGCTGTTGACTGCGATTTACCACAGAGACACAGAGGGCACAGAGAACGGCATCAAGAGAAAGAGAGAAAAATGATCGAACGCACACGGCAGGCTTGTCCACGCGTGCAATCCGCCAGGCTCTCAACTCTTAGCGTGTTCTTCTCTGTGCCCTCTGTGCCTCTGTGGTAAACAAGCTCTTCCCTTCTGCCTCCCGCCAGAGCGACCAATGATCGAAGACCCGCGCAAGCTGCTTGAATCGATGTTCGACGCCGCGATCAAGGCGGCGCTGCCGCAGAAGTCGCTGCGCAAGTTCCTGCCGGAGCCGCCCAGGGGCCGCACCATTGTCGTCGGCTGCGGCAAGGCCGCGGCAGCCATGGCCAAGGCGGTGGAAAGCCGCTGGAACGGGCCGCTGGAAGGCCTGGTCGTCACGCGCTACGGTCACCGGGTCAAGACCCGGAAGATCGAAGTGGTGGAAGCCGCGCATCCGGTGCCGGACATGGCCGGCCGCGAGGCCGCCGAGCGCATCCTGCAGATGGTGCGCGGCCTGAGCGCCGACGACCTGGTGCTGTTTCTGGTTTCCGGCGGCGGCTCGGCCCTGCTCACCCTGCCCGCGCCGGGCATCACCCTCGCCGACAAACAGGCGATCAACCGCGCACTGCTGAAGAGCGGGGCCAACATCACCGAGATGAACTGCGTGCGCAAGCATCTTTCGGCGGTCAAGGGCGGGCGGCTGGCAGCGGCCGCTCATCCGGCACGGGTAGTCACGCAGGCGATCTCGGATATTCCCGGCGATGATCCGGCAGTAATCGCCTCCGGGCCGACGGTGGCCGACGTCACGACCTTCGCCGATGCCCGCGCCATTCTGCGCAAGTACCGCATCACCGAGCCGGGCTCGGTGGTCGCGCACCTCGAAGCGGCGGCCGAGGAGACGCCCAAACCCGGCGACCCGCGGCTCGCCAACACCGAATTGCGCATGATTGCCACGCCGCAGATGTCGCTGGAGGCAGCGGCCAGGGTTGCCCGCCGCGCCGGCGTAAAGCCGCTGATACTCGGCGATGCGATCGAAGGCGAGGCGCGCGAGGTGGCGCGCGTGCACGCCGGCATCACCCGCCAGGTGCTGCGCCATGGCCAGCCGGTCAAGGCGCCCTGCGTGCTGCTCTCCGGCGGCGAAACCACCGTCACCGTGCACGGCCACGGACGCGGCGGGCGTAACGTCGAGTTCCTGCTGGCGCTAACGGTCGCTCTGGAGGGCGCGCCCGACGTGTGGGCGCTGGCCGGCGACACAGACGGTATCGACGGCACCGAAGACAACGCCGGCGCCGTGGTCACGCCCGATGCCCTGTCGCGCGCGGCCGCCGCAGGCATGGACGCCAAGGCGATGCTTGCCGATAATGACGGCTACAGTTTCTTTTCCGGATTGGGCGATCTCGTCGTCACCGGGCCGACGCTCACCAACGTGAACGACTTTCGCGCGATCCTGATTCTCTAGGAACCGTCATGGGCAAACCCGAAGCCTTCCCGTCGGAAACGGTCCGGCCCACCATCAGCAAACAGGCGCTCGTCGACCGGCTGTCGGCGGTGCTCCCCAAAACATCGCTGCTGCACGCGCCGGAAGATCTCAAGCCGTTCGAGTGCGACGGGCTCACCGCGTACCGGAAGGTGCCGCTCGCGGTCGCGCTGCCGGAAGACGAGGCGCAGATCCGCGCAGTGCTGAAGATCTGCCACGAAGGCCGCGTGCCGGTGGTGTTTCGCGGCGCCGGCACCGGACTCTCCGGCGGCGCCCTGCCGTACGAGCACGGCCTGCTGCTCGGGCTTTCCAAGCTCAAGCGTATTCTCGAAATCGATCCGCTGGCCCGCGTCGCGCGGGTGCAGCCCGGTGTGCGCAACGCGGCGATCTCCGAGGCGGCCGCCGCTTACGGACTGTATTACGCGCCGGATCCGGCCAGCCATGTCGCCTGTTCGATCGTCGGCAACGTCGCCGAGAACTCCGGCGGCGTCCATGGCCTGAAGTACGGACTGACCGTACACAACATCATCAGGCTGCGCTTCATTACCGTCGACGGCACGCTGATGGAGCTGGGCGGCGATGGCCTGGACAGCGCCGGCTACGACCTGCTCGCGCTGGCGACCGGGTCGGAGGGGCTTCTCGGCGTGGTAACCGAGATCACGGTCAAACTGCTGCCCAAGCCGGTGAAGGCCCAGGTGGTGCTCGCCGCATTCGACGACATCGAAAAGGCCGGCCGCGCCGTGGGCGACATCATTGCCGCCGGCATCGTGCCCGCCGGGCTGGAGATGATGGACCAGAAGGCGACCGCCGCGGTCGAGCAGTTCGTGCGCGCCGGCTATCCGCTCGACGCGCAGGCCATCCTGCTGTGCGAATCGGACGGCACCGAAGAAGAAGTCGCCGCCGAGATCGCCCGCGTCACCGAAGTACTCAAGACTGCCGGCGCCACCGAAATTCGCGTCTCGCGCGACGAGGCGGAGCGGCTCAGGTTTTGGGCCGGCCGCAAGGCCGCGTTCCCTGCAGTGGGCCGCATCCTGCCCGATTACTTCTGCATGGACGGCACCATCCCGAAGAAGCAGCTGCCGCTGGTGCTCAAGCGCATCGCCGAGCTGTCTGATCGGTTCAACCTGCAGTGCGCCAACGTTTTTCACGCCGGCGACGGCAACCTGCACCCGCTGATCATGTTCGACGCCAACGACGACGCCCAGTTGAAGCGCGCCGAGGAATACGGCGCCGCGATTCTCGAACTGTGTGTCGAAGTCGGCGGCACCATCACCGGCGAGCACGGCGTCGGCGTCGAGAAAATCAACCAGATGTGCGTGCAGTTCCGTACGGCGGAGCTGAATGCCTTTCACTCGGTCAAGCACGCCTTCGACGAGTTCGGCCTGCTCAACCCGGGCAAGGCGGTGCCGACGCTTCAGCGCTGCGCCGAATTTGGCGCGATGCATGTGCATCGAGGCCAGGAGAAGTTTCCGGACCTGCCGCGGTTCTGAGAGCATTTTTTCAACCACAGAGGCACAGAGGCACAGAGAACACAGAGAAGAAACCACACCGAAACCATCGAAGCCTTGTCCGCAAGTCTGGGCTTCGACCGCAACCAGCCGCACCGTGCCAGGAAGAAGCCGTTCTCTGTGTACTCTGTGTTCTCTGTGCCTCCGTGTTAGAAGCAAAGTGTCCGAAACCATCCAGCCCTTCCAGGAACAGATCAAGGCGGCCGCCGCGACGCGCCGGCCGCTGCGCATCCGCGGCAGTGGCAGCAAGGATTTCTACGGCGTGCGCCTCGAGGGCGAGATCCTCGACACGCGCGCCCATACGGGCATCGTTGAGTACGAACCGACCGAACTGGTACTGACGGCCCGTGCCGGCACACCGCTCGCCGAGATTGAGCACGCACTGGCACAGCGCGGGCAAATGCTCGCCTTCGAGCCGCCGCATTTCGGCGACGGCGCCACCTTCGGCGGCTGCATTGCGGCTGGATTTTCCGGGCCGCGGCGTGCGGCGGCCGGTGCCGCGCGCGATTTCGTGCTCGGCGTGCGCATGCTCAATGCCGCGGGTGAGGATCTGCGCTTTGGCGGCCAGGTGATGAAGAACGTGGCCGGCTACGATCTGTCCCGGCTGATGGCGGGCTCGTTCGGCACCCTCGGCCTGCTGCTTGAGATTTCGGTCAAGGTGCTGCCGCGGCCGCAACGCGAACGCACGCTGCGCCTGGCAATGACGGAAGAAAAGGCGATCGAGCAGGTCAACCGCTGGGCCGGCGAGCCGCTGCCGATCTCTGCCACCTGCCTGGTGGACGGCGCGGTGTATGTGCGCCTGTCCGGTGCCGAGCCGGCGGTGGAGGCCGCCCGCGCACGCATCGGCGGCGACGACGTCGAGGATGCGGGGTTCTGGCGCACTGTTCGGGAACAGGCGCACCCATTCTTCGCCAGCGCCGACAACCTCTGGCGGCTGTCGATCCGCTCTACCGTCGGCCCGCTCAACCTCGGGCCCACGCTGATCGAATGGAACGGCAGCCTGCGCTGGGTCGCGGCGGCGCTGAGTCCGAAGAAAGTGCATGAAATGGCGCAGAAAGCAGGTGGCCACGCGACGCTGTTTCGCGCGCAGGACAAGTCCGGCGGCATCCAGCAGTTCTCGCCCGAGTTGCTCGCATTGCACAAACGCCTCAAGCAGGCGCTCGACCCCGAGGGCCTGTTCGGCCCGGGCCGCATTCATCCGGAGTTTTGAAGAACTGAGTTCGCCACACAGACACAGAGGCACAGAGAAATCAAAGGCTCAATGGTCATGAAACAGAGCGAGTTCTGCCGGGTGCTGGATTGAATCATCGATATTCTTCTTATCGTGCCGCATCGTTTTTCTCTGTGCCTCTGTGTCTCTGTGGTTGACCCGCATTCATGAAGACCCAGCTTGCCGAGCACATTCGCAACACCCCGGAAGGCAAAGAGGCCGACCAGATCCTGCGCGCCTGCGTGCACTGCGGTTTCTGCACCGCAACCTGCCCGACCTATCAACTGCTCGGCGACGAACTCGACAGTCCGCGCGGGCGCATCTATCTGATGAAGGAGATGCTCGCAGGCAACGCGGTCAGCTGGTGATGGAGCGGGATTAGTTTTGGGGTGGCTA
>ERZ869936.518-NODE-518-length-35975-cov-34.649109_pt1 | contig 35975 bp, 27 predicted proteins | sample MGYA00520876_ERZ869936 | MGnify/ENA primary metagenome ERZ869936 (study PRJEB32218, sample SAMN09650985) | biofilter metagenome | isolation source: enrty point of leading RO module | place: Saudi Arabia: Thuwal, RO plant located on Red Sea | collected 2016-02-17 ... | reverse complement strand
GCGGACGCGAAATGTTAGCGGCCGCGTTGTCGTTCGCGACGATGTCGCTCTGCCTCGCGGGCCTCGGTGGCCCGGCCTTCGTCGCCGGTCGCCTTCATCCAGGCGGCCAGTCGCGCGCGGTACTCGGCGATGCGGCCGGCGTGTTCGGGTCGCTCGATAAGGTTGTCCAGCTCGTCGGGATCGGCCTCGAGATCGTAAAACTCTTCGGCCGGATGGTTCTCGATCGCATCGATGAGCCGGGCCGCCGTGGCGTCGGTCTTGGCCCGGTCGAGCCAGGTGGCGTAGACGTCGCGATGGCTGAGCGGGATGCCGTCGAGCTCGGTGAAGTGAGTCTTCCATTTCACGTCGGGCCGCAGGTTCAAGATGTACTTGTAACGCTCGCCGCGAACCGAACGCTGGGGAAACAGGTTCATGCGGCCGTCGCCGGTGTGGGTGCCGTAAACGAATTCGCGAAACGTGTCCTGTTCACCGCGAAGCACTGCGAGAAAGCTACGACCGGCGAAGGGGTCGGCCCGATCGCCGACAACTACGTCGCCGTCAGCTACGTCGCCGTCGCGAGCGTCGCCATCGCGGGCGTCGCCAGGATCGGTGCCGCCAGGGGTTGCGTCGATTTGAGCCGCATCGCCCCCGGCCGCTTCCACCAGCGTGGGCAGCACATCGACGAACGAGACCAAGGCATTCGTGGTACGGCCTGCGGGAATCTTCTCCGGCCAGACGGCGAGGAACGGCACGCGCAGCCCCGCGTCGTAGACCGTCCACTTGCTCTTGGGCCACTCGGAACCTTGATCGGAGGTGTAGAGGAACAGCGTGTTTTGGGCGTAGCCGTGCCGATCGAGCGCGGCACGCAGCCGACCGATTCGCGCGTCGAGCGTGGTGATGTCCTGGTAGTAGTTGGCCAGGGCCGCGCGGGTCTTGGGCGTGTCGACCATCCGCGGCGAGAGCGGCAGCCGGGCGGGCTCGTAGATCTTGTTCTTCTCCCAGACGACGTGCGGATTGTCGTCGGCCAGAATCAGGCACAGCGGCTGATTCGGGCTGCTGGCTCGATGCTCGCCGAGGAACTGCTCGACCACGCCGATATCGAGACCGGGCGAGCGAAAGCGGGGCGGACCGTCGGGTCCCGGCGGCAGCTGTGCCCGCAAGAGCTCGAAGTCGAACACGCGGCGCGGGGCGACGTGGGTCTTGCCGACGAGCACGACGCGATAGCCGAGCGGCCGCAGGTAGGCGGGCAGCGCGCGGACGTCGTCGCGACAGCTGGTGTGATTCGCCAGCGACCCGTTCTCCGCCGGATAGAGCCCCGTGTAGAGCACGCTCCGCGAAGGCGTGCAGGTCGAGGTGACCGCAAAGGCGCGGTTCAGGCGGATGCCGTCCCGGGCCAGCGCGTCGAGGTGCGGGGTGCGAATCGCCTCGTTGCCGTAGCAGCCGAGAAACTCCTGGCCGTGATCGTCGCCGAGATAGATGACGATATGCGGACGTGACGGCTCGTCATGGGCACGACCCTCGGTCACACCCGTCGCCGCCGTACCCAAAAACGAAATGGCAGCCACGAGCCGCAGGACGCGACTCGCCGCGGCGGTCCGGTCTGGCCCGCGCTGGGCGTCACGCGGCGGAGCTGGCGGCCGCATTTACGATACCCCCGGCGATTCCTCGAGCACGCTGATCGGCAATTCGACCCACACGTGAGTACCCTGGCCGGGCGTGCTTTCCACGGCGCCGGTACCGCCGAACAAACGAGCCCGTTCGCGGATGCCGCGAATCCCGAAGCGATCGGTTGGCACGGCGGCGCGATCGAAGCCGCGACCGTCGTCGATGATCTCCAGTCGCAGCCGGTCGTCGTGCTGTGTCAAGCGTACCTGGACGTTGGTCGCATGGCTGTGACGACGGACGTTGGTCAACGCCTCCTGCACGATGCGATAGATCGTGCCTTCGAGCAGGGCCGGCAAGCGGTCGAACTCGGTGCGGTGCTCGAACTCGACGTTGAATCCTTCTTTGCGCCCCTCCTCGACCAGATAGCTGATCGACTCGATGACGCCTTGCTCATCGAGAATCAGGGGTCGCAGCTGACTGATGAGGCGGCGACCCTCGTCGATGGCGCCGGCCAACAGACCGCGAGCGGCCTCGAGCTGATCGGCCCGCTCGTCCCCTTCGCCGTGCTGACCGTTTCCGTCGGCAGGAACTTCCTTTTCGTGGACGCGCTCGATCATCATCTGGGCGCCGACGACGTCCTGAATCAGGCCGTCGTGAATCTCGTAGGCAATCAGGCGGCGCTCCTGCTCTTGCACCGCGAGCAGCTTGCGGAGCAACACCTGCTCGTTCTTCGTCGCCGCCTCGGCACGAATGCGCTCGGTGATGTCGGTGGAAATACCGCACATGGCGTAGATCTTTCCGGTGGCATCCCGGAGCGGCAGCTTGATGGAAATGTAGTTGTGCGGCCCGTCGTCGTGGGGTGCGACTTCGTCGAACTTCAGCGGAATGCCCGCCTCGATCACTTCGCGATCGTTCTTCCGGAACTTGATCGCGAACTCTTCGTCGAAGACATCGAGATCGGTCTTGCCAATGACGTTGTCGAGCTTCAGGTGGAAGAGATCGAGAAACTGCCGATTCACCAGCAAGTAGCGGCCTTCCAGGTCTTTCATGTAAACGACCGCGGTCGTGTTGTCGACAATGTCCTGCATCATCGACTCGCTGGCCGCCAAATCGCGCTGCAAGGCCTCGTAACCGGTTTGCAGCTCTTCGCGGGCGCGTCGCTGCTCGGTCACGTCGGCCAGGTAGCCGACCAACAGCGACGAATCTTGCTCGGGATTCAGGGCGACCCCGCGCTCCTCAATCCAGCGGTACTGACCCGACTTGTGACGAATGCGATAATTCAAGTGAAACGCGCTGTGCTCGGCAATGGCCTGGTCCACCCGTCGCTCGATTTCCGCGGCGTCGTCCGGGTGAAACAAATCGACGAAGCTGACCTCTCCCGACAAGAAGTCCTCCTTGGCGTAGCCCGTCACTTCCTCGACCGGATCGTTCAGGTAGAGCATCGAATAGGTTTCGTCGTTGCGACAAAGGTAAACGACGCCCGGCATATTCTCGGCCAGCAGTCGAAAGCGTTCTTCGCTGCGGCGCAGGTCGGCCTCGATCTCACGCTGGCCCGTCAGATCGAAGCACATCAGCACCGCCCCCACGATCTGGCCGTCGACGCGAATCGGCCCCAATCGCGAGTCGAACAGGAAGCGCTTGCCATCGGGATCGTAAACGGCAAACTCTTCGCGGTGGACCTGGCCTGTTTCGAAACAGGCCCGCACCAAATCACGAGTCTTCTCGATATCGGACTCGTCGATCCAATCGTAAATCCGACGCCCGATGACATCCTCTTTGCTCAGCTGAGGAAAGGTGCGATTGACGTCGTGGATACGACCCTCGGAATCGATCTCCAGCACATAGTCGGGGCTCCCCACCGTCATGCCCAACAGCTCGCGTTCGGTGTCGCGAAACGCCCGTTCCATGCGCCGCCGCAAGGTAATGTCGAGTGCCAGACCAATCACGCCGGTGACTTCGCCGGCGGTAGTTCGCAGCGGGCTGACGGTAACATCGTAGTCGCGTTGGCCGAAGTGGTCCTCCATGCGGACCATCTCGCCGGCCAAGGCCTGGCGATGGGCGAGAATGGCCGGGTGATTGGCTTCGTCAGTGCCCAGAAACTCGAACAGCGTGCGGCCGACGACCTCGTTCTGCTGGAGTCCCAGGCCAGCGAGCGCGCGGCCCCGCGAAGACGTGAACCGCAATTCGGCATCCATGGTCCACAGAATGGCGGGTAGCTGCGAAAGGACATCGTCCGCGACACCCGAATCAACGGCGGCCGCCAGCGGCTGGGTGACAGGACTCTCGATGTTGGACGACACCGGCTTTTGCATCTGCGTCGGAAAGCTCCCCGCGGAACCGCAAACGGGTCTCCTGAACCTCTCTATATTATTGGACCGATCGAGGTCGACCACAACCAGAAACGGCCGTGGCCTTCCCGCTAGCGGGACGCGGCACGCTGCCGCTGCGCCTCGTAGGCCAACACCGCGGCCGTGGTAGAGACGTTTAGGCTATCGACGCGCCCCCGCATCGGCAGATGAATGGGCGTCACATCGTCGGCCATCCACTTGCTCGTCAGGCCGGCCTCTTCACTGCCCAGCACGATCGCCGCCGGACCGGTGAAGTCGATGCCGGTATAAGGCACGCTGCCGTCGACCCGCGCCGCGAAGATTTGCAGCGACTGTTCGCGCAGCCAGTCGAGCACCTCTTCGCTGGTCGCTTCGGCCACGGCGAGGCAGAAGACCGCGCCCAGGCTGGCCCGAATCGCGGCCGGATTGTAAAGATCGGTTTGTCCGTCGGCCAATACGACCGCGGCACATCCCGTGGCCTCGGCGCTGCGCAGCACGGCGCCCAAGTTGCCGGGCTTTTCCACCGCCTCGAGCACCAGGACGAGCGGCCGCTCTGGCAGCTCAATTGCGTCGAGCGACCGTTGCGGCGTACGGGCCACGGCCAGCACGCCTTCGGTCCGCTCGCCGAAGGCCAGCTTCTCGAACAGAGGTCGCGTGACGCGATAGCGAATGGCCGGCAGTTGTTCCAACCGCTCGAGCAGCTCGGTCGCGGCGTCCGTTCGGCAGAGCGGTGGAAAGAGGAAGACTTCGTCGATCTCGACGCCCGCGTCCAGTGCGGTCGCAATCTCGCGGACGCCGTCGATGAGGGTGCGGTCTTGTTGCTTGCGGTGTTTGCGCCGCCGCAATTGGCTGGCCGCCTTGACGCGGTCGTTGCGGGCGCTGGTCAAGTCGATGACAGACATCGTCGAACCGGAGTGGAGGGCGACGGCTACGCGAGTCGAACCATGCGCGAACGACGACCGTCGCCGTCGCGAGCCTAGCGGTTCACGGCCCACCGCGTGGCGATGCCGGCAGGCATTTGCCGTCCGTCGATCGTCTGCAATGCCAACCCGCCCGACTCCATGACGCCGTTTCGCAAACCGCCCATGGAATCGCGGAGCATCCGCTCCAGATCGGCTGGCTCGATGCCGGTCGTGTGGCACGAGAGCAACACAAAGCGACGATCGGCGACGGTCAATTCGGCACACATCTCCAAGAGCGAGGGCAGGTGTTCGTCGAGCTTCCAGACCTCGCCCTTGGGTCCGTGACCATAACTGGGCGGATCGAGCACCACGCCGTGATACTTGTTGCCGCGGCGAATTTCCCGCTGCACGAACTTGCGGACGTCTTCGGTAATCCAGCGAATCGGGGCGTTCGCCATATCCGAAGCCTGCGTATTGCGACGCGCCCACAGCACGGCGTTCTGCGCCGCGTCGACGTGGACCACCTCGGCCCCGCCGGCCACGGCCGCAATCGTCGCCCCGCCGGTATAGGCGAATAGATTCAGGACCTTGAGCGTCTGACCCGCAGAGCGGACCTGATGGGTAATCCAATCCCAGTTGACCGCGTGCTCGGGAAACAAGCCGACGTGGCCGAAGTCGGTCAGCTTCAACTCGAACGTCGACCCGTTATGGGCAATCGTCCAGGACAGCGGCAGCCCGGCACTACTGCGCCAGTTACCCTCGCCGGAGTTCGCTCCGGTATAGACCGCATCGGCATCGGTCCAGGCGGCGTCGTTCCCGCGGGGCAATCCCTTGGCGACCTGGCAGGGGCGATCGAGAACGTAGGAGCCAAAGCGATCTAATCGTCGCCCTTGGCCAAAGTCGATCAGTTCGTACTGAGATTTGTCAAACATTGATGGAATAAACGGCGGCAGGAAAACGCCACGCGGGGCGCCGCGGCCGGTCCCGCAGGAGTCAACCTCGACGACAGGAATCAAAATCGGGATCGGCGGCGGGACGTGGCGGACAAGTTCTCGTGAAGATCGACGACCTGGCCACCGCCTGGTGGGCTGGGAAAGCCCTGTATTATAGAGTGTCTTTCGCCAGCCTTTCAAGCAGCTATCGTCCCTCGCCGGTGTGCCATCCTATAATGACGGCAATGTGGCAAGCCGCCGCAGCCAAGCAAGCTGTCGCGATTGTGCGAGGTCGACACGATGATCCCCATTAGCCGGACCTTGCGGCAGGGAACGCCGCTGGTGATGGCCATCTTGCTGGCAAGCTGTAGCGGTGCGGAGGACGCGCGCGAACCGCCGGTGGCGCTGCCGTCGTCGGCCACCGTGGTCGAAGGTGTCGGCGATCGTTCGGCAGCCGCGACCGGCGACGCAACCCCGACTGTGGCCGCCCAGCGGCCTCCCGCGAGTTCGGATTCGGCGGCGGTGACGATGGTCTCTCAGCCGGCCGTCGCGGCCAACCCGCTGGATGCTCAGCGGGCCTATGCTTACCTGCAGCAGATCTGCGATTTGGGTCCCCGCCCCACCGGCTCGGCGGCGATGCAGGCCCAGCGGGAGTTGCTCACCAAGCACTTCGAGGCCCTGGGGGCCCAGGTCGACTTCCAGCGGTTCGAGATCCGCCACCCGCGTACCGGCGAGGTGACGCCGGTGGTCAATACGATCGTCCAGTGGCACCCCGACCGCGCGGAGCGGATTCTGCTCTGTGCTCACTACGACACGCGTCCCCAGCCCGACAATCCCAGGGTGCCCGCTCGCAGTCGCGGCACCGTCTTCATCGGCGCCAACGACGGCGGCAGTGGCACGGCCTTGCTGATGGAGCTGGGCCACCATATTCCCACGCTGCAGAATACGGCTCTGGGCGTCGATTTCGTCTTCTTCGACGCCGAAGAATTCGTCTTCAACCTCGGCACGCGCGTCGACCGCTACTTCGTCGGATCGGAACACTTCGCCCGCCTGTATGCAAACGAGCCGCGGTCGTTTCGCTACCGCTGGGGGGTGCTGTTCGACATGGTGGGCGACCGGCAGCTCACAATTTACCAGGAGAAGAACAGCTGGTGGTGGCGCGATACGCGGCCCCTGGTCGAGGACATTTGGGAAACCGCCCGCGAGCTCGGGGTCCGCGAGTTCATTGCCCGACGTAAACACAACGTTCGCGACGACCATCTGCCGCTGCGAAACATCGGCAAGATTCCCTGCTGCAACCTGATCGATTTCGACTATCCCAGTGCTCCCCGCAATCGTTACTGGCACACCGACGCCGACACGATCGACAAGTGCTCGGGCGAGTCGCTCGCCAAAGTCGGCTACGTCGTGCTCAGTTGGTTGGAGAAGTTGCCGCCGGCCGATTCCGAGTAAGTCTGGAACCAAGGCCCCCGCGTTCTCGTCCCCTCGGTCGCCTCCCGTCGCCCGCCCCACACCTTGCCATGTCCGCAACGCAGCTCTTCTCGATCGGGTTACTTGCGATCGCCCTGACGATGCTGCTCTGGCATCACCGCAGCTGGCTCGCCAAACGTGATGTCGCCGAGGGGCGAGAGAGGAGCTTTCTGGCCCGCCAATATCGTCGCCGCCTGCAGGTGGGCGTCATGCTGGCCTTGGTCGCGCTGGCGATCGGGGCCGGACCGTGGCTCGAGCGGCTACGCGAACAGCGGCCCGGGCTCTACCTGGCCTATTGGCTGCTCGTGTTGGTGGTCGTGCTGTGGACGCTGCTCCTGGCGCTGGCCGACTATGTCGATTCCCGGCAGCACTTCGCTCACGAGGGACGCCAGCAGACCGCCGAGCGGGCGCGGCTGCAGGCGGAACTGCAGCAGCTCCACGCGGAGCGCGATGAGGAACAGGGCGGGCAGCCGCCAACCGCGGACGACGGTCCTTCGCAGGCCGATCGGTAGCGATGCGGACCGCCAACGCGGCCACGCGTTGCACTCGCGTGGGGAAGCGAGCTTGCATTGTCGTCCTTTATCTCGTCGGCCTTTGCATTGTCGCCCGTTACGTTGTCGGGCGGCGACGTCTCTCGTAGAATGAGCGCGCCGCGGCGAAACGGCAGCCATACAGCCATGCCGTAGACAGCAGCCCGAACTGATTGCGACGCGGCGGCGATGCCGATCTGCTTCGCCCGACTTCCGCCGTTCCCACAACGCCTGCGATTCGATGAGCACTCTCCATCTGGCGATCGCGCTGGGACCCCTGGCCGTCTACTGTCTGACGCTGGGCCTGATCAATCGGGTCGGGCGACCCGTGATGACCAACGGTACCCGGGAGATCTACGCGGTCGGGTTGGCCGTTTCAGGCCTCGTGTTTCTCGGTCCGCTGACCCTCTTCGTGCCCGAGGCGGTCGCCGAAAACATCGGCGTGACGCGGTTCAATACGATTGTCGGTTGGGGTTTCATGGTGCTGACCTATCTGCTGGGGCTGACGCTGTTCGTGCTCCTCTCGCGTCAGCGCCTGGTGGTCTACAACGTCAGCGTCGATCAGGTGCGCATGGCCTTGGACAGTTTGCTGCGACGCCATAACCTCGAACACGAATGGGCCGGCGACGCCCTGGCGATCGCACCCCTGGGTGTGCAGTTGCAGGTCGACAGTGTGCCGCGACTGCGGAATGTCTCGCTGGTCGCCACCACGGGCAGGCAGAACTATCTCGGCTGGCGCCATCTCGAGCGAGAGCTGGCCCTGGAGCTAACCCAGTTCGAGTCGGCACCGGGCCTGGCCGGAGTTGTGTTCTTGAGCGTCGGGGTCGCCACGCTCGTCGCGCTCGCATTTGGCCTCGTCGCACAGGACCCGAGTGAGCTGTCGGCCGCGCTCCAGGAGATCCTGCTCCCCTAAGGACACGTCGGAGGGCGGCGGGCGATCGTGTCCGGCGGCCACCCTATCCCATCATGCTGCTCTTCAAGAAGAAGTTTTTGGAAGCGATTCGCCGCGGCGAAAAGACGCTGACCGAGGAAGATGTCCGTCGCGACGACTTCGCCACGGCCGCCGCGCTGCGTCAGGAAATTGACGCCATCTATGAGCAGGCGCCGCCGGGCGAGGAGCGGACCGCCTATCGCGTGCAGTTTTCGACTGCTCGACGAACCCAACGCTTAGATCCTGCCTCGAGCGTCTTTCCGGCGACGGTCAGGGGACCGGCGACTCGACGGTGCGACGCAGGTGCTCGAGCCGGGCCCGGGCTTGTCGCAACTCGGGTCGAATCTCGAGGGCCCTCGCGTAGTAAGGGATGGCCTCGGCCGGGCGCCCCTGGCGATCGAGCGCGATGGCCAGGTTCAAGCTCGCCGAAGGATGATCCGGTTCAATCTCGAGTGCCCGCCGGTAAAGGGCGATGGCGTCGTCCGCGCGGCTCGCTTCCTGACAGATGTTGGCCAGGCTGTTGAGTGCCTTGGCATCGCCCGGATTGAGCTCCGCGGCGCGCCGCAAGTGGTGTTCGGCGGCCGCCAGTTCCCGCAGGTCCTTGTAGACGAGCCCCAGGTCGAAGTGAACCTGCTGATAGGCGGGCTCGATGGCGAGCGCCCGGCGATAACTGGCCGCGGCCTCGTCGAGCCGATGGGCGTTGTGCAGTTCGAAACCGAGATTGCGATGGGCCCGCGGATTGCTCTCTCGGGCGGCGACCGCGGTTTGCCAGATCGTGACCGTATCGTGGTAGTCGCGGTTACGACTGCGCGTGACGGGGACGAGGACCGCCAGCAGGATCAACAGGGCCAGGCCGCCGACGATCAACTCCCGCGGCGGGGTTGCCTGACCGTCGGCGCGGGCCTTCGCCTTGCGAGGTGCCGCCGGCGCGACCGATCGCGCGAAGAACTTGGTGAGCAACCGCCAGCCGCCGACGACCAGCAACACGACCGGGGCCGCGAGGGACAGATACACGCGGCGCTCCGCACCGACTTCGGTGAGAATCGGCAGGATGCTCGACGTCGGTGCCAGGATCAAGAAGAACCAGGCCCCCAGGAAGCCGAGCGGCGGCCGTTTCCACAGCGCCACCGCCGTGACCAGCAGGAGGGCCACGACAAAGCCGCCCGGCAACGCCACTTCGCCGAGTTCGCGCGGCACGGCACGACCATAGTCGAGATTCAGCGGATGCGGCCAGAACACCAGCCGCAGGTATTCGACGACCATCTCACCCTGATTCAGGGCATAGTCCCAGGGGCTCAGGCCGAGACCGAACCCGGCGGTGCGGCCGTGCGGACGATCGCCAACCAGCCAGGCCAGCAGTCCCCAAGTCGCGGCCAGACCCAGATAGAGTCGCCACCGGCCGGCGAACTGCTGCCGCCACGTTCCGCTGGCGAATACCGCGTCGTAGAGCACGACGATCAGCGGCGCCGTGACCATCACCTCCTTGGTCGCCATGCCGGCCGCACAGGCGCCGATCGCCAGCAGCTCCCAGCGCATCCGCCCCGACGGCTCGCGGGCGCGGATCGCCGCGTAGAGCGTCAATAAGAAGAACGTGGCCATCAACATCTCGCTCCGCTGCGTGATGTAGTTGACGCACTCCGACTGCAGCGGGTGAACGAGCCAGATGGCCGCACAGGCCAGGGCGAGCGGATTGGCCGCCGCGCCGAATTGCTCGCCGAGCCGCTCCCCACGCAACGTCAGCCGCACGACGGCGAAGAGCAGCAGCGAGGCAACGATGTGGACGCCGATGTTGACCAGGTGGTAGCCGCGCACCTCGAGTCCGCCCCAGGCGTAGTTGAGGGCCAGCGTCAGATTGGCCAGCGGCCGCGAGGGATGGACGGTTCGCATGGCGGCCACCAGCTGGTCGGCCGGCCAGAGCTGCCGCAGTCCCGGGTTTTCCACGATCGTGGACTGATCATCGTAGATGAACGGGCCGTGAAGATTGTTGCCATAGGTGATCGCGCCGAGTACAACCAGGATCAGTCCGCAGAGCCAGGCGGGCGGGAGCCAGCGGCGTACTTCGTCGGTGCTCATCGAATCGGCGTTGGGCAAACGAATGGGCGATCACGGCTGATCGCAGAGAAATCGCGAGCGAACCACCCGCTATTCTAACCGCCCGTCGGCATCGACGTGTTTGCGGATCGACATCCCGCCGCGACTGGCTCCGTCGCACGCGACTGGCCCTTTGACAGAAGCTGCCAGGTCGACGCAGCGGACGCCCTAGTCGAAGTGCTTGAGAAAGTCGTCAAGGTCTTCGTCCTCGTCGCTGGCGGAGACCGCCTTCGACTTCGGCGCCTTGGCGCGGGGCCGTTTCTTGCGGGCTTCGATCGTGGGAAACTCGCTCTCGGCTCCCGCTTCTTCGGTCGCGGCGTCGCCGTCTTCGTCGAACGACTCGAAGGCCGATTCGTCGAGTTCCGTGATTTCCGGATCGACCGTCTCGGCCTCGGCACCCGCGGCCGCCGGCTCCCCGTCTTCGGTGTCGAGGACGACTTCGAAGATCGCGGCGCCGACCGTGAGTCGATCGCCGGATGCGAGCGGTTGCTCGTCGACACGCTCTTCGCCCACGAAGGTGCCGTTGAGCGATTCCAGATCGCGGACACAGAGACGCCCGCCCGACTCGTAGAGTTCGCAGTGGCGGCGGCTCACCAGCGGACTGGCCAACGTCACGTCGACCTCGCGGCCACGGCCGAACACCAGCGGGAGCTTGTCCAAAGGCACAATCGTGTCTTCGCGACCCTCGGTGCGGAGGATCAGGTGGGCACCCATGCTTGCTTCTCCAACTGTCCGCCAGCGACCGCGCGGCCGCCGATCGCGGCAAGCGACGGAACCATCCCGCAGGGGGAAGATTCCCGCTCGCCCCAGGCGACGTGCCGACATTTCGCGGCAATCGTTGATATTAACTGGGCTTGCGGGGCATCACAATGGCCTCGCGCGGCGTCGATCCGCGGCGGGTCCACCGCAAACCGCCACCAAACCGTCGCCGCGGCCCGCGTCGCCCGTCGTCCGCAGGCCCCGAGGGACCCGCAGGCATCGCTGTTACTGCCTGCGCCCCTTGACTGCGCCGCCAGCGCCAACTTACCCTTCCTGGATGCGGCCGACCGGTTTTCCTTGGGGGAGAACTGGTCTTGTGGCACCGATTGGCGAGCCTATAATCCGCGGGCTTCGACTTCGGCCGCGGCCTGCGGATTCGTAGTTTCGGAGTGTCCCTTCGAAAAAGCGGGTGTAGCTCAGTTGGCAGAGCACAACGTTGCCAACGTTGTTGTCGTGGGTTCGAATCCCATCACCCGCTCTCATCTTTTGGTTCTGACTGGTTCGACTTGTTGATCACGCGTGGCAAGGCCACGGTTTGGTAGTGCGCCATGGCTCAAGACCTGGAAGCAACCGCCGCCGATGAAGCGGACGACGATGCCCCGGAACAAGGTGCCCCGGAACAAATGGACCTGGAGGTTTCCATCTCCAGTCCGAGTGCCTGCCAGCGCCACGTCGAGGTCACCATTCCTCGATCCATCGTCGATCGTTATCTCGACAACGCCTTTGGCGAGATGATGGACACCGCCCAGGTGCCCGGTTTTCGCGTGGGGCATGCGCCGCGAAAGTTGATCGAGGTGCGCTTCCGAAAGGAAGTTGCCGAACAGGTCAAAGGCACCCTGCTCATGGATGCCATGGCCCAGGTCAACGAGGATCACGATCTGACCGCGATCAGCGAGCCCGATCTCGATCTCGACGCCGTGACCGTGCCCGACGACGGGCCGATGCAGTTTGCCTTCGATCTCGAAGTTCGTCCCGAGTTCGAGATGCCGAACTGGAAGGGCCTGAAGATCGAGCGACCGACGGCCGATTTCGGCGACGACGAAGTCGATCGCCAGTTGCGGTCCGTGCTTTCCCGCTACGGCCGGCTCGCTCCCTCCGAGGAGCCCGCCGCGGCCGACGACTTTGTCGTCGTCAATGTCCGTGCCACCCACGACGGCAAGACCCTGGCCGACGCCAACGAACAGTCGCTCCGCGTGCGACCGACGCTCAGCTTCTTCGACGGCAAGCTGGAGAAGTTCGACCAGTTGATGATCGGCGCCAAGCCGGGAGACAAGAAGACCGGCAAGGTCGAGCTGAGCAAAGACGCCGCCAGCGAGGAGCTCAAGGGCAAGTCGGTCGACGTCGAGTTCGAGGTGCTCGAGATCAAGAAGCTCGAACTGCCCGAGTTGAACGAGGCTTTCTTGCAGCAGATGGGCAACTTCGAGACCGAGGCCGATCTGCGGGACGCGATCAAGGACAACCTCGAGCGGCAGCTCGAGTATCGTCGCCAGCAGAGTGCCCGTCAGCAAATCACGCAGCTGTTGACCGAGGCGGCCGAATGGGAATTGCCGCCGGAATTGTTGCGGCGTCAGAGCGAACGCGAGCTGCAGCGGAGCGTGCTCGAACTACAGCGCAGTGGTTTCAGCGACGAAGACATTCGGGCTCACGAGAACGAGTTGCGGCAGAATTCGGCCACGGCCACCGCTCGGGCCCTCCGCGAGCATTTCATCCTGGAGCGCATCGCCGAGGACCAAGACGTCGAGGCGGAGCCGGGCGATTACGACCGCGAAGTGGCGCTGATCGCCATGCAGAGCGGCGAGAGCCCCCGCCGGGTACGAGCCCAGCTGGAAAAACGCGGCATGATGGACAGCCTTCGCAACCAGATCATCGAGCGGAAGGTGATCGAGTTGGTCGAGGCCGAGGCAAAGTTCAAGGACGTACCGCTGGAAGAGGACTCGGGCGAGGTCGAGACAATCGCCCTGGCCGCCGGCGGCAGCCAGCAAGAGATTCCCGAGGCGACCAAGCCGGACGAGCCCAAGGAGCTTGCCGCTCCGAAGGAACACGACTGAGTCGACCGACCGACAAGGCAACACGACGCAGGAATCTGGCAACCAATTAAGGATATCGACGGCGACGCGAGACTCCCCGCTCGCCAATTTGCACATCCGAGACGCGATCCCGATCGACAACGGAACGGATTGTCAGTCAACGGCAGAAGGACCTCGCATGGGCGACCATTTCGAATCTCCCGATTTGCACGCGGCTTCGCTCGACCGACGCGTCGGTCCGATCGACCCGCAGGCGAACTACCGCGACTATCAGCGTCAGCGGCAGATGACCCTGGGCGATCTGCTGCTGGAGAACCGCATCATTCTTCTGCAGGGAGCCATTCACGACGGCAACGCCAACGAGATCGTGATGAAGCTGCTTTACCTGCAGAGCGAGCATCGCCGCAAGGACGTGCACTTCTACATCAACTCGCCGGGCGGCAGCGTCAGCGCGACGTTGGCCGTCTACGACACGATGCAGATCCTCAGTTGCCCGGTGGCCACCTATTGTGTGGGCCTGGCGGCCAGCGGAGGCGCGGTCCTGTTGGCGGGCGGCCACAAGGGCAAGCGATTCATCCTGCCGCACGCCAAGGTGATGATTCACCAGCCCTACGGACAGGTCGGCGGACAGGTGTCCGACATCGAGATTCAGGCCGACGAAATTCTCAAGACCCGCGAAACGCTCAACAAGATCCTGGCCAGCCATACCGAACAGTCGATCGAACAGGTGGCCAAGGACACCGATCGCGACTTTTACATGAACGCCGGCGAGGCCAAGGAATACGGCATCGTCGACGAAGTGCTCACGAAGCCGCCCAAATCGGAAGACGAGGAAGACGACGACGAAGACTAACGACGCGCCGGCGGCGGTCGGAACGCCGCCCCGATGCCGCTTCGTTTTCCCCTCCAGCAAGATCGATCGCCCCCAGAAGTCGAACAGGTTAGCCCGATGCCCTTGGTTCCTTACGTCATCGAGAAGAGCGGCCGCGAAGAGCGGGCGATGGACATTTACAGCCGCCTGCTCAAGGATCGCATCGTCTTCTTGGGAAGCGGCGTGAACGACGAGGTGGCCAACGCGATCGTCGCCCAGCTGCTGTTTCTGCAGTCGGACGACCCCAAGTCCGACATTCACCTCTACATCAACTCGCCCGGCGGCAGCGTCAGTGCCGGCCTGGCCATTTACGATACGATGCAGCTGGTCACCTGCGACGTGGCGACCTATTGCGTGGGCATGTGTGCCTCGATGGGAGCGATTCTGCTGACCGCCGGCGCGGCCAACAAACGCTTCGCCCTGCCGAACGCCCGCATCATGATTCACCAGCCGCTGGCCGGGGCCGAAGGCACGGCCGAAGACATCATGATCCACGCCAAGGAGTTCAAGAAAACCAAGGTCAAGCTGAACAACATCCTGCTCAAGCATACCGGGCAGCCACTCGAGAAGATCGAGGAGGATACCGATCGCGACCGCTTCATGGACCCCGAAGAGGCGATCGAGTACAAGCTGATCGATCGGGTGATCGAACACATGGAAGGTTAAGCGGACACGGGAAGTTTTCACGGGGCAGACGCGGACAGGAAGTCGCGGCACGTGCGAGAACGGAAGTCCAGGAAAGAACACGTACAGGAAGTAGCGTAGAGAGGCGTCCCCCGTGGCTGTTCGTGCCGCGGCAAGACAGAGTTGCTCGGCCCCCGTCCTTTGTTGCCGAGCCGGTCGTCGCCCCGACCTCCCGCGGTCGCAGGCGTCGCGCCAAGTGAACTCGGAACAACTCAACGAAAACCTTGCCATCGTCGCGGCCAGGCGCAAAGCGCGGCCGCGTCCGTGCCAATATCAGCGTGCGCCGTTGCGTACATGGTGACCGATACCTGCAAGAAGACATGAAGTCCCCCACGCTCATCCTGATCGCCGTCGTTTGCCTCGGGCTACTGCCTGGATGTCGCGGTTCGCAGCAGCAAATCGCGGCCCTCGAGCGCGAGAATCGTTTCCAGGAACAGAAGATCTGGAAGTACATCGGCTACATCGAGGAGTACGAACGCCTGCTCGAAGAGTGTCGCCAGGAGAATGCGGGCCTTCGCGGCGAAGAAGACGGCGACAGCGGCGGTCGGCCGAGCCTCTTGCGTCGCCGCCGCGACGACCAGCGCGACAACCGCCAGGAGTTCCGGGTCCCCGAAATCGAGATCCCGACGGGCGAAATGGACGAGGGCGAGTTGCTCGACGAGCAACCGAGCGAGCCGGAGCCGCTCGAAGAGGGACCTGCGCTCTCGGCGACGGCAACTCCGACTCGCGCGCGCGGCGGCGATGCCTACGAGAACCGCGAGTCGGCCACGGAAGACAGCTACGCGGCGGAGACGATCGACGGTCCCCCGGACGAGGTGGCCTCGATCACGCTCGACAAGATCCACACCGGCGGAGCCAACACCGACGGGGTACCCGGCGACGAAGGGATCTCGCTGCTGGTCGAAACTCGCAACGCGGCGGGCGAGGTAATCGAGCCCGAGGGCAAGCTGGACGTTTCGTTGATCGACCCGGCGGCTTCGAGCGAAGCGGAAGCCCGCGTGGGCCTGTGGCGGCTTTCGCCGGCCCAAGTGCGACGTCGCTTCAGCGAGACGGCCCTGCGCCGCGGCGTGCTGCTGGAATTGCCTTGGCAACGATCGGCACCACGACGAGAACGGCTGCGACTGTTTGTCCGTTTGACGCGTCCCGACGGCGAGCAGCTGCAAACCGATCGCGAATTGGAAATCGAGCTGCCCGGTCGCGAGGCGGCCCTACGTCGCCGTCGTCGCCGCGCGTTCACGGCGCTGGCCGAACGCCGTCGTCGCGCGGCGGAGCAGGCCAACGAGCCGTCCTCTTCGGCAAGCTCTTCAGCTCCGTTGTGGCAGTCTTCTGAAACCGAACCCCGCAGCGGCAGCGACGCGAGCGGCTGGTCGCGGCGACAGCCGACGATCGCCACCCGACCGACCCCGGCACCCTCATCCAGGGGCAGTCTGCTGGGCGTGCCCGAACGATCGACGCCGGCGGAACCGCCTTTGGCGGCCGAACCGAAGCCACGTCGCGAGGTGCTGACCACGCGACCCTACGTCCGCTCACGGAACCAGCAACCGGTGAGCCCCTCGCCCACCGCGGCAGATTCCGACGCCGAAGCCCGCGAACCCCGCGTCGTCATCGAAGAACCGACGACCGCGTCGGACGGCGATTCCGCAGGATCCACGCCGGCCCCGGCGCCGCGTCGCACGTCGCAGCAGCCACGACCCTGGTCGCCCTATCGTTAGATCTCGTTAGATCGCGCCCCGCGGCTGCCGCCCTCTCGCGTGAGCCCCGCGTTGATACCGTCGCTTACCCCTGCCGCAGTGCCGGCACAATCTCGGCGCGGGCCGCCGCCCGCGCTGGTGCCAGGCCCGCCAACAGTCCGACCACCAGGGCCACGGCCAGGCCGGTCAGCATCATCGTCAGCGACGGACGAAAGGCGACCGACACCGCCTCGGTGTAGACCGTCAAATCGCTCCCCCACAGTACGATGGTCGCCGCCCCCACGCCCACCAGGCCTCCGATGGCGCTCAAGATCAAGCTCTCCATCAGCACCAGGCCGAAGACCCGCCCGCCGGTGAAGCCGATCGTCTGCAACACGGCATGTTCCTTCACGCGATCCTGCACGGCCATCAGCGTCGTGGTGCCGACCAAAGCCAGCACCAGGCCGACACAGGCAAAGGCCAGCAAGTGCGAGAGGTCGATCAGCTGCTTCAGGTCGCCAAGGTTGCGGGCCTGAAACACGCCCTTCGGTCGCGTGTCGGTGGCGACCGTGCCGCCGAGAAGCATCTCGTCGATCGTGCTGCCGACCGCCTCGGCATCGGCCCCGTCGGCGAGCAGCGTCTCGAATTGCGTCACCGTGCCCACCTGATTCTGGCCCTTGTGGCGTTGCAGAAAGTCGAGGTGCGTATAGATGTAGTTTTCCTCGGCCGGATCGCTGCTTTCGTACACGCCCGCCACGTGGACGGTCAATTCGCCGAGCCGGAACGAATCGCCCCGCTGCCGACCCCGGCGCGCTGCCACCGCGCGCCCGACCAGGGCCGCGTCTTGACGGGTTTCGAAGTCGGCCCAGTCACCTTCGATCAGCCGAAAATTGCGAATCGCCTGCAACTTCTCTGCCGGCAAGCCGTAGAAGACCACCGCGTCGAGTGTGGCCCGGCAGTTGTTGGTGAAGACCTGAATTGGCACGACATCGCGCACGCCATCGACCTGGCGAATCTTGGCGTCGTAGTCTTGCGGCAGCCGACTCGTGGCGGGGCAAAATTTGTTCGTTTGAAACGTGATCAGCGACTGTCGGGCTTCGCGGCGATGGGTCAAATCGCTCATGCCCTCCTGCACCGCTCCCACGAAGCAAAACACGAACATCGCGACCGCCGTGCCGCTGACGGTGAGAATCGTTCGGGCGCGGTGTCGCCAGATGGTTTTCAGCAGATAGGGGATGAATCGCAGCATCACTTGACTCCCGCGGCCAGTCGTACCTGCGCGTCGCGCTCAATCAGCTTGCCATGGTCCAGTTCGAAGCGTCGCTCGGCGCGGCCGGCCGCCGCCGCGTCGTGGGTCACCATGAACAGCGTAATGCCGAGCTCCTTGTTCACCCGCTCCAACAGGGCCAGCACCTGCTCCGACGTATCGGCGTCGAGGTCGCCGGTCGGTTCGTCGGCGACTAGCACCTTGGGATGGGCCACGATGGCCCGTCCGATGCCGACGCGTTGTTCCTGCCCGCCGGAAAGCTGGCGAGGATAGTGTTCGGCCCGGTCGACCAGCCCGACCGCTTCCAGCGCGGTGTCGACCCGTCGGCGTCGCTCGGCACGCGACATGGGGAGCAGCAACAACGGCAGCTCGATGTTCTCGTAGGCAGTGAGCACCGGAATGAGATTGTGCGATTGAAAGATGTAGCCGATGTTGGCCGCCCGCCAGGCCGCCTGTTGCGATCGCTTCATCGCTACGATGTCGACGCCGTCGATCACGATGCTGCCTTCGTCGGGATGATCGATGCTGGCCACCAGGTTCAGCAGCGTCGACTTGCCGGTGCCGCTGGCTCCCATCAGCGAAACGAACTCGCCCTCCTCGACGTCGAGCGAGACATCGTCGAGCGGGACGATCGTCTCGCTCCCCTTGTGATAGCGCTTCGTCAGGTGGCGGATTTCCACAAGTGCCATGTTCATTGCTCCTGCTGCGGCATTGCGGCCGCCAGTGGGTTGGACGCGGAAACGAACTCTTCGTTCGACTCGCCGATAATGCGAATCGAACGCCCGTCGCGCAGCTCAGCGGGCGGGGTGGTGATCAGCCGGCTCGCGACCGTCAGTCCCGTGGTGACTTCGACGAGTTCGCCCGCCCGGACACCCGTCTCGACCGGCGTCCGCCGGGCGACGCCGTCGGAAACGTCGGCCACCCAGACGATCGTCTCGCCGCCCTCCTGGCGAATCAGCCTTCGCGGCACGTAGATCCGCATCGCCTGCTCGCTGGCGGACAGTCCGGCCGGCCGCGTCACGGGCGGTGCCAGGAACGTCACGTCGACCAGCATCTCCGGCTTGAAGACGCTGGGCGGGTCCTCGATATCGACCTTCACCTCGAGCGTGTTCTTCTGAATGTCGGCCCGCGAGCTGATGAACAACACGCGACCCGACAGCGGCGCGGCCACCGCGGGGCTCTCGATCGTTACCGGCTGTTCGACCTGCACCCGCGGTAGATCCTCGAACCGCACGTCGACCCGCACCTGCAGGCTCTGCGGACGATACATTGTGACCACGGTCGTGTCGTCGGTGTGGCTCGACTTGACCGCCCCCGAGGCGACCCGCGTGCCGGGCGTGGCATTGAGCGCCAACACCCGACCATCGGTCGGCGCGCGAATCGTCATCCGTGAGAGCCGCAGTTCGGCCTCGTCCACCGCGACGCGGGCCTGTTCGGCCAAGGCCTGGTTGGCCGCCAGCTGAGCCTTGGCTTCGTCGACGGCCTGCTTCTCGTCGGGCTTCATGTCGAGAAGGTCTTCCAGCGCCTCGACCCGCGTTTCCAGAGCCTGCTTTTCCTGCAGCAGCGAGGCCTCGCGGGCACGCAACTCGGCCACCAACGCCAGCGACGAATCGAACAGGCTCTTGGCCTGATCGAGTTCGCGGGCGGCCACGGCGGTGCCGGCCTGTTTCTTGCTCTCGTAGTTGTTGCGGTTGTAAACCAGGTCGGCCTCGGCACGCTTTCGCTGATGCGGCAGATTGGCCAGGTCGGTTTCGATCTTCGCCCATTGGGCCTTGGCCGCGGCCAGGGGGGCCTCCAGGTGCGACGGCACTTCGTAACGGGTTTCAGCCGCCGCCAAACGGGCCGCCGCGATCTTCACATTCGCCGTACGCAGATCGTACGCCGCTCTGGCGTGCTGCAGCCGCAACTCGGAGTCTTCCTTAATCAGCTCGGCGATCGGCTGGCCGGCGGTTACCGCTTGATCCTCGACAACGAGCAGGTCTTCGACGACACCCGGGGCCAGGGCCGCCACGCGAATGGCCGTGGGGCGGGGCTCGATCCAACCGGCCGCCTTGAAGAGCGGGGTGCCCACCGGCTGCACCTCGGCGCGATCCTCCATGACCTTGATCACCTCCACTTCCAGCGGCGGACGAAGTACATCGCGCAGCGACCAGACGACCAGCGCGGCGAAGCCGAGCAGCAGCGCCAGGGGCAACACGTACCGCGTCATCAGATGCGGGCGAGGGCGAGCCGGGGCGGGTGGCTCGGCCCGTTCGATCGCCAGTTCGGAAAGATCGACGTTCGCGTTCATCGTACGTTCTCCAAAGTTGTCGCACGCGGATCGGGGCGGCCGCGCGTGACGTTCAGCCCTTCACAAAGATGCCCGTCGCCAGAATGGTCAGGTTGCCTTTGTCGTCGCGCTCGGCCGAACCACGGACGACGACCGTTTGAAGTTCCTTCAGCCCGAGCAGCTCTCGGGCACCCTTGTCGACGACCTGGCCGTTCTCGTCGACGACGGTGACCAGCACCTGGCCTTTGGTGCCGGGCGAATCGCAGCAGTAGTCCCAGGGCGTCGGACACTCATCGCCCTCGATGTCGCTACAGGCCCGATACGAGTTGTCGACCAGGTAAAAGGCGGCCAGATCTTCGTTCAGCGGCTTCATGCGTCCGCCGATGCGACCGACCACGACGATCTCGTCCTCGTTCTTCACGGTCTCGCGGGCGGCAAGCACTTCCAGCGCGCCGGCGGGGGCGGCGTCGAGAAGGTATCTTTGGCCGGCAGCGTCGGTCGACGCGTTCGTGTCGCCTTGGGTGCAGCCGGCGAGCGCGAGTAGTAACGTTGCCAACGCGACGGCGGCCGTCATTTCCTTCTTCATCTTCGTTTCTCCTAAGGAACGGTTACTCATGTTCTCGAGCGAGACTCATACGGTTTTCAGGCCTTCAACGACGGGCAGCCGCACCGCGCGGAATGCCGGAGGCAGCGATCCCAGGCAGCCGAGCATCAGCCCGGTCGCGCAGCCAATCAGGATGGCCACGTTGTCGATGTTCAGTTCGATGGCCCCCATCGTGAAGCGGATCGCGACCCCGTTGACGATGACCATGGCGAGTGCGATGGCGATCAGGCTGGCCGCGGCGGCCAGCAACACCCCTTCTTGAATCAGACTCAGCACGATCGCCCGTCGTAAGAAACCGAGCGTCTGCAGCGTGGCGATTTCCGTGGTGCGCCCCACCACGGCACCGTACATCGTGTTCAGGCCCGCAAAGACGCCGGCTCCGGCGACCAGCAGCACGACGAGCCAGGCCAGACCGCGGACGTGACGATAGTCGTCGAGCAGGCTCGCGTAGTAGTCCGACTCGCGCAGCGCTTGCAGTTCCAGATCGGTCGTCCGTTTGCCAAGCAAGAGCTGCAGGTGGGCGAAGCTCTTTTCTTCGTCCAGGGTGATCGCCACCAGGCTCAGGTCCTGTCGCTGCAGCGCCTGTTGCAAATCGTCCAAGCGACACCACAGTTCCGATTCGAAGACAGAGCCCCCCGCGCTGAAGACTCCGCTGACGGTCCAGGTGCGGCCCTCGAACGTCAGTTGCCGGCCGACTTCCAAGTCCTCGGCGGCCAGGCCCAGCTTGGTCGCCGCCAGGCGGCCAACCAGCACCTCGTCGCTACGTGGCCAGCGACCCCGCTCGATCTCGACCTGCCCACGCGTCCGCAGGGCCCCGCGGGTTACGCCGCGGATCAATCCGAACCCGGGCGTCGACCGGTCGGCCAGGTCGATCGCCGTGCCCAAGAAAAGCTCCGGCGAGACGTACTTCTGGCCGTAACGCTGCCGGACGCCGTCGAAGCTGGCGGGCACCTCGTCGGCCTTGCTCATCTCAATTGACGAATACTCCAGGTTCTCGCCCATACCCATGGCGAACACGAGCGCAACCCGCGGATCGCCACTGGCCGAGAGCGAACGCTCGAGTCCGCGGATGAAGCCGACCACGACGAGCACCAGCACAATCACCGTCGTTAGACCGGCAAGTGTGAGCAAAGTGCGCACGCGGCGGCGAAACAGGTTGCGAACCGCGTACTCCCAGGGAAGTGGCCGAAAGCCGAACAAGGTCGTGCCCTAAGTCGGGAAGGAAAGAAAACGTGCCAGATGCGAAGCGAGCGCATCGCGGGATGTCCAAGGACCCGCAGCGCGCACCAGCGATCGCGATAATCGCGGTGCGGGGGCACGACGTTAGAGCAACCAAGAAGCGCACCGGATGCGCAGGGAGCGACCGTCGGTCGCCAGGCCGGGCGGCGCGGAGGCCTCGGCGAAACAGGAAGAGCACCGACCCAGGAGGTCGACTGCCTGAGTGTCGTCGCCGGCCACGGCGAGCAAGTTCAAAGGCGGCTGCCAGGCGGCGACCTCGGAATCGCCTACCAGAGCTCCAGAGCAGATGCAGGTCCCGTGCATCGTGCAGGGCGAGGGATGGGTCGGCGCCGTGGGTGCTTCTGAGACGGGTGCCTGCGAAGCGGCCGTGTCTCGGTGGCACGCTTCGCGATGGCAGCAACTGTGGCCGTCATTGGCGACGACGGCGACAACCGCTTGGCCAGCGACCTCACAAAAACTCGGCCGGTGACACTCGCCCGCGCAGAGATGCGGGCAGGCGACCAGCAGGAGAGCGAGAAACGAGCGTAGCGATAAAGCAAACATAAGCGCAATCTTTAGGACCCTTTATTGAGCCCTGCGCAGCCAATGAACCAGGCCGACCAGCGGGAGGCCGGCATTCCAGCCATCACCGCCGCCGCGAAGGGCTCATTGACAACGCAGCCATCAATAAATCATAGGTCGGACCGGGCGGATACGTCAATCGAAAGTGAACCACCGGGACGAAGGTGCTGCGGCGAAAGGACTAGGAATCCTCGAGCGGCGGAAAGCCGCGGCGCTCTTCATCGAGTTCCTCGCGATCGGGCCCGCCGTCGAGATCGTCCTCGGCCTCGTCGTCGGCTGCCCCCGCCCGCCCGTTTCCGTCGGCTTCGGGCGGCTCGGGCACGATGTTGTCGATGAGTAGATAGCCGCTCCAGAAATAGGGATGCCGACCGGTGACCTGGTCTTCGGCACGATCGCCGCGGAGCCGGGGTTCGCGGCGCGGGTCGAGCGGCATCGCGCGCGCGATTTCCACGCTCCGCTGCCAGGCGTCGCTGGCAGATAGATGTGGCAACTCCTGCAGGTACTCACGCATCAGATCCTGGGCGAGTTGACCGCCGGTGCGCCAACGGCTGATCAACAGGCTGCGGGTGCCGGCCGACATCATGCCGCAGATGCTCATGAATAAGTCGTCGCCGGCACGCGTGCGGAGTTTGTTCTTCAGACCGTTCTCGGCAGGCGTGCGGAAGCCGGGCCAGACAACCAGCTCGGGCGCCCCCAGGGGCGCGGACATCCACTCGGCCAACCGCGAACCGGCCCGACCCTCATCGATTTGCCACGGCACGATCCGGTAGGGGTCGTCGCTGGCCTCGACCGCGTCGAGCACCACCAGGGCGTCGATTGTCTTGGCCAACATGCTGGCCGGGCTCTCGGGTCGCTCCGAGATCTTCTCGGCGCGGGGAAGCAGCTCCAAAAGGCGATCGGCGGCCCGCTCGACCACGAGTTCGTCGTCGGCCGGCAGGATCCGACCGAGCACGACCGCCGAACGCCGGTCGCGGCGCAGCGGTCGCGAGCTGCCCACGGCGAGCGCCACCGTCGGTGCATACCGCAGTCGCACTACGGTCGAGAGCGACGCGCGGCGATTCTGGGGTCCGACCTGCAATAGTTCGAAGGGGGCATACCAAAGCAGTCCGTCAGGCACGACGATCAGCTCGTCGATATTCTGATCGAGACTGACCCGCGAGTCCTTCATCAAGGCCTCGGTTAGCTTCTCGGCATCCTCGAGCCAGTCGATGTCTTCGAGGTGATCGAGCTCGAATTGGACGTTGGGACTCACGTTGCCCAGACTGCGGTGCAGACCGAGCAGCGCCTTGCGCATCGCGCGGACGGACCCCAGGCGCCAGTGACGGTGCTGCTTCTTCATGATCAAAAAGCCGTGCCACTGCCGGTCGCGTTCGAAGAACATCAAGATCGCCTGCCGCTCGCCGAGTTGCTCGCGAATCGTGTCCAGGACCAGCGGCGGCGGGAAGATCATTTCGATGGGCTCGCGACGCAGCGTAACGTCGTGCATCACCGCGTCCTGGGCCCTGCCATTGGCCGCCATCTTCTCCAGCAGGTCGCGCTGGCGAAGCTGTTCGGTCGGCTCGCGCGGGGCGATCGGCAGCTTCTCCACATCGCGCGCCAGCTCCGCCGCCTCTTGGCCAAGCTCCCGCAGCCGCGGATAGCGCTCGAGCAGGTCGGCCCGCTGCAACAGGGCGGCCTGCGTCAGATCGGCTTCGCGGGCGGCCAACACCCAACGCAAACCGAGCTGACGTCCCCGCTCGGGCAGCGTGTCGTGAAATCGCCAACGCCGGACCTGATCGGCAATCTCGATGGCCCGCGTCATGTCGTCGCGATCTTGGCCGAGTTGGATCGCCAGGTCGTACCAGCTGCCGAGGGCCTCGTAGTTGCGAAAGGTCAGCATCGCCTGGGCTTCAAGCGGCTCGTGGCGCCAGAGAACCGCCGGCGGATCGCGCAGCACCCGGGCGTAGAGATCGAGAGCCTCGCGAGGGCGTACCTTTTGATTGAGGTGGAAATCGTGCGCGATCGCGGTTTGCAGCACCCGTTTCGAACCGCGACGCATGAACTCCATGGCCGCATTCAGCGCCGCGCGGGCGTCTTCCTCGTTGCCTCGACTGCGGTCGAAGACGGCCTTCACGTAGTTGTAATGAGCACCGACGCGCGAGAGTTCGATCCGATTTCGACGGGCTGCTTTGGCGGCACGGGCGAGGGTTTTCTGGACGACCCGGTCCCGTTGCCCGGTGAGCAAGGCATGTTCCGCGGCGAGGACCGCCAGCGTGGCCTCCAAGACGCGATATCGCTTCATCCGCGCCCAGCTGAGGGCCTGTTCCAGCGGCCGATAGGGGCCTGCCTTGTTGGCCAGCACATGGGTCAGATAGCCGTGCCGCAGGGCCTCTTCGATAATCATCGGGTTGTCGAAGTAGAAGGCCGAGTAGCTCGCCTCGAGAAAGAGCTCGCCCGCCCCTTCATAGTTCCCGTCGGCAAAGGCGAGTTTGCCCAACTCCAACAGCCCCACGCAGGTCAGCGGATGGTCGAACTGCCCGCCCGCCACTAGCGACCTCTGGATAAAGCTCCGCCCGTTGCGTGCTCGGCCGGCCGCCACCATGGCCAGACCTTGCTGCAAGTCGATCCAGGCAGAGCTCCAGTGATTCACGGGACCTGCCCGTTCGGTAGTCCGGGCCAGCACCAGCGAGGTGAGTTTGTCTTTCGACGACACCGGGCCGAGCAACTCGTGGCGGCGACGAATGGCCAGGACGGTGCAGCGTACCAACTCGTCGACGTGCAGGGGCCAGAGGGTCGTTTGCTGGGTGACGGCGGCCTGCCCGTCGACGGCAGCTACGCCCAGCTGCGTCCGTTCGATGCCGAACCGATCGGGATAGTTCGCCAGACGAAACGCCCGCTTGCTTTGACCCCAGGGGGGAGTCTGGAGGACGCCGACGTCGGCCTGCAGCGGGGTGAACTCGACAAACAGCATCCAGTTGTAGAAACGCTCGTAGAGTCGAATGGCGGCGTTGAAGTGCTTCAGCGCCTCCACGTTCGCGCCGGTCCGATAGGCCACCTCGCCGGCCATCGCGTAGTAGCAGATCGAATCGATCCACCGCGACTCCGTCGTCTTGATCCCGCGGCTCAGCGACTGCTCGAAGCCGCGCTCGGCGGTGCGATAGTCTCCCCGCAAGAGTGACGGGAAGGTGGCGAAATAACCCGGCTTGATGATGTCCGATTGCCCGCGCAGACCCTGAGCCCGAACCGGCTCGATGCAGCACACCATGCAAAACAAGACTGCTAGCATCGCGCGCAGCCAGACTCTTGCCGCCCCGACGGCCGGTCGGGAGGAGTCGACCTGATTGCCGTCGCAACCCGCCCCGATCCCCCTGGCTGCCCCTGTGCTCGCTACTTGAGTCGCGGTGTTCATCGTCTGCCGTTCGCTGGAGAGGGGATCGCTCGGCTCACCCCGAGACGTCGCCCGGTGCCCCGGCACCACGCGGCATCTTCCATCATACCCGGTGCCCGTCGCGGGACGCGAAGAAAACGCTAGCGGGGCGGTCTCCCGGTGCCAGCACCGCCCGCATCAGCGCCCGGCAAATTGATCCATTTCGAGTGAATCTTGGCAGTCCAGGTCGACGATAACGGTGGTAACGATTCTAGGACGTCGTCTGCCGCGCGAACGAAGGCTCGGGACTTACCGCCGGCGCGGACACTCCGACATCCAGACATAGCCACGCGTCGCCAAGATGCGACGGGGAGTAGGGTCCGATGAAGCAGGAAACGACCAAGCGGAACAAATTCGGCGGCACGAGCTTTGCGGCCCTGGCCCTGGCGACGCTGGCCCTGACGGGCTGCCAGGTCAATGTCGGTGGTCAGACGCTGCCGAGCCCCTATTACCTCTCCGACGACATTCAATTCTTCCCCTCCGGCAGCGAATTTCCGCTCGAGCGCGAGGCGGCCGCCATTCAACAGGCCCGCCAGAACGCCGCGGAACTGGAAGCTCTGCAGCAGTAGCGCTCCGGCACCGTCCCGAGATTCTTCGCCCGATCGTCTCTGTGCCAACCGCCGCGCCGTTTGATGCGCGTCTTCCGGAAGCGTCGTTGCGACGCCTTACGTCGCCGGCCCGACGGCTCAGCGAGCCTTCGACAGAGATGCCGTCGGCAACCGGTTCGCCAGGCGAGCCGGCTTGAGCCAGCTGCGAACTTGTCGACCGAATCGCACCGTTTGTGCCTTCCAAGCCAAAGCGGGGTAGTGCGTGTAACGGCGGGTCGTGACCAGACGATTCCACCAGCGTCGCTTCGGGCCCAAGTAGCTCGGTCCCAGGTCGAACAGCGCGTCACCCCGCTCGAAGCCGTCGCGGATCGAACGGTGCATCAGCGTCGTGCCGAGCCCGTCGATTTCCAGCTCGGCATCGAAACCCATCCGCAGTCCAAACACGTTTCCGTGCAGGTGATAGTTGTAGGTAAAGGCGACTGGCCGCCCGTCGAGGTAGAGCAGGTTGATGTCGACCGCCCCTTGCCGTACGGCCGCGGCGTGCACATCGCGGAGGAAGTCGCAAACCGACTCGTGTGCCATCGTCGTGCCGAAGGAAGCCTGATGCTGCCAGCTGCGCTCCGAGAGCTCGACGCAGATGTCGAACAGATCCCAACGCGGGTCGTCGTCGCCACAGGCCGAACCCTCGGGCCGATAGCGAACGTATTCCACCTGGCCCAGTTCCGCGAGCTTTCGCTCGGTGCGGCGGACGTTGTTGCGATGCTTGCCGGTTCGCGAAGCCCAGTAGGCTTCCCAGCCGACGCGGCAATCGATCTGGGCCGCCTGATCGTGAACTTGATCGACCGCCGTCAAATTGACCTGTTCCAGTGCCCGAGGCGTCCGCCCGCGATCGAGGTGCTCCTCCTCAACCGAGGCGAACTCGAGCACGTCCCAGTCGCGGGGCGTTTCCTGGATGTGTCGCAGTGCGACCAGCAGCGTCGCCGTGGGGTTCGGGCCCAGCGGGCCGTAGGACGTACCCCAGTCGTGCAGCGGATAGGCCAGCGTGCGGACGGTTCGCCATTCGCGAAAGCCGATCAGCTTCGACTCGCGTCGCACCACCAGCGGCAGAATCCCGATCGGCTTCTCGGGACCGTGGACGATGAGCACCCGCAGCTTCTCGACGTCGCCGCTGCCCTGCGGGCCGAAGTGTTTCCAGTAGAGTTCGAGCCAGTCGAGGGACTGAAAGAAGGTAGCCCCCTCGGTCTCGCCGAGCATGGAGTGCCACAACAGCCGGTAGGCGGCCAGCGACTCGAGATCGTTGATTTCCAGGACGTGGCTCATGATCCGACGAAACTGCAAGTCGGGTGCCGCTCCCGGCCGCAGCGCGCTTGAAAATGCGCAGCGTCAACCCAGGTACCGACTTGCGCTCGCGACCGCGGCGCGCTACGGCAGCGCCGAACGGACGATGTTCAGTTTTGTTGACATGCCATGTTGTCCGCGGGCAACCGCGCGTGGCGAAACCACCACGCCCGTCGAGGATCGACGACGCCGAGCGGGCCCTACGGCGATCGGCCCGTCGCCGCGGGTAGTCATTCGCGAAACACCGATTCAGAATGACGCTTTGATGCGCCGTCGACCAGTGCCCAACGGCCCTGGTTGCAAGCGGCGTGCCAAGCCGATGGCCCGTCTCGCTGGAAGGGGCGCGCACCGCACATGTCAGCGCGTCCCAACCTTCCAGGAGTCCGGTCCAGGTCCATGCACTGCCAGCAGTTACCGTCGTTCTCTTCCCGCAAGCGTTGAGGGGCACCCGCCGTGGCCCATGTTCAGTTGCAGAATCTGACCAAGTCCTTCGGACCGGTCGAGGCCGTCGCCGATCTCTCGCTCGAGGTGCCCGACGGCGAGTTGCTGGTCGTTGTCGGTCCGTCGGGATGCGGCAAGACGACCCTGCTGCGGCTCATCGCGGGTCTGGAAACCCCGACCGCGGGCCGGGTCCACATCGGCGCGGCCGACGTCACCGACGCCCCGCCGGCCTCGCGCAACGTGGCCATGGCCTTTCAGGATCACGCCCTCTATCCGCACCTGACCGTTTACGACAACCTGGCCTTCGCACTGCGGCTTCGCGGTGGCAGGCGTGCCGAGTTCGACGGGAACATTCGCGAGATGCTTGCGCGGCTCCATCTCGCCGAGCTGGCCGAGCGGCATCCCGACGAGCTCTCCGCCGGCCAGCGGCAACGGGTTGCGCTGGGTCGAGCCCTGGTACGTCGCCCGAGCTGCTGCCTGCTCGACGAACCGTTGGGCAGCCTCGACGAGGCACTCCGCGCGGAACTCCGCGAGCTGATTCGGGACCTGCACCGAGAATTGCGCACGACGATGATCTTCGTCACCCACGACCAGCAGGAGGCGATGCTGTTGGGGGAACGCATTGCTGTGCTGGATGCCGGCCGGTTGCTGCAGTGCGACGAGCCGGAGCGGGTTTATCGCGGTCCGGCGACCGCCCGAGTGGCCGCCTTGGTCGGAGCGCCGCCGATGAACCTCATCGCGGGACGACTCGCCGAGGTCGATGGTGGTTGGCAATTCCAGGCCGGCGACTGGCAGCTTCCGTTGCCGCGCGACGTGGTCGCATTGCGGAACGCAGACGAATTGTCGGGCTCGCGGGAGGTGGTGCTGGGCATCCGGCCGCCGGCGCTGCGGTTGACGACGGGCGATGCCCCCGCGCCGCCCGACGACTCGGCGACGCCGACGAACCCGGCCCGGGCGGACCAAGCCGTTGCGACGGACGAGGTGACGATTCCCGTGCGGCTGCGCAGCGCGAAGTTGCTCGGTGCCGTCCGCCAGTTCGAGGTCGAGCTCCCCTGTGGCGATGCGGTGCTGGCGCAGCAAGAGGCGGCGACCGACCCGTCCTCGCTCGCCGCGGGTGACGCGTGCCAGGTCCGCGTGGCGGCGAGCGAACTGCACCTGTTCGACGCCGGTTCGGGCAGGCGGCTGCTGGCTCGTGGACCGAGCGGCGCGCGTCCCCCCAAGGCCCCGGAACCCTAGGAATTGTCCCTGGCATTCGACTATCATTGGTAGTGTATCGAACCTGGGGGCACCGGTCGGTTGCGCGTCATCCGCCTCTGGGCGAGCCGGTCGCGCGACACCACGCAGAGGATCTCGTTGCCGCCGAAATTCGCCCCCATCCCCCGCTCCCTTCTTACGACCGACGAGTTCGAACCATGGCACTGCCACAAGTTGTCATCGTCGGTCGCCCCAACACGGGCAAGTCGAGTCTGTTCAATTGGCTCGTCGGCAAGCGACTGGCGATCGTCGACCCCACGGCCGGCGTAACTCGCGACCGCATGTCGTATCTGCTCTGTCACGAAGGCCGCTATTTCGAATTGGTCGACACCGGCGGCATGGGCATCAATGACGTCGACGATCTGACGGCCGAGATCGAAGAGCAGATCGACCACGCCATCGAATCGGCCGACGTCGTTCTGTTCGTCGTCGACGCCCAGGCGGGACTGATGTCGCACGATGCCGAAGTCGCCCAGCGGCTGCGTTATATTCAACAACCGATCATCTGCGTGGCCAACAAGGCGGACGTGCAATCGATGGACGCCGCGGCGGCCGAGTTCTATCGCCTCGGTCGCGGCAAGCTCATCTGCACGAGCACGAAGCAGAATCGCAACCGCACGGGCTTGCTGGACATGATCGTCGACCGGCTGCCGGCCGAAGTCGACCCCGAAGACGAACCGGCCGAGGCGATCTTGCCCGAGATGCGGGTGGCCCTGGTCGGACGCCGCAACACGGGCAAGAGCACCTTCATCAACACGCTGGTCAACGCCGAACGGATGATCGTCAGCGAGGTGCCCGGCACCACGCGCGACAGCGTCGACGTCCGCTTCGAGCTCGATGGCAAGGCCTTCATCGCGATCGACACCCCCGGCGTAAAGCGGGGCAAGGCGATCAAGACCGATCTCGATTTCTACAGTTTGCATCGCGCCCAGCGCAGCATCCGCCGGGCCGACGTGGTGCTGATCTTCTTCGACCCCACGCAGCGAATCAGCAAGGTCGACCGCCAGCTCTGCGACTACGTCACCGATCAGTACAAGCCGTGCATCTTCGTCGTGAACAAGTGGGACTTGATGGCCGACTCGATGCCGACCGAGAAGTGGGTGACCTACCTGCACGACACCTTCCGCACGATGCAGTACGCGCCGATCGCCTTCATCACCGGACAGACGGGAAAGAACGTCAAGGCGTTGTTGAATCACGGACAAATGCTCTTCAAACAGACTCGCGAACGGGTGACCACGGGGCGGCTGAATCGGCTGGTCGCGGCGGCCGTGGCCAAGAATCCGCCGCCGATTCACAAGGGCCGTCCGGCGAAGGTCTACTACGCCACCCAGGTCGGCGTGCAGCCACCCACGCTGGTCCTCTTCTGCAACAACCCGTCTGCCTTTTCGCAGCCCTATCGGCGATACCTGCTCAAGGTGTTTCGCGACAACCTGCCCTTCGCCGAAGTGCCGATCAAGCTCTATCTGCGGAAACGCGAACCGGGCGATAGCCGCGACGAGATCGTCGCCTCGCCGGCCGCCGAGTCGGTCGCGGAAAACGACGTCGCTCCGAGTTGACGCGGATCGCCCGGCGCCGCGGCGACGGCGGGTGTGAGACGACGCCGCCACTGGGACGGGGAACTTCAGGACAGGAAGCACAGGATCCACGGGATCTTGTCGATGCCAGGCACGGGCGTGGTTTTCATTGGCACGCGAGGGGCTCAGCAGGCTTCGGTCGTGAGCTCCGCCGAGCGGTGCTTCGCCCGCCCATTTCCAAGGTGGCCGAGCCTCTTGAAGAAGGCCGAGCCTCTCTGGCGAAGAGGAGACAGGCCCGTCGCTCCATCGACCTCCGAGAGGCATAGTTTCGATCCTGGCCATCCTGTTATCCTGTCAGAGATAAACGATTTGCCGGGTTCGATCGCGCGTTCTTCGCAAGCGACGTCCCGCTCCTGCGAAAGGATGCTCAACCGTGATCGTCGGAGTTCCCCGCGAGATTAAGCGCGACGAGTATCGTGTCGCCATGTTGCCGGTGGGTGTCGAGGAAATGGTCCGCGCCGGCCACCAGGTTCTCATCGAACAAGGCGCCGGTCTCGGTTCGGGATTGCCCGACCACGAATATCTCGAACAGGGGGCCGAGCTGGTGGCCACCGCCGACGAGATCTTCGAGCGGGCCGAACTGATCGTAAAGGTCAAAGAGCCGCAGGCGGAGGAATGGCCGCGGTTGCGCCCCGGGCAGACGCTCTTCACCTACTTCCACTTTGCGGCCGATCGCGCGCTCGTTGATGCCATGCTCGAGCGCGGCATTACCGCCGCGGCCTACGAGACCCTGCGGCTCGACAGCGGGGCCTTGCCGTTGCTGACGCCGATGAGCGAAGTCGCCGGACGCATGAGCATTCAGGAAGGGGCCAAGTTTCTCGAACGGCCGCAAATGGGGCGCGGCATTCTGCTCGGCGGGGTTCCCGGCGTGGCTCCGGCCAACATCTGCGTGCTCGGCGGCGGAGTCGTGGGGGCCAACGCCGCCAAGGTGGCCGCGGGCTTCGGCGCCGACGTGCGCCTGCTCGACATCAATATGGAACGGCTCCGCTATCTCGACGACATCATGCCGGCCAACGTCGACGTCCTGTTCAGCGACCGCCACACGATTCGCGAACAACTCGCCCAGGCCGATCTGGTGATCGGCGCGGTGCTGATTCCCGGGGCCAAGGCCCCGCGACTGATCGAGGAGGAAGACCTCAAGTTGATGAAGCCGGGCAGCGTGATCATCGACGTGGCCATCGACCAGGGGGGCTGCGTCGGCACCAGTCGCCCCACCACGCACAGCGACCCGACCTTCGTCGTGCATGACGTGGTGCACTACTGCGTCACCAACATGCCGGGCGCGGTCGGCCGCACGAGTACGTTTGCCCTCTGCAACGTGACCTTGCCCTGGGCCTTGGAGATCGCTCGCGAGGGGATCGAAGCGGCCGCGGCAGCCCGCGCGCCGATCGCCCGGGCGATCAACATTCACGCGGGCGAGATCACCAATCGCGCGGTTGCCGAGTCGTTCGATCTCGCCTGCAACGACCGGTTCGAGGTGTAGGGCGGGTGGCACGGGCTCTGCCCGTGTGTGTAACGAAGGGTTGTGGGTGGCACGGGCTCCGCCAGTGCTGCGACCAAGCATATGCACACACGAGCCAAGCATGTCCACACAAGCGTGAACATGGCACCCCGTCCTCTCCCATAGAGCGCGCCTAGTTTATCTCTAGCGTCTTGGCTAGCTACGGCTGTGCTTGGCGACGTCGACCTGCATCGACGAATCCACCAATTCGTCTGCTTCGGTCTGGTGGCCAAACTTGCCTCGCCGGCGCCAACGACGCTACACCTATCCTAAACACGCTCTAATCCACCAGCCCGTGTTGCACCGCGTAGAGCACGATGCCGGCCGTGCCGCCGGCGCCGATCTTCTTGCGAATGTTCTGCCGGTGCGTCTCCACCGTCGAACCGGCCAGCTTCAAGGCCGCCGCGATCTCCGAGTTGCTCTTGTCCTGGCAGATCAGCCGCACGATCTGCTGCTCGCGCTGGCTTAGGTCGATGTCGCCCGGCAACTGACATGCCACGGCGATCGCCACCACCTCGTCGTCGCTGTGAAAGGCCCGGTCGCGCCGCTGCACCACCTTCTCGAAGCGGCATTGAATCACGCCGCTCACGTCGTCTGTGATCACGCACTCCTGCGGATCGCCCGTCAGCACGCACTCGGAAAACGTCGAGCGCAGTCGGCGGGCGTCGTCGTCGGTGCGGGCCCGCGAGCCGAGCTGCCGCCCGATCATCTCTGCGGGATCGGCGGCCAGGTCGATCGAATCGCAGCAGAAGTAGTGGACGAAGCGGGCCTCTTGGTCGAGACCGGCCACGAAGTGGACATGTCGCATAGCCGCCTCCGATTGCGGTAGCGGAAACCGCCAGAAAGAACGCGAAAAAAGCCGCGTCGCGTAGCGGAAGTTGAGGATACCACACCCAAAACGCGGCGTATAGAAATCCTTGTCCGCGCAGCAGCGATTCCCCCCCTCCCATCCTGCGTGGACGAAGGCGAAGAAGGCTTGGGCTTCTCGTTACTTCGAGCAGAGTAGCGACTGCGTGGCCCGTCGGCGCATGGGGACTCCGCCCTTGGAGTTCCCTCACGTCGATGCCCAAGCCGCGTCGGCGGGCCACCTATGTTTGTCACCGGCGGCCGGGGATTTGCTGGCCGCTCGCGGACCCAATCCAGCAGCGAGGCGCGGATGAGCGAACGAAGCGAGGAGCTGGATGAAGATGTCGTGGGCGGCGACGTGGATCGCGACGGCGAACCGCTGACAGGTTTCTGCCGCGACAACGACCTGCAAGAGATCCGCCACGCCAACTACGGCATGGCCGATCTGGTCGACCGGCTGCGGGAGCGATTCGGCTGGGATGAGGAACTGGTCGACGTGATGAGCGACGAGCAGTTGGAACTGCTGGCATTCACCGTCTACGAAGATCGCCGCTAACGCGGGCCGAGGACCTCGACCGCGGAAGGCCGGCCAGGCGGGGGCGATCTTGAAGGTCCGTGTATATCCTCGCCGACGCGAATTCGTTCGGCCTGCCCCGACCCCGCCGCCTGGTCCCCTTAAACTGATGACGGGCGGGGGCGCGAACCTGAAGACCTTGATCGTGTCTTAACATTCACTGGCGTCCCGGCTTAGGCGTTGCTATTGCCGGGCGCTTCCATTTTGACAATCATAGACATACCGGTTCGTGCTTACGCGGCACGAAGGACTATTCCGCCCGCGGTGGACGTGGATGCTGGAAATCCGCAAGGTTCCCGCGGCAAACCGTGTAAGAAAGGAGGTGGTCCATTGTTATCTGAATGTACAAGCCAGCGAGGTGGCTGCGGCTAACGACAGCCGGCGGGCTGCCGGAACCAGGCAGCCACCATCTCGTAGGGATCACCTCAATTTGATCCTGACTACGAGTCACAGGGCTCGGTCGCGCCCCAGGGCAGGCCGGGCCCTGGCTTTTTCTGGGGCCCTCGCCAGCGGCGCTTGGCCGCCGTCTTCGGGTCACGGTTCGTGCGGGCAGGCCAATCGACCGTCTTTTTGATGGCTGCGTTGTTAATGAGCCCTTCGCGGCGGCGGTGATGGCGGAAATGCCGGCCTCCCGCTGGTCGGCCTGGTTCATTGGCTGCGCAGGGCTCAATAATTCGAGTTCTCAAATCGGTGTCTCCCGGCTGAAGCTTGGAAATTGCCGCGGGGTTACTTGCGGGTACCCGCCATTTTGGGGCTAACTACTTGGCTGGGTTCCCGAAGCTGACATAATGAGGTTTTCGTTGAAGCAGGCGTGGCGCGCCGGTGCCGCGCGATCGTTGAACTTCTCGCACGAAAGGGCAGCCCGATGAAGCGCGGTTTTCGAGACGCAGGTGTGGCGTTCTTCTCTCTTCTAGTTTTCTCTCTGGCGTCCGGGGTCTTCGCCGATGATGCCGGTACCGCGCCCGCCACCACCGCGCCAGCCACCGCGGAGCCGGCCGCAGACGGGGCGGCCAGTGAGGGGGCAGCGGCCGCTGCCCAGCAGGACGCGGATCAGGACAAAAACAAGAAGTCGCGACGGGCGGAGCCGCGGGGGCGGTTGCCGAACTATTACGGCCGTGTCGTCGACGAAGAGCAGCGGGAAACGATCTACGCGATTCAGCGCCGCTACAAGGACGAACTGGCGGCCTTCGAAGCTCAGATTCGCGAGCTCCGCAAGAAGATGAACGAACTCCGCTCGCAACGGGCCGATGAAGTGGCCGCCGTGCTGACTGCCGAGCAGTTGGCCGAGGTGAATCGTTTGCGAGAAGCCTCGCGGCAGCGAAGAGCCCAGTCGCGTAGCGCCGAGCCGTCGCGGGCAAGCGAGGATTCGCGCTGACGCCAGGCCACAAGGTGATGCAGTCGGGGTGAGGGGCCAGGTGTGGACGGGCAAGCGGCGGTGGAGGTGATTTCGTCTGCGAAACGGACAGCGCCCCTCCACCGCCGGTCCACGCACTGTCGTGAACCTCGGGGGCAAATCGAACGGCAGCGACGCCGCTGACAGCCGCTCTGACCATCCGCGCAACGCCCTGCCCAGCGACCGTTCCGCGTGTTACGATGGCCGCTTTGGCGACGGGTAGCCGAGGAACTTCTCCCTCATGCGTCGACGGCGGCAATTCACGATCGGCTCCGCACTGCTCGGCGGTCTGGCCGTTTTTGGCGCCGCCTGCTTCGGGCCGACGCGTGCCGTGGCCGAGGACCCGACAGCCGAGGACTCGACAGCTGAGGACTCGACG
>ERZ869936.517-NODE-517-length-36000-cov-19.932425_pt1 | contig 36000 bp, 36 predicted proteins | sample MGYA00520876_ERZ869936 | MGnify/ENA primary metagenome ERZ869936 (study PRJEB32218, sample SAMN09650985) | biofilter metagenome | isolation source: enrty point of leading RO module | place: Saudi Arabia: Thuwal, RO plant located on Red Sea | collected 2016-02-17 ... | reverse complement strand
TCCCTTTCCTTTTCCCCACCGCCTCATATATGAGACGTGATACCTAAGGAACGCGCTACCCCCCGGCGGCGATGATCCGGGAGGCGTCGCCGACGAAGGTGGCGATGGCCGGGAAGAAGCCGATGACGATCGTCAAGGCAGCTGAGATCAGCAGTGCCAACCGCAGAGAGACCGAGGGAGGCGTCTCGGCGCGGGCGGGGACCTCGGCGGGAGCGTCGTCGAGCCACACCGCCTTGATCACCCTGGCGTAGTAGTACAGGGCGATCACGGCATTGACCGCCGCGATCACCGCAAGCACCACGGTCGCCGTGCCGCCTGCGAGGATGACAGCCCGGAACATGGCGAACTTGGCGAACCAGCCGGCGAGCGGGGGGATGCCGGCGAGGCTGAAGAAGAAGATCCCGATGAGGACGCCGAGCCGGGCATCGATCTTGCCCAGACCTGCCCAGCCGTCGATGTCGCCGGTTGCGGTCCGGTTGGCGCCGGCGATGACGGTGGCGAAGGCGCCGACGTTCATCAGCGCATAGATCACCAGGTAGATCACCGTTGCAGAGAAACCCTCCTCGATATTCGTGCCGGCCACCGCTGCCGCTGCGAAGGGCACGAGCATGAAACCGGCCTGAGCGATCGAAGAGTATGCCAACAACCTGACGATGTTCGACTGACGCAAGGCAGAGAGATTCCCCAGCGTCATCGAGGCCGCCGCCAGGATCCACAAGGCAGGCGCCCATATCTCGCTCAACTCGGGCAACGCCAGGTACATCACGAGGAGGAAGGCAACGAACCCCGCCGCCTTCGAGTTGACCGACAGGTACGCCGTGACAGGCGTGGGTGCACCCTCATAGGTGTCCGGCGCCCAGAAGTGGAACGGTGCTGCAGAGATCTTGAACGCAAATCCAACGATCACGAAGAGCACGGCCACGATCATTGCCGGCTCGTCAGCCAGGCCAGCGGTCGCCGCGGCCAGGCCGGTAAACGTGATCTCTCCGGTGAGCCCGTAGAGCATCGACATGCCCCAAAGCAGGATCGCCGTCGACAGGACGCCCAGGATGAAGTACTTCACCGACGCCTCGTTCGACTTGGCATCGCCTTTGCGCCAGCCAGCAAGGAGGAACAACGGCCCGGTGGTCAGCTCGAGACCGATGAAGAGAATGATCAGGTCACGGGCCGATGCCATGACGAGCGAGCCAAGTACTGACGCCAGGAGCAGGAAGTAGTACTCCCCCTGGTAGAACCGCTCCGACTCGATGTAATGGTGCGACAGCAACAACACGAGATAGGCAGAGACCACGAACAAGCCTTTGAGCACCAATGCGAACTCGTCGACTACATAGCTGCCTTCGAACATCGAGACGTTCTCGCCCTCGACGGCCAGAATCACCAGCGGGATGGCGGCCAGAGCAGTGCCGGCGACCGCAGCGGTCGCGGTCCAGTACTTGTTCGGCCGGGTCAGGAACAGGTCGAGGGCCAGCACGACGAGCAAAGTGACCACGATCACAAGCTCGGGCGCCAGCGCCAGGTAGTCGATCTCCCAGGTCATGGATCAGCCGCCACTGTTGAGGGAAGCGGTGATCTCGGATCCAAATACCGTGTCGACCAGTGAGACCACGGTGTCGGTCGTCGATTCGAACACGATCCTCGGGTAGAAGCCGATTATGACGATGAGGATTATCAACGGCACCCAAGCCGTCATCTCGAACCGGTCGACGTCATGGAACTCCTTGTCGAGCCACTCCTCTTTGGGCTCACCGAGGTTGACCTTCTGCAGCATGTAGAGCATGTAGCCGGCGGTGAGCACAGTCCCGATTGCGCCGAGCACCATCGAGGTCCGGAACACCCCGAGTGGCAGCCCGTCGAGCGGGTTGTAGGAACCGACGAGGGCCATGAACTCGCCCCAGAAGCCGGCGAGCCCGGGAAGGCCCAGCGAGGCCATCGCCGTGAAGGCGAGGATGCCTCCCATGATCGGCATCAGCTTCATGTTGCCGCCGAGACGGGCCATCTCCCTCGTGTGGTAGCGGTGCGACATCGATCCGGCCAGGAAGAAGAGCAGGCCGGTGATCAACCCGTGAGCAACCATCCCGATGATCGCGGCGTTGATCCCGATGTCGGTCATCGTTGCGATGCCCAGCATGACAAAGCCCATATGGCCGACCGAAGAGAAGGCGATCAGTCGCTTCATGTCGGTCTGGGCCAAACATGCCAGCGAGCCGTAGATGATCCCGATGACCGCCAGGATCGCGATCGCAGGGGCCCAGCTCGCCGCCTCCTCGGGGAGGATGGGGATGGAGATCCGGATGAACGCGTAGGAGCCCAGCTTCAGGAGGATCGCAGCCAGTAGCACCGAGCCCACAGTGGGTGCCGCGGTGTGGGCGTCGGGCAGCCACGTGTGAAGGGGCCACATGGGGACCTTGACGGCGAACCCGAGGAACATCGCTCCGAAGACGAGGAAGGCGAAGGTGCCGGTGAAGGCTCCCATCCCGCCCAACTCGGTGAGCTGGATGATGTCGAACGTGCGATCGCCGAACTCACCCGATCGGAAGTAGAGGGCGAGGAATCCCAAGAGCATGAACGCCGACCCGAAAAGAGTGAACAGGAAGAACTTGATCGAGGCGTAGAGCCTCGTCTCGATCTCCCGACTGAAACCGGGGATCTTCCTCGGTGTCCGATCACCCCAGATCCCGATCATGAAATACATCGGGAGCAACACGACCTCGAAGAAGATGAAGAACAGCACCAGGTCGAGTGCGACGAAAGTCCCGTTCATGCCGGTCGCGAGGATCAGCATCAAGATCAGGAAGCCCTTGGGGTTATAGGGCTCCTCCCAGTGATTCCAGGAGTAGATCACGGAGAGGACCATCACGAAAGTCGAGAGGACGAGGAGAGGCAGGCTGATCCCGTCGACGCCGATGTGATAGTTGGAGTTGATTGCACCGATCCACGTCTCGTTGACCTCGAACTGATAGGTGTTGTAGCTGCCGCCACCGAAGTCGTATTGGGTGATCATCAAGAGGGAGAGGCCGAATGCAGCGAGCGTCACCACGAGGGCGGTCCCCTTGAGCGCGTCCTCATTGTCTCTCGGGAGCAACCCCAGGAGAAGGGCGCCGGCCAGGGGCAGGAAGACGATGAGCGTCAAACCCCAGGTGTCGAACCATTCCATAGCTATCTGCCTCTCTCTAACTCACCAATACGAAAACCACGGCCAGCACGATCGCCCCTGCAACGAAAGACGCCGCGTACTGCTGGATGCGTCCGGTCTGCAGCTTGCGCAGCCCGGAACCGGCGCTGTCGGCGACAGCCGAAAGCCCGTTGAAGATCCCGTCCACTCCCCGCTGGTCGAGGATCCCGTAGACGAATGTCCCCAAACCTCTCGTCAGGGCCCCGACACCGTTGACGATCCCGTCGATGATGTAGGTGTTGGTCCAGTCGACGAACCGGGCCAGCGGCCCTGTGGTGGCCCCCACGATCCCGAGGGCGGCGTGATCGATGTAGTACTTCTGTCGAAGAAGGGGATAGAGCACAGGCACGGCGAAGCTGTCCCTCTCCTCCTGCGTCTTGCGGTCTGCGCCCCAGATCATCCAGCCGACGACGATGCCCAGCAAGGCTGCGGCCAAGCCGACTGCTGCCAGACCGAAGTCAACCGATTCGGGGTGATAGTCGCCCATCGCCACGACTCGTACGCCTAGCCACTCGGTGAAGTTTCCGATTCCGGGCCAATCGACACCCGGGATGTTGAGGACCCCGACGAAGATCGACGGAATGGCGAGACCGATGAGTGGCCGCGCCATGAGCTTCCCCGACTCGTGTGGCTTGCCATGACCCTTGTACTCCCCGAAGAAGGTCAGAGCGACGGCGCGGGTCATGTAGAACGCTGTGACGAAGGCGCCGGCGATGGCGATCCACATGACAGTCGTGTAGCCCTCATGTCCCAGCGTTGCCAGGATCTCGTCCTTCGACCAGAAGCCCGCCAAGGGGAAGATCCCGGCGAGCGCGAGCGACCCCACGATGAAGGTCCAGTAGGTCGTCGGCATGTACTTGCGCAACCCGCCCATGTCCTTCATGTCGTTGGAGTGAACGGCGTGGATCACCGACCCGGCTCCGAGGAAGAGGAGCGCCTTGAAGAAGGCGTGTGTGAACAGGTGGAAGAGGCCGGCGGTGTATCCGCCGGCTGCGACGGCAGTCATCATGTACCCCAACTGGGACACGGTCGAGTAAGCAAGGACCTTCTTGATGTCGTTGGCGACCAGAGCCAGCAGACCGATGGCGAAGAGGGTGATGGCCCCAATGGCGATCATCCATGGTCGTGCGTCCTGCGCCATGTTCTGGAAGAGGGGGAAGACCCTTGCCATCAGGTAGATGCCGGCGGTGACCATCGTCGCAGCGTGCATCAAGGCCGAGACGGGCGTCGGGCCCGCCATCGCATCGGGCAGCCAGATGTGGAGAGGGAACTGGGCACTCTTGCCCATCGCTCCGAAGAAAAGGAGGAACCCGCCGGTTAGGGCTACGGCGTTGAGCTCGACGTTGCCGGCGACGGCTGCCTCGCTGAGGTGACCGAAGTCGAAATCGCCGATGGCCAGACCGAGCAGGATCGCACCGAGGATCAGCCCGACGTCGGCCACCTTGTTCGTCATGAAGGCCTTGTTGCCGGCCTTGACGTTGTCCATGTCCTCCCAGTAGTGGCCGATCAACAGGTAGGAGGCGAGGCCGACTCCTTCCCATCCGACGATCAACTGGATGAGGTTGGGGGCGCCGACCAGGACCAGCATCGCCCCGGCGAAGATCGAGAACGAGGCGAAGAAGTTGGCGACCCGCACGTCGCCCTCCATATAGCCGAGGGCATAGATGAAGACGAGAAGGCCGACAAAGTTGACCAGGAAATACATCATGATCGACAGCCCATCGACCACCCATCCCAGCTCGAACACGAGGTCGCTGCCGATTCGGGCGATCTCGAACGTCGTCTGGTCGAGCACTCCCCCGGTCATGTTCATGACGAAGAGGACCGTCGCCCACAGCAGGTTGATCGCCAGTGCTCCGACGGCGAACTCGCCTCCCTGGTACTTGAGTCTCTTGCCGAAGAAGATGATCAGGAGATAGGCGACAAAGGGAAGGATGAGCATGATCCCGGCGGTGTCGGCCCACCAGCCGCCGTCGCCGGCGTGGATCTCGGCGTGCTCCGCCTCCTCGGCGGCGATCAACAGAAGGTCGCTGAAAGCTCCCATCACCACCTCATCAGGTTGAGATCGCTGACGTCGGCCGAGCGACGATTACGGAAGATCATCAGGACGATGGCGAGGCCGATCCCCACTTCGGCTGCCGCCACCGTGATGATGAAGATGGTGAAGATCTGGCCGGTGGCGTCGGCCGATCGGATCATCGACTCGAAGGCGACCAAGTTGATGTTCACAGCGTTCAGCATCAGCTCGACGGAAAGAAGGATCAGCACGATGTTGCGACGGACCAGGAGGCCGTAGACGCCCAGGGAGAAGAGGGCGGCAGCCAGGATCAGGAACTGGTTCACCAGCATGACACACCCCGATTCGATGTCATACCGAAGCCCTCTCTTCCTCTTCGAGCGGCGTCAGGTCGCGACGGGCGATTGTGATGCCACCGATGAGGGCGGCGAGCAGGACGAAGGAGACCACCTCGAACGGTATGACGAACCGGCCGATGAGGCTGGTGGCGATCGTCTCGGTTGACGTCGGCTCTCCGAGAGACGCCACCTCCTCGCCACCGAAGGCCGCTACGGAGGACCAGGCGAGCAGGACGAAGAGGCCCAGGGAGAGCAATGCCGGCAGGGCCTTGTTGTCTGAGTCGAGACCCTCGTCGAGCCCGGTGGGCGCCCGGGTGATCATGATCCCGAACAGGAAGAGCACGATCACCGCTCCGATGTAGACGAGAACCAGGACCCAGGCGACGAATTCGGCAGACAGCATCAAGAAGAGGCCGGCGGTCCCGGCCAGCGCCCCCACAAGAAAAAGTGCGGCGTGGACGACGTTCTTCGACGTGACGACGCGAAAGCCGGACAACAGCACGATGAGGCCGATGGCGAGGAACACCCAATTGACGGGCGCCGAGATCCAGTCAGCGAAAGTCACGTTCTCCCCCCAGAGTCCTTGACGAATGGGGGGAGTACCGGCGGTCGAAGATCGGCGGGGAGGGGGGAATGAGATCTCGGTGACTGAAGATCGGTGGCAACAATCACAATCACTTCTCCAAGGCAGGTGCGTCGGGGACTGTCTTCAACCAGTCCTGGAGACGTTCTTTGTCGTGGAGCATGTCACCCATGTGCTGCTCCGAGTATTCGTACTCAGGCGACCAGAAGAGGGCGTCGAATGGGCAGACCTCGACACAGATGCCGCAGTACATGCACAAGGCGTAGTCGATGTCGAAGCGGTCGAGCTCCGCACGCACCTTGATTCTGCCTCCCGGCTTGTCTGGCGGCTGCTCCTCTTTGTGTCCTTCGATGTAGATGCACCAGTCGGGACACTGCCGGGCGCAGAGCATGCACACGGTGCAGGCCTCTTGATCGAGGGCGATGACACCGCGGGCTCTCGGTACCGGCGTCTCCTTCACCTTCGGGTAGTTGACGGTGCGCAGGTGCTTCTGGGGCAGGAAGATCGTCTTGAACATCGTGCTCAAAGTCACCCAAAGGCCCTTGAGCATCCCGGCGCCGGGGATCTGCCGGCTCGTGTCTGTCATCAGAGCACCACCTTCAGCGTCGCGGTCACGAGGATGTTCGCCAGGGCGAGTGGGATCAACCACTTCCAGGCGAGAGTCTGCAGCTGGTCCTCACGGAATCGGGGGAACGTCCAGCGAAACCAGATCATGGCGAACACGAGCACGAACACCTTGGCGATGAGAATGATCGGGCCGAGGTAGGCGAGTTGGGTCTCACTCAACCCGGGAAGCCAGTAGCCCCCGAGAAATAGGGTCACTGCAATCGCAGAGAGCGTGAACATGTTGGCGAACTCGGCAAGGAAAAAGAAGAGGAAGCGGAATCCCGAGTACTCGGTGAGATAACCCATCACCAGCTCGGACTCGGCGATGGGCATGTCGAAGGGAATCCGGGTCAGCTCGGCGAGCGCTGCGACCATGAAGATGCCGAAGCCCACGAACTGCACAACGATGTAGGGATAGCCCGCCTCGATCTGCGCCTCGACGATGCCGGTCATGCTCATGGTGCCGGCGAGGATCACTGAGCCAACCACCGCCAACACGAGCGGCAGCTCGTAGGCGATGAGCTGACCGGCAGCGCGAAGACCACCCATCAGGGAGTACTTGTTTGCCGACGACCACCCGGCCATCAGGACGCCAATCGTGCTTATCGAGGAAATAGCCAACGCATAGAAGATCCCGACCGAGAGGTCGCGGAAGATGAGGTCGGGGCCGAAGGGAATCACCACGAAGAGCGCCACGGTCCCCACGAGCACCCAAATCGGGGCGGTCTTGAACACCGGACGATCGGCGTCGGCGGGGATCAGATCTTCCTTCTGGAAGAACTTGACTCCGTCGGCAATCAGTTGGGCCCAACCCCATCGGCCACCAGCGAAATACGGGCCGACACGGTTCTGCATCTTGGCCGAGAGCTTCATCTCGGCGAAGCCGATAACCATCCCCACCAGGGGAATCATGAGGGCGACGAGGAGGATCTTGCCCAGCAGGGCGACCCAGAAGTTGGAGAAGAGGTCGACGATCACATCCACTGTCGAGACTCCGACTCGTCGCGGGCTTGCAGTTCGGCGGGAGCTGACCTCTCGGGTCGGCCGTGAGGCGCGGACCGGCGAGCCGCCGAGAAATTCGGGCGAAGTCGGCCGGCAATCATCATCGGTCTACATCTCCCAGGACGAAGTCGAGACTTCCCATGATGGCGATGATGTCGGGCACCAGAACGTTCTCGAGCGCCCAGGGCAGCACCGATATGTTGGAGAAGCTCGCCGACCTGATCTTGAGGCGGTAGGGGCCCTGTCCCCCGTCGGACACGAGGTAGTAGCCCATCTCGCCCTTCGGGTTCTCCGCCCTCACGTAAACCTCACCAGCCGGGACCTTGATCACTTTGGGCACCTTGGCCTGAAGCGGGCCTTCGGGCACACCGTCGATCGCCTGCTCGATTATCCGACACGACTGTCGGATCTCCTGGAGACGGACCCACCATCGGTCGTAGCAGTCTCCGTTCTCGCCGGTAGGGATGTCGAAGTCGAAAAGGTGATACGGCAGGTAGTTCTCGGTCTTGCGGAGGTCGAACCCCACGCCAGAGGCCCTCAGGTTCGGCCCCGATAGCCCGTAGGCGACGGCGACCTCAGGCGGAATGACCCCAATCCCCTTGGTCCGGGCACGGATGATCTCGTTTCCGGCGATCAGGTCTTCGAGCTGGTCGGCGGCATGGCGGATGCGCTCCATCGCCTCCCGGGTCTCCTCGAAGAACCCCGCGGGAAGGTCCTGAGGTGTCTTCTTCTGTGTCGGCCCGGCACCGGCATTGGGCTTGACGCCGCCGATGCGGTTGAAGTTGGGATGGAACCTGCCTCCGGTCACTCCCTCGAGCAGGTCGAGCAAACGCTCCCGCTCACGGAGGGCGAAGAACAACGGTGTCGCTGCGCCGAGCTCGAGTGGATATGAGGCCATGAACACCATGTGAGAGGAGATCCGGGCCATCTCGGTGAGGATCAGCCGTATGAACTGAGCCCGCTCAGGGACCTCGAGCTCCATCAGCCTCTCGGCAGCGACGATGAATGGCACTTCGTTGGCGTAGCCAGACACCCAGTCGATTCGGTTGATCAGGGCTGTGATCTGGGGATAGGTGCGCACTTCGGAGAGCTTCTCGTAGCCCCGGTGCATGTAGCCGATGACCGGGCGAACCCCGAACACTCTCTCACCGTCGACCGTCGCCACGAGCCGGAGCACACCATGCGTGGATGGGTGCTGGGGCCCGATGTTGAGGGTCATGTCCTGGGTCTCGAGCTCTACCGAGACCGAGGCCTCGCTCATGTGGCGGAGAGTGTCCTGATCGATCGCCATATCAGGCTCCGGGATTCTCTGTCGACGGCTTCTCGGGCATGGCCTCAACATCCACCTTGCCCGGCCACGGCTTCACCTCACGGCTGAGAAGCGGGAAGCTCTTGCGAAGCGGATTCCCCTCGAAGGAGTCAGGCAGATAGAGGAGTGTCAGGTCTGGATGACCGCGGAAGTCGATGCCGAACATCTCGGCGGCCTCCCGTTCATGCCAGTTCGCACCGGCATACACCTCGACGAGAGAGTCGATCGTCGGGGTGGCGTGGTCGAGGTCGCAGGAGAACGTGACCCTCTTCCCCTCACTGACGTCCGCGACCGATGAGATGACCTCGATCCGCTCTTCGACCTCCTCGTCTGCGAGAGGATCGCCAACGGCGACGTCTCTTGCCCAGTCGATGGCGGAGAGGAATGAGAAGAACACCAGGTCGTAGTCGTCGCGTGCAGTGAGATGAGCCTGCACCCAGTTCTCTGCAGGAACGCTCACCTTGACGGAATCGAAGGCAATCTCGACCGTGCCCCCGACCGCACCCGCCAGCTCATCGGCGAAATCCTGCAACGGGTGGGCGACCTGCTCGGCCTGCTCGGTGTCAGACGGGCTCGAGGTCACGCTGATTCCATTTTTCCTTGATGTCTTCGCCCTGAATCTGCTGCTGCAGGAGGACGATCCCCTCCATCAGCGCCTCCGGCCTGGGCGGGCAGCCGGGTACGTAGACATCGACCGGAATCACCTGGTCGACGCCTTTTGTGACTGAATACGAGTCCCAATAGGGGCCTCCGCAGTTGGCGCAGGAGCCCATCGAAATCACGTATTTCGGCTCGGGCATCTGGTCATAGAGCCGCTTCACCGACGGGGCCATCTTGTCGGTGACGGTTCCGGCAACGACCATAAGGTCTGCCTGCCGGGGCGACGCCGGCAACGGGATGATCCCGAAACGCATGAAGTCGAAGCGGGGCCCCGACGCAGCCATCAACTCGATGGCGCAACAGGCGAGGCCGAACTGGAACAGCCACAGTGAGTACTTCCTCGACCAGTTGAGGAGCCAGCTGACCGGCTTGGGTACTCCGAACTTCTGGACTACTCCCACCGCAGGACGCCTTTCTTGATCGCGTACGCCAGACCCTCGAGCAGTGTGAGGATGAAGAGGAACATCGCGACCAGTCCGAAGACACCCAGCTCCTCGGCCGCGATGGCCCAGGGAAAGATGAACACGGCTTCCACATCGAAGATCACAAAGAGGAGCCCGAACACGTAGTAGCGGACGTAGGTCTGGCTCCAGCCGCTGCCGACGGGGTCGACACCGCACTCATATGTCGCGCGTTTCGCTGCGGTCGGGTTCGTGGGCCGGAGAACAGAAGCGACGCCCAGCATCACCATCACGAGGACCGCGCCCAAGGCGGCGAACGTTCCAACTGTCAGATAGCTTTCGAAGTAAGGGCTCATTTATCTGTTGCTAGAGGGCGACCGGCGCCGAGTATACGCATGAGACGAGTTACGTCGAAGTCAGCTTTCTCTAATGATGACGGGCCTATTCGGCCGCGGGTATAGCCTGTGCGGCGATGACCCAAGCCCCCTCCTACGACTCCCGCGGCCTGGTGAACCTGATGGCGGAGATAGAGAGTCGACTCATCGGGTCGGCCCCCGCCCCCAGGCTCACGCCGGAGCTGAGCGAGACCATCCCCGGGGCCGAGACCGTCGTCTTGATCCTCTTCGACGGGTTGGGCGAAGCCCAACTGGCTCACCCCGGCGCAGCCAGCTTCCGCGAGAGCAGGCGGGGAGTCATCGAGGCAGGCTTTCCCACAACCACCAGCGTTTCCTTGGCCACGATTGCCACCGCGCTGCCTCCTTCTCAGCACGGCGTCGTCGCCCATCTCGCCTGGCTACCGGAGCACGATCGCGTGGTCAACACGCTGAAGTGGGTCGACCTCGGGGGGAACCCCGTCCTCCACGAATACGAAGCCATGCTCCCTTCACCAAATCTCTGGGAGCGTCTGGGATCTGCCGGAGTGGAGGCAATCACGGTTCAGCCGGACGGCTTCCGCACCAGTCCCCTGACCCGGGTTCTCTATCGGGGAGCCCGGTTCGAGGGCATCTGGGATGTCGAGGACATGATCGATGCGACCGTCCAACTGGCGCAACGGCCAGGGAGGTTCATCTTCACCTACGTGCCACAGGTTGACTTCGCCGGGCATGTGTTCGGGCTGGAGTCCGACGAGTTTGCCGAAGCGATGGGGATCGCGGCCCGAATCTGGGACGAGGTCCGTCGCAAGCTCCCCGAAGGAGCGGTGCTGATCGGCACCGCCGATCACGGCCTGATCGAGTTTCCCGAAGACCGAAAGCTCCTGATCAGGGAGCCCCAATTCGACAAGCTTCGGTTCGCCGGCGACACCCGTGGGGTGCATCTCTGGTGTAGCCCCGAACAAGCCGACGCCTTGGTCACGCTGACCGGTGGGGCTCTCCTTGATCCGAAGGAGCTGATCGGCCCCGATCCGACATCTTCGGCCCTGGAGCGTCTCGGAAACACTTTGCTGATCCCCCCCGGCAACCTGGCTCTCCTCCCCAAAGGCTTCGACAAGCGTCTTCGCGCCTACCACGGGGGCCTCGATCGCCGCGAGGTGGAGATCCCGCTCCTCGTCGGCTGACACACCCGACTTCCAGTCGAAGCTGCACGCGGTGCCGCCACGCAATACCCGGTGCAGCCTCGACAACCATCACAGGGAACTTCCAGTCGAAGCTGCACGCGGTGCCGCCACGCAATACCCGGTGCAGCGTCGACAACAAAACACGTGCACAAAAATTTGCACTACGGCGGTAGTAGTAATACCTTTTCCGATGTTGTTTGGTAGCTAACGACCTCTGGGAGACCCCTTGTGAAACGCCTGATCATCCTTCTCGTAGCCATGGCGATGGCCCTGACCGCGTGTGGCTCGGAATCCGCCTCCGATGAGCCCCTCGTCGTCTATTCGGGCCGAAGCGAAGAGCTGGTTCAACCGCTCATCGACATGTTCACCGAGGAGACGGGTATCGAGGTCGAGGTCAGATACGGCGGGTCCACGGAGCTGGCGGCAACGCTCCTCGCCGAAGGAGAGAACACCGACGCCGACGTCTTCTACGCCCAGGACCCGGCGTCGCTCGGGTCGGTGAAAGACCTCTTTGCCGAGCTCCCCGACCGTTTGCTCGGAGTGGTCGACCCCCAGTTCGCCGATGTCGATGGGTTGTGGGTCGGCACCTCGGGTCGGGTTCGCGTCTTCGTGCATGATGCAGACACCGACAAGCCTCTCCCCCAGACCATCGACGATGTCGTCGACAATCCCGAGTGGGCAGGCGATCTCGGCGTCGCACCGACCAATGGCTCTTTCCTGGCCTTTGTGGCCGCCATGGTCCTCGAGCGAGGTGAGGACGCCACTCTGGAGTGGCTCACCAAGCTGGCCGATGCCCAGCCCACCCTCTACGAGGGCAACTCGCCGATCGTCGCCGCCGTCGACGCCGGGGAGATCGGGTCGGGGCTGGTCAACCACTACTACCTGTTGCGACTGAAGGCCGAGGGAGCCGGCGAGGACGCGGCCAACTGGTACATCCCGGCCGGCGACGTTGGGTCTCTCGTGATGCCGGCAGGTGCCGGGGTGATCGAGGGTGGCAACGAGGAGGCGGCGCTCCGATTCGTCGAGTTCCTGCTTTCGGACCAGGCTCAGGAGTTCTTCGTCGAAGAGACCCATGAGTTCTCGCTCACCGGCGCCGCGACCGACCCGAACCTGCCTGACCTCTCCGAGATCAATGCCCCGAACATCGACCTGTCCAAGCTCGCCGACACGTTGGAGATAGCGACGCGCCTCGTGAGCGAGGCCGGCCTGGTGTGACATGACCCTGGCCCCACCGGCGCCGCAGGAGAGGACGACAAGAGTCCGCAGCCTGTCCCGCGGTTGGCAGGTGGCGGCCGTCATCATCCTCATCCCGGTGCTCGTGCCGCCGTTGAGCCTGCTCTGGCAGGTGATCGAGGGCGGCACCGGCATCATCCTCCCCGCCGATCGGCTCTTGGAGCTGTTCGCCAACACGCTGCTGCTCGCTGCGGCGGTCACGGTCACTGCCCTCGCCATAGGCACGGCGACTGCGTGGATCACCTCCCGCACCGATATCCGGTTCCGTCGAGGATGGATGATCCTCGCCGCTCTACCGCTGGTTATCCCGTCCTATGTGGCCGCCCTGACGATCATCGGCGCCACCGGGCCCGGGGGCCTGCTTGCGGACACTCTGGGATGGGACCTCCCGACACCCTTCGGCTTCGTTGGAGCCTGGGTCGCACTGGCAATCTTCCTGGCTCCTATGGCTCATCTGATCGTGACGCCCGCGCTGCAGCAGGTGGATCCGGCGACGGAGGAGGCGGCGATCGGGCTCGGTTCCAGTCGACTCCGGGCCTTCTTCACCGTGACTCTCCCCCAGCTCCGGCCGGCGATGGCATCAGCCGGGCTCATGGTGGCGCTCTACACGATCTCGGACTTCGGAGCCGTCTCGCTCCTCAGATTCGACACATTCACGCGAGCGATATTCACCCTCTACCAGGGGCAGATAGATCGAAGACCCGCCGGAACGCTATCGGCGATCCTGATGGCTCTCGCCATCGTCGTCCTCGTGGTGGAGCGGCGGACCAGGGGCCGCGCCAGCTACCACAAGGCAAAGCCGACCCGCAGACGGCAGGTGACCGATCTCGCGAAGTGGCAGCGACGCTTCGCCACGGGATTCATGGGGCTGTTCGCCCTCTTGAGCCTGGTGCTGCCCGTATCGGTGCTCACCTACTGGCTCACCCGAGGAATGGGCGCGGGTCAGGAGCTTCCCTCGATCTGGCCGGAAATCGGAAGGTCTCTCAGCGTCGCCATCGTCGCCGCCGTCGTCGCTGCAGCAGTGTCGATCCCGGTGGCGATGGTCGCCGCCCGTCAGCGTTCCGGGCTCGGGGGGATCGGGGAGTCCATCGCCTGGGGGACATATGCGCTACCCCACATCACGGTCGGTGTGGCCATGGTCGGATTTGCTCTTGCATGGGCTCAGCCTCTCTATCAAACCGTGCTCCTGCTCGTGGCCACGTATGTGATCATGTTCCTCGCCCAGGCCGTGAGCAGCACCCAGGACTCCATCAAACGCTTCAACCCTGTTCTCGAAGACGCATCGCGCGGGCTCGGCCACGGGCAGATCTCCACCCTCTTCCGAGTGACGGTGCCGCTCATCGCCCCGGGACTGCTCGCCGGTGGGGCGCTTGTGTTCATCGGAGTGATAAAGGAGCTGCCGGCGACCCTCCTCCTCCGCCCCAACGAGTTCGAGACCCTGGCAATCCGAATCTGGAGCGCGACTGGCGAAGGCTTCCTGACCAGAGCTAGCTTGTCGAGCCTGGCTTTGATAGCCGTCTCCATCATCCCGCTCTTTCTGGTGACCACACGTGACCTCAGCGACTGACCAGCTTGCGATACGGGCCCGGGGCCTGACCAAGTCGTACGGCGATGTTCTCGCCCTCGACGGGTTCAGCCTGGACGTGTGGGAGGGCAGCGTCGTGACTCTGCTCGGACCGTCGGGTTGTGGCAAGACCACCGCACTTCGGGTCATGGCAGGCTTCGAGAGGGCAGGCGGAATCGTCGAGATCAGGGGAAGAAGGGTCCTGGATGCCGACACCTTCGTCGCACCGGACAAGAGAAGAGTTGGGATGGTCTTCCAGGACTACGCCCTGTTCCCCCACATGTCAGTGCGAAAGAACATCGCCTACGGGCTCGATCGGAGAGCGACGGGCAGACGGCTCGATGAGCTGATGGACCTCGTAGGGCTGCACGGCCTGGGCAACCGGATGCCTGCCGAGCTGTCAGGAGGCCAGCAGCAGCGCGTCGCCCTGGCGCGAGCCCTGGCACCCAACCCGGACGTGATCTTCCTCGACGAGCCATTCTCCAACCTCGACGCGTCGCTCAGAGAGAGAGTGCGACGCGAGCTCAAGGTGATCCTGACCGAAGCGAGGGCGACCGCGGTGTTCGTCACTCACGATCAGGAGGAAGCCCTGGCGACCTCCGACATCGTGGCTGTGATGAAGGAGGGCAAGATTTTGCAGGCCGACACGCCGGCTCACCTCTACACGAACCCCGTCGACGAGTGGGTGGCGACGTTCCTCGGCGACGCCGACGTCCTCGAGACCGAAGCCAACGCTGGCTTCGCGGAGACCGTGCTGGGAAGATTCACCACCGAGTTGTCCGGCCCCGTCGCCGTGATGACCCGTCCCGAGGATATCCAACTATCGGTGGGCGAGACCCCAAACGCCTCAGTCGCCGGCATCGAGTACTTCGGACACGATCAATTGATCACTTTGGCCATGGCAGATGGCGTGCGGGTCCGATCCCGCATCGGGTCGCGCCCCAACTATCGAGTCGGACAGCAGATTCGCGCCCGAGCAGTCCAAGCCCGAGTTTTCGCCCGATCCGCCTGACCGTCGCCCGGCGGTACGATCGCATCCATGACGGAGGCCGCAATCACGCTTCTCGCTGCCCTGGCTGCAACCTTGTTCTCGGGCGACCTGTGGCGTGACTACCGACGGAAGCCACGACCCCACGTCGCTGCATACGCAGCGGGGATGTCGATGTTCGCCCTCGCCACCTGGGCATTGTTCATCGGCTCGAGCTTTGGGTGGTCGGGCCCGGTCTACCGGACCTTCTTTCTGTTCGGCGCCATCCTCAACATCCCGGTCCTCGCCACGGGGTCGATGTTCCTGGTAGTCGGAAAGCGGTCGGGCCACGCCATGACGATCTTTGTCGGCGCGCTCACAGCCATTGCCACCACTCTGACACTGACGGTCCCCTTCGAAGCGCCGCTACCGGATGGAGGTGTGCCGGAGGCTGTCTTTCCCCTCGGATTCAGCCCGCGGCTGTTCGCGATCATCGGCGGAGGCTTGGGCTCCACCATCCTCATGGCTCTCTCTCTGGTCAGCGTGTTTCGCTTCTGGCGAAGGAACAGACCCATCGTGTGGGGGAATCTGCTGATCCTGGGTGGCGTCTTCGCGGCGGCCTGGGGCGGCACCGGCCTCGCCCTAGGCGATGCCGGAGGCTTCGCGATCTCGCTCTTCGTCGCCGTCAGCCTGATCTGGGCCGGCTATCGCACCGCGTCTGGCAAGCGACCAAGCCCAGTACGCAAGAGCGAAGAAGCCGACACCGAGCACGGTGTGGACCAGCTTGAAGGCAAGGCTCCCTGACCCGGCCCAGTTGACGACGAGGCTCCTGGCCCAAACCACTGTGGTCCACGCCGAGAAGAGATAGAGAACGATGCGCCCCCCTGCCCATCGGCCAGGGAAGAGGAGAACACCGGCTGCAGCCAACCCGACCACGAGTGAGCCGCCGATACGGGCCACGTCGGCCCAGTCGTCGCCTTGTGTCAGAAGCCCGATTCGACCACCCCAGGTGATAGCCGTCCACGCCAGGATCGCAATCGCAAGCCAACGCGCTCTGGAGATCATCCGCCGATGTAGCTCATCTCGACCCGCTGTCCGATCGATACGGTTTGCGATGACCTGATCTCCGAATAGCGGTCGGCGCGTTTGGCCCAGACCCGGTCGATGATCTCGCCGATCTCCATGTCCGACGCTCCTTCCCGGATCGGCTCCTTGAGATCGGTTCCCGAGCCGGAGAAGAGGCAGGTGAAGATGGAGCCGTCCGGCGAGAGGCGGACCCGGGTGCAGTCCCCACAGAACGGTTGGGTCACCGAGGCGATCACGCCGATCTCCCCACCCCCGTCCTTGTATCGGTAGCGCTTGGCGACCTCGCCCACGTAGTTGGGCTGCAATGGCTCCAGTGAGAACTCCTGATTCACCGCTTCGATCATCTCGAGTGCCGGTACCACGTCGTCGAGTCGCCATCCGTTGGTGGTGCCGACGTCCATGTACTCGATGAACCGCACGATGTGACCGGTGCCTCGAAAGTACCGGGCCAAATCGACGACGGCATGCTCATTGACACCGCGCTGGACGACAGCGTTGATCTTGATCGGCCCGAGACCAACATCGGATGCCACCTTGATCCCTTCGAGGACGGTTTCCACCGGATAGTCGACGTCGTTCATCGCCATGAAGGTGGGGTCGTCCAGGGCATCGAGGCTCACGGTCACCCGCATCAGGCCGGCCTCTTTGAGCGTTTCGGCTTTGCGAGCGAGAAGAGAGGCGTTGGTGGTCAGGGTCAGATCGTCGATACCGCCAACTCCGGCGAGCATCGCAATGAGCTTCTCGATCTCCCGTCGCAGCAGTGGCTCTCCCCCGGTGAGACGCAGCTTGGTGACACCACGCTCGGCAAAGAGCCCGGCGACTCGGGTGATCTCCTCGTAGGTCAGCTTCTCGTCTCTGGACAGGAACCGGTACTCGGGCCCAAAGATCTCCTTTGGCATGCAATAGGTGCACCGGAAGTTGCACCTGTCGGTTACCGAGATCCGAAGATCCCTAACCGGCCTGCCGAGGGTATCGAGGGGCTGAGTCATCTACACCGAGGATATTGGATGCCGCCACCTTTTGGGCCAGGGAGGTTTTCAACTATCCGACGAGGAGTACGAGAATGTATATACATGAGTCTTTTCAAGAAGCGCTTCAAGGCTGCCCAGCTCAAGAGCATGGAGGACTTCGATGACATCACTGCCTCAGGAAAGCCTGTGATGATCGACTTCTTCCAGCACGGGTGCCAACCGTGTCGGGTCATGGACGGCATCGTCGACGAGGTGGCCGAGGAGTTCGATGGCGACGCAATCGTCGTCAAGGCGAACCTCGAGAACGTTCCAGACCTCTTCTACAAGTTCAAGGTGAAGTCGACGCCCACTTTCGTGGTGCTCAACCCCCAGGACGGGGGCCTCCATCAGAGGTGGCGCCATTCCGGCATGGTCAAGAAGGACGTGATGACCGGTCAGGTGGAAGGCGCCATCGAGGCTTTCAAGGAGTAGTCACCTCCCCGACCGGCACCTCGGCTGCGGGCTCACGCTCCAGGGTCGAGATCCAGCCGCCGAGACCGGTGACGAGGACGACCAGGGCCACGACCCATCCGATGAGTGGCACCAACCACAGCGCTGCCACGACCAATGAGCCGATACCGACAGCTCCTGCGATCGTCGAGTTCCGCTTGATGCGGCTCCCCAGCCAGGCAACTGCAGGTATGCCGGCGATGAATCCGAGAACGAGCACTATCCCGAGGGTCGCAAAGAGCACCGGGATCAGCGCCGCCACCAACGGCAAGGCCGCAGACACCGGAGCGAGGGCAAGCACCGCCACGCCAATGCCAACGATCAGCAGCGGAGACAGGACCACCGCAAGCCCGCGGGGAATGTAACGCAGCGGAGAAGACGCAAGCCCGGTCACGGCTCGCTCGGTTCGCTCTGGCCATGCCGAAGCAACGAGGAGCGCGACCGCCGAGAGAAGGATTGCCACCACGATGCGAGTGGCAAGGCCCAGCGCCCTGATCCGGATGTTGGGGCTCACCGGGCTCTGTTGGACCACTGCGCCGTCAACCCCAGCCGGGTCGAGACCGACGATCTCGCTATCCGACCTGTAGGTGAGATCGCCGTTGACCACCAGGCCCTCTCGGGCTTCGATCCGCCGTACGGTCACCCCGACACCGCCCACGGTGCCCCCGATGGTCAGCTGGCGAATCGTCCCTTCCAGATCGCCCTCGATCAGGCCGGTCGACGTCGCGGACCAGCCCCAGACAACCACGTCACCCTCGACTACTGCGCCATCCAGGATGGAGAGGCTGCCGGATGCAACGACCACGTCCTCACCGATCAACCCGGAAATCTCGAGTGACGGAGACGTGGCGCGCAAAGACTGCCCGATCGATCCGGTGACCACCACCTCGGCGGCGAGGGCGGTGACGGAGCCGGTGACGAGACCCTCGATCCGCACGTCTTGGGCAGCGACGGCGAAGAGGTCACCATCGATGGTGCCCCTGACCAGCACGCGATTGGCAGCTACGTAGAGATCGCCATCGAAGACGTCGTCTTCGGTGATTATGACTATGTCGCTGCTGTCCACCTCGGCGGCCCCGGCGGGCAGGGCCAGGCCAAAGAGGAAACAGGCGAGGAAGGCGAGGAGCGGGAGTCTTCTAGAGCGGGAGCGCATCAGCCACGACGTCCAATAGGGAGGACGGGATGATGCCCCAAACCAGGGTTGCGACGACTGCGATTCCGAGTACCAACCGGACGACACCTGGAACTTCGATCAGCGCCGACTCATCATCTTCCATGTACATGATCACAATGATGCGCAGATAGAAGGCGAATGCGATGACCGAAGCGAGCACGGCGACGATCACCAGCCACTCGTAACCGTTGAACCAGGCATCGGCGAACACTCCGAACTTGGCGACGAAACCCGAGGTCAGAGGGAGGCCGGCCATGCCGAGGAGAAGCACCGTCAGGCTCCCCGCCAGCACGGGCGATCGTCGCGACAGGCCTCGATACTCTGACAGGGCCGACCCCGATCCACTCGAGCCGGAAACTGCCGCGACCACGGCGAAAGCCCCGACCAGCTGGATGGCATACGCGAGCAGGTAGAAGAGGATGCCGTCGGTGCTGGTTCCCACCACACCGGTCATGATGAAGCCGGCGTGGGCGACACCGGAGTAGGCCAGCATCCTCCGCACATCGCTTTGCACGAGCGCGAGGACCGAGCCAAGGAGCATCGAGAGCACGGCGATTCCGGCGATGGCCGGCAGGAAGCTGGCCTCGAAGTCGTCGACGGCCGTGAGAAGGATGCGGGAGATTGCGGCGAAGCCGGCGATCTTCGCCACTCCGGCCATGTACCCCACGATGCCCGCGGGAGCGCCTTGATAGACGTCCGGCGCCCAGGTGTGGAAGGGAGCGGCGGAGACCTTGAATCCGAGCCCCACGACGATCAGCCCGATCCCTATGAGGATCACTCCGGGGCTGCTGACGATGAATCCGGATAGGAAGTCACCAAGTCCGAGGATGGTCAGCTGACGGGTGCCGGCATACATCAGGGCGACGCCGTAGATGAATATCGCCGAGGCAAACGAGCCCATCAGGAAGTACTTGATCGCAGCCTCGTCCGCCTTGCGATCCTCCCTGGTCAAGCCGGCCAGCACATACAGGGCGATGGAGCCGACCTCGAGACCCAAGAACAGCATGACGAGGTTGTTCGACGCCACCATGATGGAGAACCCCGTCGTGGCGAGGAGCACCAGAGCCAGTCCCTCAGCCCCCCTCCGACCGAGATCTTTGAAGAATTGCCACCCTGCGGCCACGCCCAGAGCGGTGGTGGCCAGCAAGGCAAGCCGCCCGAAGATGGCAAAGCCATCCATGAGGATCATGCCCGAGAAGGCGGTGAGGCTCCCCAGGTCTCCTGCGGCGACGGCATCGGAGGCGGCGAGCCATTGCAGGACCGTGATTCCGGCGGCAATCGCTATCGACCCACCGGCGACCCAGGCGAGGACGCGGGTGACCGGATGCCATTGAACCTCTACGAGCAGAACCGCCGCTGCTCCCAGGGCGAGGACCAGATCGGGAAGGATGGCCAGCCAGGAGACCTCAGGTGTGAGGATCATGAGTCACCTTCCTCTGCGACATAGACGTCGTCGAGGCGGCCTGGCTCAGGCGTGACATAGTCGGTTGTGCTCTCGATGTGATCGAGGACCGACTCGGTGGATGGGGCGATCTTGTCGAGCAACACCGAGGGGTACAGGCCGAGCACGAGTACTAGGGCCGCCAGGGGCGCCAGCAGGCCGATCTCCCTCGGCGAGAGGTCGAGGAGCACCCTGTTCTCCTCCTTGTCCGGGATCCCGGTGAACACCCTCTCATAGGCCCACAGCAGGTAGATCGCTGCGAGCACCACGCCGAAGGCTGCGATGATCGCCAGAACCGGTAGCGTTGCGTAAGAGCCGACTAGCACGAGGAACTCGCCCACGAACCCGTTCAGACCCGGCAATCCGATCGAAGCGAAGGTCATGAACAGGAAGAAACCGGCGAACACGGGCATCACCTTCTGCAGACCGCCGAACTCGGAGATCTCCTTGGTGTGCCGTCGCTCGTAGATCATGCCGACGAGGAGGAAGAGGGCACCCGTCGTGAGTCCGTGGTTCACGTTCTGGATGACGGCGCCCTGCAGCCCACCCGAGGTCAGGGCAAAGGTCCCGAGAACGATGAACCCAAGGTGGGAAACCGACGAGTAGGCGACGAGCTTCTTCAGATCAGGCTGGACGATGGCGACGAGGGCGCCGTAGATGATCCCGATCACGGCGAGGACCCCCATGATCGGAACAGCATCGACCGATGCCTCCGGGAAGAGAGACAGGTTGAAGCGGAGCAGGCCGTAGGTACCGAGCTTCAGGAGGACGCCTGCCAGCAGGACGGAGCCGGCTGTCGGCGCCTCGACGTGGGCGTCCGGCAGCCAGGTGTGCAGGGGGAACAGTGGAACCTTGATCGCAAAGGCCAGGGCGAACGCTGCAAAGAACCACCGTTCCGTCCCCCCGCTCAGCGTCACCTGCATCAGATCTTCGAGTGCGAACGAGAGCGTCCCGAACTGCTCGCTGTAGTTGAAGGCGAGCCCGATGATCGCGGCGAGCATCAGAGCGGAGCCGAGTGCGGTGTAGATGAAGAACTTCACCGAGGCGTAGATGCGTCGCTCGCCACCCCAGATGCCGATGATGAAATACATCGGGATGAGGATCGCCTCGAAGAAGACGAAGAAGAGGAACAGGTCGAGGGCGAGAAATGCACCGATCATCCCCGCCTCGAGGAGGAGCGTGTAGACGACGAACTCCTTGGTGCGCTTGCTGATGGCTGTCGAGGCGCCCAACGCGATCGGGACGAGTAGCGCAGTCAGCAGCACCAGAGGCAGCGAGATCCCGTCGACGCCGAGAGACCAGCTGATCCCCCACGGCTCATACCAGACGGCGTCCACGGCGAACTGATAGCCGGCTTCGGCCTGGAACGCCCAGAACAGATATCCGGCGAGAGCCAGCGGCAGCACCGACAGCGCTATCCCCACAGGAAGATGCAGCTCGCGTCTTCGCGACGGGATGAGCGCCACTACGACCGCAGCCGCCACCGGGAGGAGAACAAGAGCGGTTAACACCCGTCACTCCTCTCGAGAAGCGTCTGCCGCCCTTCCTCCCCCTGAGGCCCTTGGCCGATAGGGGGAGGTGGGCCGACCGAAGGGAGGGTCGGAGGGGGAATGAGACCTCGTTTCCCGACGGCTCCGGCTCTGACGGAGCCGCTTCGTCTCTGACTCCGGGGGGAGAAGATCATGGGGCCTTTAGTGCTCCCGGACCAAAGTCGGAGCCGCCCTTCCTCCCCCTGAGGCCCTTGGCCGATAGGGGGAGGTGGGCCGACCGAAGGGAGGGTCGGAGGGGGAGTGCGACGTCGTTTCCGCTGAGTTGTCACGCGACTCAGACGCTCCATCACAGCCCTCCTGCCAGGATCCACGCCACGACTACCAGGCCACCGGCGAGGAGGAGGGCGGCGTAGTTGCGGACGTAACCGGTCTGCAGGGGTCGGAGACGCCGGCCCAGGTCGGTGAAGACAGCGGCGACACCGTTGACGGCGCCATCGATGACCGGCAGGTCGATGCCGAAGGCACTGACCTCAGCCGCTTTTCGCCCCGGGGCGACGAGCGTCCTGCCGTAGATGTCATCGACCCTGTAGGCGTCCTCCCACGCTCCCCACAAGGGCTCGAAGCCATCCTCGAAGCTGCGCCATGACTCCATCGGGCGCCGATATGTCATGTAGGCGGCGGCGACGCCGACCAACCCGGCGAACACCGATAGCCCGCCGAGGATGAGGAACATCCCGATCCCCTCGGGTGGATGTTGGATGGAGATTCCCTCCCAAACGGGCTCCAGGAAGTGCTCGAGGGTGAGACGAAATGGTGTGTTGATGAGCCCGCCGACGACCGAGAGCACGGCGAGGACGATCAGCGGCACCGACATCACCCGTGGTGCCTTGTGCGGGTCGGCTCCCTCCTCCCAACGAGGCTCGCCGAGGAAGACGAGCACCCACTGCCTGGTCATGTAGAAGGCGGTCAGCAGCGCGGTTATGAGCCCGACAACGAAGAGCACGGAGAACCAGCCACCCCGCTCGAAGACCGAGGCGAGGATCTCGTCCTTCGACCAGAAACCCGCCAGAGGCGGGATGCCGGCGATGGCGAGAGTGGCGATTCCCATGGTGATCGCCGTAGTCGGCATGCGCTTGAGCAGGCCGCCCATCTTGTGCATGTCCTGCTCGTCGGCCATGGCATGGATCACGGCACCGGCTCCCAGGAAGAGCAGGGCCTTGAAGAAGGCGTGCGTCATCAGGTGGAAGATGCCTGCCACATAGGCCGTAGATCCGACGGCCAGGAACATGTACCCCAGCTGGGAAACGGTCGAGTAGGCCAGGACCTTCTTGATGTCGCGCTGAGCAATGGCAATGGTCGCCGCCCACAGCGCAGTGATGGCACCGATGGTGGCAACCGTTGTCGACGCCGCCGGAGCGAGATCGAAGATCGCCGCCGACCGGGCGATCACATACACGCCGGCCGTAACCATGGTGGCGGCGTGGATGAGGGCCGACACCGGTGTCGGGCCCTCCATCGCGTCGGGGAGCCACACGTACAGAGGCACCTGGGCCGACTTGCCGGCGGCGCCGACCAGGAACAGCAGCCCGATGGCGGTGGCAGTGCCCGTGTCCAGGATCTCCGGAGCCCTCTCGAAGACACCGGCGAAGGAGAGGGTGCCGAAACTCGTGAAGACCAGCATCAGGGCGATCATGAACCCGAAGTCGCCGATCCTGTTGACGACGAAGGCCTTCTTGGCCGCTGCCGAGGCCGAGGGCCTCGTGTACCAGAAGCCGATGAGGAGGTACGAGCAGAGCCCGACGAGCTCCCAGCCGAGGAAGAGCATGGCGTAGTTCCCGGCCAGGACGAGTGTCAGCATGGACGCGGCAAAGAGGTTGAGGTAGGTGAAGAAGCGCCCGAATCGCTCGTCGCCGTGCATGTATCCGATGGCGAACACGTGGATCAGCGACCCAACGCCGGTGACCACCAGTGTCATCAGGGCCGCAAGGGGATCCCATTGGATCTCCAGGCTCGCCCCGATGGCGGGCATCCATTCCCAGAGGAGGGACGTCTCGCCGTGAGCCCCTCCCTCGATGAAGGGGAAGGCGGCAACCAGTGCGATGAGGAAGGAAGTGCCGATGGCAGCCGATGCCAGCCAGCCCGACAGTGGCTCCCCGATGCGGCGTCCCAGGAAGTGAAGGAACAGAGCGCCCAGCAGGGGTAGGGCGATCACTAGCCAGAGCATTTCAACAGGCATGCGCTACCCGCTCATCTCGTTGAGCTCGTCGACCGAGGCGGTGGATCGCCGTCGGAAAATGGCCACGATGATGGCCAGCCCGACGACCACCTCGGCAGCCGCCACGACCAGGATGAAGAAGGTCGCCACCTGCCCGTTGAGGTCGTTCATGGCACGTCCCGCCGAGATCAGAGTGAGGTTCACCGCATTGAGCATCAGCTCGATGCACATGAACATGACGAGGGCGTTTCGCCGCGACAGCATCCCGAGGGCCCCGATGACGAAGAGGACCGCCGCAAGGGTCATGTACCAGCTCGGGTCAACCATCAGTGCTCTCCCGGCGCCGATAGTGGGCAAGGGCGATGGCTCCGGCGGCGGCAATGGTGAGCAACAGCGCAGTCGCCTCGAAGGCGAGCACCCAGTCGGTGAACAGAGGCTCGGCTACGGCCTGAATCGTCCCGTTGGTTACCTCCGGGATGACTGCTCCGGATGCCGGAACCCAGTCGAAGTCGCCGAAGGCGGTGAGCGCGGCCGCCATGACGACAATCACACCCGCGAGCACGCCGACGACCGGGCGTTGGAAGCGGAGGTTCTCCTCCCGATTCTCCTCTTTGTCGACTCCGATCAGCATGATGACGAAGAGGAACAGCGTCAGGACAGCCCCGGCATAGACGATCACCTGCACGGCAGCGACGAAGTGGGCCAGTTGCAACACATAGAGCACCGCAACGGCGAACAGGGTGCCGAGAAGCCCGATGGCCGAATAGACAGGGTTGCGGGCCATCACGACCGTGATTGCCCCTGCGATTGCAGCAAGGCCCATGAGCACGAAGATGATCGTCTCAACCATCGTCGCCCTCACTCGCCCGGTCTCGCTCTTCCTGTGAAGGCTCGGGGTCCCAAGACGCTGCGCCCGGGGTGCCCTGCCACATCTGAACGCCCTCGTAGGCGGCGACGCCGGACGGTGCGGTTGCCCGAAGCCATCCGTCGGCGGTGTTCAACTCATCCAGATCGGCCAATTCGTCGTCGGGGAACATGTGCGGCACCTTGCCCGACTCGTCCATCAGAAGCTCTTTGCGGGTGTAGATGGCGTCTTGGCGGTTGGTGGTGGACATCTCGAAGAGGTGAGTCATCGTGATGGCCTCGGTCGGACAGGCCTCGACGCACAGCCCACAGAAGATGCACCGGAGCATGTTGATCTCGTAGACGTACCCGTACCTCTCGCCGGGGCTGACCGGGCTCTCCGGGTCGTTCTCTTTCCCGCGCACATAGATGCAGTCGGCCGGGCAGGCGCCTGCGCATAGCTGGCATCCAATGCACTTCTCCATCCCGTCCGGGTAGCGATTGAGGACATGCCTCCCGTGGAATCGCTGAGGCTTGTGCCTCATCTCCTTCGGATATTCGGTGGTCACCAGCCCCGAGCCTCCAATGGTTTTCAGCATCGTGCTGCCGGTGACTTTCAGTCCTCTCCAGAGCTCACTCAACAATCCCATGACTAACCCCAGGGCACTCCAAATTGACGGAAGGCGATTACGAAGGTCGAGAGGATCAGCCAGCCGAGCGCTCCGGGGATGAGTCGTTTCCAACCCAGTGACATCAGCTGGTCGTACCGGAGCCGGGGAAGAGTCGCCCGGATCCAGAAGAAGAGGAACACGATGGCGTATGTCTTGAGAAGGAAGTAAACGGTGGGGAGGATGCCCGAGATGATGGCGGGAACCGAACCCTCGAAAGTGGGGCCATTCCATCCACCGAGGAACAGCGTGGCGGCTATCGCCGACATCGAGAAGATGTTGACGTATTCGGCCAGGAAGAACATGGCGAAGCGCATGCCCGAGTACTCGGTGTGGAATCCGCCGACCAGTTCCTGTTCCGCCTCGACCAGGTCGAACGGCGCCCGGTTGGTCTCGGCCACGATGGCGATCAGGAAGATGAGAAAGGCAACTATCTGGGGGAAGATGTTCCAGCGCGGGATGAAGCGGGCGACGGGTTCGAAGGCGGGGATGATGTCTCCCCAGGTCCCCGACTGACGCTCGACAATCTCGGCTAGCGAGAGAGTCCCGCCATCACCCTGGGTGGCGCTGAACATGACCACGGCGACCATCGCCAGTCCCATTGCTGCCTCATAGGAGATCGCCTGTGCCGTTGCGCGAACTCCACCGATGAGCGGGTACTTCGACCCCGAAGACCAGCCTGCGAGAACCACGGCGTAGACCGCCATCGAAGACATGGCGAGTATGAAGAGAAGCCCGACGTTGAGGTCGGCTCCCTGAAGGGCCACTTCCTGATCCCCGATCATGAACGGGGCTCCCCAGGGGACCATCATGAAGATCAGGAACGCCGGCACCACGGCGAGGAACGGGGCGAGGACATACATGCCCAACTCGACTTTGCGCGGTGTCACCGACTCCTTGAAGAAGAGCTTCAACCCATCGGCCACGGTTTGCAGGATCCCGTAGGGGCCGGCTCGGTTGGGGCCGATCCGGCTCTGCATGTCGGCGACAACCTTTCGCTCGAGCCAGACGTTGACGATGGTCAGGACGAGCAGGAGCCCGAACGTGAGGACCACGCGGAGGATGATGATCCAGAACTCGGCCCAGGTCATGTCACCACCGTCACCCGGACGACTGGATCGGTCCCGAGTCGTGCCGCTCCTGGTTGGTGCAGGGGCACGAAGACCACACCTTCGGGCGTGCCCTCATCGATCCGGGCGGCGAACTCACCTTCGCCTTTGCTGGTGACGACTCGAACCGCCACACCCTCCCTGGCCCCGAGACGCTTGGCCTCATCGGGATGGATATGGGCGACAGGGCCCGGAGCGAGCCGGCTGAGATAGTGGCAGTTCCGCAGCCGCACCCCGTCGTCGTACATGACTCTTCCCTGATGGAGAAGCAGTTCTGCCGACGGGGCCTTCGTGCCCTTCGCCCTGACCGGGATGTGGGTCAGTGGCTGTTCCCCATCTAGCGGGACCACCGCACCGTCTCGAGCATCCCACTCGAGGAGATCCCAGCTGATTCCCTGATAGGCGGGGGCAACTGCTGCAACCTCCTTGGCGATCGTCTCGGGCGAGCCCAGGCCCATCGACTTGCCCATGACGGTGGACAGGTCGTCGAGGATTGACCAGTCGGGACGGCCCTGACCCGGTGCGGGGATGATCTTGTTCACCTTCTGCACCCGACCCTCGAGGTTCGTGATCGTTCCGTCCTTCTCCGAGAAACCGGCCGCGGGGAGTATCACGTCGGCATAGTGGTTCGAGTCGTTGAGGAAGGTGTCGATGCTCACCACGTACTCGGCAAGATCGAGCGCATCGGACGCGAGCTCAGGCTCGTGTGAGTTGCCCACGGGATCGGCTCCCACCAGGAGCACGGCCCGAATCTTCTCCTCGGAAAGAGCATCCAGCATCCCTGGCGTGTCGAGGCCCCGCTTGGCAGGGATCTCACCCCAAGGCTCGGGCGCCGCTTCGGGTCCGTAAGCGACACGGCCGGGCAGCAGGTCTGGCGCCAAGCCCATGTCGAGGGCGCCGTAGATGTTCGCCCGATTGGCCAACGGGATGATCCGCGGCGTGCCTGCCTTCTCCCTGACGAAGGCGGCAACCGACTCGGCGAGACCGGGGTCGTCGGCAAGCGAAGCCTGTCCGACGATCGCCACCACTTTTCCGGAGATCAGGGAGGAGACCTGTTCGTGGTTCCCATCCGACAGATCCGAGAGCAGCTCGTGGCCACCTCCGGGGCGGTAGCGAAGCGTGGCGGTCGCTCGATCGTCCAGGCCGGTGACCCTTGGATGGATCACCACGAGGTTGACACCGAGCTCCTGAGCGGCTCGTCTCACCCGAAGGTATAGCGTCGGGTGAGTCTCCTTGAGGTCCGGTCCCCACACCAGGACCGTGTCTGCGTCGTCCACATCGGCGATCAGCCCACGGTCGATGCTGGCTGCCAGGAAGTGAGCCGACGGGCCTTCACCCATCGTGGCGTCGACGTTGTTGGTCTGGAGCACGGTGCGGGCGAAGCGGGAAAGGGCGTATGCGTCCTCGTTGGTCCCGCTGGCGCCTCCGATGACGGCGATGGAGTCGCCGCCGGACTCCTCCACGATGAGGCCGAGGCGGTTACCCACCATGTCGAGCGCTTCGGACCAGCTGACAGGCTCCAACTCCCCACCCCGTCGCACCAGCGGTGTGTCGAGGCGATTCTCGGAACGGACGTGCTCGAAGCCGAAACGGTCCTTGTCCGAGAGCCAGGAGTGGTTGACCGGCTCCGAGTCGATCCCGACGAGCCGGAGGATCTCGTTCTGGGAGACATGGATCGACAGACGGGGGTGAGCTGTGTCGAAGAACGAGGAGCTCTCCACCATGTGCAGGTCCCAGGGTCGGGCCCGAAAGCGGTATGGCTTGGCAGTCAGAGCGCCAACCGGGCAAATCTGCACCGTGTTCCCAGAGAAGTAGGAGCTGAACGGGTGATCGGGGAAGGTGTTGACCTCGGTCTTGTTCCCTCGATCCTGGAACTCGATGAGAGGGTCACCACTTATCTCCTCACTGAATCGAGTGCAGCGTGCGCAGAGGATGCAGCGCTCCCGGTCGAGGAGGACTAGCTCGGAGATCGGGATCGGCTTCTCGAATGTCCTCTTGATCTCGACGAACCGGCTCTCCCCCGGCCCGTATGCCATGGCTTGATCCTGCAACGGGCACTCACCGCCCTTGTCGCAGACAGGGCAGTCGAGAGGGTGATTGGCGAGGAGGAACTCGAGCACCGCCTCCTGTGCCTTTTGTACCGCCTCGTTCTGGGTGTCGACGGTCATCCCGTCGACCACCTCGTTGGTGCATGCGGTGACCATCATGGGACCGCGCCCGGTGTCGACCTCGACGAGGCACATACGGCACATGCCGACCGGCTTCATCCGGTTGTGCCAGCAGAAACGGGGGATGTAGGTGCCATGATCCTCGGCGGCCTTGATCAGCAGCTCGCCGGGCCGTACCTCGAATTCCTTGCCGTCGACTTTGATCGTCACCGGCTCGCTCACAGCGGGCACCTCCCGGCTTCGATGTGGGCGTCTACCTCATCGCGGAAGTAGTCCCTGAGGGCGATGATCGGTGAGACGGCCGAAGGCCCGAGCGGGCAGATCGTGGTCATCTTGGGCGGCCAAGCCAGGTCGATGCTGATGCCGTCGGACACGCCAATCGCGAGCTCGAGATCCACGGCTCGTCCCTGGCCCTCCTCGATGCGGCGAAGAATCATCTCCAGCCACGTAGTGCCCTCCCGACATGGGGTGCACTGGCCGCATGACTCGTGGGAGAAGAACCGGACGATCCGCTCCGCGGCACGCACCATGCAGGTCGTCTCGTCCATGACGATCACCGCACCGGAGCCGAGCATCGACCCGGCCGCCGCGGTGGCATCCTTGGTGATCTCGAGGTCGAGGTGCTCCTCCGGCACAAACCAGGGGGCCGAAGCTCCGCCCGGTATCCACGCTTTGAGCGCCTTGCCATCGGGGATGCCCCCGCCGATGTCGAATATGAGCTCACGCCAGGTGATGCCGTGGGCCAGCTCATAGTTCCCGGGCTTGTTCACATGCCCCGACAGCGACATCAGGAAGGTGCCGGTGTCGGACTCGTGTGCCACCTTCGTGTACTTCTCGGCGCCCATGGAGAGGATGTGCGGGAGGTTTGAGACCGTCTCCACGTTGTTGACGATGGTCGGGAGCATGTAGAGGCCTTTGGCCGCCGGGAAGTAGGGCGGCTTGAGCCGGGGCTCGCCACGCTTCCCCTCGAGACTGTTGATCAGTGCCGTCTCCTCGCCGCAGATGTAGGCGCCGCCGCCCAGGTGGACGGTGACCTCGAGGTCATAGTCGGTGCCGAAGATCCCCTTGCCCAGATAGCCCTTCTCGTAGGCCGCGTCGACCGCGGCCTGGACACGACGTGCCGGCTTCGGGTACTCCCCCCTTATGTAGATGAAGGCATGGTGCACCTCGTTGGCGATGCTCGTGATGATGATGCCTTCGAGCATCTGGTGAGGGTCGCGCTCGAGAAGCTGGCGGTCTTTGAACGTGCCCGGCTCCGACTCGTCGGCGTTGACCACCAGGTAGGCCGGGCGGGCCGGCGCGAGGAAGCTCCACTTCAACCCGGCCGAAAAGGCTGCGCCGCCACGACCGAGAAGCCCGGATGTCTTGACGGTCTCGACCAGCTCGTCCCTGGTCATGCCGACGGCGCGCTTGGCCTGTGCGTACCCGCCGGTGGACTCGTAGCGCTCGATGGTGTGTGAGTCCGCCGGATGGTCAACCATCCGCTTCGTGACTATCAGAGGGGTCGTCAAGAGTCACCTGCGCTCTTGATCGTCCCCAACGGCTGAAAGGCCGGATATGGGCCGACTGCGGCGTCTTCTTCCTTGATGCCCCAGTCGAAGCTCTTCACTCCACCGAAGAGCTCCTGCATCTCATCTGTGTTTACGGACTCGGGCCGCGCCTTCTTCAGCCAGCGGACGAGCTCGCGTGCCTTCTCCGGAGTGACCCCTTCGATGAGCTCATAGTTCACTTGGACCGCGACAGCTCCGCCGCAGGCGCCGATGCACTCGACGTGCTCCACCGAGAGCAGCCCCTCTGCATCGGTCTCGCCATGGGGAACTCCCGATTCGTCTTCGATGGCGTGGAGCACATCGTCTCCACCAAGCAGCATGCAGGAGATCGAAGTGCAACAGCTGACCAGGTACTGACCGGTGCGCTCCCGCTTGTACATCGTGTAGAAGCTGGCGACCGAGCGAACCTGCGCCGGGGTCAGATCGACCCAGTCGGCTACCTCTTCCATCCCCTCATCGGTGAGATGGCCTTCCTCGGCCATCGCAAGGTAGAGCAGAGGCATCACGGCCGACCGCTTCTCCGGATAGCGGCTGATTATCTCCTTGGCACGGTTCTGAGTCTCTTGGGACCACATGCTCATCTATCTACGTCCCCCATGACGGGATCCATGGAGGCGATGGTCGCGATCGTGTCGGCCATCAGAGAGTCGGCCATAGCGATCGGAAGGCCCTGGAGATTGGCGAATGAGGGACCCCTCATGTGCATGCGGTAGGGCCTGGCGTTCCCGTCGGAGACGAGATAGCAACCCAACTCGCCGCGAGGCGACTCGACAGCGACGTAGGTCTCGCCGGCCGGGACCTTGAAGCCTTCCGTGAAAAGCTTGAAGTGGTGGATCAGCGCCTCCATCGACTCGTCGATGCGGGCCCGGGGCGGGGGCGTCACCTTGCGATCGTCGATTCGGTAGTCGCCCTTGGGCATCGAATCCATGACCTGCTCGACGATCTTGAGCGACTCGTACATCTCCAGGACGCGTACCCGATACCGGTCGTACACGTCGCCGTTCTCGCCGAGAGGGACGTCGAACTCGTACTTGTCGATGCCGCTGTACGGCATCGCCTTGCGGATATCCCAGTCGACGCCCGAGGCCCTGAGGGCAGGCCCGGTGATGCCGTAGGCGGTGGCTTCCTCAGCGGTGATGATGCCCACGCCTCTGGTCCGAGAGGTCCAAACCGGGTTCTCCTTGAGGAGGTCGTCGTACTGCTCGAATTTGACCGGGAGGTTCTCGAGGAGCCCGGCCACGTCGTCTTTCCAGCCAGGTGGCAGGTCGGCAGCGACACCACCGGGGCGGATGTAGTTGTGGTTCATACGCAGGCCGGTGGTCTTCTCGAAGAAGGAGAGGATGCTCTCCCGCTCCCGGAACCCGTAGACCATCATCGATAGGGCCCCGACGTCCATCCCGTTGGTCGCCAGAGCGACCAGATGGCTGGCCACGCGATTCAACTCGGTCATCAAGACCCGGATGGCCGAAGCGCGCTCGGGGACCTCCACGTCGAGGAGTCGCTCGACTGCGAGTGAGTACGCGAGCTCCTCGTGCAGAGGAGACAGATAGTCCATGCGCGTCACGTTCGTGGTCCCCTGACCGAAGGTGAGGACCTCTGCGGTCTTCTCCATGCCCGTGTGGAGGTAGCCGATGATGGGCTTGGTTCTGCGAATGATCTCGCCCTCGAGCTCGATTTGGAGTCGGAGCACTCCGTGAGTCGATGGGTGTTGCGGTCCCATGTTGACGATCATCCGCTCGTCATCGGTTGCGTCCTCATCGAAGACGTAGTCGTCGGACACCACCCGCCCGAACTGCTCGTCGAGCCTGCTCTCCGACTCGTCCAGGCCGATCTCCTGAGCTCCCTCGTCAGTCGGGCTGAATTGGGGTTCCTCGGTGCCGGCGACCCAGATGTCGATGGTTTCAGGTGTCTTTGTCTTCTCGTCGGTCATCAGTCCACCTGGTGGCTGGCTTTGAATTGAACGGGAACGGCTCCCACGCCGAAGTCCTTCCGGAGTGGATGGCCCTCCCAGTCGTCAGGCATGAGTATGCGGGTCAGGTCGGGGTGGCCTTCGAAGACAATCCCGAACATGTCGTACGCCTCCCGCTCTGCGAAGTCGGCACCGGGCCAGATCGGGACGAGCGATCCAACCGTTGGCTCCTGTCGTCCGACCGTTGTGATCATGCGGAGCCGGAGCTTGTGCTGCATCGAAAGAAGGTTGGCGACCACCTCGAATCGCTCGGGGCGCTGCCTCATCCAATCGACGGCGGTCACGTCGACACAGACTTCGAACCCTGCATCTTTGGCGGCTTTGGCGAAATCGACCCAGTCGTCACGTTGGAGGCGCACCACCGCCTGACCATGCGAGTCCTCCAGGACGGCCGACTCGAAGCCGGCAACGAGCTCATCGATGAGCGGGCTGAAGTCACTCAATTCCGGATCTCCCCGGCCATGATCTTGTCGTGGAGGCTGAGAATTCCATGCATCAAGCTTTGCGGGCCAGGAGGGCAGCCGGGCACGTAGATGTCGACGGGGACGATTTGGTCGACACCCTGAACCAGGGCGTAATTGTTGAACATCCCGCCCGTGGAAGCGCAGGCGCCCATCGAGATGACCCACTTTGGATCGGGCATCTGGTCGTACACCTGGCGGAGGACCGGAGCCATCTTCTGACTCACACGGCCCGCCACGATCATTAGGTCTGCCTGGCGGGGCGAAGCCCTGAAGACCTCCATGCCGAAGCGAGCCAGGTCGTAGTGCGACGTCCCGGAGACCATCATCTCGATGGCACAGCAAGCCAGGCCGAATGTGGCCGGGAACATCGATCGGGTGCGGGCCCAGCTAGCCGCCTTGTCGACCGTCGTCATCAGGAGATTGCCCGGTGGTGTGGTAGCCATCAGGCGGCCTCCTGGACGTCGGGCTGGATGTAGCGGGCACGCCGCTTGACGTTCCAATCGAGAGCGCCGCGCTTCCAGACGTAGGCGAGAGTCTCGAGGACGAAGAATGTGAAGATCGCAACGGCCGCAACGCCAAACCACCCGAGCTCCGTCCAGATCGCGCCCCACGCAAAGAGGAAGATGATCTCCACATCGAAGATCACGAAGAGCATGGCCACGAGATAGAACTTGACCGGAAAGCGCTGGGACGGCTCGACTTCAGGGACGATGCCGCACTCGTAGGGGTCGAGCTTCTCGGGCGTGGGGCGGTCGGGGCGGAAGAAGCGTGACGCAATGAGTGAAACCGCCACGAACCCCGCCGCCAGAACCAGCATCACCGCAATCGGCAAATAGTCAGCGAGAGTCACGTTCCGAGCTTAGAACGCACCAACCTTGTGAACTAAATCGCAAAGTTACTTGACGGGGAGGGTTCTCACGATCGCGGCGAGGGCGTCGTAGGTGCGCTCGCCCATGTGCTTGTCGTCCTCGTCCAAGAGGTTGGCCATCACCTTCAGCGTCCACTCCATCAGAGTTCGGTTGCGGAGGCCGGTGTGGGCGAGCGTGCGCATGACCGAGGGATAGCCGATCAGCTTCACGAAGATCCTCGCCATCTTGTAATAGAGCCCGTACTCGTCTTCGAGATGCTCCGGGTAGCGCCGCAGGAGACCGAGATCGTCGTTGGCGATGGCCTTGGAGACATGGTCGGCGGCTATCCGCCCGGTCTCGTATGCATAGGAGATGCCTTCGCCGTTCCAGGGATTGATCGCACCGGCCGCATCGCCGATCGTGATCCAGTTGGCACCGACATTCGGGCTCTTCGAGAACGACATGGTCAGCTTGCCGCCAACCGGTCGGCTGAGTGAGCTCTCCTCCGAGATCCCCCAGTACTCCGGTGCCGTTGCCACGTAGTCGTTGAGCATGTGGCTCGTGTTGACGCTCTTCCAACGCTTGAACGTGGAGAGCAGACCGACGCCGACGTTGATCGTGCCGTCACCGAGGGGAAAGACCCAGCCGTAACCGGGCATCGTGGCCCCGGAAGAGTCGCGCAGGTCGAGCTGGCTCTCGAGGAACCGGTCATGCGACATCGGTGACGAGAAGTAGCCGCGGGCTGCCATGCCCAACGGGTAGTCGCGTCGCCGTGACGATCCGAGCTCGCGGCCAAAGCGGTTCATGGAGCCATCGGCGATGATCGTCACCTCAGGAGTGACCAGTGTCTTCTCGCCGCCCGAGTCGAGCTCGGCTCCGACGAGACGGCCGTCTTCGATCACGGGCGTCGCCGTCGTCTTCTGCTTGATGAGCACACCTTGCTTCTCGGCGAGCATGGCGATCTGGGCGTCGAGGTCGCGCCGCCGGATGACACCGCCCCAGTTCGGGAAACGGGAGTGCTCCGGCCACTCCAACTCGAGCATCAGGTCGTCACCGGCGTAGGAGCGGAGACCGGTGATCTTGTGGAACTCGGGAACGTCGAAATCGAAGCCCATGTCGGTCATCTGGAGGACCGCGCGGGGGGTGAGGCCGTCTCCGCACGTCTTGTCGCGCGGGTACTCCTTCTTCTCGACGAGGGTCACTTCATGGCCTTCACGGGCCAGCCAGTAGGCGGCGGCAGAGCCGGCGGGACCGCCTCCCACTACAAGGATGGACGGGGACTTCACAAGGCGAGATTAGGACTCTCCCCCGGATAGGGAGGAGTCGGGTTCGCCCAAAATGCGCCCAGAGGTATCGTGTCCGCCAGATGAGCGGACTCCCCAAGGCAACCGTGGTGCGCCTTCCCAGGTACCTCCGTCTGCTCGAAGACGTCGGCTCCACCAGAGACACCGTGAGCTCGGACGATCTCGCTCTGGCAGCTGGTGCCAACGCCGCCAACGTGCGCCGCGATCTCTCGCACTTGGACTTCCACGGTGTTCGCGGCCTTGGCTATTCGGTGAGCGAGCTACGAGACCGGATCCGGGCGGAATTGGGCATCGACAAGCGTCGCAGGGTGATCATCGTTGGCGCCGGAAACCTGGGTCGCGCTCTCGCCAATTACGGGGGGCTGAGCAAACGAGGCTTCGACGTCGCTGCGATCTACGACAACGAGCCGGACACGATTGGGGCCGACCTGGCGGGCATGGAAGTCCGGTCGATCAAGACACTCGAGAAGGACCTCGAATCCGAGACCTTCGACATGGCAATCCTCGCCGTTCCCGCCACGGCTGCACAGCAGGTGGCCGACCGCCTGGTCAAAGCAGGCGTCGAGCTCATCCTCAACTTCGCCCCCATCAGGGTGCGCGTGCCGGAGAATGTGCAGGTACGCCAGGTCGACCTGTCCACCGAATTGCAGATCCTGAGCTACTACGGCAACTGACCGTCTCCGGCTCGTCGCAGGAGCAGACGCGACCCAATCCCCCGGCAGCAGATCTCACTCCCCTTCCGCCCATCGCAATCCTGCGATGGCCACCTTCCCCGCACGCCTTCGGCTCCGGGGAAGGAAG
>ERZ869936.516-NODE-516-length-36031-cov-19.443796_pt1 | contig 36031 bp, 32 predicted proteins | sample MGYA00520876_ERZ869936 | MGnify/ENA primary metagenome ERZ869936 (study PRJEB32218, sample SAMN09650985) | biofilter metagenome | isolation source: enrty point of leading RO module | place: Saudi Arabia: Thuwal, RO plant located on Red Sea | collected 2016-02-17 ... | reverse complement strand
AGGGACTTCGTCTCGCCGGTGGTGGGGGTCCGCCCCTAGGCCGTTCGTCGCAGGGGCGGTTCGACAGGCTTCGGGTTCGAGTGGATCTCTTTGATCGTCTCGATCCCGGCGAATCGGGGATGACGCTCGAACTTCGTTCCCCACTTGGTGATCCATGTGATGGCACCGCCGGGGTTTCCTTCGATCCGCCAACCATCGTTGTGGATGAGCCTGTGGTGGAAGCCGCAAAGAGTGATGAGGTTGTCGAGGTCGGTGGGCCCGCCGTCGGCCCAGTGTTTGAGATGGTGGACCTGGAGCCAAAGCGTGCGTTCGCATTGGGGGAACCGGCAGCCACCATCTCGGGCCCGGACGATGCGAGCCAGCCATTGCGGGATGGTGCGAGACGTGCGGCCGATTCCGATGACTCCGTCTACCGGGTCCTCGACTACGAGCTGTATCCGCGCATCACAAGCCAAGCGACGAAGGGTCTCGTTTGTGATCGTCGTATCGGACGGGACGGTGGTCCCGTCGCCGAGCTTTGCCTGCGTTGCTCCTTCGACGCCGAGCAGGGTCGGGATATCGGTGCGAACCATGAGAGTCGCCCGATCATGGTCGGCGTCTGAGGCCAGCGACTCCGAGGCCATCTGGACCAGCGCATCGGCCAGGCGTGTCCCGAACTCGCCAGGCCCGCCGTCGTAGGGATCGAGGTCGATCTGACCCGCTTTGCGGGTTAGGGCGGTCATGAAGGTGGCGCCGTCTTCGTCGGGAAGTGTCAGTCTCATTTCGAAGATCGGCTCGCGGTCGTGGAAGTCGTAGGTGACATATCGGTTTCTTCTCGCCTCTGCGGCTTCCTTGTCGTTGACCTCCCTTGCGCTGGCCCTTATCTCCGATGGCTTGAGGTCGGGGGCACTGCTGGCGAGCTCCTCATCGGTCTCGGGAGTGGCGATCGCAATGACAGCTCGCAGCTGGTCCCAGGAGAGACGGCCGGACTCGAATGCGAGGCGGATCTTTGGTAGGTCGGGGAGGGCCTTGGCGACTTTGGCCAGAGTTCGGCCTGTCACTGTGGTGAGCCGGTAGCGGGATGTGAGCCACTCCGCCAGCGAAGGGGACCCATCAGAGACCCAGACGCCATCTGCGTCGGCATCGATGAGTCGGTCGATCAATCGAAGGTATGAGGCGTTGAGGGCTCCGAATGCCTCGTCGACGATCTGCATTCTCTCCACGTGCCGCTCATAGACCACGTCGGAGACTTCCCCGAGCGCTCTTCTGGCGGATTCGAGCTCCACCTCAAAGTCCAGATGGTTGTGATCGAGACCCGCTTCCCTCGATGTCGGCCTGGCTGCGGAGCCGGTATCGAACATATGTTCGATTATGCCAGGCCGCTACTCCGCGGTCAAGGGTTTCGATTCTCCGTCTCGACTGACTCCACAAGGACACATGTCTGCGACGTGTGAGCGATTTCCCTTTGGCTCCAAGCAGGTTTACCATGTGCCCCGCTCCTCAGCGGAGCCGTTTCCCCAAACGCACCCGTTGAATTCGACTGTGATTTCAACCTGCCGAGGCACTTTTTCATGAAGAACAACAAGACCTTTTCACCGCAGACCGGAGACGTCGAGCGATCCTGGTGGGTCGTTGACGCTACCGACCTGCCTCTGGGCCGGCTCGCTTCTGAGATCGCCCAAATTCTGCGTGGAAAGAACAAGCCAACCTTCGCTCCGCACGTGGATGTCGGCGACTTCGTCGTCGTGGTGAACGCCGACAAGGTGGCAGTCACTTCGGACAAGAGTCAGTCGAAGATCTATTACCGACACTCGGGTTATCCCGGGGGCATCAAAGCCGAGACATTCGACAGCCTGCGTGAGCGTCGCCCCGAAGCGATCGTGGAGCGCGCCGTTGCTGGAATGCTCCCCAAGAACAAGCTCGGCCGGAAGATGGTCCGCAAGCTCAGGGTCTACGCAGGCCCGGAGCACGAGCACGCTGCCCAGCAGCCGCAGCCGCTGGAACTCGACATTCGAAAGGTAGAAGTTTGATGGCGAAGCCACTCGTACAGTCCACGGGCCGCCGCAAGGAAGCAATTGCCCGGGTCCGCCTCTACGACGGGTCCGGTCAGGTCACGCTCAACGGCCGCACTCTCGAGGACTACTTCCCGACCATGGCCGCCCGCATGCGCGTCATGGAGCCTCTTCAGCTGACCGACTCCCAGGGCCGCTTCGACATTCATGCCACCCTCGAAGGAGGCGGCACCACGGGTCAGGTCGACGCACTCCGCCTCGGCATCTCCCGTGCTCTGATCGAAGCCGAGCCCGAGCTGAGGCCGACACTCAAGAAGGCCGGGATGCTCACCCGAGACGCACGCGTCGTGGAGAGCAAGAAGTACGGTCTCCGCAAGGCCCGCCGGGCACCGCAGTACACCAAGCGGTAGTCGAGGGACTGCCCTCCCAGGAGAGCAACTTGGCCGACCTCCGTCGCCTGCTCGAAGAAGGAAAGAACATCTTCGGTACCGATGGTGTGCGCGGGGAGGCAGGCTCCGAGCTCACGGTCGGCCTAGCCCTCGCTATTGGCCAGGCAGCCGGCTCATATCTGCGTGGTGGCCCCGTGCTCGTCGGAAGGGACACCCGTCGCTCCGGCCCGATGCTCTCATTGGCCTTGCAGGCAGGGTTCCACTCGGTCGGCATCGACACGATCGACGTTGGCGTGCTCCCCAGCGGTGGGATCAGCCACCTCACTTCTACATCGGCGGCGACAATGGCCGCCATTGTCTCCGCTTCACACAATCCCGCGGCCGACAACGGGATCAAGCTGCTTTCGTCCAAAGGGTCAAAGCTGGCGGATGACGTCGAGCGAGACATCGAGCGTCGCATTCGTGATGCAGGATCCACATCGTCGATCGGGCACTCGATAGGCACCCGATTCGAAGACTCGGACGCCCTATACCGCTACATCGATCACCTGGCTGCGGCGTCGCGATACAACCTCTCCGGACTGAGAATCGCCCTTGATTGCGCCAACGGCGCTGCGTTCAAAGCCGCTCCTGAGTTGTTCAACAGGCTCAAGGCCGATGTCGTCACCTTTGGCGATGCGCCCGATGGGACGAACATCAACCTCGACTGCGGTGCCACCCACCCCGAGGCTCTGGCCCGCCTCGCCAGGGGGAGAATCGGGCTCAGCTTCGACGGTGACGCAGACCGCCTGATAGTCGTAGACGAAGAAGGGAAGGTCGCTAACGGCGACGTGGTGATGGCGATCATCGCTCGTCATCTGAAGGCGAGCGACACCCTGAAGAACAACCTCCTCGTTGCCACCGTGATGTCAAACCTCGGGCTCCACAAGTCGATGAAGGAGATCGGTGTCGAGTTGGTGACGACGAAGGTCGGCGACCGCTACGTGGCTGAAGCCCTCGAGGAGAGGAAGGGGACCCTCGGCGGTGAGCAATCCGGCCACATCATCTTCACCGAAAGCGGAAGCACCGGTGACGGGTTGATGACGGCAGTTCGTCTGCTCAATGTGGTCGCGGGCACGGGCAAGGAGTTGCGCGAGCTCAGGGCAGAGGCGATGACCGAGTATCCACAGGTGCTGGTGAATGTCCCGATTCGACGAGGGGTCGACGTCGACTCAGCCCGTGATCTCTGGGAAGAGGTCAAAGAGGTCGAGGAGGAGCTCGGCGACGATGGACGTGTTCTCGTGCGCCCGTCTGGCACCGAGCCGCTGGTGCGCGTCATGGTGGAAGCCCTTACCGCAGAACAGGCGAGCGACTACGCTGATCGCTTGGCGGCAGTGGCCGCCGACTCCCTCGGAAAGGGGGCATGAGAGAACCAGCATCGAGCGTGTGTCGACAACATGAAGCGCCAGGCCTCGTCCACGTGACGAGGTGACGAGGAGGAAGGTCATCGAATCATTCGGCGGATACCTTCCCGGCCTACCCGGTCGTGAGTCGCGAGACGAAAACCCGGAAGCAATTCCGGCTCACAGAGGTCCGCGACAGGGCAAGCCAGACACGGCTTTCGACACTCACGCCTTCAGTCATTGACTCGGCGACGCCCTCATCGGGGGTCGCCTCTCTGAACAGAAAAGGAATCGATATGTGTGGAATTGTTGGGTACGTCGGCCCGAGGGAAGTGGTCGACGTGCTGATGCCGGGCCTGGCTCGCCTCGAGTACCGGGGTTATGACTCGGCCGGAATAGCTCTCAACAACGGGAGCCTCCTCGAAGTGCGAAAGAGCGCGGGGCGCATCGCCGATCTGGAGAAGCTGCTGACGGACGAACCGCCTGCTCCTGCTGTGTCTGGGATCGGGCATACGCGTTGGGCGACTCACGGTGCCCCGAACTCGATCAATGCCCATCCTCATTACGACTGCAACGAGAGCGTCGTCGTCGTCCACAACGGAATCCTGGAGAATTGGGCAGAGCTCAAGGCGAAGCTGCAAGCCGAAGGTCACGAGTTCCGCAGCGACACCGACACCGAGGTGATCGCCCACCTGATCGAGTCGATGTCCGATCGCCCGCTCGCCGATGCGGTGCGCGAGGTCATGAACAGAGCCGTCGGGGCGCTCGCGATAGCTGTCAGTCGCACCGACGAGCCCGGCGTGCTGGTCGGCGCGAGACGGGACTCCCCGCTGGTCGTAGGGCGCGGCGAGGGAGAGAACTTCCTCGCATCAGACATCCCCGCCTTCCTCGAGCACACCCGTCACATGGTGGTGATCGATGATGACAGGGTCGTGGAGGTGACCGACTCCTCGATCACGGTCACCGATCTAGACGGCAATGCGGTCATTCCCGACGAGCGGGAGGTCGAATGGGATCTGGAAGCTGCGGAGAAGGGCGGCTACCCAACGTTCATGCTCAAGGAGATCCACGAGCAGCCGCATGCGATTGCTGACACTCTGTCTGGCCGGGTCGATTCCGGCCAGGTCGTTCTCCGGGAGCTTCAGGTGGACCCCGAGGTCATCTGGAACGCCGACAAGGTCTTCGTGGTGGCGTGTGGCACCTCGTACCACGCGGCAATGATGGCGAAGTACGCCATAGAGCGTTGGACGAGGATGCCGGTCGAGATCGACATCGCCTCGGAGTTCCGCTACAGGGATCCCGTTCTCGACTCGAACTCGCTGGTGATCGGGATCAGCCAATCCGGGGAGACGATCGACACTCTCGCCGCGATCCGATATGCCAAGGCCCAGGGGTCGACGGTCATCGGTGTGTCCAATGTGGTCGACTCGGCGCTCGCCAGGGAGTCGGACGCCGTCCTGTACACACGGGCGGGTCCTGAGATCGGCGTGGCCGCGACCAAGACCTTCACCACCCAACTGGTGGCGATGCAGCTTCTCGGCTTGTACCTCGCCCAGGTCCGCGGTGCGATGGACCCGGGTGCCATCGAGGTCCTGGTGGAGGATCTTCGGCGTCTCCCGGCCCAGGTCGAGACCGTGCTCGCCATGTCCGACGAAATCGAGGACATGACCAAAGAATGGGATCAGGTGCGGGACTACTTCTTCCTCGGACGGTCCGGTGACTTCCCGGTCGCGATGGAAGGAGCGCTCAAGCTGAAGGAGATCGCATACGTGCGGGCAGAGGGGTACGCGGCCGGCGAGATGAAGCACGGTCCGATCGCCCTCATCGAAGATGGCGTCGTTGTGGTCGGCGTAGCGACCGACAGTCACGTCATGACCAAGACGCTGTCCAACATGGAGGAGATGCGGGCTCGAGGCGGCACCATCGTCTTGGTGGCCGAAGAGGGAGCGGAAGTCGGGGAGGTGGCGGACCACGTGATCCGTGTCCCCTCCGGGCCAGACCTTCTGTGCACGGTGACCGCAGTGGTCCCGTTGCAACTGCTGTCGTACCACGTCGCCACCGCCAAAGGTCTCGACGTCGACAAGCCGCGCAACCTGGCCAAGACGGTGACGGTGGAATAGGGGCGTTAGCCTCCAACTCATGAAGATCCTCGGCCTGGGAGTCGACCTAGCCGACATCGGCCGCGTGGAACACGTCCTCGACAAGTATCCGCGCTTTGCCGAGCGCTGCTTCACCGAGCATGAGCGTGAGTACGCATTCCGCTACGCAAAGCCTTCTCGACGACTTGCTGCCCGGTTCGCAGGAAAGGAAGCAGTCATGAAGTCGCTCGGTCGTGGCTTCCGCCAGATCGGCTGGCAGGAGATCGAGATCACCGGAGGAGGTAGGCCCACGGTGAGGATGTTCGGTCGTGCCCTCGACAGGGCGAGCCATCTCGGGGTGAGCGAGGTTCTCGTCACCATCACGCACACCGACACGTCGGCGCTGGTGATGGCAGTTGCAGTGGGTGAGCACGACTGAGGCGGCGTTAGCCTTCAGCCTGTGAAACCTGTTCTCACCGCTGACGAGTTTCGCCGTGTCGACAAGGCATATGAGGGTGACCTAGACGTCGCGATGGACCGCGCCGGCCATGCCGTGGCGCTCGCAGCGGTAAGGGCGGGGGCCGGATATGGACAGAGAGTCGCCGTGCTCGCCGGCCCCGGGAACAACGGGGGCGATGGCTACGTAGCGGCCCGTTACCTCGCGGAGCGAGGCGCCCAGATCACCATTCACGCCTTTGGGGATCCGGGGACGCCAGAGGCGAGGCGCGCCGCGTCCCTGGCCAAAGCGGCAGGAGTCAGGGTGCGCAAGATCGGCCATCCTTCCGATGAGGATGTTGTTGTTGAAGCTCTATTCGGAGGCGGGGTCCGCGATGGCATCCCCGACGAGGTGCTGACCTGGCTGGACTCGTCGGCACCGGTCGTCGCCGTCGACTTTCCGACCGGACTCGATCCGAACACTGGAAAGGTCGACGATCGAGCCTTCCGCGCGGTCGAGACGGTCACATTCGGCTCTCTCAAGACAGGGCACGTGCTTGGAGCGGGTCCGGACCATTGTGGGGTGGTCACGGTCGCCGATATCGGGATCGACGGAGGCAACCCCTCGATGTTCGTCGCCACCGAGGCCGACACGGTCCGGCCTCCCCGCCACCGTAAGACCCACAAGTGGGATGTCGGTGCAGTGATGGTCGTTGGCGGATCTGCCGGGCTCACGGGGGCCACGGTCCACACCGCACGGGGAGCTATTGGCTTTGGCGCAGGTTCGGTGGCGATCGCCACACCCGATAGGCCGGCTGTCGTGGCCAACACCGTGGAGTTCCCGACCTTTGAGCTCGATGAGGCGGTCGGCCATCTCGACCGATTCGACGTTGTTGTCTTTGGGCCGGGCCTTGCCGACGCCGACTTCGAGACGGCGAAGCCGATTCTCGAGAAGTCGAGCCGGGTCGTCGTCGACGCCGGTGGTCTCCTGCCGTCGGTCGTCGAGCTTCTCGAAAGCTCTGGCATCGAAAGCGTGCTCACCCCGCACGCAGGGGAATTCGCCCGGATTACCGGTGGGTCGGGCGGCACATACTCTGTGAGAGCCCTTGCAGAGAAGACGGGTGGCGTCGTCCTGTTGAAGGGAAATCCCACCCGGATCTCCGATGGCGGCCTTCCCGTCCTGGTGACCACAGGCGGCCCTGAGCTCGCAACCATCGGCACCGGTGACGTTCTGTCGGGGATGATCGGAGCGCTCATGGCCAGGGGCACCAGGCCGGCGGAAGCTGCGGTCACAGCGGCCTACTTTCACGGTGTTGCCGGAGCCGAGCTGGCCAGGAAGGGACCGCTCACGGCTACGGCTCTAGCGGGCAAGATCCCGGAGTACGCCTGGTGAGACCAACGTGGGCAGAGATAGACCTGGGCGCCATCCGCCGGAATGTCGCCGCGATCGCCGACGTCATCTCTCCTTCGGAAGTCTGCGCCGTCGTGAAGGCCGATGGCTACGGACATGGCGATGCCCCGGTGGCAATGGCCGCCATCGACGGCGGAGCCACCCGGCTGGCCGTGGCGCTCGTCGAGGAGGGGATTCGTCTGCGAGAGGCCGGGATCGAAGACCAGATAATCGTCCTATCCGAGCCCGACCACGAAACCGCACCCGAGCTCGCCGCCTGGGAGTTGACGCCGTCGGTGTATACCGCCGACTTCGCCCACGCTCTGTCTTCCGCGGGCTTCGCTGGTGGTGTCCATGTGAAGCTTGATACCGGCATGCATCGCGTGGGGGTGAGCCCGCACGACTGGCCGGAGCTGATCGAAGCCGTGAGATCTCATGGTCTCGCCATCGAAGGCGTCTTCACTCACTTCGCGGTGGCCGACGAAGACCCCGAATTCACTCAGATGCAGATCGACTTGTTTGACGAAGTCGTCGACATGGATGTCCCGGTGACGCACCTCGCCAACACACCCGGGGCGCTCCTGTTCCCAGACGCCCGCAGGGACATGTGTCGGATCGGATTGGGCATCTACGGCCTCCACCCGTGTGCGGATACGAGAGCGGTGGTCGACCTGGTTCCCGCCATGAGTGTGATCACCCACGTCTCTCACGTGCAGCGGCTGCCGGCGGGGACCCGGCCTTCCTACGGCCGGATCAAGGCCCTCGAGCAGGAGTCCACGGTCGTCACCATCCCCATTGGATACGCGGATGGCTTCTGGAGGAACCTCTCCGAGTCGGGGCGGGTCCTCATCGGAGGACAGAGTCATCCCCTGGCCGGAACCGTGACGATGGATCAGACGGTCATCGATGTCCGAGACACAGACGTGGCTGTTGGGGATCAGGTGGTCCTCGTCGGGGATCAGGGAGACGAGACGATCACGGCCGACGAGTGGGCCGACAAGCTCGGCACCATCTCCTACGAGATTGTTTGCTCGATCGGCCCCAGAGTTCCCAGGCGGTATTCGAATGAATGACACCATCACAGGTATCTCTGGCGTGGAGGTGGGTCATTGGTCCGACGCCGAGGCCGGGACCGGATGCACAGTCATATCGCTTCCCGAGCCGAATGTCACGACCGTCGAAGTCCGTGGTGGGGCCCCGGGATCGCGTGAGACGGCGCTCCTTGCGCCCGGGATGCGAGTAGAGCAATGCCAGGCCATCCTCTTCACCGGTGGAAGCGCCTTCGGCCTCGCCGCAGCCGACGGGGTGGTCCAGGGCCTGGTCGAGGACGGCCGGGGCCACGACACGGGCTTGGTGAGAGTGCCCATCGTCCCCGCCGCTGTGATCTTCGACCTCGGGCCCGACGGCACCTCCCGGCGTCCCGGCCCGGCTGAGGGCAAAGCCGCCTACGAGGCGAGATCTTCCCGACGGGTCGAGGAAGGTCTGGTTGGCGCCGGCACCGGCGCCACCGTGGCCAAGTGGCGCGGTTTCGAGTTCATGCAGCCGGGTGGTCTTGGCAGCGCAATCAGAGAAGCTGGAGAAGCCCGGGTTGGCGCACTGGTCGTTCTCAACGCTGTCGGAGACGTCTTCGGGCTCGATGGACGGTCCTTGACCGGTGGCAACCACGAACCGGGCCCACCCGCGCTCTTTCCTCCCACGGAGGCCAACACAACGCTGATTGCGCTCATCACAGACGCCAAGCTGACCCGAACCGAGCTCATCCGGCTCGCCGTCCGCTCCCACGATGCCCTCGCCGCGTGTGTTCGGCCCGCTCACACGGGGTTCGACGGCGACATCGCCTTTGCCGTCTCCTGTGGGCAGATAGAAGCGGATGTTGCGGCCGCGGCCGAGGCAGCTTTCGGAGCCACCGCTGCTGCCATCGAAAGCGCGATCAGCGCTTCGAAATCGTGAGAATTACCCTGTGGTGATCGAATTCTCCTGTCCTGAACCAGATCACACGCGTGCGCTCGCCTCCCGGCTCGCCTCTCTCGTGAGGCCCGGCGACATAATCGTGCTCGCCGGTGCCCTTGGATCGGGCAAGACCCTGTTCACCGGGGGCCTGGCGGCAGGTCTTGGCGTCGACGAGGCCGTGGTCAGCCCCTCTTTCATACTGGTACGCCAGTACACCTCTGGATTCCTTCCACTGGTCCATGCCGACGTCTATCGCCTCTCGAGCATCAACGAGTTCGAAGACCTCGACGTGTTCGAGCAGGCTCGCGACGGCGTCCTTGTCATCGAATGGGGTCATGCGGTCGAATCCGCTCTTCCTCACGATCACCTGCGCATCGACTTCGAAGTCGGCGATGACGGTGCGAGGCTCATCACGATCGATCCATTTGGATCCTGGGTCGAACGCGACTGGGATTCGATCAGATGAAGTATCTGGCAATCGAGACCTCGACGCCGGGAGCGTCCGTGGCCGTAGTCGAGGACGCTTCCACGCTCGCTGCGGCCTCTCGCTACGACCGAGTGGGACACGCGACATTCCTGGTGCCTGCGATCGACTTCTGCTTCGATCAGGTGGGCTGGTCACCTTCGGAGATCGACGCGATCATCGTTGACGTCGGTCCCGGCCTGTACACAGGGATCCGGGTGGGCTTGGCCACCGCACAGGGTCTCGCCGCGGCATTCGGGATCCCGATCGTGCCGGCATTGTCCGTGGACGCCATAGCCCTCGAGGCCCGGACGGGGCACCGCCTGATCTGGTCGATAGTCGACGTTCGCCGCGGCGAAGTGGCCGTGGCGCGCTATCGCCCGGTCCCTGGCGGCGTCGTCAAGGAAGGCTCAGTCGATCTGGTCACCCCCGAAGTTCTCAAGGCCCAGCTGATCGAGAGTCGTGAGGAGAGCCTGGTTGTCGGTGATGTCAGCTCGATGCCGGAAGGCTTCATCTCCGAAGTCCACCGCGCCAAGGTAGGCAGGCCTCGCTATCCATACGCCGTGGCGTTGGCCGAGGTAGGGAGGGGCCGGTTCGAGAAAGGGATCTATCCCGATCCAGACGAGATACGACCGATGTACCTCCGGGACGCGGACGTGACGATCAATTGGGAAAAGGTGCGTCAGGAGGGCCCGTGGGGAGCGCAATGACCGTGGAGCTTCGCAAGCTCAGCGCTGCCGACATCGAATCTCTGGTTGCGATGGAATCGGCGAATCAAGCGCGACCTTGGACTCGCGGCATGTTCGACGACGAATTGTCAGGCGAGAACAGGGTGTACCTGGGGGCATTCGGGGGTAACTCTCTCCTGGCTTTCGCAGGAATGCTCTTGAACGGGGAAGAGGCACATGTGACCAATCTGCTCGTTGCTCCGGACCAGAGACGCCGTGGCCTGGCTCGCAGGCTCCTGGTGGGGCTGATCGACGAGGCCCTCAGCGGAGGGGCCAAGCATCTGACGCTCGAGGTGCGATCCCGCAACGAGGCTGGAATCAGCCTGTATCGGCGATTCGGACTGGCCCCCGTGGGAGTGCGCAAGGGCTACTACGGCGATGACGACGCTCTGGTTCTGTGGGCGTACGACATCGACTCTCCTGAGTACGCGAAACGGCTCGAGGGATTGCGTTGAACCCGCTGATACTCGCCTTCGAGACGAGTTGCGACGAGACCGCCGTTGCCGTCGTCAGGGGCACCGAGGCACTCTCCAACATCATCTCGTCGCAGGTCGATCTGCATGAGCGCTTCGGCGGCGTGGTCCCCGAGGTGGCGGCCAGAGCCCACGTCGAGTCGATCCGCTCACTCGCCCATCACGCATTGAATGAAGCGAAGGTCCACCCCGACGAACTCGACGGAGTTGCCGCCACAGCCGGCCCCGGCCTCGTCGGCGCGCTGCTCGTGGGGCACAGCTTTGCGAAGGCGACGGCTTGGGCCCGACAGCTGCCGTTCGTCGGGATCGACCACATGGAGGGCCACCTCATGGCCCCCCGCCTTCAGTTCGAGGACTTTCAGCCTCCGGCCGTTGTGCTTCTCGCGTCGGGAGGCCACTCGCAGATCGTTCACGTCACGGACTGGGGCCAGTATGAGACGCTCGGCACCACGATCGACGATGCTGCAGGAGAGGCTTTCGACAAGCTGGCCAGGGTGATGGGTCTCGGTTTCCCCGGTGGGCCTGCAATCGACCTGAAGGCACGGGACGGTGATCCCAAGGCGGTGGACTTCCCGAGGGCCGTGCCTGATCGCCCATATCACTTCTCGTTCAGCGGTCTCAAGACCTCCGTTGTCACATATCTCGACAAAGCCGTCGCGTCTGGCGAGCTTCCGCCGATCGAAGATGTAGCTGCATCGATCCAGGAAGCCATCGTCGACGTGTTGGTCGACAAGACCTTCAAAGCCGTAGATGACACCGGAGCAACGACCGTTGGGGGTGGCGGAGGCGTCCTCGCCAACACGAGGCTGCGTGAGAGATTCGCTGAGGAAGCCGACAAGCGCGGCGTGAGATTGTGCTTGCCATCGCCCGTTCTCTGCACTGATAATGCCGCAATGATTGGAGTGGCGGGAGGCTTCTGGTTGTCGCGCGGCCGGATCACCGACTGGGCCGAGAACGTCGACCCGGGAAGGGTGCTGGGGAGTTCCATTGGCTGACGGCGGAGCGAAGCGTCGGGTTGCATTCGTGACGGCGCGGTTTCCCCCGATGCGGACCTCAGGTACGTATCGAGTCGAGGCCGTCATGAGATTCCTGCCCGCGCACGGATATGACATCGAAGTCGTCACACTCCCGACCGAGTGGATGGACTACCAGTCCCGGGAGGGATTCCCCGGAGGCGAAGTCAATGCCCACCAACCTGAAAGCCCCACCGATCCGATCATCCGCTATGTGTCGACGGTTCGCTACCTGAACTGGCTGCAAAGAGCGATTCTGGTCCCGGACCTCCTCACGATCTGGGCCAGGTCGGCGGCGAGACAAATGAGCAGCCGCCTGAAAGACATCGACGTCGTCTACGCGACATCGCCGCCCTACAGCGGGATGGTCGCGGCGCAGCGCCTGGCCGATGCGCTCGGCGTGCCATGTGTTCAAGAGCTCAGAGACCCGCCGAGCTTCCATCGCTCCATCAGGCGCCGTTCGAGCTTCTTCGGGAGGCGGATGGTCCGCTTCGAGCGCAAGTACCTGAGCAGAGCGGATCACGTGATCACCGTCACACCTCGCACGAGATCGAGGCTTCTCGAGCTGCACCCCCGTCTCGATCCCAAGCGAATGCATGTCGTCACGAACGGGTATCCCGACATCGAGGTCGACCCCTCTCGCTCCGGGCGGGACCCATCGCGTTTCACCGTCACCTATGTCGGGACGTTTCAGGGGAGTGTCAAGGCGCGAGAAGAGAGCGTGTTCACTCCCGCCGTGCTCATGGAGGGCATATCCGAGCTTCCCCCGGACCAGGTGAGCCTGCGGATAGTCGGCAGTGTGTCCGGTCAGCAGAAGAAGAACATCGGCAAGCTCGACCCGAACGGCGTGGTCGAGTTTCTCGGGCTCGTCGACCGTGAGATAGCCCTGGCTGAAGTCGCAGCGGCCGATGTCGCGGTCATCCTTGCCGATGACGACGACTGGTGGATCGGGCGAAAAGCGTTCGAATACCTGCGCTATGCCCATACGATCCTGGCCGTGGTCCCGCCCGGCGACACGACGGATCTGCTCCGGAGCCACAAGCGGGTAGACGTCGTGTCACCCTATGAGCTCGAGGGAATTGGGCCCGCCCTTGCTGCTCGGTTCGAGCAATGGAGGCGAGGGGATTGGGAGAGGGGGCCCGTGCCAGAGGGGATCCAGACGGACGAGTCTTGTGTCGCTGGAATCGCTGAGGTGCTCGAACTGGCCCTACAGGATGCCGATACGGGAGCTGGGTGAGTCCCTTTTTTGCCGTTCACGCTGGGATTAGCACTCGCCAGGCCCGAGTGCTAATGTTCGCTTAGCACTCGCTCTTTGCGAGTGCTAACGGGTTTTCGCCCTGCTTGTAGCTCACACGACGCTAGCTGCCAGGGCGCCCTACGAGGAAAGCAGCGATGCTCAAGGAGGAGCAACGAATGAAGCTTCAGCCACTTGGTGACCGGGTGGTCGTCAAGGCCAACTCCGACGCAGAGACTACAACTGCGTCCGGCCTGGTCATCCCCGACACCGCCAAGGAGAAGCCACAGACCGGCGAAGTCGTAGCCGTGGGCCCCGGTGCCCGTGATGACGACGGAGACCGGATCGCGATGGAAGTCTCGGTGGGGGACAAGGTCCTCTACTCCAAGTTCGCCGGCACGGAGGTCAAGTTGGACAGCGACGAGTATCTCGTCCTTTCCGAGCGCGACATCCTTGCCATCGTCAATTGAGGAGCTGAGAAATGCCAGCTAAAGAACTTCGATTCAACGAAGAGGCCCGCAAGGGTTTGCAGGCGGGTGTTGACAAGCTCGCTGACACCGTGAAGGTCACTCTTGGTCCGAAGGGCCGCAATGTCGTTCTCGAGAAGAAGTGGGGCTCGCCCACGATCACGAACGATGGTGTGACGATCGCCAAGGAGATCGAGCTCGAGGATGCCTACGAGAACATGGGCGCCAAGCTCGCCTACGAGGTAGCCAACAAGACCGACAACGTCGCCGGTGATGGAACGACAACCGCCACGGTTCTCGCCCAGACCATGGTGCGGGAAGGTCTGAAGCAGGTCGCAGCCGGCGCCAACCCGATGGAGCTCAAGCGAGGCATCGAGGGCGCCGTGGAGGCCGCCGTCAAGGCGATCAGCGACATGGCCCGTGACATCGAGACCACCGACGAGATCGCACACGTCGCCTCCATTTCGGCGAACAACGACGAGTCGATCGGCCGTGTCATCGCCGATGCGATGGACAAGGTCGGCAAGGACGGCGTCATCACCGTCGAAGAAGGGCACACATTCGGCCTCGAGCTCGAGTTCACCGAGGGCATGCAGTTCGACAAGGGCTACACCTCGGCCTACTTCATCACCGACCCCGACCGTCAGGAAGCAGTCCTCGAGGACCCGTACATCCTGATCGCGAACCAGAAGATCAGCTCGGTCAACGATCTGGTCCCGGTTCTGGAGAAGGTCATGTCGTCCGGCAAGGGCGTGCTTGTGATCGCCGAGGACGTCGAGGGGGAGGCTCTCGCCACTCTCGTCGTCAACAAGATCCGTGGCACGTTCTCCTCGGTCGCCGTCAAGGCCCCCGGGTTCGGCGAGCGCCGGAAGGCAATGCTGCAAGACATCGCGATCCTCACCGGCGGCACCGTGATCTCCGAGGAGGTGGGTCTCAAGCTCGAGAACGTCACCCTCGACATGCTCGGTCGTGCCCGCAAGGTCGTCATCACCAAAGACGACACCACCATCGTCGACGGTGGCGGCTCTGAGTCCGACGTCAAGGCTCGCATCAAGCAGATCGAGCGTGAGATCGAGGCCACCGACTCCGACTGGGACCGTGAGAAGCTCAACGAGCGTCTCGCCAAGCTCTCGGGTGGCGTCGTGGTGATCAAGGTCGGCGCAGCCACCGAGGTCGAGTTGAAGGAGAAGAAGCACCGCATCGAGGACGCCGTCTCCGCCGCACGTGCTGCGGTTGAGGAGGGTGTTGTCCCCGGTGGTGGAGTTGCTCTCCTCCGGGCCCAGGACGCTGTCGACAAGGTCCGTGGTGGCACTGTCGATGAGAAGACGGGTCGCAAGATCGTGCGTCGTGCCATGGAGGAGCCGCTCCGCCAGATCGCGGTCAACGCCGGCTTCGAAGGCGGTGTCGTGGTCGAGACCGTGCGCAACGGAGAAGGCCCATTTGGCTTCAATGCCGCAACCGGCCAGTACGAGGACCTGATTGCCGCCGGAATCCCAGACCCGGCCAAGGTCACCAGGTCGACACTTCAGAACGCCGCGTCCATCGCTGCGTTGCTGCTTACAACCGAGGCCCTCGTCGTCGAGCAGAAAGAGGATCATCCTCCGATGCCCGCCGGCGGTGGTGACCACGGAATGGACTTCTAACCCAAGTCACACACAGCAAGTCGAGAAGGCCGCCCGCTCGGGCGGCCTTCTCGTTTTGGGCTTTCCTTTGGTATGGCGTCTCATATTTGATAGCTAGCAGGGACAGAAAGGGCTTTGCGGATCGTGTTGACGACATAGCTCGGGCGCTGGGTGATGTCCTCCCACGTGAAACGTAGGACCCTCCACCCTGCGAGTTGCGCCAGATTGTCCCGATGTCTGTCGGCCTGGAAGGCTTCGGGAGTTCCGTGCCAACGCCGGCTGTCGCCTTCGATCAACAAAGCGTGCTCCGGGTACGCGAGGTCGACCCGACCGTTGACCGGCTTGAGCCACGCTGGCCGATACTGTGGCGTGGGTCGAGGCAAGCTCGACCTATCGATCAGCGCGTACAGCCGCGTTTCGAGAGTGCTGTCCGATACCACGAAACCACCTAGCCGAGGTTTCAGAACGCTGCGCAGAAGCGTGACCCCCGGCTTCCCCTTCCGGGCGAGCGACTCAAGTCTCGAAGAGACCTCGACGTAGCTAGTCAGGTCGACGCGAACAGCATGATCGAGCACCGCGGCGAGTCTCTTCCTCTTGATCACGCTTGCAAGGTCGACGATCGTCCGCGGAGGGTCTGTAGACGGTATCCCATCGATCCGAGTCACCTCCTCCTCGGCGAGGTCGGTCGACTGGTGAACGACTACCGAGTCAAACTTGTTGCTCTTTCGTGTCGGGACCGTCACCGCGATCAATGGACTCACAACGTCCAGACCGTGGAGCCGGGCTGCGGATTGGTGCGAAGCCACCGCATCTAGAGCGTGCGTTGCCGCCAGGAGTGTGGCTTTCTCAGAATCCAAGACTCCTGGTTGTGCATACAGCCCCTTGCCAATCCGAACCAGGTGACCAACCTGAATCCGGCGCGCAAGAGTCGCCGGGCTCATTCCGAGGGCGAGAGCCTCCGACCTGGTGATGACCCCGCCATTTGCCGCCATGAATTCCACGACCTTCGATTCGCCGTTTGCCATTCACCGACCATGTCAGATATGGGGTGCGAGGTGAAGAAGGTCGTTTCTTGTGCCGCTACGTCTCATATTTGAGACGTAGAACCTAAGGAAGCGGCTCTTCGTCGTCCTTGATCCGACGTACGCCAAAGAAGGCGATCATGGCCCCGAGGAACAAGGCGCCGAGGATGTCGGAGCTGATGCTCTCCACGCTGTTGAGAAGGCGGACGCCCATGTCGGTCAGCGGGTTTACGCCCAGTCCGGAGCCGAAACCACCGAAGTCGTCTCCAGACGCCAGGTCGACTGCGATGCCGTTGTCAGATGCAAAGTCGAGCTCCTCCTCGGTCAATGGCGGGGTTGTCGTGGCCGGCTCTTCGCCTTCGCCTGATGGTCCTTCCGAACCGTCGTCTCCACCGCCCGCGCCTCCTGAGCCCTGATCGTCTTCCGGCGTCGTGGTCGTCGTCGTCGCACTGGCGCCACCAGCGGTGGTGGTCGTCGACGATTGAGCCGGGCTTGTTGTAGTCGTAGTCGTCAGCAGAGGCGGGAGGGTCGTGGATGGAATCGTGACAATGGGCTCAGAGGTGGTCGTGGTAGACGACACAGTGGTGGAGGTGGTGGTTGAGCTCGTCGTGGTGCTCGAAGTGGTGGTCGGGTAGCTCGCCGTGATCTCGACGTTGTCGATGTAGGCACTGGAGAGCAGACCGACGGTGCTGTGGAACATGACTGTTGTCGTCGCACTTGCTGCATTCGAGATGTCCAGTGTCACCGTCTGGTACGAGGAGGAGTTGCTCAATGACTGGCTATTTGTCCACGACCCGGCAGAGGTCCCCGCGCGCACTTCGAGGGTTCCGACCCCGCTTTTCTGATAGCGAAATGAGAGAGTGAGCGAGTCGGCATTCGTGAAGTCCGCCGACCTTTGAATTCCCACGGCCAGGCTCAAGATCGGGCCGAATTGGACACAGCTGCTTCCATCGCAGCCCGAGCTCACGGCCCTGACGGAGCCAGACGAAGGCGAGCCGCCGTCGTTCACTTCAACCCAGCTGCCGGTCCATCCCGTGCCTCCGCTGTATGAGGCGGAGGCAAAAGTATCCTCCGCTTCGGAGACCCCGGCCAACACCGCCGGGATGGTCAGAGCGATAGCAACCAGCGTGGCAAGGGCAGTCGCCAGAGCTCTTCGTGTCCTCATGAGGCCACTTCTACCTCGACGCGCTCAGGCTGCTCGACCTGCTCCAATGCCGGCAAGGTCAGGGTGAACCTCGTTCGATTCCCCTCCCGGGAATAGGAGACGTCTCCGCCCATTCCCTGCGCCAGGCGACGGGCCACCGAGAGCCCGAGACCTACGCTGCCGGCGGTCAGGGCGCCACTCCCACCATGGGCGAAGTCCCGAAAGAGAAGTGTCTCGTCCACCGGTTCTGCGCCGTTGTCCTCGACGACGATCTCGACCATTCCTGAAGTGGTTGCGTTGGCGCCGACGGACACTTCGGGACCACCGTGCTTGTGGGCGTTGGACAGGAGGTTCCTGAGCACGTGCACCACCCGGTCCATGTCGCCTATAGCCCGCACCGAGTCGTCAAGAGACGCAGATACCCTTGCTCCCGACTTTCTGGTCGGGGCCACGGCCTTCTCGACGGCATTGGCCACGATGAAAGGCTCGTTCTTGAACTCCACGGCGTCGGCGTCGAGTCGTGACGTGGCCAGGAGGTCGGCGACCATCCGGTCGAGGTCACCGGCTTCGCGCCGGATCAGCCCGATGAACTCCTGGAGGGTCTCGGGGTCGACCCCACCCCCATCGGCAAGGAGGTCGGCCATCCCATAGATCCCGGTGACCGGCGTGCGTAGCTGGTGGGAGACTCCCGCAAGGAGCTCGTCTTTCGAAGCACTCAGCTTCCTCTCGTATTCGAGCTTTGCCTCGAACTCGAGGCGCCTCTCCCGCACCTGGGCGCGAACGATGCGTCTGTAGATGATGATGGCGACTGCGGGCAGCAGGAGGATGGCAAGGAATCGTGTGCCCGCAGCCACCCAGCCGGCCAGGGTCTCCGTTTCGTTGATGGCGGACATCGCCTCCGTCTGAAGGTTTCGCAATTCCGTGCGGGCAGTCTGGAACGCCGGCTCGAAGTCGGTCTCCAGAGCGTCGAATGCTGCCTGGTACTCGCCATCCGACGCCAGCTCCATGGCTTGGGACGAGCTGGATGACATCGCTGCCACGACGTCGTCGAGCGCCGGGCTCTGCTCGACGAGGTGGGGATCGGTCCGGTCATACACATCGTTGAAGGTGTCGAGAGCCCGGGTTGCCTCTTCGATCGCCACGTCGCGAGCTTCGGTGCTCGCCGTCCCCAAGGCAGCGTCGCGGGCGAACAACGCCGCTTGATTGTTGGCGGCGCGCAGGACTGCGGATGATCCGAGGAGGGAGTTTGCGGAGTGGAGTGATCGGGCGTTTTCCGTGACCTGACCTGTCGAGTAGGAGTTGGCAAAGAGCACGGCAAGAGCGAGAACGACCATGCTGGCGATCGCTCCCACGCTCAGAGCAGTGAATCTGCCCGCAACCTTCCTTTCACCCACCCTGTCGGTATCGGCATCTTGGGCGAAAAACTCAAGTAGCTGGGCCTAACCGGACTCAGCCGGGATAGCGGGAAGGACCGAGCGTGCTCAGGTGCTGCATCAGCCTCTCGGTGTCTGCCGGAGACCAGTCCTCTGGCTGTGTGACTGCTATCCATGCGTCGGCATTCGCCTGCTTCGTATAGAGATGTCCAAACCCCTCGGGGACCGAGCCGGCAGAGGCGAGGTCAGTCAGAACCTGCCACATAGTCACGAAGGGGATCCAGATGAATCCCTCGTTGATCTCAACGCCTCGCTGGCCCTCACGGAGCCAATCGGGTTGATCCAACAGAAGGTCGGGATCGAAGAAGACGATCGGGTCGGAGGCATTCTGGAGGTAGAGGATTCGCGTGCCGCCCCACTCGCCAGAAGACAATGAGGCGACACTGTGCTCATTCGTGAATCTGACCGTTCGCCCCTGCTCATAGGTCGGTAAGGCAGGGGTGCTTCCGGGGTCCCGTTCTTCGATGAGTTGTGACCAGAGCTCACTGACAAATGGGGGTCCAACGAGCAGGGCGCCGTCGATCGGCGAATTGATTATCTCGATCGAAGTGAGGATCGACTCGACACCGAACGCGCCCAGCGAGAGACCGTAGAGATAGAACTCAGGTCGATCGTCCTCCGGGAGCGCCGACCAATACCCGTGGATTGTGTCGAATACGACCTGGGAGGTCTCCTTGACCTCGTCCTCATCGCCCAAGAGCGAGAGAACACTCGAGAGATAGGAGTACTGAACGCCGGCCACGGCGACGTCCCCCTTGGTCACGAAGTCGAGCGAATCCATGGCATTGGTCTCGAGCTTCCCTGTGCCCGTGGTCGTGGCGACAACCAACACCTCGCGCTCGAAGGCATTGGTGCGGATCAGCTCATTCAGAACCAACATGGCGCGTTCTTCCACTGTCGGAGCCGACCTCAAGCCCGCATAGACCCGTATCGGCTCGAGTGCACCACCGCCGTGAAAGAGGTTGAGGTCGCCGACTGTGGGTCCGGTGGACACGAATGTCCTGCCCTGGCGCCCCAGAGTTGACCATTCGACCAGAGACCCGGGGCTTCCCGACCTGTTCGGCGAATCCGGCCGGGTGATCCCCTCGTCGGTCGAAGCGTCAAGAGGCGCCATGACCTGGTTGGCGAGAGCGAAGAACCCGTCTACGAGGACGCCACTCCACAAGCCCCAGAGCAGTGCGGTGAAAGCGACGCCCCCGATCAATAGGGCGAGTCGGCGCGGGAGGTGCCGGTCCAACCATCGCACGATGATGTTGAAGAGCTTCCGGAGAGACCGGGCCAGGACAAAGATCAGCGCGGCAAACAGGAGGCTCACAGGGACGATCAGCAGCCAGACGACCGGCGACACAGGTTCCATCCCGAACGTTTGGCGCACCGTGTTCTGCCACCCGACGTGCCTCCATAGATTCGACCCGAGGAAGTAGGCAAGCACCACGAACGCAAGCCAGGCAGTGGCTCGCCAGAAACGTCCCGACGGCGCCGGCATCTCCAGAAAGTGCCAGGCCCATTGCCATGTCGCGCCGAAGGCGTAGCCGATCGCAAACGTGATGCCCAGGACCGCTCCCTGCGTCACGCCGCTCTTGGGCAGCATCGACGGCAAGAGGGTCAGGAGAGCGAGAATCAGGCCGGTTAGGACCCCGGGCTTGGACACAGGGGGCGCAAGCAGGCGGGGGAGGGGCTTGGGTTTGAAGTCAGAACGGTCGAATTGCTCGAGTAGCTCGATCATCTCTGGCCCCGAGGATATTTGGGAGCGCCCGCCCTCGCTCCGGTCATGGAGCTGGGAGCAAGACGCGGCCTAGATCCCCGCCTCGCTCGCCAGCTTGTCGAGACGGGGTATCACGACATCGCTGCCCAGCGGCGGAAGGCTGAATATCGCTCGATCGACGCCTGCCTTCTTCAAGTCGTCGACCCGATCGATTTTCACGCCGAAGGCGGTAACGCTGAACGAGTCGGGGTCACGCCCTGCTTGCTCGATCGCACCGCGCACCTCACCGACCTTCGCCTCGATGTCGTGACGGGTGCCCAGCGGGATCCATCCGTCGCAGAACTCGACGATGTCGGCCAGTGTTCTCGGCCCGACATCGGCTCCCATCAGTATCGGGGGGTGAGGGTCTCGAGCCGGCTTGGGCCATGCCCAGGAAGGCTGTAGGGAAAGCATGTCGCCGTTGAAACTCGCCTCGTCTTCGGTCCACAGCGATTTCATCATGAGCACCTTCTCACGGAGCAGGGCTCGGCGCTCCCCGTACTCGACACCATGGCTCGCCATCTCTTCCTTGTTCCACCCGTACCCCACACCGAAGAGCACCCTTCCTCCCGAGAGGTGATCGAGTGATGCGACCTCCTTCGCTGTCCAGATGGGATCGCGTTGGGCAAGGAGGGTTATCCCTGTTCCCAGGAGCAAACGATCTGTGACCGCTGCTGCATAAGACAACGAGACGAACTGGTCGTGGCTGTGCCAGTACTGCTCCGGCAACGGAGGGGCCCCTTCTACGCCGCCCCACGGGGTCTCGCGCGATGACGGGATGTGCGAGTGCTCCGGGATCCAGAGTGAGTCAAAACCCCTCTTCTCCACTTCTACGGCCAACTCGTCCGGCCGAATTGCGGTATCGGCCGGGAAGATCAAGACTCCAAACTCCATCGGGCAAACCTATCGCATGAATTTGAAAGAACACATTCGAGATCGAATCCGTGCCGAAGGGCCCCTCCCGTTCGAGGAGTTCATGGCGATCTCCCTGTACCACCCCCAGGGATTCTTCGGTGGCGATGTCCTCCGCTCCGACAAGGGCGGCGACTTCCTCACGTCGCCAGAAGTCAGCAGCCTGTTCGGGGAGACCCTGGCGTCTCATGTCGAAGCCGAAAGAGGGCGTATCGGCGAGCCTTTCAACGTCGTTGAGGTTGGCGCCGGGTCGGGGTCTCTGCTCGAGTCGCTTCTCGCAGCGATCGACGTTCCCGTTCAAGCGATCGAAGCCTCGCCGGCGGCGCGGAGCTCCCTCGAGCAGAAGCTCGGGGCCGACAGGGTGTTCGCGAACCTCGAGGAGCTCAGTAGGCCGCTGCGCGGCGTGGTTCTCGCCAACGAGTTGCTCGACAACCTGCCGATGGCGGTGGCCCAGCGAATCGGCGGGGAGTGGCGGGAGCGCTGGGTCGGCCTTGACGGCGACGATCTCACCTTCGTCGACGCGGCCGCTCGTCCGGAAGTGTCGGATTGGCTCGATCGATTCGCCGGCCCTGTCGAGGAAGGGGGGTGGGTCGAGGCGCAGATGGCGGCCGGGGAATGGCTCTCCTCCGTCATTGGCATCCTTAGTGCCGGGTCGATCGTGGTCATCGACTACGGCGACACCGCGGAGGGTCTCGCACCACGCAGGCAAGACGGAACACTGCGAACGTATCGGGCACATCATCTCGGCCCACATCCCCTCGACGAGCCCGGTGAGACAGACATCACGGCTGACGTCAATTTCACCGCCCTTGTAGCCGTCTCAGAGCGTGAGGGCGCGGTGGCGAAGCTACATAGACAGGACGACTTTCTCAGCGAGCTGGGCTTGCGAGAGCGGCTCTCTTCACTCCGCCGAGAGGAGCTCGAGGCTGCGCGGTCGGGCGACACGATGGAGCAAATGCGAGTGCGGTCGATGCGGACGGAGGCGGAGACTCTGCTTCACCCGAGAGGGCTCGGGGACTTCCGTGTGCTCGTCGTAGAGGTTTGAGGCACAAGACATACGGGAACCGTGAGCATGTGCACCAACGTCCAAATGAAGATATGAGCTCGACATCACGATCTGGATGGATCATCTTCGGGATAGTCGCCGTGATCCTCGCCAGCTGTGGCGAGCCGAGCGGTTCCGACACAACAGCCTTCGAATCGACTACAACAACCACGGAGACGACAACGACCTCGAACGCGGGGACAATGCCGACAGTGCCCACATCGAACCCCAACACCGCCCCCGACTCGGTTGTCGACAAGGCCATCGAAGATCTCGCGACGAAGCTCGGCACCTCGCCCGATGCCATAACCGTGGTGCTGGCTGAGGAAAAGACCTGGAACGATGGGAGTATCGGCTGCCCTGAGCCCGGAATGTCTTACACACAGGCCCTCGTCGACGGCTCCCGGGTGATGCTCGAAGCCGACGGGCGGCTCTACGACTATCACGCCGGCTCGGACGGCGAGCCATTCCTCTGCGAATCGGAGCAGAAAGACGGCGGTTACGACTTCGTCCCACCTCCCGGGTTCGACGAGTAGCCAATGAAGAAGGGGCGTCCCGGCCGGGACGCCCCTTCGCTAGTAGTTCGTCTGTTGATTATCTGTTGTCGATCTCGACCAGCGTCAGGCCCAGCAGGCCGGCGTCTCCGGTGTGGGAGACCGCTCCGAGATGCCACTCACCAGTGGTGGCTCCAGACCAGCTGAACGCGACGGTTCCCGTCCCTCCCAGCGTGGCTGACGTCGGTGCGCTGTCGATCACGATGCTTCCACCGGGTGTCGCCGAGATGTCCCACTCATAGAGGGTGTAATCGGCGTCAGGCCCGACGGTTTGCCAACCGTGGACAAAGAGCGTCCATGTCCCGTCTGCCGGGAGCAAGACCTCAACCACCTCGTTCGTCCCGCCATTGGTGCTGCTCGCGACGAACGCACCTGTCGGGTCGAACAGGAAGATGTCGAGGTCGATGTTTGGATCAGACACTCCATCCTCAGGTATCGCCAGGCGTAGGAACGCCGCGCCACTGAGGTCGAACGTGTGCGCGTTCGAGAACCCGTCAGCGGGGTCGAAGATCTGATCCGGGTCCTGCACGACGTTGTCGTTGATCACCGTCGCCGCCTCCAGGCCATGCCCTGCTGCGGTGTAGTCACCGGTGTAGCCGAATGACACGTCGAACGACGTCGATCCGCTCTCACCGCTAGCGGTGATGCTGTCGACTGAGTCGAACAGCGCCGCATTCACAGCGATCGGGCTGTACACCGAGTAGCGACCGGAACGGTCGACCCAGTCGAGTGAGCCGAAGCGCCACTCGCCGATGGGTGCCGACACATTCGTGATCGTCACCTCGTAGGTGGCCGTCTCACCGCTCCGAATCCGGAACCGTGACGGGTTGACCGTCACTTCGTAACCGGCTGGTGCATCGACGTGAGCCGTGTAGGTCACGTAGCCACCATGCTGCGCCACGCTGGTGACGGTCCTGGTGATCGTCTGGGATCCAGCCAGTTCCGCGACAGCGATCGATGCGAGGTTGAGGTCGCTGGCGTCAGTGGGAATACCCAGGCTGTCCAGCGTCGCACATGTCGCATCCGGATCGGCGAATGCCTCCGGAGCTGCATCACACAGGAATCCGAGGTACTCGTTGAATCCGGCGTCATAGACCAGACCGGGCTGGAACGACGAACCCCCGAGGCGCGGGCTACCCGGGACGATGTGCCCGGCGCCCATGTCGAATGGGTCGGCCGCTGTCGATCCGTTTTCCTTGGTCACGTCCTGGCGGGCGGTCGTCATGATCGCCGACTTCGCCGCGGCGGGACTCCAGTCCGGGTGCGCCTGCTTGAGCAGAGCGAACAACCCGGCGACGTGCGGGCTCGACATCGAGGTTCCGCTGATCGACTGGAACAACTCACCAGGAACCGAACCGGGGTCCGGGAACGGTGAGTGGCCGGCCAGTACGTTCACGCCAGGAGCGGTCACGTCGGGCTTGATGATGTCGGCTGCGACGCCGTTGGGACCCCTCGAGGAGAAGTCCGCCATCACGGAGCCCTGCGTCGGGACTGCCTCGCCACCGTTGATCTGCGCTGTAGCGCTCGATCCCGCTGTGTCGATGTAGTCCTTGATCACGAGACCGTCGGTGTTGTTGATGTGCACCGAAGGAACCCAGTGGTTGTCGGTGACTTCGCTCTGCGTGTCACTGGCGTTGTACAGGATCATGCCTGCACCACCGGCCAGATCCACTGCCTGGCTCTTCGCCACCCTGGCGATAGCGCCACGAAGACAGAGAACGATCTTGCCCGAGACCACGCTTGGGTCAAGCGCGCCCGGGTTGCACAGCTCGTCTCCTGCATCGGCCGCATCCACCAATGGCAATTCATCGGTGCCTGCCGTGATCGAAGCTCCGAAGAACTCCCAGCCATCGCTTGACGATGCGGAGCCCTCGAATGTCCGGTCATGGGTGCTTGCACCAACACTGGTCAGCCATGGCACGGAGGCGGGTCCACCGATGGTGTCCGCGCCGGGTCCGCTGTTGCCTGCAGATGTGGCGACAAAGACGCCGGCATCTGCGGCAAACAGATAAGCGATGTCGTCCGGGCCGAGCAGGCTCGGGCCACCACCAACCGAGTAGTTGATGACGTCGACGCCGTCGGCGACCGCTTGATCGATCGCTGCAGCCAGGTCGGATCCGAACCCACCGAGCTCACCGAGACCCTTGTAGGCAACGATGTGTGCTCGTGGAGCGATTCCGCTCACGACGCCGCGCTCGATGCCGAAGATCTCGGCAAGGACTCCGGAGTTGCCCCCGGCCGTTGCGGCAGTGTGAGTGCCGTGGCCGTTGTCGTCGCGAGCCGAGTCGAACTCATGGTCTTCAGCGCCAATGAGGGCACGGTATGTGTCCAGCATCTGACGGGCGCCAATCAGCTTGTTGTTGCAGCGGAACTGATCGTCATTTGGATTGTGCGGCTTGTTTCCGAAGTCGCATGCACGTCGCTCGTCCGACGACAAGGTGATAGGTGGCGCCGGGTAGCTGCCATCGTCGGCGAAGCTGGGGTGCTCCGGCCAGATACCGGTGTCGATGACGCCGATCACGACGCCTTCGCCGGTGTAACCGGTGGCCCAGGCCCCTCGACGGTCGGTGAGCCCGAGGAAGTCTGGGGTGTTCTCCGTGGTCACTTGATGCAACTCGTCGGGGATGACGGCCAGCACGTCCTTGTTGGCAGCTATCGCTACCGCTTCGTCGTAGTTGATGAGAGCCGAGAATCCATTGACTGCGTTCACGTAGTCGTGGACCTTGTCATTCGTGCTGATGCCAGCATCAGACAGGACCCTGTCGTGACTCGCCCGCAGATCGGCGGCGCGGCTTCTTGCTCTACTGGTGTTGAGGTTGTCCTTCCCCTCTGTCACCACCAGCGGATCGGCTTTGAGGACGACGATATAGCTGTCGTATTTTCCCCTCTCCACCGTTGCTGTTGTCGATACGTCGGCGAGTCGATCCGGTTGATCGGCTCCTGCCGGTATCGCCAAGGCGAGGGCCGTAGCGAGCGCTACGAGCAACGCCAGATACTTCTTCTTCATCCCATTCCTCCCGAATGATGATTCGTTATCTGGACCCCGGCCGCGGCGAATCGCAACGCCCTGAGCCCTCCACCCGGCGGAGCCTACTCCGCCACTCTCTGCGCGTGACGGGCAAAGCCGAGATTCATTGAAACCGTCGGGTGCCCGACACTCTGCGTAGCAGGCCGCCACCCGACGCGACTGAGCGCCGAGCCACTATGGTTCGACTCCGGATGTCGGTGTGGAGCCGATGATCAAGCGAATCAGAGGGAGGACAGGAGTGAAGAGACTCCTCATAACTGTCACGGCGTTTGTCACAGCATTCGCCATGACCCTTCCTGTATATGGACAGTCGGCTGAGCCGGTCCGCACGCCTCAGGGGGTAAGCGGCTTCGGCGTAGGAGGCCCGGTGGATCTCGACGCGGAGGTGCGTCTATTCGTCCAACTGGATGAGCCATCGGTAGCCGAGTTCGTAGCAGGAAGCTCATCGCGGCCTTCGGCAGCTGCGCAACGTGCGCAGGCCGATCGGGTCAAGGCGCAACAGAACCAGACGCGCAGCGCTCTCGAAGCAGCGGGAGCCGAGATCGTCGAGTCGATGGTCGTCGGTGCCAATGGTTTCCATGTTGACGCAACCATCCGGGCCATACCCGCTCTGGAAGCCATTTCCAGCGTCAAGTCAGTCGCCCGGGTGACCGTGTTCGAGCCATCCAACGGGACCAGCGTTCCCTGGATCGGTGCACCAGAAGTGTGGGCATCCGGCTACACCGGAGAAGGTGTGAGCATCGGAATAATCGACACGGGAATCGACTATTACCACGCGAACCTCGGTGGTTCGGGTGACCCGGCGGACTTCGCGGCCGACGACGGCCTCGACCTGTCGGATGGCAACTTCCCGACGGCGAAGGTGGTGGGTGGTTACGACTTCGTAGGTGACGACTACAACGCCGACCCGACGTCGGCCACCTACAACCCGATACCGGCCCCCGACCCGGATCCGCTCGATTGTCACGGGCATGGCTCCCACGTCGCCGGCTCTGCAGCAGGACTCGGTGTCGATGGGCTGATCGGCCCTGGAGTCGCACCGGACGCAGACCTCTACGCCCTGAGAGTCTTTGGCTGTGGCGGGTCGACCGACGTCGTCTCTCTCGCCCTCGAGTGGGCGATGGACCCGAATGGCGATGGATCGATGGACGATCACCTCGACGTGATCAACATGAGCCTCGGTTCACCTTTCGGCTCGCCGGACGACCCCTCGGCGATTGCCTCGGGCAACGCTGTTGCAGCAGGAGTCGTCGTCGTGGCATCAGCAGGAAATGAAGGCCCCGCTCCGTACGTGACGGGATCGCCTGCGGTCAACGCCGACGCCATCTCGGTCGCCGCGTCCGTGGACGGTGGATACGCCGCCCTCGGCATCAGCTACACGGTGGACGGTGGCGAGGAGATTCTCGTCGAGGCGGCCGAAGGCGGGTTCACACCGCCTCTGGCGGTCGTCGGCCCGGTCACCGGGACAGTGGTTGAGATCGACGACGGCACCGATGACACCAACGACGGCTGCTCACCTGCTGTGAATGCGGGAGAGCTCGCCGGCAACATCGCTCTCATCGAGCGTGGTGTTTGCGCCTTCGTGGACAAGGTGGCCAACGCCGAGGCGGCTGGCGCTATCGCCGTCATCGTCTTCAACGACGCGGCCCGTGGCGACGCCCTCGTCAACATGGGTGGCAGCGGTACCTTCACGATTCCGTCAGTCTTCGTCGGCCATACCGACGGACAGAACATGGCGGATGCGTACAACGCCGGGTCGACCGTCGTCTCGACGCTCTCGGACGAAATCGTGATTCCCAAGCCTGAGCTCGCCGACACACTGGCCGACTTCACGTCGAGAGGCCCGGGCTTCGGAAACACCTTCAAGCCTGACGTGGCTGCTCCCGGATTCGGGATCAACTCCACGAATGTGGGAACCGGTACCGCCGGGAGCCTGAGCAGCGGAACTTCGATGGCGGCGCCGCATGTCGCCGGTCTTGCTGCGCTATTGCTCGATAAGGACTCGTCCTTGTCGCCGGCAGCGGTCAAGGCCATGATCATGAACTCGACCTCACCTGCCGCTGAGGACTACCCCTTGGCACGGCAAGGAACGGGTGTCGTCAACGCTCTCGCAGCAGCCGAGCTGGGCAGTTACGCCATGCCCGGCGGCGTGAGCTTCGGGCGAGTAGATGGCAGAGTGCCGTCTTCGGTGACCAAGACAATCGAAGTCACCAACACGACGGGATCGACCCAGAGCTACTCGATCACTGTCGACCCGCTTCACGAGGTCGCCGGTGTGACGGTTTCGTCGCAGGTCGGATCGGTAACCGTTGGTGCCGGCCAGACCAGGTCGGTCAAAGTCCAGCTCAACGCCAACCCGGACGCCATGACGGCTGACGACAACTTCTTCAGCCAGACGGAGGTCGATGGGTGGTTCGTGTTCGAGAGCTCGTCCGACACCCTCCGTGTCGGATACATGGCGGCCGTTGACCCGGGCGCTGGTGTTGCCGCTACGGGCGTTCTCAACAACGTCGTGCTCAGCAACAACGCAGGCACCGATGGTGTGGCCGAAGGGTTTGGCCTCATCGGACAAGGCGATGGCACAGAGCCGTTCAGCCTGTCCAAGCTTGGTGTGCGCAGCCACGATCTCTTCGGGTTCCCGGTGATCGAGTTCGGGGTGCAGACAGGGGCCTCCTGGCCGACCTTCTCGCCGTACGAGATCGACATCTGGATCGACGACGATCCCGCCACCGACTGTGACGGGTTCGGTCACGAGACCGTGATTGTCGCTGCAGACCTCGGGTTGCTGCTGGGTGGTGATCCATCCGGGACCATCGCCACTGGCGTGTTCAACCTCTGTGACGGGTCCTTCCCCCTCGATTTCTTCGCAGGGATGGACTACAACGACAGCGTCGGAGTCCTAACGGACGATTGGAGCCTCGTGTTCCCGTACGACGGTGATGGTGTGTTCAACTACGAGGCATACAGCTTCGACTACTACACCTCCGGCCTCGACTTCCTCGGTGGAAGTGTCGACTTGGGCTCGCTGCCCTCGGTCGATGTGCCGTCGGTGCTCGTCGAGGCAGGAACGGCAGCTGGGTTAGAAGCAAATGGCGAAGGCCAGATGCTTTGGCTCTTCCCCAACAACGAGACTGGATTCCAGAGCCGGGTGCTCAGAGTCCATGAGCCTCGTTGGCTGAGGCTGCCCTGGTAGTCATGCCCCGGTAGTCAGAGACAAGCAACGATCGAAAGGAAGCCCCCGGAATTCGGGGGCTTCCTTCTTTTCCTCTTGCGATTCGTCAGGAGGTGACCGTCGGGACTCCCTGGAGTGGACGGCCGAGGTCGCATTCCTTCCAGTTTCCGCTCTCGGAGGCATGGACCCGTATGAGCCCGTCGGCACCTTCGTAGAAGATCACAAAGCCCGGAGTGATCACCTGAAGGTCATAGCCGCCGTCACTGCACCCGAGACCTCCTGTTGGCCACTCGACGGCCATGGAACCGATGTAGCCGGCATTGAGCTCTGATCCGATCACCTCTATGAGATCGTCCGGCGCGGCATCCTCATCGACGAACCACTCGGGCAGGGTGCCGAGATCGACGTTCGGGGCAGTCGGAGGAGGCTCGACACTTCCGGTACTCCCTGCGTCTTCATCAATGGTCGTCGTTGTCGTAGGTGGTGTCGACGTCGTCGCCGAGGTGTCGGCGCCGCCACAAGCTGTGAGAAGAGCGAGTACCGCCCCGATCATCACGAATCGCATGCGAACAGTGTGGCTCATGGTCTCCCTGTAGGACGATCCCGGACACCCGCCTGGTTCCCGAGCGTTCAAAATAGGGCCGTCTCGTTCCTAAAATCGACCGTATGAACAACCTGAAGACGGTTGCACTGCTTGGTTTCATGAGCGCCCTGGTGGCGGGGATCGCCTATTGGTTCGCGGGCGGCTTCGTGGTGCCAATGCTCTTCGTGCTCGGGTTCAATGTGATCGCATACTTCTTCTCGGACAAGATGGCGATCGCCGCCACGGGCGCCAAGCCGGTATCCGAGCATGAATTGCCGACCGTGTACTCCATTGTCAGCAACCTGACTGCGCGCACCGGCATGCCGATGCCGAAGATCTACATCATCAACTCTCCGCAACCCAACGCATTCGCCACCGGGCGCAACCCGAAGAATGCGGCGGTGGCTGTGACCACCGGGATACTCCAGATGCTCAACAACGACGAGTTGGAAGGTGTCCTCGCACACGAGCTGGCGCATGTCGCCAATCGCGACATTCTCATCAGCTCCATCGCTGCGATGCTCGCCGCTGCGCTCTCACTGTTCGCGAGGATCTCCCTCTTCACCGGTATGGGGGGCCGCGACCGGAACAACCCGATTGGCGCACTGATCAGCATCGCGGGGATCATCCTCGCTCCCTTTGCGGCCATCCTCATCAGGGCTGCGATCTCCCGAACCAGGGAGTTTCAAGCAGATGAATCGGGAGCCGAGATCACTGGTCGGCCCCTTGCTCTGGCGTCGGCGCTGGAGAAGATCTCGATTGGCACGGCCCGAGTGCCTATGAATGTGAACCCTGCGACCAGTCAGCTATTCATCGACAACCCGCTGAAGGCCATGCGCGGTCGTGGGATCTCGAATCTGTTCAGCACGCATCCTCCCGCAGAGGTGCGTATCGAGCGCCTCACTCAGATGGCGCAGGGGGTTCGCTGAGCCCCACCCGGTGGGTCACATCTCGTCCTGAATCGGCTTGATCAACGCGGCTGCAACCCGATGCCGCAGGGTCCTCTCTGTAGAGGCGGCAACGGAGTGGCGGACGTCTTCTCTGAAGTCGGCTTCCAACGTCTTGGCCAGGTCACGGTCGATCACTGCAAGAACTGCCTCCTCGTCCTTCTCCGCCGACCGTCGGTTGAAGTTCGCAGATCCGATCATCGACAGTGTGCCGTCGACAACCACCGCCTTCACGTGCATCATCGTCGGTTGATAGATCCACACTCGCACACCTGACCCCAACATCGGTTGGTATGTCTTCTCTGCGGCGATCTCGGCAATCCGCTTGTCGATGTGCGGTCCAGGGATCACGACATCGACCGCGACGCCACGCTCGGCCACCGCGGTGAGAAGCTCACCGAGTCCTTCGCTGGGGTTGAAGTATGGAGTCTGAATGAGAATCCGCTGTCGCGCTGCAGCGATGACCGCCTCGAGGGCGCGTTCGGCGTCGTTGTAACCGATCTGCGCCGATCCGTCGATTGCAGCCATCTCAATCGTCCCGGCCTCTGCGGGAAGGGCGACGTCGATGTCGGCTTCGTCGATCACGTGCCCGCAGTCGCGCCAGTCGGTCAGGAACGCAGCCCGAAGGCCCAGCACAGCTGGGCCCTCTACACGGAAATGGGTCTCGCGCCATTCGTTGGGGTTGCGGGCATCGCCCTCCCACTCCTCGGCGATTCCCACGCCCCCGGTGAATGCGACCTGATTGTCGACCACGAGGATCTTGCGATGCGTTCTGTGGTCGCTCTCCCACACCTTCCAACGGACGATCGGGCGAAACCGCTCGAGTTGGACGCCCGACTCGGTCATGATGTCGATGAGCTCCTGTCGCATCGGCAGACTGCCGAACCCGTCGAGGATGACTCGAATCGATATCCCATCGCGGGCCCTCTTGGCCAGCAATCGGGCGAATCTCTGGGCGATGTCGCCTGTCCAATAGATGAACGTCACGAAGTCGATGCTCTCTCTGGCTTCCTCGATCGCTTCGAGCATGGCGGGGAATATCTCGACGCCGTTCTTGAGCCGGACGATGGAGTTTCCTGAGGTGAACACCGATCCAACGGCGGCATGGATGGCTTGACGTAGCCAGTCCTCGGAGCCCTCGGGCGGAGCTTTGTCGAAGTGGCCCAATTCGGTCACGTCAACACACCCTCGGGGTCGTTCTCATGGCCCGCATCTTCCGTTGGCTCCTCGACTCCAGATGCGATGCCTTCGATCTGGGCGGCGACGGCCAGCCCGAACAGGATCGCAATCGAGGAGAGCTGCGCCCAGAGGATCAGCCCCATGAAGCCGGCCAATGGGCCGTATGTCTCGCCGAAGAGCGTGCTTGCGTTGAGATAGTGAGCCGTGGCTATCGAGACCGCCAGCCAGCCCACCGCGGCGACGGCACCCCCCAAGGTCAGCCACTCGAAGGGCGGCTGCTGACGATTCGGTGCGATCTTGAAGACGATCAGGAGTGCCACGAACAGGAGACCCAATCCGAGTGGCCACCGCGCCCATGCCCAGGTCTGAGCCATCTCGTCCTGGATGTCGCCGCCCACGCTCTCGCCGATGACGATGAGCACGAACACGAAGGTCATCGCGATCCCGTAGGTGAGTGTGAGGGCAGTTGCCAGCGCGTAGCGTTTGATGGTCGGGCGGTCGTCCCGGATACCGTAGATCCGGCTGGCGCCACGTTGCAGTTGAGCCACTCCGGTGACGGCAGCGGTTATGGCGACTATGCCGCCGAGGACGATTGCGAGGAGGTTCCCGGTCCCCGCTGCGTCCGCTCCTTGGTCGAACGCCTGGAGCAGCATCTCACTGGCCGGCCCGGGCGCGAGGCTGTTCATCCCATCACGGATGAGGGTCTGGAGTCTTCCCTCCCCGGACCGCACAGCCACGGCGACAACCAGGATCACGCCAGGAATCGTGGCGAATACCATCTGAAACGCCATCGAGCGGGCGAAAGAGAAACCGTCCGCCTTACGAAAACGTATGAACGAATCCACAACGAGCGACCACACCGTGGTCTCGTGGAGAGCGTCGGCCACATTCTCCCCATTCGGATCGACCGGTGGAACATACGAAGCAGTGCTCATGTTGCCGACTTCGGGGTCATTGCTAGGAGGGCTCCGGGTCTCACCCGGATTTCGAGACGGTCGATCGGGCTCCTTGCCTCGCCATCGAGCTCGTAGCGGACCGGCTCGCTGAATTCGATCGTGAAACTGGTCCCGGTGGCCCGGAGCAAGCGATCCGAGTGACTTTGCGTTGCGGCAGCTACACCTGCGGCGATGGCTTCCAAGCCGCCGTTGGCAGCCAGCCCGATGAGATTCAACCTTCCGTCGCCCGGCTTGGAGTCGGGAAACAGGTCGATCCCACCCTGGAGACGGCCGAGATTGCCGACGAGGATCGTCGCCCACGCTCCCGAAGACAGGACTGAATCTCCGGCCGAGACGGTGGCCTCGATCGGCTCGTCGAAAATGTGTTTGGCCCCCTCGATCACATAGGCGAGCGAGCCAAGCCGGTCTTTCGCCTCGCTCGACGTCTCATCCATGATCACGGCGTCCACGCCCGCCCCGGCCATGACGGTGAAGACCTCGCCTTCCACCTCACCGGCGTCGAGAGATCGCTTATCACCGGAGAGGGCTACATCGAGAGCCTCCTCGACATTCATCGGAATCTCGAGATTCCTTGCCAGCAGGTTTCCGGTGCCTGCGGGGATGATGCCGATGGGCACGCTGGTCTCACTGACGCCTTCCGCCACTGCCCGCACGGTCCCGTCGCCACCACACGCCAGGACGAGCTCAGCTCCGTCAGCGACGGCGGCCTTGGCGGCGGACACTCCGGGGTCTTCTTCGCTGGTCTCGATCCAGGTGGCGTCGATGGATCGCTTGCCCAGCGCTGCTTCCAACTCGGGACGCTCATCGACGGCCCCGACCGGATTGACGACAACGGCCAGCCTCATGGTCCCGTCTCCGCACGTTTTCGCTCGATCGCCTCGGTCACGATCCGAACCACAATGAACACGCAGGCCGCACCCAGCCCCGCACCAACCAGCACGTCGGTCAAATAGTGCATTCCCCTGTAGAGACGGGAGATTGCCACCGAGATCGGGATGACGATGGCTCCGATCACCGCAGCGGTCCTGGCGACGAGGTTCTCCGTGTTCCAAAAGACGATTAGGGCCAGCGTGAAGTACAAGGCGAAAGCAGCACCCGTATGCCCGCTGGGGAAGCTTGCCGTCGGGGGAGACATGTCGAGTTGTTCGACGGGTGGGCGCTCACGCCCGACGACGAGGCTCACCGTGAGAAACACCAGAGCCTCGAGAGCCAGGGCGAGTCCCAGGACCAGGGACTCTCGCCATCGCTTCCAGAGCCAAGCCATGGCGAGGATCAGCACGATGATGGCGGCTATCACGTTGTAGGTGCCGGCGAAACCGGACCCGATGTCGGTCAGTCGGTCCAGGACGGGTGTGCGGACGGACTCGAAGGTGAGCGCAAGCTCGGAGTCGAACGTCTCGATGGCAGTGCCGGCCATGGGGTTGAGAAGGAGCCATCCGAGCGCAAGACCTATGGCAACCAGCAGCGCATAGGCCAGGCCGAGCTGTGTGTAGGCGCGCCGGTCGAGGGGGAACGGGCCGAGTTCTCCCTTTGATCTCGCCACAGCAATGCCTTCCGATGAGCTGCTCACGAATTTCTCCTGTTCTCAACCTCTGCGCCGGCGGGAACCTCATCCCTGGGCTCACCGAACTTCATGAGCTTGCCTCCAAACGCGACGCCGCATGCGACGAACCAGCCGAAGCCGACGGCGAGGCCGGCCACGATGTCGGTGAGCCAGTGAACGCCGAGAAGAGCCCTGGTCGCGGCGACGGCAAACGCGATGAAGGCGGCCGCACCTACTGCCAGGGCCTTCGCTCTGCGCCCCCGGTCGAGTGTGAGGACGAACGCCACCGCCATATATGTGGCGGCGGCTGCGGCGGAGTGGCCGGAGGGGAATGAGGCGCCTGACCAATCGGCGAGCTGCGCCAATCCGGGCCGCTCCCTCTGCACCATCCACTTCAGGGCATTGTTGAGGAGGGCCTGGCCGATCGAGACCGAAGCGAGGAACAGGAGTATGTGGTGGTTCTTGTAGTGCCACCAACCCCAAGCTCCGGCCACGATGGTCACGGCCGTGATGACCGGGGTCCCACCGAGACGGGTGAGCAATCCGAAGACTTCGAAGGCGAGGTGGCCTGAGTTACGGGCCCCGAACTCCGCAACCACCGAATCGAGCCTGGCGAAACCAGAGCCGCTGTCGACCATGTCGAAGATCGCGCCCACCCAGAGTGCACTGAGGAAGATCGCCACGAATCCGACGGTGAGCAGAAGCCCTCCGGCGCGCTTTCTGTCGAGACGATTGCGGACAAAGCGCGCCAACTTCGGATTGCTGATGACATATCCGAGCAGCTGCTTCTTCTCTGGTTCGGGGCCGGTGGGGTCGTCACCGTCGCGAGATCGCAGCGAGATGAGCGTTGTGACCACGGCGGCCGCCGCGCCAACAGCGAAGACGAGAAGCGTGGTCTTCATGACGCTGGCACGGAACAAGCGCGGTGTTGGCTGAGAGGCTCAATCATCGGCATACGGGATACCCGGCTGGGTGGCCGTTCAAACCGAATCGGAGTATCGATTCGCCGAGCGTTTCGCTAATATTCGGCCTCCCGTGTCGCACGGTGTTCCGCCGTGCGTTCCGGCATGCCGGGATGTCCGAGCGGCCAAAGGAAGCAGACTGTAAATCTGCCGGCTTACGCCTACGGAGGTTCGAATCCTTCTCCCGGCACC